>Ga0256834_1000023_pt1 | contig 110664 bp, 105 predicted proteins | sample 4281140metaG_FD_190536 | JGI IMG/M metagenome (GOLD analysis project Ga0256834, IMG submission 190536) | Hydrothermal vent microbial communities from East Pacific Rise, Pacific Ocean - 4281-140 | ecosystem: Environmental > Aquatic > Marine > Hydrothermal vents | place: Pacific Ocean: East...
AAAATGTACAGTATTACCATTAAGCTCTTTGCGAGAAATCAGTTGCAAAGTAAAATTGTTAGCCATTGTTGTATCTCTAAAAAAATAATTGCTTCATTTTAATTCAGCGTGATAAAATAGTAAAATGAATAAAGCAAGCATCCTATTTTTAGACAATACTTACCCTAAAGATTACCAAGTATCTACACTGGAAAAACAAGCCATAGGTGGGACAGAATCTAGTGTGGTGAAAACTGCATTGATTCTGTGCAAAGCTTATAATGTATTTGTAGCACAAAAATTTCGCAAAGATGAACACCGTGAAAATAAAAGTTTGAGCTTTATTCCCAAAGCTCACATGCACAAACTTGACCCTGATTTTATTGTTGTACTGCGCAAATACCCCTTGTTAAAAGGATTGAAAAAACAATTCCCAAAGGCAAAATTATTCCTGTGGTTGCACACCTATAAAAACACCGAATACGTATTTAAAAGAGCGGGTTTATCCAAAACAGATACAACTATTATTTGCAACTCCAAAACACATGTAAAACATACCGCACAAATTTTGAACAAATCATTTCTCGGTTCTCTGTTTTCACTGATTTCAAAAAAGACCACAGTGACATATTGTTACAACCCAATTACAAAGCCTGAAAAACCCACCATTAAACGAGACTCCAATAAATTATTGTTCTTTTCATCGCCAAACAAGGGATTGAAGCAAGTAGTAGCTAGCTTTAATGCCATTAATAAAAAACTCCCCGATTTACGACTTTATATCGCAAATCCTGGTTACAAAGACGATAAAAGCATTGAATTGAATAAAGATATAATCGTTTTAGGCAGTTTGCCACAACAACAAATGATGCAACATGTTGCCGAATCCTTGTGTGTTTTTTACCCACAAGATTCCTTTGCCGAAACTTTTGGCTTAATCTATGCTGAAGCCAACGCGCTAGGCACGCCAGTATTGGCACATGATATAGGCGCAGCACGAGAAATTTTACATCCAAACAATCCACTGATTGATGCCAATGATTATCAGCAAATAGAAAAGATGATTATTGCTTGGCAAAAAAACTTCCCACAAGTGGCTTACAAACAAGATTTTGGTGATGATAGTGTTTTCAAACAGTGGCAAAAGTGTTTTAAAACTTAAACTTGGCAGATAATTCCTCAATCAAAACACTAGGAGCTAGGCAATAACTAAAAATTATTGATTGTAGCAGGCTTTGAGAAAAATCCCCCTCAATCCCCCTTTGCAAAGGGGGAGCAAAGAGTTATATTTGAAACTCGATCAACTCCCTCCTTTGCAAAGGAGGGCTGGGGTGGATTTCCTAAACAACAGCTAATGAATCTTAATAATTAGACCATTACGAGTTCAGTTTTAGAGAACAGATACCTTCTCACCCTACAACAACCCAACTTCTTTAATCTTATTTACGTAAGTTCTTGAAACAGGTACTTCTTTGCCGTTTTCTAAAACTAAGATGACATTGCGCCCATTCTTTTTTACTCGTTCTACTGCATCTCGTGCGATCCACCATGAGCGGTGGACTTGTAAGCCATCATAATCAGATAACTCGACTAAGGCATCTTTCATGCGCATAAGCAACATGTGTTCGCCTTTTGCGGTGGTGACATTAAGGTAATGATCTTCCATAACAAAACAGTGTAGTTCATCGCCCAACTGATGAGGCAAACGATCAAGAAAGTTTTTCCCCGCTTTTATTTTAGGTTCAGGACTTGTTTTTTTGGTATTTTCTGATTCAATGTTTTTGTGAAATTGAGAAGAGATGAAAGTGACAATTAAACCCACTAAAAAAACTTGTGGGAAAAAAGCTAAGAATTGATTGATAGTACTTCCCTGCGTATTGAAAAATAGTGAAATAAAAACCTGTAAGCAAAAAGTTAATAACAAAGCCGCCACCAATGAGGGCACGATAAACTTAACCAGCTTATGGACTTTCTTTTCTGTAAAAAACCATTGAGTTAATTTGATTGAATGGTAGTAAATAAAATAACCTAAAAACAAAGAAATCATCCAATAGGAAATTCGATTCACAAGTGGCAGTGCAAAACTACCAAAAGGACCAAGGTAACCAATTACCAAACCCAAGGAAGCAATAAAAGCCAAGGTCAAAAGGCTGGGGAGTTTGATTTGGTAACGTTTTTTTAGGTTCATTTCACGACTCGTGTGTTGTACCGCCTAATAAAACCGTGGGTGTTGGCGAAGTAATCACAACAGTCCACGAAATCAGGCTCGTATTAAAAATTAAAGTTTATACAATTTGTCCTGTGAAATCAATTAAGCAATTCAAATAACACTTAGGAAAAAATTATGAATATTAAAAATTTAATTAATACAACTATAGCATTAGGTCTAATCAGCCTAAATACTTACGCAGCTAATCTTAATGTCACGATAGATAACGTCAACTCTAATGATGGGAAAATTTTAGCACAAGTATTTAAAGGCGAAGATAAATATAAAACTGGCAAGCCTGAATCAAGTATAATAGTGCCCGCGAAAAAAGGTGAAAATAATTTCTTATTTCAAAATTTGTCAGCAGGTGAATATGCCGTTCGTTTGTTTCATGATATTAATGACAATAATGACTTAGACACCAATGTTTTTGGAATGCCCACAGAAGGATATGGCTTTTCAAACCAAGCGGTTGGTAACTTTGGACCGCCAAAATACAAAGACATGGTTGTTGTTATAAGTAAGGGTGCAGAATCTGCCGATACTAAAGTTAAAATGATTTATTAAGGGGGATTACAATGAACCGAAGAGAATTTATCCAGTCTTTAGCAGTTTTGGGAATCACTGCTTCTCACTTGCCAACTGCATTGTTGGCAAATAATAATAAAACATGGAAACAAAAGTACGATGCTGCAATAAAGAGTGACCCAAGACTTATTGGGCATCAGAATTATACACAAGAAAGGCAAGCCGAATCACTTGTTATCGAAGGTGAATTTCCAAAAGACTTTAGCGGCACATTTTATCGCAACGGTCCTGCTTTACTCGAAAGAGATGGCGTTAGACAAAAGCATTTGTTTGATGGTGATGGCATGATTCATGCTTTTAAATTTGAAAACGGAAAAGTCTCATTTATAAATAAGTTTGTGCAAACTCATAAATACAAAAAAGAACAAAAAGCAGAGCGATTTTTGTATGACTTTTCTGGTTTGGGTCTAAAAAACACAGAGTCAGTGAGTTCAGCAGATAGCATCAATATGGCTAATACAAATGTTTTGCCTGTTGGCAATGAAATTTGGGCGTTATGGGAAGCCGGATCTGCCTATGGAATGCATCCTGAAACTTTAGAGACAAAAGGAACAATCACCCTAAATGCACAACTCAAAGGCGCGCCTTTTTCAGCACATCCGAAAATAGATGCTGATGGCACTATTTGGAACTTTGGTTTAGATTATGCCTCGGGTCAAGTCATTATCTATAAATTAAATTCTAAAGGTGGAATGCAAAAATTTGGTATCGTTAAAACTGATTACCATGCCATGTTACATGATTTTCTTATCACCGATAAACACATATTGCTTGTTCTGCCCTCATTAAAGGTCAACCCCAAAGGGAAAGGCTTTGCTGCACAACAACAGTTTGATGAAAATCGTTCTATGCGTGTTTTGGTCGTTGATAAAAGTGACTTTAGTTTAAAAGCCACTCACGAATTCCCTGCTTGTTTCTTGTTTCACTTTGGCAATGCATGGGAAGAAAAAGATGGCACTATTCGATTTGATGGCTGCCGTTATCCCAACTTAGAAGTCTTACACCGCATGGAAAATATTATGCAAGGTGATACTTATTTGATGAAAGATACCATCAGCCAGACGGTAATATTTACTATTTACCCTGATGGCAAAACCAAACAAGAGGCCTTTGCAGGTTCTGCCGAATTTCCACGCATATACCCTTCATTGACAGGCAAAAGAAATGAAAAAGTCTTTACCATAGGCGATACAAAAGATGCACAATGGGCAGATTCTATACGTTCAATGAGTATCGAATCTGGCAAAATTGACCAATACGTTTACGGCGAGGATTATCTCGTTGAAGAGCATGTTCTAGTCGAAAAACCCGAACAAAAAAGCGGTTATTTAATCGGCACTGCCCTCAATTGGAAAAAACAACAAACTTGCGTGTCTCTATTTGATGCCGAAAATATCAAATCTGGGCCCTTAGCTCGTGCATGGCTTCCCTTTCATATTCCACTTGGTTTTCATGGGAATTTTAAAGTAGTTTAATGAGTTTTAAAACGTAAAGAAAATCCCAAGCATCAATCCAGTTGATTTGGGGCTTGTTAGTTTGAACTCTTTGGTTAAAACCTTGTTCATCTCAGGTATATGGGCAGCTCCATAATTGACGTAATGGAATTGGTAATGGTAGCGAGAGTAGAATTATAGTTCTTACTCAATAACTGCTATTGTATGGAATATTGGATAGTATCAAGTAAGGCTTGGTTTTGTGCTGTCCAACTTTCGTTATAGACTAGTTTTGCTTGGTTTAGGACATTTAAGGCTTCTATGTGTTTGCCTAGTTTATTTAATACTCTGGCCTTAATTTCTAAGTAGGGGTTGGCTTGAGGGCTGTATTGTTCTAGGTTGTTCAATACTTCGAGGGCTTTTTGCGCATCAGTTTTTAAGTATATTTCTGCTAATTGATTTTGTGCATCTGTCAGTGCACTAATATCACCAATAGAGCGTGCTTTATTCGATGTTTGTTCAATTAACACAATAGCATCTTTATTTCGATTCACTAAATTGTAATAACGAATCAAATAGATGTCCATATAAATTTGGTAACGATTAAAACCATATTCTTTGATTAATTTTGCTCGCTCATTCCAGGTGGCTTCAAAGTTTTTAGTGTCTTTTAAAAGCAACAACAATTCCATTTCTAAGAAGGCATTGTCTAGTTGCATGGGAATATTTTTTGTGTTTTTAGCAATTTGCAGTTGTAAGTCAATTTTTTGACGTGCAAGCTTCCAATCAAAGAAATTCATTGCCAATACGGCATCATAATGCAAATAATGCAATCTTAAGTCATCAGAGTCGAGCTCCTCAGCAATATTTTTAATGCGCATATTGACTTGTTTGGCTTCACTAAAGTTACCACGAATATTTAAAATTGCCACCAATGACCCCAATCCATTAGCAATTTCTTCTTTATCGTTGTCTAACTCCATAATTTGTAAAGCTTGTTTTTTTAGGCTAATTGCCTTATCCCAGTCATAACTTGATAATGCCATATTCGACAATTCGTTTAGTGCCAGTACTTGTTGATGTATATCACCTGCAGATTGAGCAAATTGCAAGGACTGCTCAAATAGTTCCAAAACATTTTGGTTATTAGATTGGGCCTGTAAGGCTTTTGCTTGCCCGTAATAACTTTCTGCGTAGGTACTAGGATTAGTCAGTTTATCAATACCTATTAAAGCTTGTTGATAAAACTTTAGTGCATTCTTAATATCGCCAAGTTTATGATAGGCTTTGGCAATATACAGCTGTATTTCTGATTTTTTAACGGCATCAATGGATAGCTGGCTAGCAGAAAATTTTTTTAAAGTGTTTATTAGAAAAGAGTATTCCTTATTGGCATAGTTTATTTTTGCTAAATCTATTTCAATTTCTGTAGCCATAGATGGGTAAGCAGATGTTGCTTTGAGTGTGTTTAATTGGGACTCTGCTTGGTCATATTCTTTTTTATCTATTAATGTTTCAGCTAATGATAGTCTTGCTTGGTGGTGATTTTCTTGTCGGCTTAATATTTCAATTAATAATGCTTTTGCAGTATCTAAGTCTCCTGATTGCTTATTGCCAATTGCTTCAATGTATTTTTTAGTTAGTGAGTAGTTGTTGCCTTTAGCATTATCAATGCTTGTAGAAGCTTGGTTATAAGATGAGATATAGGAAATTTGCTTCTGAAGTAAGTGGCTTATTGAGTCCGCTTTTAGTATGGTCTTTTGCAGTGGTTTTGCGCCTTTGGTTAAGTTAATAACCGCCTCATAGATTTCTCCATTTCTAATGACATTAGTACTGATGACAGTTAGTTCTTTGTTTTGTTGCCAATGCTTTTCTATGGCTTGTTGAGCATTTTCACTGATTTCGTCAAATACAATTTTATCATGAGAGTCACTATTATTGATACTTGATTTAAGCACTTCATTCATGCCAATTTGTTGCACTTGGTTTATAGATAAATCTTTGAATTTTGTGGGTAGAATTAAAAACAATTGGTTTAATTTGGCACTGTTATCTATAGGGCTTTCTTTTATTGGTTTAACCGGTTTACTAAAAAAATGGTTACTCAAAAAGAGTATTAATATCAATGAAAAACCGAATGCTCCGTATTTGATAAAAGGGTTTGTTTTTTTATCAGTAATATGAATTGTTGACTCAAAACTTACACCTTTACCAAAGTGTGTAATTATAATTTCTGGCTTTGTGGGCTTTTGCTCTAGAATATTACGCAGTGCCAGAATAATTTGATCAACGGAATTATCAGAGACAACTCTTCCCCATACATCATCCATTAATGTTTGTTTTGAAAGGACTGTGTTGGGATTTTGAATTAAATAATTAAGGAGTTTGTTTTGAATATTAGACAACTCTATTTCTACGGCTTTTTTAAAAACAACTCCATTGGTGCTGTCATAAGAAAAATTATCTAATTGATATAACATAGTGCAAATAGCCAAACTTCTAAAAATGATTGCAAATAATACCGTAAAAAGCATTAAGATAAAATCAATTATTGAAAACTCTTTTAAATTTCAATCAAGCTGTATTTTCTATATTACTACCCTTTAAGTCCACCATAAGAACTTTTTAAGAACTTTCTAATAAAATAATAATAATTTATTCAGGGTTTAGAATTTTATTTTTCATATACTTAAATTTCCAAATCACGATATGAATCAGGAGAAAATTAGATGATATATCAATTTAAAAAAAGCAATATTTATAACTTTATATTGCTGGTAATTACTGTGATGACAGTGACTGCTACTTATGGTCAGTTTGAAATAAAGAAACACACTGTAAATAGCGGTGGAACGACAATGATGGCTGGTTCTATTGTCATGCATTCAAGTATCGGTCAAGTCGATGCTAGCAATCAGTTAACTAGTGACTCTTTTGTAATAAAAGGAGGGTTCTGGCAAACCAACAGCACAACTAGTTCAACCGATATAATTTTTACAAACAGTTTCGAAAATTTATAACTCAATATCAAAAAACAAAGGGGATAAACCATGAAAAAAAATATAATATTAGTAATTTTAATGACAGTTATTTTATCAATAAATAATGCGTGTGCTGCGCCAGTAGGTAGCAGTTTTTCCTATCAGGGTCAATTATTAGACAACAATAATCTTGCCAATGGCAACTATGATATCATTATCGAAGCCTATAGTACAAAAGTTGGCAATGGTAACTTAGGGGTGTCTCAAACTTTTAATGCAGTAACAGTTTCTGAAGGCATATTTAACATTCCACAAGTTGACTTTGGAGATGCCATTTATACAGGTGATGAAATATGGCTAAATATTCAGGTTAGGAAAACAGGTAATCCAACCTATATCACCTTGTCACCCAGGCAACGTTTAAATGCCGTACCCTATGCAGTACAGACTGAATTTTTGGCGCCCAATGGTGCCAACACCAATGATTTTTTACAGTTTGATGGCAGTAATTGGGTGGGGGGAGCTTTAAATATTCCAATGCCATGGGATGTTAATGGATCAGATATTTCGTATTCTGCTGGTAAGGTAGGTATTGGTACTGGAGCATCAGCTATAACAAGCACTCTAGAAATTAAAGGTGAATCAGGAGTTGATCCCTTTCGTATTCAAAACAGCACGACCGGGATAGGTTTAGATTTTAGAGTGGCTCAAAATGGAGGAGTTGCAATTGGTCCCTTTACGCCTAACCCTCCGCTTTCAGGGTTGCAAGTCCAAGGAAATGTCAGGCAAGGACTTAATACCAATGGGATAATAAAATATATGGTTGATGCATTTTGTGATCCTACTCCAACTATTCATAAGTTCTACAATGGTGTCGATAATGGCATTGGAGCTGTAACAATTGATTATATTAGTACAGGGAGATGTAAACTAGTTTTTCCCTTTAGTCTAAATGATAGATATTATCAAGTATCTTCCTCAGGTTCGGGCCCAGGAGTAGACAGTCGAGGGGTTTCTTGTACTAATGTTTTTGATGCTTTATATTGTAAAAGATACAATGGTGTTGGGACAGCAGTAAACGGCAGAATGATGATTCTTATCTATTAACTACAATTGAATAGAAATAGATTGCTGGATGGACTTAAGTTAGGCTTGATTGTAGACCATCCAGTTGTATGGTTGTGAAACTTAGAATTCTTTGTGGTGTATATATTATTAACTTTAAAATACTCCAACTCTTCTCAAGAGGAAAGCTTTAAGTTTTTGTTCTTAAAAGTTTTCTCACTTTTGGCGGTCTTAGTTAAACAGTTTTAAGTTATTTCACCTATATAAATATCTCAGTACTTTTTTTGTTAACACTACCCAAATAAGAACTTTATAAGAAACAAATAAGAAATATTTCAGATTTGAAAAATCAGTTTTCTTTACAATTAATCAAAATTAATTACGAGTCCGAACATATGAAAAATATCAGGAAAAAATTTGTGGTTTATATTGCTTTACTGTCAATACCATTTGTTAATCAATCGATACAAGCCAAACAACCGAATTCTGTTGCTGAATTTATTAATCAAATTTCATCAATAACTGCTAAAGCAATAATACAAGAAGCCTATATTAAGGCTTCAAATACTGGTGGCGGTGATCGGTTTGGATTTTCGGTCGCATTGTCTGGAAATACTTTGATAGTTGGAGCCTCTAGCGAAGACAGTAATTCAACGGGGATAAATAATGATGGCGATAATAATCTTGCCTTTGGTTCGGGAGCTGTTTATGTGTTTGTTCGGGAAAATGGTCTCTGGTCGCAACAAGCCTATATAAAGGCATCCAATGCACAATTCGGGGATCAGTTTGGTGTGTCTGTAGATATTTCTGGTGATACGATTGTGGTTGGAGCTAGGTTTGAAGACAGTGCAGGTGTTGGTGTTAATGCTGATGAAAGTAATAATTCTGCTGCTAATTCAGGAGCTGCTTATGTGTTTCATCGTGTTGGTACTATCTGGAGTCAACAAGCGTATCTAAAAGCCTCCAATACCGACTTGGGTGATGAGTTTGGTGAGTCTGTAGCTATTAGTAATAATACCATTGTTGTGGGTTCACCAAAAGAATCAAGCAATGCGACAGAAATTAATGGTGATGACTCTGATAATTCGTCAGTTAGGTCGGGAGCTAGTTATATTTTTACCAGATCAGGTTCTGTCTGGAGTCAACAAGCGTATTTAAAAGCATCCAACGCCCAAGCCAGTGACTCGTTTGGTACAGCTGTGAGCATTTCAAACGATACAGTGGCAGTAGGAGCTATTGATGAAGACAGCAGTGCAATAAATATTAATGGTGATGAAACTGATAACACTGCAAGTAAATCTGGAGCTACTTATGTATTTGTTCGTGATGCTTTTGATGAGTGGTCTCAGCAAGCATATATCAAAGCTCATAATACGGATAGTGATGATCAATTTGGATTTTCGCTAGCCATAGACGATGATATTTTAGTGGTTGGAGCTAACTTTGAGAGCAGTAATGAAACAGGAGTAAATGCACCGGGTAACGATAATTCTGCGTTAAATGCAGGCAGTGCTTATGTGTATTCACGCATAGGTGTTACTTGGGGTTTTGATGCATATTTAAAAGCATCGAATACCGATGCCGGTGATGAATTTGGTTTAAGTGTCGATATTTCGGGTAATCAAATTGTAGTAGGAGCTTATGTTGAAAGTAGCGCTTCTAATGGTGTGGATGGAGATCAATCGAATAATAACGCATTGCTTTCAGGTGCAGGTTATTTATTTAAATTTGATGGAACTCAATGGCAGCAAGAATCCTATCTCAAAGCATTCAATACAGATAGCGGTGATCTTTTTGGTTATGATGTTGCCATCTCAGGGGACTCAATTATCATAGGTGCACAAGGTGAATCTGGTAGTGCAACAGGCATCAATCCAATCGATGATAATTTAGCAGGTGGTTCGGGCGCCGTGTATGTGTATATAGATGATTCAATATTTGCTGATGATTTTGAATAGAAAATTAATGATAGGAGAATATGATGTTAGCTAAAAAGTACAAAAGTATATCAAGCGTTTATTTACTGATGCTCATGATTAGTTTTTCTGTTTTTGCAGGGAATCTACAGTTGCACAATGGTGGATTGCCTCAAGGAGTATTACAGGCAGAATGGCAAGCCATTCAAACGCAAATTAAACAATATCAACAAAATCAAAAATCAGTAACAAATGTTACCCAACAGACCTATGTGAAAGCCTCAAACACAGGCGGTGACACTTTTGGTTTCTCTGTTGCTCTATATGGCGACACGCTAGTCGTAGGTGCACCTGATGAGTCTAGTAGTGCTACAGGAGTTAATGGAAATCAAATCGATAATTCCGCTATGCGTTCAGGTGCGGTCTATGTCTTTACTCGGGATTCTGGAGTCTGGAATCAGCAGGCTTATCTTAAAGCTTCAAATACTGGAGCCAATGACTTTTTTGGGCATACAGTGGCTATCTCTGGTGATACTATTGTCGTTGGAGCCATTGGTGAGTCTAGTAATGCAACAGGCGTTAATGGTGATGAATTTGATAATTCAGCAGATTCAGCTGGCTCTGCTTATGTTTTTGTTCGCAATGCAGGAGTGTGGAGTCAACAAGCGTACTTAAAGGCATCAAATACCAATGCAAATGATAGGTTTGGCAGTGCTGTGGCTATATCAGTTGATACAATAGTCATTGGTGCTAGCAATGAAAGTAATACGGAATTTGGATCAGGTGCAACCTATATTTTTAGTCGATCTGTTAATACATGGTCACAACAAGCTTATCTCAAATCAACAGATAATATTGGATTTACAAATTTGGATCATTTTGGGGACAAGGTTGCTATTTTTGGTGATACGGTAGTGATTGGAGCACCATTTGATAGTAGCAATGCAACAGGCGTTAATGGAGATCAGAATAATAATTTAGCGGTCAATTCTGGTTCTGCCTATATTTTTGTAAATACCGCAGGGTCTTGGAATCAACAAGCCTATCTTAAATCCTCAAATAGTGAAGCAGACGATCAGTTTGGTTCATCTGTATCAATTGATGGCGATACAATAGTCATTGGCGCAATAAGAGAAGACAGTGTTGCCACAGGTGTCAATGGAGATCAAAGTAACAACTCTGCCAATGCATCAGGAGCAGTATATGTGTTTGTACGAAATACAGGTATCTGGAGTCAACAAGCCTATCTTAAAGCATCCAATCCAGATACCAATAATTTATTTGGTGACCAGTTTGGAACTTCTGTGTCAATTGATGGCGATAGTATTGTGGTTGGAGCACGATGGGAAGAAAGTAATGCAATAGGAATTGATGGAGATGGCTCAGACAATTCTATCAGGGCCTCAGGTGCTGCCTATTCATTTGTTCGCCAAGGCAATAATTGGGTGCCTGAAGCTTATATTAAAGCCTCAAATACGCAACAAACTGGCGATGGAGATTGGTTCGGTACTTCTGTAGCCATGTCAGGTCAAACCCTTGTAATTGGTGCGCCGTGGGAAGACAGTAATGCAACTGGAATTAATGGTGATGAAAGTAACGAAGACATCATTCAAGCAGGTGCAGTTTATGTCTATACACAATCTAGTGGACTTAACTTTAGTGTGGGTGGTAGTGTTTCGGGTTTAGCATCCGGAAACAGTGTGACTTTACAAAACAATTTTGGTGATGATTTAATCATTTCAGCAGATGGAAACTTTACTTTTGGTCTATTATTGGCAGATGCATCAGACTATTTAATAACCGTCTCACAACAACCAACAACTCCCAATCAGGTCTGCGCTCTTAGCAATGAATCGGGCACTATTGCCGGTGCTAATATCATTAATGTAATGGTTGTGTGCACGACAAATACCTATACAATTGGTGGAACCATTGTTGGGTTGGCTTCTGGCAACGATGTCATTTTACAAAATAATGGAAGTGATGATTTACTTGTTAGTAGCAATGGAGATTTTATATTTTCTACAGCAATTGATGATGGAAGCAACTATAATGTGACCGCATTAACTCAACCAACAACTCCCAATCAGGTCTGTACCCTTAGCAATGAATCTGGTACTATTGCCGGTGCTAACATCATTAATGTAATGGTTGTGTGCACGACAAACTCCTATACAATTGGTGGAACCATTGTTGGGTTGGCTCCTGACAACGATGTCATTTTACAAAATAATGGAAGTGATGATTTACTTGTTAGTAGCAATGGAGATTTTATATTTTCTACAGCAATTGATGATGGAAGCAACTATAATGTGACTGCATTAACTCAACCAACCACACCTAGTCAAACATGCCAAATTAATAATGGACAAGGAATGTTATTAGGGGCAGATATTATTTCAATTATTATTGTTTGTACTAATGACCCTCTTTATAGTATTGGCGGAAGTTTATCAGGGCTTATCTCTGGAGATAGTTTGCTACTGCAAAATAATGGAAGTGATGATTTACTTGTTGTTAACAATGGTATCTTTACCTTTGATACTGAATTGTTAGATGGTTCAGCATATGAGGTTACCATTGAAGCACAACCAACTTCGCCTGAATTGATATGCAGTATAAGCAATGGCAATGGCAATATTTCTATGGCCAATATTACCGATGTAGAAATTACTTGCCTTACTGTGCAATTAACCCTTAGTCCTGATACCGTTGATTTTGGGGTAGTTGACTTTAGAACAAACCAAACCCAAACACTTAACATAACAAATACAGGAACAGGAACAGTGACATTGCCATCTTTTGTTGACCCTGCACCACCTTTTTATGTTGTCGGTGGAACATGTAACAATAATCCATTAGTCCTGATTCCATCTGAAACATGCAGTCTAAACATTGAATTTAGAGGTGATGAAATAGGCAGTTTTACTGCTCAGATGCAAGTGATTAGTAATGCCAGTTCAAGCCCCGATAATGTTAATCTAAGTGCTACTGTCTTGGTGCCTGTGATACCAGTGATGAATGTATTTGGTTTATTGTTGTTGGCTATATTAGTGCAGTTGTTGGGTTGGAGGTATAAAGCATGAAACTTAAAAATATTCTATTTCTGGGCAGTAGATTAGTAAAACTTGTTGTTATTGTATTGATTTGTTGTCAGGCTTCATTGGCAAAAAATTTGCATGCACAAACAAGTAAAGTTAACATCCCAAACTCAGGTGGTGAATTGCCTCAAGGTGTTTCGCAGATAGAATGGCAAGCCATTCTATCTCAAATAAAAGTATCGCAACAAGTACAAACCTCAACAGTAAATCTATCTCAACAAGCCTATGTTAAGTCATCAAATACCCAAGCTGGATTTAGGTTTGGATATTCGGTTGCAATATCAGGACATACCATGGTAGTGGGTGCTCGTTTTGAAGATGAGCCACTTGCTGCCAGGGCAGGAGCGGTCTATGTTTTTGTTCGAAGGCAAGGAGTTTGGAGTCAACAAGCCCGATTGGTGGCCTCTAATGTTGATGAAAATGACTGGTTTGGTCTCTCTGTGGCCATATATGGAAACACCCTTGTGATTGGAGCCCCATTCGAGGACAGTAATGCCAGAGAAGTTAATGGAGATCAAAGTGATAATTCTAAACATAACTCAGGAGCGGCTTATGTTTTTGTTAGGAGCAATAGTATTTGGCAGCAACAAGCCTATATCAAATCAACCAATACAGATGCGGATGACAACTTTGGAATATCTGTTGCAATTAATGAAGATACAATTATTATTGGTGCGCCATTAGAAGACAGTAATGCAACTGGTAGTAATGGCAACCAAGCTGATAATTCAGCTATGAACTCAGGAGCTGCCTATATTTATCAGAGGTTTAACCCTGATCTGTGGGTTAATAAAGGCTATATCAAAGCTTCAAATTCAGAAGCATTAGATAGGTTTGGTAGAGCGGTTGATATTACTGAAGACCTTTTTGTTGTGGGTGCTGAACATGAGTCTAGTAATGCAACAGGAGTGAATGGGGATCAAAATAATAATCTAAAACCTGGGTCAGGGGCGGCCTATGTATTTAGCAATGCCTCTGGTAGCTGGTTACAGCAAGCTTATCTCAAGGCTTCAAATTCTAATAATAATGACAGGTTTGGTTTGTCTGTAGCCATTTCAAATTTGACCACAGTTGTTGGCGCATCAGGTGAAGATAATAGTGCTACAGGAATTAATGGTAATGAGACACTCTGCTGTGATTATGGATCTGGAGCTGCTTATGTTTTCACCAAAGATATTGTGAATAATTTATGGAGCCAAGAAGCCTATATGAAAGCATCCAACACTGGAGGAGGGGATTTTTTTGGTGAGACAGTTGCCATTGATCGCAATACAATTGTTGTTGGTGCAGTGGGAGAAAAAAGTAATGCAACGGGTGTCAACGGCAACCAATTTGATGACTCCAGTCCCAATTCAGGTGCAGTTTACACATTTACCCGAGCTTCTTCAGTTTGGAGTCAGCAGGCGTATATCAAAGCTTCAAATTCAGAAACATTAGATGTTTTTGGTTCTTCAATTGCAATTTCTAACGATACAATTTTGGTTGGGGTTTCTCAAGAAGACAGTAATGCAACAGGAATTAACGGCAACGAAAATAATAATTCTGCCGATGAAGCCGGGGCGGCTTATGTATTTAACACAGACCTGCTTTTTGGAGATGGTTTTGAAGAATAGTATGAATTTTTAGGAGCATAAAATGTTAGCGAAAAATTACAAAAACATATTAAACGAGACCTTTGCATAACTCGTGGAACATGTTAAAAAGTTGCAAAAACCACCACTCTGCGTTAAAAAATTCGCAAATATAAGCATTTATTTATTGATGTTGGTTTTAGTCTTTCTAGTTTTTCGGGCAATCAAGAACTGCGAAATGGAGGATTACTCCAAGGTGTTTCTTTGAGCGATTGGTAGTCTATTTATTCACAAAGAAAACATCAAACTTTGGATACAACACCTGATTTGATGTATGATGAATTCAGTCAAAAACTGGCTGCTTAAACAAGATGAAGATTCTATTAAGCACCTGTCTGAATAGTGGGGTACAGCTCTTAGAACCATGCTAATAAATTGCTATAAAGCTTAAGCTTAACATAACACTTAACGCAAATCCCAGGCATCAACCCAGTTGACTTGGGATTTTTTGAGTTTAAATTCTTTCATCAAGACCTTTTCCATCTCAGGCATGTGGGCAGCACCATAAAAGATAGCGAAGGTTTTATTGCCTTTTTCGATTTCACGGCGCAAAACCTTAAGAGCTTTTAAATTGCGAGCAGTCACAATAGTAGAACCTTTATCGCCTTCCATCGCATCCATTACCACATCCATTGACATAAACTGTTGGGCAGCCACTATTTTCATCTGTTTTTCGCGATCATCAGAAAAGTAGGCAAACAGTAAGTCCATGTCATTCATAGCATCGGGATTGGTGGCTTGTTGTTGCATTCCCACCAACCACATGCGTAAAAACATAGAAAAGAATGACTCACCTTTTTCATCCATGCTTTTACTGAAATCTTCGGCAGATATATCAGCATGGACAAAGTTTTTGGGGGAATAATCGACTTCGTCCAATTGGAAGGTCAAACCCAACACCTCTTTCATGCCTGTTTGAATCATAGATAACAAACCTTTGCCTTCACTGGCAGCTTTATCGCCCACTCGCGTACCTTCAGGTGCGACCAATTCGTACAACACCACATCATAAGTTTTGAATAGTTTGTTTAAATTCTCATAATAAGATTTATCCGCCACATGTACCGCACTGATTAAATCAACATGTAAATCCGATGGAATACCGTTTTCAGGCACATAACGCACATTGGCTAATTGCAAAGCAATAGGCGTGTTGTCCTCTTTCTTTATACGCAAAAAAGTGGTTTTGCTTTTTTCAGTTATTGGCGTTTTTGTTGGTTCTTTGGCAACAGAAAATGAAAAGGCGACTAATAATATAAGGAGAACGGATGATTTCATGCAGTTGGTGTTTTTCAAATAGGTTTATTATCTAGGGTCAAAAAGTATTTTATCAAGTTTTATGACCGCTATTTTCCCAGTTATTAGATACTCTATAAAATGGGAGCGCGGACGGCTCGTCTGCAAAAAATAGCGCACAGCGATACGAGGGCGCAACGAAAACCAAAAGTATTTTTAAAGTTGACCTTTGGACTGAGTAGATTCCAATAACTCTGGTATTGAGGACAGCCTTCAAGCCGCGATTTCATCGTCATCTCTTTCCACGTCTATCGAGATGTTAAGCCCTAATTTGAAAGCAATTGCCATTAAATTGTCAACGCTAAACTTATGAATTTTACCTTTCATAATTGCAGAGACTCTGGGTTGAGTAATGTTAAGTTGTTTGGCTATTACGCTTTGAGTTTCTCCAAGTGCCTCAATAGCTTCACTTATAACGTCCAGAAGTTTTGAACGCACCATTAAATTATTACGAATAATCGGGTCTTCTTCTAAAGCATCCCACACACTTTTATATGTTTTATTTAACATTTTTTCTTTCCAATATTAATTCATTGAGTCTAGCTCTAGCTAAATCTATATCTTTCTTCCTAGTTTTTTGTTCCTTCTTTTGGAAACAATGAAGTACATAAATGGCTTCCTTAAATGAGGCTACATAAATTGCCCTGTAAATACCGTCTTTATCCTTTACGCGAATTTCTCTAACGCCGATTCCAACTGTTTTCATTAACTTATAATTTAATGGTTTTTTGCCTATCTGAATACGGTGTAAGTTGTAGCCTATTTGTTGCTTTACATCATCATTAAAGCTTTTTAAATCGTTTAATGAATCTCCTCTAAAACTTATTGCTTTCATTGTTAATCCCATATCAATGATTGAATTATACACTATTTTATATATTTATTCTATATTTGTACCACTTACTTTTTTATCCTAATAGTTGTTTTTTTTCTACCAAATGGATACTATTCTTCCATTACTCATACCTTAATTATTTTTATGAACAAAACACCAACCCTACCAAGTATTATCAAAGCTTCTCGCACTATTTATCAGCACATGCAAGCATCGCCTTTGCGGGATTATAAAATCTTGAGTGATTTGGTGGGGGCTGATGTATGGTTGAAGCACGAAAATCATAATCCGACTTGTGCCTTTAAGGTACGTGGTGGGATTAATTGCTTATCGAAGATGACCGATGAACAGAAAAAAGCTGGAGCTTATACCGCCTCAACTGGCAATCACGGGCAATCCATTGCTTTTGCCGCACGGGCATTTGGGGTTGATGCCACAATTTTTGTACCAAATGGCGCAAATCCAGGCAAAGTTGATGCGATGCGTTCTCTTGGTGCTGAAGTGATTTATTTCGGTGATGATTTTGATGTGGCTCGCGATGGAGCTTTGCAAGCTAGTATCGACAAAGGCGGTGTTTTTGTTGGCCCTACTGATGAGGTATTAATCGAGGGTGTCGCATCTTATGGTTTAGAAATTATGAATGATTTACCTGATGTCGATGTGATTATTGTGCCTGTTGGTGCGGGTAGTGGTATTTGTGGGACGTCCATTGTTGCTAAAACAATCAATCCAAAGATTAAAATCATAGGCGTTCAATCGGCTCAAGCACCTTCTCAACAGTTGAGTTGGAAGAAGCAAGAAATGATTGAAGCACAAATGCAGACCATTGCCGAGGGCATGGCAACGCGTGTACCTTTTAGCAATACCCAGAAAATTATGCACGATTGTGTTGATGATTTTTTATTGGTTGATGATGCAGAAATTATCAAAGCCACCAAGACCTTAATCGAAACCACACACAATCTAATAGAAGAAGCCTCTGCATCAACCCTGGCTGCTGCCTTGCAAATAAAAGAGCAACTCAAAGGCAAGAAAGTTGTGTTGGTGATGAGTGGTGGCAATATTTCGATGCAGAATTTAGCGGCTATGTTTCAAGATTAGCCCTAATATTTCTTCAAATCCACTCATTACTAAATGCAACCATAACGGTACAGATTTAAATAATTGTTTTTAAAGATAATTACCCTGTTTTTGGCTTATCCCATGAAATGTTAGGGTTAGTGCATTAAGTACATGGTCTTGCCAACGACCGTTAATTTTTAAGTAGTCTTTGGCATAACCTTCTTTTTCAAACCCGAGCCTTTGGAGTAATTTGGCACTGCGGTGATTGTTTGGCAAGTGGTTTGCCATAATTCGATGCAAGTTAAATTCGTTTTGCATGTATTGAATGCCCGCTTGCAAAACTTCAACCATAATGCCTTTGCCTTCATAGTTCTTGTCAATCGAATAACCAAGGTGACAAGCTTGAAAACATCCGAATACAATATTTGAAAAATTACAGGTAGCAATAACTTGGGTTTGCTCTTTATCGAGCACCACTAATCGAACCGCTTGCTTTTTGTCAAACATGTTGATTGAAACTTCTACCTGATTTTGCCAAAACTCAGGCGTATAAAACTCATCAGTTCGATGCGGTTCCCATGCGTGAAGATGGGTTTTATTGCGTTGATAATAGTCACAGAGCAAATGCGATTGTTCAAAAGTGAGTAGTTGGATGTGCGTGTTTGCGGTTTCTATTTGTGGTAATTTCATACAGATTTATTACAAGAGTTTGGGCTTTGTTTATAATAGCTTTTTTATTTTCCAAAGGCAAATTATGAAATCATTAGCTGTTTATTGTTCTTCCAGTGATATTATTCATCAAGATTATTTTAAAAGTGCACAAGAACTAGGCCAATTGATGGCAGAAAATGCTGTGCAACTGGTTTATGGTGGCGGTATTGTTGGACTTATGGGAGAAGTGGCAAAGCATGTCAAAAAACATGGTGGCACAACATTAGGAGTAATCCCCAAAGCCTTAAATATTGATAATGTCGTTAATGATATCGATGATGAATTGATTATTACCGATGGTATGCGTGAACGAAAAGCAATAATGGATGAACGTGCCGATGCTTTTATTGGTTTGGCTGGTGGTTTTGGCACTTTTGAGGAAATGTTTGAGGTGTTAACCTTAAAACAATTAGGCTACCATGATAAACCCATTATCTTTTTAAATGTCCGTGGTTATTACAATAAATTGCTTGAGATGTTTGAGCACATTTATAGTGAGGGGTTTGCTAAAGAAGAATACCGTCAAATTTACCATGTCTGTGATACGCCGCAAGAGGCAATGGATTATTTAAAGTCTTATCAACCACCTAATTTGCCTGCTAAATGGTTTGTTTAATATGACAGTTATATGACAAAAGTTTCATTTTTGTCACATAACTGCTTTTTTAAGTAAGTTATTATCGGTATCAAATGCCAAATACCCTACTTTAGTTAAAATGTAATTTTTATAACTAAAAGAGTTGTTATGGTAAATATAATTTCAGAGATGCTGGGGAAATCTCCAGTTCATCCAATTCAAGACCACATCAGTGTGGCTTATGAGTGTGCCGAATTGCTTCCTTCTATCTTTGAAGCAGCTAACTTAAATGATTGGGATAAGGTGACGAAAGTTAATGAGCGCATCAGAAATTTAGAGCATGATGCGGATAAAATCAAGGTGCAAATTCGTTCAAACCTACCTAAGAGTTTGTTTATGCCCGTGCCTAGACAGGATTTGTTAGAGTTAGTTCTTGTGCAAGACAAAATCGCCAATATTACCAAAAGCATCTCGGGTATGATTGCGCAAAGAAAATTACAGATACCTCAAAGTATGTACGATGAGTTTTTTGTGTTCGTTAAACTCTGTGTAGATGCAGCAAAATTTGCCAAAAAATCAGTTAATGAACTTGATGAATTATACGAAACTGGCTTTCGTGGCGCTGAGGTTAAATTAGTTCAAGAGTTGATTGATAACTTAGATAAAATTGAAACTGAAACGGATTTAAAGCAACATGCTATGCAAAGTAAGTTGTTTAAAATAGAAAAAGAGATGCCTCCTGTTGACGTGATGTTTCTTTATAAACTCATCGATATGGTGGGTGGTATTGCTGACATGGCAGAACGTGTCGGTCGTCGTCTAGAACTATTGTTGGCTAAATAAGGAGAATTTTTGGTGGAATATCAAACTACATATATTATTTTAGCCGGTGTATTCGGTTTATTTATGGCTTGGGGAATTGGTGCAAATGACGTAGCAAATGCTATGGCAACATCGGTTGGTTCTAAAGCCATCACCATCAAAACAGCGATTATCATTGCCGCTATATTTGAGTTCAGTGGCGCTATTTTAGCTGGTGGTGAAGTAACCTCTACGATTCGTAAGGGTATTGTTGACCCTGAAACATTTATAAAGTCTCCTGAATTATTAATTTTTGGAATGCTTGCATCTTTATTAGCCGCAGGAATCTGGCTGCTTATTGCCTCAAGAAAAGGCTGGCCTGTATCCACCACCCATTCAATTGTTGGTGCTGTTGTAGGTTTTGCAGCCGTCGGAATTGGGATGGACGCAGTGCATTGGGATAAAGTTGGGTCAATAGTAATGAGCTGGGTTATTTCACCCTTAACATCCGGCGTTCTTGCTTTCGTAATTTTCCAAAGTGTTCATGTGCTAATTTTACGTACTGATAATCCACTAAAAATGGCTAAGCGCTATGTGCCATTTTACATCTTCTTAACTGCATTTTTCATGACGTTAGTGACAATTAAAAAAGGGCTGAAGCACGTTTCTGATATACAAATCTCTTCAAGTGAGTCATATATCTATGCCGCAATAATTGGAGTGGTTGTCGCTGTTATTGGCGCAATATTCATTTCAAAGATTCAACCAGACAAAGCCAAAGAAAAAGATTTTACATTTCATACGGTTGAAAAAGTTTTTGCCGTTTTGATGGTTATTACAGCCAGTGGACTTGCCTTTGCTCATGGTTCAAATGATGTTGCCAATGCTGTTGGTCCTCTTGCTGCGGTTGTTTCTACTGCTCAAAGCGGAATCATCGGTAGTAAAGCCGCATTGAATCCATGGATATTACTTGTTGGTGGTATTGGTATTGTAATAGGTCTTGCTACTTACGGGCGTAAGGTTATCGCTACAGTTGGCACGAAAATCACACACCTTACACCTTCACGTGGCTTTGCTGCAGAGCTTGGCGCTTCAATGACAATTGTTGTGGCATCATCAACTGGTATGCCTATATCAACAACTCACACACTGGTTGGCGCTGTTCTTGGTGTCGGTATGGCAAAAGGGATTAGTGCAATTAACTTGAGCGTAGTAAGAGGCATATTTGCTTCATGGATTATCACAATCCCTGCTGGCGCAATCCTTTCAATAGTCTTCTTCTTTATCTTAAGAGCCATATTTGGTTAAGGAAACTCTACCTAAATTTTTCTCACTGATAGTTTTGGGCTAAATCTTTACAAGCTGTTTAGCCCAAAACTTATCTTCTACTCTAAGTCCTTTTGAAAAATTCTAAAATTTTGTTTCTCTTGCATAATTTCCATCGCGAGTTAAAATGGTTATCAATAAATTTTATAATGGCTAGTTAATAATGACGTTTCCACCTGATAATGTTGAAGAACAAATGGCAAATGTTAATCAGGCATGGAGATTCTTAAATAATAAACTGCCAGAATTTAAAAACCTTTTTCATGCCTGGGCCCTGTGGCATGAGAACATACTCATTAACCCATCCATGCATTCAATTATTTCAGATGCCTTTATTGTTTGTTACGCTCGAATGGCTCTGCGAAATGGATCATTAAGTGAAAATCCTCGTTTATACCACAGTGAAAAACACATAGAGGATTTGCTTTTTCGCCTGATGGCAATATCAGAATTACCTGAAACAGAAAACATACCCGACTACGGGTGGTCCGTATTATCTCTTTTTATGTGCAGCCATGATTTACGCCAATCAGAAGACAATAAATTAAATAAAAATATTATAGGAAATAATGAGCAAGCCAGTTATTTAGAAATTGAACGCTTAATGGCTTTGATTGATAGCAAAGGATTGTTTCAAAACGAGCATAAGGAACTGCTCAAATTAATGATTCATGGCAGCACATTTAGCCAAGGTGAAGACAACAATGGTAATATTTACAATGGCAACTTAGTGGCTGTTTTACTCAAAACTATTGATTATTTTGAAGAGGCTGATAAGCAGTTGGCTTTTCTTGCATGTGATATTGATACCGCTAATGTAGCTACAGAATTAACCGATTATGCTGATTCTAGTATTAATGTCTATAATGAAATCCAGACTTTTTCCAAAACACCTATCAATGCAAAAATATTTTTTGGTGAACAACAGCAACAATATTTTTTTGTTATGCAGCGCTTTAATTCTCATATTGGTGTCGCGGCCTTTTCAGAACAAAAAGATAAAAATGCACCTAAGATTAAAACAATTAGCCGTATTATCATTGATTCAGAGGACGAGCTTGCCAATGAAGAAGTGATTGAACTTTATCGCCAGCAAATACGATTAATGCTATGAGTCAAACAATTACCATCTTCATTGTTCGACACGGTCATGCTAAGTTTTCTGCTCCTACTGATTTTGATAGAGCGCTCAAGGATAAGGGCGTTAGAATGGTTGAAGCAACAGCACAATTTATCAACGCTCAGTGCCTTACTCACAAGCTAACACCTCTGTTGTGTATTAGTTCTGCAGCAAAAAGAACCAAAGAAACCGCGCAAATAATAGCAAAAACTGTTAAAAACATTCGTATCGATGCATACCAAGAACTTTATGCTACTTCAGTTAGTTCGTGGCTTTCTAAAATAGAACAATCACCTGAAAAGTGTCTCATACTTGTTGGACATAATCCAACATTGAGCCAAATGGTTAATTATTTTTGTGGTCATAATTTACAAATGAAACCTGCCGAATGTGCTTTGATAAAGCTTGAAATTAAAGCAGATGGCATTATTTACCCTGCAACCTTAATTGATTATCATCACAATGAATAAAAACCAAATACAAAATAGCATCGAAAAATCTTACAAGCATGTGCGTTATTATTTTATGCGTTTACCAATAATTACGCGTTACCTAGTTATTGCTTTGATGGGCTTCTTTTTGCTAGGGCAATTTGTTGACTTATCTTTCTTTGTTTTAAAGAAGTTTGGACTTGGCTTTAACCCCATTCAACTGGTTGCTTATGCTTTTTTACAGTACGACTTTATGCAGTTGTTGTTTAATGTTTTAGCTATCTGGATGTTTGGCTATCAAATCGAAGAATATTGGGGGACAAGACGCTTTGCTACTTTTGTCGTTGTCACTATTTTGGCAACAGCACTTGCTCATCTCTTGTTGGGTAGCTTGTTTGCGGTAGGAATGTCCGGCTTGGTTTTTGCTTTGTTATTGGCTTATGGCATGATGTGGCCAGAGCGTGAAATATATCTTTTGTTGCCACCAATTCCGGTCAAGGCAAAATACTTGGTAATGATATATGCTGGCATAATGTTTTTAAGTATCTTGTCATCTCGCGGAGGTTTTTTAAGCCACCTTGCCTATCTTGCAGGACCATTAAGTGGTTATTTATTGATACAGTATTGGCGTGGTAAACCTCCTTTTAACAGGTCATCAAAGGTAAAGAAAAAAGGGAGGCTTTATCGTTATAAATAAAAAAAGCGAACCATAAAGATTCGCTTTTTACTTGAGGGTAGCGATGAAACAGTAAAGAAAGAGAGGTGCTGCCCTTTAGTTTTGCTTAGTTTTTCTTACTCAAAGTCCGATTTAAATATCAAGCCCTCCTCAATAAACTCAGTAATTACCCCTAGACCACTAACATTGGTGTTTGCAGCTTTCTGCATCGTGCTAGTTTTTTGCTGAGTTGGTGGCTGTTGAGTTTGCTCTAAAAGAAACAAAGAACCAGCATTTAGTGTATTAGTTGCTCTATCATAGGTTTCTGCATCGGCAACAGTAACTGCGCCACCATTGGATAATGCATTTAGAAATTCGGCAGCAGTAATCAACTCCATGCTTGTATTATAAAATGCGGCATTATTTAAGTTACCAATATTGACTCCCATCACTTCTAATTGGCCACTTGTTACGTTCGTAACATTAGCGCTAATATAGAAAGTTGTTCTTCCATTTGGAGTTGTTTGTATTGTAAAAGGATAAACAAGCGATGCCCATATATTACCATCACTGTCTTCGTAACCAGAAAACATAACACCGTCATTTCCAGCCAAGCCATTGATAAATAAACCACTTGGGTCTACGGTCAACTCATTTTGATTAACTTCAATTCCCATAACTGTAACCTTACCGTTAGATGCGTCTGCATCACTTAGTGTAATATCAGTGGCAAGAATTGGTGCTTGAGCAGATACAAGTTTAACGGGTAAAACAACACTTGATGCATCGACCTCATTTGTTTGGGGGTTAACAAGACCCTCTACCTGAACTTGAACTCCAATCATTAAACTATCGATAGTTCCACCAACTATTTGAGTATCCCATAATAGGTTGACAACTATATCCCCTACAATCATCTGTGTTTTATCTGCTGATATTTCATTAATGAAATCTGAAAAGAAAACATTCAAAGGCGGGCTTATTTGCGAAAAGAAAACAGCCATAGCATCAACTTCATTGGCATCATTTATTACGCCATTGATATCAACATAAGTACCTACTATTAAGTCTGCTTGTGTTCCTTCAAAATAAACCGTTTCGGCAGTAGCATTTACAATTGAACCATCATCTAGTGTTATTTGTGTTTGATCTGCATTTACTTCTGTAATAGTACCAGAAACATAGACATGTGGAATAGGATCAACAATGCCGTTTGATAATAAACTTGCCATTAAGGCTTGACTAACTGGGTTTCTATCGCCCTGGACAGTGACTTCTTGCCCTTCGCTTAATTCATCAAGAGTTGTACCAACAAACATTGTTGTACTTGACAATTCAATTGCTTCGTTGCCAATAGTAAAGTTTAAGTGGTCTATACTTAGGTTGCTTATTGCACCTGAAACACTAACAACATTTTGATTTGGAGGCAACTCTAGTACAAAGCTTATTTGCATAGCCATTAAAGCATCTGTTGTCTGAGCACCGCTTTGTACTATGGCTTCAACCCATGCACCATCTATAAGGTTTGCAACAGTGCCTGCTACAAACAAAGTATCTGCATTATAAGAAACAACCATTCCATCAAGTTCAAAATCAGTCGCAGTTACATTAGTTACTGCGCCATTAATAATAAAAGGTTGGTGCGGAGGCATTGCTGGCTCATCATTTATATATACGTAGTAAGCAATTGTTTCATTGGTATCAGGGTCTTCATAGCCATTAACACTAACATTCATTCCTTCTTCTAAAGTAGTGTTGCCTGTATTTGAAAATATTTCCGTATCTTCATTTATAGTAACAGAAGTACCGCCTACTACAATATTAGTTTGACCAGCATTAACTGACTCAATTAAGCCATTGATAAATACAGGAGCTGGAGGATCACTCGGAAATGTAAAGTCATCATAACAAGTCACGGTTGCTGCATCGACCGCATCTCCTGTAGTATAATCAGCAACTGGCAGTACCTCTGCAATGACTTTTTCTCCATTTTCAAAAGTGCCAGCATCACAAACGACATTACCTTGGGTGCTGGTGAAATTTAAGTGTTGTGTTCCAATATTAAAACCTAACTCATTAAGGTTAAGAACGTCTCCTGTGATTAACCAATAAGATGAACCATTATGCAAAACCTCTATACGTGTTGCGCTAATAACTCCTGTGTCGGATTCAACCCCACTTACAGCTACAATTGAACCCACTATAATGTCTTCAATATTTGCAGCACCTACAATTATCGTATCAGCATCAACAACCAAGTCAACCAACAAAATCTGAAGAGAGCCTGTGCTATTTGCCGTAACAGGTCCAATAACAGAGTTAATTAAATTAATCTCACTTAGCTCACCAGCATTTTGGTTTGCCCCAGCAGAATAGTTAACATTTGCCTTAAAGCCAGGTAGTGTTTGTGATAAAAAGCCAGTACCGTATTGTTCGGCTCCTTGTATTTTTGGAACCGTATGACCATCTATTTTTAATACTGTATTATTTTTAATATTTAAATTGCGTAAATTATCAATTACGATTGTATTTGCCGCATGCGAAGATGCATAAATACTTAACGTAAATAAAACTGTACACAAAAATTGTATAAATTTATTCTTTTTCATATTTTTCTCTCTGAGTATTGTGAGTTAATTCTGTTCTCTGATTCTTTTGATTCTTGAAAATAGTAAAGACCCAACCCTAATCTATCTATTTTTTCATCTTTATTGTTTCTATCTTGCTGTGATAAAACTGTAATAAAACTGTCTACCTCATCAACTAGTTTTTGTGAGCGTTCACGTATAAAGGTTTTGACTAAAGGTAAGTGCTTTGCTGGCAAATCAATCTGTTGAACGATGCGTTGCATGTACAAATCATCTTCGTTAGCTTGAATATTGTGGTTTATTGTATTGATAACATCACTGACGCTTTCTGCCATAATGTCAATGGCAAATTTTTCAGATTTGCTACTAGAAGAAATATAATGTGAACGAATAAGGCTAACATTATCAGTATTCACTTTTTCAATAGCCTTGTGCTCTAATAAATCATCAAGAATGGCACGAATAGTTGCACCTCCTGAATATTTATCTACCAAGCTTTCAAACGAGACACCTTCACGACTGTTTTTTGCATAAATAGGCAAATTTTTTGGCTTTCCATTTTCTTGATAGTCTTTATCACTAATCCAGCCACTTAGAACGCGAGAAGCACGATGAAACTCTTCTGGCTTCACATCCATTAAGGCGACATCATTGTCTATTAAGTTTTTTACATCAATCCATGTCAATCCAGTAATCACTGCAACTCGTGATTTGTTTGCTTTTTTGTTGTTTATTCCAAACTCTTTGTGTGCCACATCAACATAACACCACTTTAGTACTTCCGCACTCGCTTTATATGAAACTCCATGACGCAACAAAATGCGAACTAACGGTTTAAAAATCCGCAATAATAGTTGAGTAAGCTTTTCTTTCATGTCTACCATATTATTTATAATCTCAATTTTTCTAAATTATTTTAGAATATTCGCTAAATATTAATGATTTTGGCGTACTTGTCAACATAAAATGACTGAAAATATTCGTTTTTCTAAATTATTTTAGAAATTGTTCAATGTTTATATCATTGACAAGTAACTACTCACACCCTCCGTCATTGTCGCGAAGGCGGTAATCTCATAAATATTAGTGTAAAGGGTGGTAATTAATGATACAAATTACCCTATAGATTCCTGCCTTCGCAGGAATGACTGGTATGAGTAGTTACATTGACAATACTAATAAATATTTTATAATAACCCAAACCAATGAGAGAAAATTAATGGCACATAAAACTTACTCCGTTACACAAGAGCTTTCACAGTCGTGTAAAATAAACTCAAGCTCTTACAAAAGCATGTTCCAAGACTCTATTGAAAACAACGAAGCTTTTTGGCAAAAGCAAGCCAATGAACGACTCGATTGGGTTAAGCCATTCACAAAAGTAAAAGAATCCAATTGGAACGACAAAGCGGTCATTATAAAATGGTTTGAAGATGGCATTCTTAATGTTTCATATAATTGTATCGACCGACATTTAAAAGATAAAGCCAAGCAAACAGCAATTATTTGGGAAGGCGATGACCCCAATCAATCACAAAACATCACTTACCAACAACTACACGACGAAGTCTGTCAATTTGCCAACACGCTTAAATCATTAGGTGTAACAAAAGGTGACAGAGTGTCCTTATATATGCCAATGATTCCAGAGGCAGCTTATGCAATGCTGGCTTGTAGCCGCATTGGAGCAATTCATTCGGTAGTTTTTGGTGGATTTTCAGCCGAAGCTTTAGCTGGACGCATGGATGATTGCGATTCGCATTTCATCATCACGGCTGATGAAGGCCTGCGTGGAGGCAAAAAAATACCACTAAAAGCAACGGTCGATAAAGCAATTGAATTGTGTACTGTTGAAGTTAAAAAATCCATCGTCATTAAATACACTCAAACCGACACGCCTTGGAACGATGCCATTGATGTGGACTATTTAACGCTCAAACAAACCATGGCAAAAGACTGTCCTTGTGAACCAATGAATGCCGAAGACCCATTGTTTATTCTTTATACATCTGGCTCAACAGGCAAACCAAAAGGCGTTTTACACACAAGTGCAGGATATTTGTTGTATGCCGGCATAACACATGAATATGTTTTTGATTACCGCCAAGGCGATGTTTATTGGTGTACTGCCGATGTTGGTTGGATAACAGGGCATTCTTATGTTGTTTATGGGCCACTTGTCAATGGTGCAACAACTCTTATGTTTGAAGGCATTCCTAACTATCCCGACGCCTCTAGAATTTGGCAAGTGTGTGATAAACACCAAGTCAATATTTGTTATACCGCACCAACTGCCATTCGTGCATTAATGCGTGAAGGCGATGAACCGGTATTAAAAACTTCACGCAAATACTTACGGATTTTAGGTTCAGTAGGCGAACCGATTAATCCTGAAGCATGGGAATGGTATTACCAAGTTGTTGGTGAATCACGCTGCCCAATTGTTGATACCTGGTGGCAAACCGAAACAGGTGGTATCATGATAACACCTCTTCCTGGTGTAACAGACTTAAAGCCAGGAGCTGCCAGTTCACCATTTTTTGGCGTACAATTAGCATTACTTGACAATGATGGAAATGAATTACAAGGCAACAACCAGTCGGGTTATTTAGTTATAAAGGATTCATGGCCCGGGCAAGCCCGTAGTTTATACGGCAACCATGAACGATTTATCGAGACTTATTATTCGCAATATTCAGGCTATTATTTTACTGGTGATGGTGCCATGAGAGACGAGGATGGCTATTATTGGATAACTGGGCGAGTTGATGATGTAATAAATGTCTCAGGTCACCGCATGGGAACTGCCGAGGTTGAAAGCGCCTTAGTTGAACACGATTTGGTCGCCGAAGCAGCCGTTGTTGGTTTTCCACATGAGATTAAAGGTCAAGGCATTTATGCTTATGTCACCTTAATATCAGGCAGCGAACCCAACCAAGAATTACGAGCCGAATTAATTCAAAAAGTGCGCGAAATAATCGGAGCCATTGCCAAACCCGATGCCATCCAGTTTACTCAAGTATTACCCAAGACCCGCTCAGGTAAAATCATGCGTCGAATTTTACGTAAGATTGCTACTGGCGATACTGATGAATTAGGCGACACATCCACATTGGCAGAACCTGCAGTTGTTGACTCGTTGATTGCTGGACGGATAAAGGTTTAAAGTTTATGTTTTCAACGGGGTATCTATTAGGCTTTTTAATTGTTATCCCTTATTGGTATTTTGTACTCTACCGACCAAAGAAAAAACATGTTGAAAGTAGAATTAATAGTAAGCGTTTGCAGATCCTGCAACATTTGGCACGCAAGATTGAAAAAAAGAGAAAAGAGTTTAAACAACACAAAAAAAAGTAACGACAGCATTTCTGTAACACCTAAAAAGTATAGAAAAATTATTCTTCACTTTATCAATTCAATAGAATCACCTGTTGTAAAATATAATCGTAAAGTGATTACTGATTTCTCCGAACAAGGTTTATTGGCGCAGAAAGGAATACGAAATTGTAGGGATTTTGAAATTCTCTCCAATAAAGAGGCTGTTCTTGGCTTTCATGATCACCCAAATGAAATATGGATTACTCCTACTCACATTCCCACTATGTCAGGATAGTTGTCACCCCTGAGTCCCTTATTTTAAACAAAGCCACGATACCCAATGAGATTGCCGAATATAAAATAACTCTCTACCAATGTAGTGAAGCACCTGCGTGCGGTCTTCGCGTTACGCTTTTAAAAACCTCAATTTCATTTACCTCTTTAAATTCACTGTAAAAACCCACATAATACTGTTTTAAACCTATAATCCATGCATTTGAAACTTAATTCAAAATCTATTCTGACTGTTTTTGTGGTCTTTATCATCATTGTCGCTTTGTTTGTGGTGTTGATGTTGACGGAAAAGTTGTTGAGTATTTGGTATTATTTGCAGGAGGCACCGCTTTGGGTGTCGGTTGTTTATGGTGTGGTGATTATGTTGGTGGCGGTTTTTGGGGTTTATTTGTATTTTATTTTAATAAAGCCTAAACCAATTATCAAAAAGCTCGAACCGATTGATGAGTCCTCTTTGCGTGACTCTCTGGTGCAACAGCAACAGCGTGGTGTGGATGTGCAACAGGCGCAAGCGGAGTTAGTTGAACTGGATAAGCGCCGTGGGCATGGGATTTTTTATATTGCACTTTATGGTACGGTTTCTTCGGGTAAGAGTAGTTTTATCAAGGCTTTATTGCCTGAACAAAATATCCAAACCGATGTGTTGTCAGGTACAACCAAAACCATTAGCACTTACCAGTATAAAAACCTAGCAATTATTGATTTGCCAGGTTTAGACGATGCTGATGATTTTGATGAGAAAATCGAAAAACAAGCCATTGATGAAACTTTACGCGCCCATGTGGTGGTGTTTTTAACCGATTCGGATTTAACTCAAACTGAAATGCGGGTGATTGCAAAATTAAGGAAAACCAAAAAACCGATGGTTATTGCTTTAAACAAATCCGACAGATACCGCGAAGATGAACAAGTCTTGATTGTTGAGGCATTGAAGAATAAGACCGAAAAGAAATTTCCTGTGGCGTTGATTTCCACTGGTGGTCAAGAAACCATTGTCTACCAAGATGCCAAAGGCAAACAACACAAGAAAGTACAGGTGCGTGATGCCAATATTCAACCCTTACTCGATTCGATTGAAAAAGTGGTAGCCAATAATCCAGAGGTTCTTAATCGTTTTCGCGATGCTTCTATCTTGATGTTAGCACAACAAAAATTGAACAATGCCAAGGCAGAATTTAATCGCCAATCGGCTGAAACTATTATATCCAGTTACACCAAAAAGGCAGTGTTTGGCGCGATGGCATCTGTGGCTCCAGGATCTGATATTGTTATTCAGGGCACATTGGGAACTAAGATGGTGCAGAGCATTTGCACTTTATATGAAATATCGCCCAAGCAGATGGAAATTGATGCCGTGATAAAAATGGCTGGTGGCAAATTAAAAACATCGGTCTCATTAGTACTTGCCGTTGCAGGTAATGCTCTCAAGGCATTTCCAGGAGTGGGGACAGCCGTTGGTGGTGTCACTCATGCGGTGGCTTATGGTATGATTTTTAATGCTTTGGGTCATGCTGTGTTAGAATCAGTAACAACTTTAGGTACGCTTGATGCGCAAGCGACACAACAAAAATTTGAGGAAAACTTACTTGGACCTGCTACAACCCTTGCAAAAGATTTGGCAAAAATGGCGCTCAAAATCACTTAAAAATGATAAGTCTGAAAAAGCTAAAAAGTCAAAAAATCCAGATAGTGCAATCGATAAAACATTGGATTCGCTCAATGATTTACTGCATGATGAACATATTCCGGCTGTCGTGCGCTCGCAATTGCAAGACGAATACCAACAAGTCGCTCAACTCATTGAAAAACTTGAAAACCAACAAGTGCATATCGTTGTTTTTGGCAAGGTCTCCTCGGGCAAGTCATCCTTATTAAATGCTTTGCTTGGCAAACAAGCCTTTAGCACCTCGCCATTGCATGGTGAAACCAAAGGTCAACAAAATTCGGATTGGTCAAAATACCAAGATCAAAACATGGTGGTTATTGACACCCCTGGAACAGACGAAGTCTCAGGCGAACACCGCCAACAATTGGCCCATAATGCCGCGGAAATCGCCGATATTATCCTTTTTGTGGTTGATGGCGATTTAACCGCTTCGCAACTGAAACAACTGCATGCTATCGCTCAACCCAATACGCAAATACTGTTGGTTTTGAATAAAGCCGATTTATACACCGATGAAGAATTGCTTGATTTAAAAAAATCTTTAACCGAAAAAACTGCCGAAATTATTTATCCTAAAAATATTATTATTGCCAGTGCTGCACCGTTGCCACAAGTGTTGATAAAGGTGGATGAAAACGACAAAGAAACACGTGAAAGAATTAACGTAAAAATCGATGTATCTCAAGTCAAAGAGCGTATTTGGAAAATACTAGAACACGATGGAAAAACCCTAACAGCTCTTAATGCCAGTATATTTGCTGGAGAAATCAGCCAAAAAATTGCCACAAAAATTACCAAGTTGCGCGCCAATGCTGCTGAAAAAGTAGTCACCATGTACTCTATCGCCAAAGGAGTTGGTGTGGCGTTCAACCCAGTTCCTGTTGCTGATTTACTGATTGCTGCGGGATTGGATGTGGCTATGATTCGTAAATTATCACAAGTCTATGGCTTGCCGATTGTCGGCAAAGAAGCCAGTAAATTGACCATGACCATCATGGCACAACTGGTTGCCTTGATGGGTGCCGTGTGGGGAATCAATTTATTATCATCCGCCCTAAAAACCGTCAGCGCAGGTTTATCAACCACCGTAACTGCGGGTGCACAAGGGGCCTTGGCGTATTATGCAACTTATCTGGTGGGTAAAATTGCCGAACAGTATTTTATCAAAGGTAAGTCATGGGGTGAAAAAGGTCCCAAACAAGTGGCAAAAGACATTGTCAAAAACTTAGATAAAGATTCGATTTTGCTGGATGCGCGAACTAAGATTTTAGAACGAATCAAGTCGAAATAAAGTCAATGAAAAAAGGGAATCAATGTTTTTGATTCCCTTTTAAGTCATACAATAAATGAGCTTTAACGATTAATTCTCAAAACTATTAACAAAGATATATTCAGTGCTGTACAAAGAACACGCTTGTGGTACTTCTATATTATTATAACTGAGTTCATCGACATAAAAACCTTCTTCTTCTGAACCTGGATCGGTTGATAAGCTCCATCTGATTTTAACAGTTTGCCCTTGATAGGCAGTTAAATCATGAGTAACTAGTTGGAATGCCCCAGCAGTATTACCATTAAATGCACCGTGAGAGGCTGCATAACCACAAATATTGATGGGTGGAGCGCCTGTCATATTAAAGTCGCCTGGATAACCACCCACAGGTGGTAAATCGGTCCAGCTTGCACCACCATTAGTGGAGATTTCAACGACAACTCCATCCCAGTCCGCTTCAATGTTATAACGCGATTGATAGCTAATACTTGGTGGAGAAGCTGGTGTTGCAGGTATAGAAAAGGTTGTTGAATGCATACGTGCACAGGTATTAGATGTGTAATTTGTACTGCCTTCTAATGCAGAGCGGTAACTCAATAGACCATTGGATGCTTGATCAGTACTTCGTGACCAAATAGAGTTCAAATCCATTAGCGTTAAGTTATCGACATCATCAACTATTGTTCCTTCTATTGTTGTGGTACCAAGGGAAGTTGATGCCACTTCTTTTATCTCAACAGATTCATTGCCACTGTTTGGCCCTGCTCCTGCTGTTGTTGTGTCCTCAGCTTTAACTATGTAATAGTAGGGTTGACCAGATACTGTTGTCGTGTCACTGAAGTTTGTCGCGTTAGCTCCTGTTGTTGCCAATAAGTTTCCGGCATTTGGGGTGAAATTATGTGCTGTTGAACGATAAATATTATATTTCACATTAGTTGCGGCAGGACAACTGCTGGTTGCAGCATCCCAAGTTAGTCCTATTTGACAGAAGTCATTGAGATTATTGGCTACTTTTACTGTGTCATTATTAAATGTCGGTGGTAGCAAGCACACTTGTTCTGAAACAACGTCAATACAGTTGGTGTAAGCGCTAATCAAGTCATCAGAAAACGCCCTAACCTTATAACTGTATTGGTAACCACCCACTGTGGAAGTATCAGTAAAAGCATTGCTATTTGATTGTCCAACAAAGCGCATGGTTGTTTGATCTGATGCTGCACATGTGCCTTGTAAACGGTATATTTCATAATTATCATAATCAGCAGAAACATCGCTCCAAGCTAAATCAATGCCACTCAAGCCATTACTGGTTGCGGTTAATGCGCTTGGGTCTGTTGGGCTAGGTGGAACAGCACCACCTGAGGCTAAATTACCGGATACTACAAGAGCAAAGCCTTGTTTATCTGAGTTAAATGTTCCGTTCCCAGGAATGTTGCTGGCATCGACCATAATAGTGTAAGTGCCAGCTGTCGGTGTTGCAAACCTTACCTGTTCAACCGTATTGACAACATCCGCTGATCCACCAGTTACCGAATTGTTGGTTGTGAAGTTATTGGCAAGAAATGTATTTGCACCAATGTTAACAGACAAATCAAGGTTATTTACCAGTGTTACAGCAGATCCTATCGGCCCAGCCAAATCATACCATACTAAGGTTGCTCTAAATTCTTCACCTGGTTGAACGCCAATATCAACAGAAAACTGTTGACCTGTTGTTAAACCAAAGTTGTTAGGCACTTCCCAAAATCGAAATCTTCGTGCTTCACCTGCAAAATATAAAGAATTCTCAAGCCACACACGACCCCAGCCTATATCATTAGTAAAAAAGCCTCCATCTGTTTTTGTTCCATTGAGCAACAATGCTTTCATTAATGGTCCGCTTGGCGTATGTGAATCTAGTGCTATTTTGGTTCCAGAAGGATAAAATCCATCGGTAAAGTACTGGCGTAATAATGCCGTAGAACCTGCTGTTATCGGTGTAGCCATTGATGTTCCTGTTTTTGTGGATCTTATTGGTACTTCAATTGTACTGCTGTTATTTGTATCTCCGGCAGCTGACTGAATAAAGGTGCCTGTTGCAGAAACATCAGGTTTTAACCTTCCATCATCCGTTGGGCCTCGACTTGAAGACGCTCGCATTGTTGTACTATTACCATGTTGCAGGTTTCCAATTGATGTCACATTTTTAGCAGTAGCAGGAGAGCCAACGGTGTTTGCCGAAGGTCCAGAATTTCCGGCTGCAAATAAAATAATCATATCTTCTAGTTCATGTAGAGATTCATCTGCTCTTAAAGATGAACCACTGTAAGTTCCTCCATCATCAGAACCATAACTATTGGAATGGATTTTAGCACCAGCTTCATTGGCTTGTTTCCACATTGGAGAAGATCCTGCGCCAGATAGAGAGACTTGACCACCACTAAGGCCTCCGCCAATGTCTTGGAAAAGTATCTGTGCATTGGGAGCCATACCGTCATCGTCATCATAACCACTTGATGAAGGATTAGAAACGTTACCACCTGCACCACCACCAATATTTGACTCTCTATCGCCCACAACAGAGCCCGAAACATGGGTTCCGTGGAAAGAGCCTATGTCGTAATCCAGTGCACCAGGCATAGTCCAATATGCAATCACCTTATTGTTGGGATGCATAGTTCCCATAATAGGTGGGTTTGTTGCTTCGGCATCTGTTATGGCTGTGACCACACCACTCCCTTTATCTAAGTGCACAAACCAATCTTCATTTCTATCCAAACCAGAATCAGTTACACCAATAATTTGCCCTGTTCCATAAAGACCCTGATCAAAAATTGGAGTCGTCACAGGGACGCTTGTGGCTTGAGTTGCCGAAACAGCTTCATTATTAAAAAAGTGTTGAGCTGAATATTGAGTTACCCATTGAACTTCTTCAAACTTTGCAAGCTTATTAATTACAAAGTCAACTTCATTGCTATCAACTTCTATAGCATATTGATGATAACCATTTGGAATATTGGTCTTAATCACTTTAACATTTGTAAAATATTTTTTAACTAATGCATTCAACTTGAAACCTTTGACATCCTTAAAAGTACGAAGGGACAAAGAGTAGTTACTTTGAGAAGAGCGATTTGATGTCCATAAACCGGGAGAAACTTTATAGCCCGATTGAAAAGCGCCAAACCAACGGATGGATGGATTGTCACTTAATTTATTTTTATTTTGGTTTGACCAATTAACAAGAAAGGCATTGTTAGGTAAATTTGATATAACGACAAATCCATTTTTATCTAACCATTTAAAGTCTGTTTTCTTGTCATAAAATTGAACAATGCCATACCTGTTAGAACTAGTACTGTTAATGTTAGTGCCAGCAAAATCTAACTCTTGAATACTTGGGTCAAATATCCCCGTTGCCAATATCAATTTATTGCTATCAGCAAGGGCTAGTTTTATGGTGGTAGGTGATTGAGCTTGTGCTTTTATCTTATCAGCGAAAGAAGCAGAAGATGCCAGCAATAAACTTAAGCCTGCACATTTTAAAAAATTGGTGGTATATTTCATTTAACCCTCTTGTTATAAATTTGACAAGATTATAATGGTAATAAACTTAAGAGATGAAATTAAAATGAAGAAAATTAGAAAAAACCAACAAAAGTAGTCATACAAGCCTCAAAATTGCATTATAAAAGGGTTGGGGAGGAGGTTATGTAAGAATAGTACAGTATTCTTTAACAGTATTTGAAATATTGGTTTTATCATCAATACTGTGGCAAACCCTCCAATTAAAGCAAATTATTTAACAGTAAACTGCTGTTTTTTATGCCACTTAAAGGTTAGAGCGATGAACAATAAAAAGAGCACCAAATACCCATAGTTGTTAATGTCAGGAACTGCCACAGGAGGAGGGAGTGCAAAGGCAGAATCATCGTCTTCAAAATTAAAAACCAAATCGTCAGTTGCACCAAAAGCAATTCTGACATTATCAACATACATCAATGAATCAGCGCCCCAACCTGAGCCAACACCTGTGTTGATGCCAACAATATATAGTATACCATTACTGAAATCTGGTGGAGTAGGGTCTCCGCCTGCTCCCACTTGCGGCCCTGAGAGCCAATCAGTAAAGGTTAAGTTAAAGTTTTGTACCACGCCACTGGCAACTGTGGCACTGGGGTCGCAATCGGAACAAAAAAGCCAAATTTCAGAGGAGAAAACATCTTCACTTATCCAGCTGTCCGTTACAATTGTACCGCCAAAACCTGGTTGGTAGACAGCTTCATAAATAAAAAACCCGTAAGTATCATCTGTTGGATCTGCTGGTGTGCCAGAATCATGTAGCCATGCTAATCTTACAGGTGGATGTAAAATAGGGGCAACAGCCGAAGAGCTATCGCGGTAATACTCATAAGATAATTGGGTTAAATTATTTAAGGTTCTGTTTGGAAAATTTATGCTAGTTGGAGATGTTTGCCAAATCAGTTGATAATCTGCTTTATCTTGACCAGCGGTAACAAATTGAGTGTTAAATTCTATAGAGCTATCGCCTAACGAACTTACTTGACCAGCCCGTGGTTGTGCTGTTGTCACAGCAACTGTGCTATCAGCCCTTACATTGGCAGGCAACCAGCCAGCTGGTGCTGTCGTTGTACTAACGGTTTCTATTTGAGCCATGAGGCCATTTGAAATGGCGAGCATGATAAAAGTAAAAAACACAATCGAATTATTTTTAGTCATAAAGTATCTCCTCGTATAAATGGCAATTTTAAACATCGTCATATAGTTTCGCACAACACTTCATGTATTACAATATATAATTTTTGTAACTCGTTAATATAAAATGAATTATCGTTAATGAAACGAAGGGGTTTATGTGAATTTTAGCGTTTATATGAATGAAATGGCGCGCCTAGCAGGACTCGAACCTGCAACCTCAGCCTTCGGAGGGCTGAATTCTATCCAGTTGAACTATAGGCGCGTTGAATCTAAGTTTTGCTATTATCGCTTTTTTATTTTCAAGACTCTATAGTTTTGCTAAAGATTGTTCTAAATCTGCAATAATATCACCCACATCTTCGAGTCCTACGGATAAACGGATTAAAGTTGGGCTAATTAAATGTGCTTCTAGCTCTTCTTCGCTATAGGTCGAATGAGTCATGGACGCGGGGTGTTGGATGAGAGTTTCGGTGTCGCCTAAGCTGACGGCACAGAGTATCATTTCGAGTTGGTTGATGAGCTGTGCACCAGTTTGTCTATCGCCCTTGACTTCAAAGGCAATCATGCCCCCAAATTGGTCCATTTGTGATTTGGCAAGGTCATGGTATTCAAAGTCTGGGAGGCCTGGAAAATACACTGTGCTGATTTTTTCATGGTTATGGAGGTATGTTGCAATCTTTTTAGCATTTTCACAGTGCCTGTCCATGCGGACGTGTAGAGTTTTTAATCCACGTAAGATTAGACTAATATCCATGGCTGATATCACTGCGCCCGTCATGTCTTTTAAACCGAAATAGCGAACGGTTTCGAGAGTTTCGGCATCGCCTATGACAAATCCGGCAATTAAATCTCCGTGTCCACCTAGGTATTTAGTGGCCGAATGAACAACTAAATCAGCACCATGCTCTAAAGGTCTTTGTAAATAAGGTGTGCAATAAGTGTTGTCGATGACAAGTTTAGCTTCGGTGTTTTTAGTGATTTCTGCTAGAGCCTTAATGTTGATTAAGCGCATATTAGGATTGGCAGGTGTTTCTGCAAAAACTACTTTGGTCTTGTCTGAAATCGCCTTAGATAAATTTTCTGCCTTGGTTAAATCACAATAAGTTATCTGAACACCAAATTTTTTCAATCCGTGTTCTAAAAAACTAAAGGTGCAACCATAAAGAGTAATATCGGCAATGACTTCATCACCAGGTTGCACAAGTGACCATAAGGTTGAAGTGATTGCGCCCATTCCTGATGCGGTTGCTAATGCTGCTTCTCCACCTTCTAGGCTTGCCATTCTTTGTTCGAGCAGGGCCTGTGATGGTGTGCCAAGTCGGGAATAGATGTAATGAGAGTTTTCACCCTCAAAAGCATCTGAGCCTTGTTGTACGTTATCAAAGGCAAATGTTGATGTCATGTACAAAGGAGGGTTAAGTGAGCCGTGAAACTCTTTGGCATCGTAGCCAAAGTGTATGGCGCGTGTTTGGAATTTAGCATTTGGATTTTTCATGGTGTTTATTGTATAAGTTAGAAAGACAAATGCCAGTGATAAACTGTAATTTAAATCTTACAATAAATGGTGTTATTTTATAAGGCATTAACTTTATTGCTTTTTTTACTGTAACACTTTCGTTACAATGAGAGTTATGAAGATTAAAATAACTACAGAAAACATTACAGGTCTATCAAAAGAGATACTGTCTTTATTGGCGACTTATGATATTGATATTCAACGAGTTGAAGTTGAAACAGGGCTTATGCACTTGGCAACTCAAGAGTTAGAAAAGACAATTGAGCGAGAAATTGCCACTAAATTAATGCAAATTAAGGGAGTTAAGTGGGTTGAAAGTATTGCTGTAATGCCTGTAAATGAACGGAATTTGTTTCTAAACACCATATTAAATGCTGTCTCTGACCCTGTTTTTGGTATCAATAATAAAGGGGAAATTAGTTACCAAAATAAACAAGCCCAAGACAGTTTTAAGGCAGATAAAAGGCTTAAATTGATTAAGGAAATTTTTGTTGAACAAAATTGGGCTAATAAAATCGATAGTGCTGCCAAAAATACGCTACCCATTAACATTAATACTATTGCTGGTGCGATGCTGGTCGAAGTGCGCGGTATTAGTCAAAATAATCAACAGTCTATTGGTGCAGTTTTAATCTTTCACAAACCTGAATCGATAACCACTCGCTCACATATTATTCAGAGTGTAGACATGAAGGGTTTTGATGCCCTTGTTGCTGTTGATAAGCAGATGATAGAGATAATTAATCGTGCCAAACATCTATGCAGCCCACATGTCCCTTTGGTTATTAGTGGAGAGGCTGGAGTCGGCAAAAAAACCATAGCCAAGGCAATTCATTTTGCTAGTGAAAGAAAGAATAAGTTGTTTTCTAGTATTAATTGCAGTACCAGCAAACAAGCGCAAATGATGGAAGATTTATTTGGTTTGGCGCACCCTCGGCATGGACGGGCTGGTATATTGGAAATTACTGATGGGGGAACGGTTTATATTAATGATGTTCAAGATTTATCCCGGGCTTGTCAAATTAAATTATTGCAATTTATTCAATCCAATGACTTCAAACGAATCGGTGGAAAAGAAATGCGCAAGTCTAATGTCAAGTTAATCGTCTCAAGTCCACAAGCATTAAATAAATATGTAGAGAATAACCAAATTAGCGATGCCTTATTTTATGCTCTAGATGTTACGCAATTATCCATACCCCCTTTGCGAGACAGAAAAGACGATATTGAACCCTTGATTACTGGCTTTTTGTTAGAGTTCAAGGAGCAGGGTGGTAAAGTGTTACAAGAATTATCTTTTGCTGCCATTAATAAGTTAAAATCATACTATTGGCCAGGAAATATAACCCAACTCAAAGATGTTGTTTATAAGGCCTGCTTGTTATCGGATGGTCAAATTATAGAAGATTACCACATTGAAATTGATGGTCATGTTCATATTCAAAGCAGCTTAGAGGATTGCAGCTTGCCACAAGCGGTAGCGGAGTTTGAAAAGCACTTTTTACAGCATTGGTATCAAAAATATCCGTCAACACGAAAATTAGCCGCACAACTAGGTGTATCGCACACTACAATTGCGCAAAAATTAAATAAATATCACTTAGCATAAAGAAATGTCGACACAAAATAAAATTGGTGTATTAATCACAAATCTCGGTTCGCCTGATGCGCCAACCAAGCAAGCTCTACGCAAATACCTAAAACAATTTTTGAGTGATAAACGTGTTATTCAGCCTGTTGTTGGGCGTTTGGCTTGGTGGTTGATTTTAAATGTTATTATCCTCAATACAAGACCGAAAAAATCAGCCAAATTGTACCTGTCTATTTGGAATAAATTTGGTAAAGGTGCACCGTTAGTTGACATTAGTTACAAGCAGTTGGTTGCGCTAAGAGAAAAATTTCAGGGTGATTCCTTAGCGTTTGCTCTAGCTATGCGTTACGGTTCTCCATCAATTGAAAATGGTGTTAAAGAATTAATGCAAAAAGGGGTGGATGAAATTATTGTCTTTCCGCTTTACCCCCAGTACTCACGTACAACAACCGAATCAACATTTGATGAAATTCATTCCATAGAAAAGACCGAATTCAATGGACCAAAGGTGAAGTTAGTTAAGAATTACCATGATAATCCCCTTTATATTCAGGCGTTAAAAACGAGTGTTTTAATACACCAAAAAATTTATGGAAAACCGCAGAAGTTAGTCATTTCTTTTCATGGCATTCCAAAAATATACGTGGAAAATGGTGATGCTTACCCTCAACAATGCCAAAGAACAGCCGATTTATTAATCGAAGCATTGGGGTTAAATCCTGATGAGTGCTTGGTTTGTTATCAGTCAATATTTGGTAAACTTGAGTGGATAAAACCTTATTTAGATGTAACTTTAAAATCATTGCCGGCACTAGGTATTAAAGACGTACAAGTTATTTGTCCAGGATTTGCAGCAGATTGTTTGGAAACTTTGGAAGAGATTGAACATGAAAATAAAGAATATTTCCTTACTGCTGGTGGAGAGAAATACAGTTATATCCCTGCTTTAAACGATTCCAAGGCTCATATTGAGTGTTTGTCAAATATCATAGAGAATACATTAAAAGATGAATCATAAATCCAGTTACATGAAAAAAGCACTAAGTCTTGCACAAAAAGGTTTATTCACAACAACAGGAAACCCTCGTGTTGGTTGTGTATTAGTTTCTCGTGGTCACATTGTTGGCAAAGGTTACCACAAAAGAGTGGGAGAGCCACATGCTGAGGTTTTTGCTATAGAAAATGCGGATGATTTTGCCGAAGGAGCAACGGCATTTGTTACCTTGGAACCGTGCAGTCATTTTGGAAAAAATCCTCCTTGTGCTGATGCCTTAATTAAAGCGAAAGTAAAAAAAGTCGTTATATGTAACAAAGACCCCAACTCTTTGGTGGCAGGAAAGGGCATAGCAAAACTCAAAGCTGCAGGCATTAAGGTGAAAATGTCAAAAGAGAAGGCAAAAGGTGAAGAACTTAATGTTGGATTTTTTCATCGCATGAAAACAGGCCTGCCTTTTGTGCGTTTAAAAATGGAACAATCCTTAGATGGGCGATCAGCCATAGCAAGTGGTAAAACTTATCGAACCACGGAAAGTAAAGTCCGTCAAGATAGTCAGTACTGGAGAGCAAGAAGCCAAGCAATTTTGACGGGAATTGAAACCGTTTTACATGATGATTGTCGTTTAACAGTTCGTGTTGATGAACTGCCAAAAAAATACCGTAAGCTTCCCAATGATTTTGATAATTACCAACCCATGCGAATGGTGTTGGATACACATTTACGCATTAATCTGGATGCAAGAATTTTACAGGGACTAGGGCGAAAAGTTGTTATGACAGCTAGCCTCAATTTTGAAAAAATTAAACAACTGGAATCACAAGGTGTGGAAGTCGTTCCCATGCCAACAATAGATGGGGTGATTGATTTAAATGCTGTCTTGGTTTGGTTAGGTACACAGCAGATAAATGAGTTACTGGTTGAGACAGGCGCTAGATTGGCAGGAAGTTTTATAAATCAAAGCTTAGTTAATCAACTCATTATTTACACAGCTCCTGTGATTATGGGGTCGCTTGCTCGTCCTCTTTTTGAACTTGAAATTGATAAAATGCAAAATAGTATTAGGCTTAAGGGTGTTAAGGTGAAAAGACTTGGTAAGGATTTAAGGTGTCTGATTGACTCAGTTAAGACGACAGTCTGAAACTGTCGCCTTGTTACGTATTGTGAAGAGTACTTACTTACAGTGATTTTTTACAAAAATACCAATCAGTGCATTCATAACCCTCTTGTGCGCGTTTTTTTGCATCGGCCATTGTTTTTGGTGGAGGAACGATAACTTTATCGCCTGGCTGCCAATTTTCAGGAGTTGCAACGCCATGTTTATCAGATGTTTGTAGCGCCTTCACTAACCTTAGAATCTCATCAATCGAACGCCCATTGCTCATTGGATAATAAACCATTGCACGTAAAACCCCTTTATCATCAATAATGAAAGTGGCTCTAACGGCCGAAGTATCGGCAGCCCCAGGGTGAATCATGCCGTAGCTTTTTGCTACCGTCATGCTTAAATCTTCAATAATTGGGAATGGTATATCAACTTCAAAATTCTTCTTGATATTATCCACCCATGCCATGTGTGAAAAGACACTGTCAATTGATAAACCCAATAACTGTGTGTTAATATCTGCAAAATCTCCATGGCGTTTTGCAAAAGCTATAAATTCAGTCGTGCAGACAGGCGTGAAGTCGGCAGGGTGTGAAAAAAGGACTAACCACTGCCCTTTATAATCATCTAAAGACCTTGGTCCGTGTGTTGTTTCGGCTTTAAAAAAAGGAGCCGGAGCATTTAATTGTGGAAATGTTGCTACTGTATTTTCGTTGTTCATAATAATAACCTCTAGTTAGTGTAGTTGAGTTCCTATTATAGGGCTAAAAGATAATTTGTAAAATAGAACGTTTGAATCATATCATTCTAAAATATCTATCAAAGTATAATAACAATTGTTTCCTTCTACAATAGCAACCCTAGAATCAATGTAATTGCGGATAAAACTAACAAAGAGATAATGGCTGGTTTTGTATTTTTTCGTCCACTAAAAAAGTATGCATAAGTGGCTTTAAGCAAATTATCACTTGCTGCAGCGATGAGAATGGCTGAGGATATTTGATTGGCGGTGATGTCTTTAAAGTGACCAGTTAAAACGGACAAAACAAATGGATCGATGTCAGTAAAGCCAACAATAAATGATAGAAAATTCAAGCCCACATGACCATAGTGACTAACCACGTACTGGGTGATGACAGTCATGACCACAAATAATGTGGCAAAAATCAATGCTACTTGTATTTCTAAAGGATTACTCTTGTCTGTTTCAATGGCTCGTGGAATAGTGGTTTTCTTGGCATGGCGTTTAACCCAAAAGGCTGCAGCAAACGTTAGAACAGCCATAAGTGACAAAGGCAAACCGATGTGCTTAATAATGCTTGGATTAAAAATAGTGGTCAAAACGAATAAGCGAATATACAGCATGCCAGTTGCTGAAACAATGCCAGCATTCAAGTTGTGGTCGTAGGATTTGAGGCTTTTGGCTTTTTTCGCCAAAACAATTGTGGTGGCAGTACTGGAATAAACGCCACCGATTATGCCCATTAAAAAGTAGCCTTGTTTGGTAAAAATATAGCGTTTCAGCAAATAGCCTAAATAAGAAATTGCTGAGATAATAACCACGGTTAACCAAATTTTATAGGGTGAAGTAGGAATGGTTTCAGATATTTGATCATGAGGCATAAGTGGTAAGATAACACCCATTAGTAATAGGAATTTGGCTAAGGTAAATATTTCATTGGGTTCAATAAGTTTGGCAAGCTTGGTTTCTAGCGGTTTAGCGTTGAGGGTAAATATGACAATGACAAAAACCAATACTAGCATCCATAACGGTAATGAAACCACAATTGCGCCATAAGTATAAACCAACAAAGTCATCAAAGGTTGCATGGTATGAGAATGGTTGGTCTCTAATTTTTTATAATAAAATAAGGCAAGGAATAAGCCAATAAGGATTAAACCGCTTAAATAAAGTGTTTTTGATTCATCCAAGATGTAAAGAAGGTAGCCAATAATGGCAACAAAAGTGTAAGTGCGACTGGTACCAAAGGTGAGTTTCTTATCATTATCAATTTTTAATTCAAGTGCACGTTGCTGCAAATATTCGCGTAATTCCAACCCAGTGATAAAACCAAACACAGCAACAAGGATTAGTCCAAACCAGTGTTGCTGTGCAATGGTGTCGAAATTTGGCATGAGTTATTTTTTGTTTAACCAAACAATGGCATCGGTAAGTTCATCAAAATGTTTGGCTTCTCCTGCAATAAACCATGACCCTAATTTAGTAGCAAAAGGCATCCATTTTTTATTGCCAACTATAGCCAGTTTTTGAAACTCTCTGCCATGTTTTAGGCCTAATTTAAAATCATCCCATAGCGCTCTTAATTCCCACCCCTCAAATTGGGTGGCATCAATTAACATATTGATTTTGGGTTGTTCAATGCCAGCAATGGCAGATTCCAACATCGGTGTTAGCGTTTGGTAGTCCTCGTGCGATAACCTACCAATAGCTTTTAATTCGACAAATATGTAATTATCTACCCGAGTAATACCAAGATTTAAACCATGTTTCTTAATCATAATTTTTCTCCTGTTAAATTAATCAATAACATGATGTTTTTAATTGATTTTTCAAGTCTTCTAAGATACTGATATAATAGAAACTTGATTAATCTCAATAATTCCATGATTAAAAATAAGACCATAGAGACCAGTCGTTTATTGTTAAAACCAACCAATCTGGAAGATGTTGGTTTTATTTTCAAGCTTGTTAATACCCCAAAGTGGATAAAGTATATTGGTGATAGGCATGTTTATTCATCAGAAGATGCTAATAACTATATTCAAGATAAAATAAGACCTCAAATAGAGAAACTAGGTTATGGAAACTACACGGTTATTCTAAAATCAGATGGTAGCAAAGTAGGAGCTTGTGGTTTATACGATAGAGCCGGGCTTGAAGGTGTTGATATTGGTTTTGCCTTTTTACCCAAATTCAAAGGACAGGGCTATGCTTTTGAAAGCAGTCAAAAACTGCTGGAAGTTGGCTTTTCTCAGTTCAACATTACTACCATCAATGCTATCACTTTACCAACAAATAAAGCTTCACAGAGGTTGTTGGAAAAGCTGGGTTTAGTTTATAAAAAAAAGGTCAGGTTGCCTCATGATGAAAATGAGTTAATGCTTTATCAAATAATAAAAAAGAAGTAGTTTCTAGAAGTTTTTATACAAAATAGCTTGTATAATAAACTTACCACCATAAATAAATTAGGAAAGTAAAATGAATAAAAGTATAAAAGGTTCACAAACTGAAAAAAATCTAATGAAATCATTTGCCGGTGAATCACAAGCTAGAATGCGCTATACCTACTTTGCAAGTGCGGCCAAAAAAGAAGGCTTGGTGCAGATTTCTCAAATTTTTGAAGAAACTGCCAACCAAGAAAAAGAACATGCAAAACGTTTTTTTAAATTTTTAGAAGGCGGAGAAGTCGAGATTACCGAAAGCTTTCCAGCTGGTACAATTAGTGATACGTTAACAAATTTGAAAGCCGCCGCTACAGGTGAAAGTTATGAATGGTCGGATATGTATCCTAGTTTTGCCAAAACAGCACGAGAAGAAGGTTTTGATCAAATTGCAGCAGCATTTGAAGCCATATCAGTCGCTGAAAAACAGCACGAAAAACGCTTTAATGATTTAGCAAAAAACTTAGAAGATGGTAAGGTTTTTAAGCGCAATGGCAAGGTGGTTTGGCGTTGCTTGAATTGTGGTTATTTACATGAAGCAGAAGATGCACCAAAACTCTGTCCTGCCTGCTTACACCCACAAGCCTATTTTGAAATTTTGGGAGAGAATTGGTAGCTGTTTATATTCAAATAGCGCTTGGGGAAATTAAATAGTTATGCATATACCTCTAATGTGTATGAAATATACAAAAGAGGTTTCTAAACTATTGTTTTGCGTTGTTTTTTGATTATCTTGCGGGTTGGCACAAGGAACAGCCCGTACGGTTATTTCTTTTTTGCTTTCTTAAACGCATCCGCTAACGAACCAAAAGGGTTGTTTGGTTGATTGTTATTGCTTCTTGGTTTGTTGTAACTTTTTTTCGAATAACTCTTCTTAGCTTGAGGTCTATTGTCATCAACTTTACTTTTACGCTCTGGTCTTGCTCCCGTTTTAGCCGATAAAGCGATACGCTTACGAGCAACATCCACTTCCATAACGGTTACATTGATAATCTGCCCTGCTTTGACCACGTCACTTGGGTCTTTAACATACACATCAGCCAGTTGTGAAATATGCACTAAGCCATCTTGGTGCACGCCTATGTCAACAAATGCACCAAACGCTGTTACATTTGTTACGACGCCTTCGAGTTTCATGCCTTCTTTAAGGTCTGATATTTTATGTACCGAATCATCAAAAGTGGCTGTTTTAAATTCACCACGTGGGTCACGACCTGGTTTTTTTAGCTCGGCGATAACATCTTTGACAGTTTCTATTCCGTATTGTTCGTTGGCAAAATCTCTTGCATTGATGCCCGAAAGCTTATCAGATTTACCAATCACATCTTGGATTTTGCAATCCAATGATTTGACGATTTGTTCAACCAAGGGGTAAGCCTCAGGATGTACGGCTGAGGCATCAAGTGGTTGTTTGCCGTTACGAATACGTAAAAAACCTGCGCATTGAGTAAACATTTTATCTCCCAAGCGTTTTACTTTGAGTAATTGTTTGCGGTTGTCAAAACGACCATTTTCATCGCGGTAATTAATAATTTCTTGCGCCACTGATTCGGAAATCCCTGCCACATATTTCAGCAATGCAGGAGATGCCATATTGACATCCACACCTACTGAGTTTACGCAATCCTCTACGGTATCGCCCAATGCCTTGTTTAATTGCACTTGATTTACATCGTGTTGGTATTGCCCAACACCAATGGCTTTAGGTTCAATTTTAACCAACTCTGCCAATGGATCTTGCAAGCGTCTAGCGATAGAAACAGAACCACGATAAGTGACATCTAAATCAGGGAATTCCTTGGCTGCTTCCTCAGAGGCTGAATAAATCGAAGCTCCCGCTTCGGAGACCATAATTTTTTGCGCTTTGATGTCTTTAAAATCAGACAACAATTCAGCAGCTAATTGATCGGTTTCACGCGATGCTGTGCCATTGCCGATACTGATAAGTTCAATAGCGTGTTTCATGCATAAAGCTGCCAACACGTGCTTGGATTTATCCCATTGTTTTTGTGGTGCATGTGGGTAGATAACCGCTGTATCTGTTAATTTACCTGTTTTATCAACGACAACCACTTTAACCCCTGTGCGAAAGCCAGGATCAAGCCCCAATGTCGCTTTACCGCCAGCAGGAGCTGCCAACAGGATATCTTTCATGTTGCGGGTAAAAACTTTTATCGCTTCACCATCAGCTCCTTCGCGTGCTTGATTGGTTAATTGCAAAGATAAGCGCACATGTAATTTGGCAATCCAAGCCAGTTGTACGGTGCGCAATAACCAAGCAGAATTATCCACATCCCAACCAAAGCGATTTATGATTCGTCCAATGGCAGGGTGTTGTTGTCCATCTTCGAGGTTTACATCAATTTTTAAACTCAAAAACCCTTCATTGCGACCGCGTAAGATTGCCAACATGCGGTGTGATGGGATTTTGTTGATTTTCTCAGCAAAATCAAAATAATCTTTAAATTTAGCCGCTTCTGATTCTTTTGACTTAACTAAGCTTGAAGAAATTAAGGCGTTATCCCACAACCAATCACGCAGTTGTTGGATTAAATCAGCATCTTCGGCAATATCTTCTAGAGCAATTTGTCTGGCGCCATCTAACGCATCATCGGTTGTTTTGACCTCGTCCGTAATAAACTTTTGTGCTAGTTCGTTAATATTTGCACTTGGGTTTTTGATTAACTCCTCAAGCAATGGCTCTAAGCCATTTTTACGGGCAATTTGCGCTTTGGTTTGGCGTTTTTTCTTAAACGGTAAATACAAATCTTCTAAACGGGTTTTCGTTTCAGCACCCATAATAGCTGATTTCAATTCATCAGTAAGCTTACCCTGCTCCTTAATAGCATCAATCACGGTTAAACGTCGGTCATCCAACTCACGTAAGTAAGTCAATTTTTCATCTAACAAACGCAATTGCGTGTCGTCTAATCCACCCGTGACTTCTTTGCGGTAACGCGAGATAAAAGGTACCGTATCACCGTCATCCAATAATCCAATAGCGGCGGTGACTTGTTGTGGTTGGGCATTAATGGCTTGCGCGATGATTTGAGCGTGATTCATAGTTTCCATTTATAATTCAAAGGGGATGAATTATAAATAAGTTACACTTGGATTGGTAGAATAAGTTTTAAAGTGATGGGTTTTTATTTTCGCACCAACAAAGAAAACAGATGTTTAATTACTTTGTGGTAAATGTTAGAATTAAATGCCTTACTAATATTAAACCTTTGAATTATGAATATGTACTGGAAATTATTTATTGATGCAAAGTCTTTAAAAAATACTGAGGTAGTTTTCAATAGAGTTATAAATATACTTTCTGTAAAATTCACTAATTTGACTATTGAGCCATATCATAAGGGTGGTTTTACATGTTCGTTTTTAACTTCAAATAATTCAGACCAATGGTCAGAGACAGTAATTAATTCTTTATCGCTCGCACAAAAAATTGGTAGGGACTGGATACTGTTAGAAAACATCCGAATAGAATTAAATGCTTGGTCAAATAAACCTTCAATACCTGGTGTACAGAATATACAATTAATTGTAGAGTCAAATACATAACCATGAATTCAACAATACCTCTAATGCGAAAATTAAATTCAGTTGAAATAGAAATAATAACTAAGCTTCTTGATACAGCCAATTTGCAAATAGATGTTACCCAACTACTAGTTAATCCAATGAATGATGGGGGAATGGGGAGCTTAGCTATTGGTAAAGACTATGATAGTAGAGAGTTTGGTGAAGAAATTGCAGAATATATGTTTAACGACAATGATGGCACGCCTGTTTCAACAACATTAAACGTGGATAAACAAGGTAATCTTTATGAACTGGACATTTGGAAAGTAGATTTTTCTCCAACCCAAATTTTGAAGTAATTACGCATAACATGTATAAATCCATATTTATCTATGGACATAAAAATCTAAAACCATTTTTTAAGACTTTGGCAACACCCAATCAGGGCGTGGAAAGTGGCAGGTATAACCATTGGGGATGCGTTCCAGATAATCTTGGTGTTCAATTTCTGCTTGCCAAAAATCACTGGCTTGTGTTACCTTGGTCACCGCAGGAGCTGGCCACAATCCTGAATTATTAACATCAGCAATGGTTTTGAGTGCCATGTCTTTTTGCTCGTGTGAGGTGTAAAATATTTCAGAGCGATACGAGGCTCCGACATCATTGCCCTGTCGATTATCGGTTGATGGGTCATGGATTTGAAAAAAGTAGGCTAAAATATCTCGAAAACTAATAACCTCATTATCAAACACAATTTCTAAGGCTTCAGCATGTGTGCCGTGATTTTGGTAAGTGGCATTAGGAACATCACCACCAGTGTAACCCACACGCGTAGATTGAACGCCGTCAAGTTGTCGAATCAAACCTTGCATGCCCCAAAAACAACCGCCAGCTAGTAGTGCTTTTTCTTGTGCCATTATTCATTCTCCTCTACTTGATTAATGTAGTCACCGTAACCTTCATCTGCCATATTTTCAAGTGCTATAAAACGCAAAGAAGCCGAATTAATACAATATCGCAAACCCCCTGATTCTTTAGGGCCATCTTCAAACACATGTCCAAGATGGCTGTCGCCATTACTTGAACGCACTTCGGTACGAATCATACCAAGTGATGAATCTTTAATTTCATTGACAAAATCTGTGACAATTGACTTGCTAAAACTTGGCCAACCGCAGCCTGAATCAAACTTACTACTGGATGCAAATAACGGTTCACCCGAAACAATATCCACGTAAATTCCAACTGCGTCGTTGTGTAAATATTCACCCGTTCCAGGACGTTCAGTACCGTTTTCTTGAGTCACACGGTATTGCTCTGGGTTAAGTTTCGAAACTTTATTACTATCTTTTTTATACATTGTTAAAATCAGTTATAAGCCTGTAATCTTTCATGATAAACTATTCATCTTCATTACCTCAACTAATCAGCCCATTGGAAAATAAAAAACAAATAAATATTCAGTTTTTAAGAGCCTTTGCCGCTTTATTGGTTGTTTTCTATCACACGGCAGATCACTTTTTTGTTACAGGAGGCAGCCAATCAGGCAATATTTTTACTCACCTAAGCGGTGAAGAGCCAAACAATATCAATGTGTTATGTGTTTTCGGTCAAGCACTACTTAAGCTAAAACATGCTGGCATATATGGTGTTTTATTTCAAAACCTCACAAACCATTTCAATTTTCTCTAGTCTCGGCATTATCTTTTCACTGGCAAAACAGTTACCATCAGCATCTATCAACAGCACTTGGTCAAGTTGCATGGTTTTGGCTATTTTGTGCCAGTTGGATTTACCTGCCACAATCATGGCGGTGGCTGCGGCATCGGCTTTGGTGCCATTTTTGGCTACGATGGTGGCGGAGACAATTTGGTCAACGCCTTTGCCTGTTTTGGGGTCAATGATGTGGGCGTATCTTTTGCCGTTGAACTCTTTGTAGCGCTCGTAATTGCCTGAGGTGAATACCGATTCGTCACCTTGGACGGTGATAACGGCGAGTATGTCTTCAGAATTAGGTTTGCGGATGGCGACATGCCAGTTTTTATCGCCTTTGCTACCGATACTTCGCAGGTCGCCACCAGCATTAACAATGGCGTTTTCGATGCCGTGTTTTTTGAGGATATTAATGGCTTTATCGATGGCGTAACCCTTAGCGACACCTCCGTAATCCAACCAGATACGCTGATTGTTTGAACTGATTTGATTTTTTGAGATAGTGATGTCTTGCATGGTTGGTAGGTGAGCTAAAAAGTCATTAATTTCTGCGCCTCTTGGTGGTGGCGTGGCGATAGGGTAGTTGTCGGTGTGAAAACCCCATAAGTGAATAAGCTCACCGATAGCGGGATTAAAATTGCCTTGTGATTGTTTAGATAGTTGTTTTGTGGTGTTAATAAACTTTGCTTCTTCGTCAGTGATGGCAAAAGATTTTCCCGCGCGCATGGCTTTGTTTATTTCATTTAGTCGTCCTGCTTTCCATGCGTGCCATTGGCTGTGCATTCCATTCAGGGCTTTTTCTACTTCGCTAAAAGCTTGGTTAACTAAAGTTTCATCATGATGCCAAACCAATACCTCGATGATTGTGCCAAAGATAAAATATTGTTTTTGAATAAGTTTATCTTCAACTTTTTCTTGTTGTTGGCATGCCGATAGGAAACACACCAAAAGCACTAACAAAGACTTAAACATCGTTTTCTCGCACGGGTTTTTTTTGTAACTTACGTTGTAGGGTTCGGCGGTGCATGCCGAGTTGTTCAGCGGCTTTTGTGATATTGCCGTTATTTTCAGCTAAGACTTTTTGCAGGTGTTCCCATTCTAGCCGCTTTACAGGCAAGGGTTTACTTGGGATTTCAACTTCTATATCGGCATAATCTTGCACCAAGGCTTTTAAAATAGTGTCAACATCAGTGGGTTTGGTCAGGTACTGGATAACGCCCAGTTTGATTGCCTCTACTGCGGTGGCAATGCTGGCAAAACCAGTCAAAATTACAATATGAATATTTGCTTGTTCTTTTAGCAGCATTTGACACACTTTTAAACCCGAGTCATTGCCGATACGCAAATCCACTACAGCATATTCAGCCTGCCATTGCTGAATAATGTTTTGGCTTTGTTTAAAGTCGTAGGCTTGTTTGGTTTTAAAACCTCGATTTTCGAGAGCCGAGGATAAAACTTGGCAAAATATTTCGTCATCATCGACTATTAGGATCTTTTTATTCATGTTCTGCCTACTTGAGTCAAAGGTAATTGTATTTGCAATTGGGTGCCTTTTTTATCGGTTTTGAGTATTTCTATAGTTCCTAAAAATCGTTCGATGGTAGTCTTGGCCAAGAATAAACCTAAGCCCATGCCAAACTCTTTTTCTGAGGTGGCTTTGCTGCCAAATCCGCGACTTAAACCTTCGCCATTATCGGTAATTAACAGTGTTACTTTTTGCTCTTTAACTTCTGTACTTATAATCACTTCACTCGCTTGTGACTCCAGTGCATTGTTGATGATATTAACCAACGCTTGCACCAATGTTTTATCAATATGTAAGCTGTCATCGTTTTTATGGTTGGTGTTTAGTTGTATTTTTTGTGAGTCGGGATCAATTAAGCGTGATTGTACTCGCCCCAAAAACTCATTAACAGTCACCACCAAACCGTTAACTGCCTGGGTTGTACCAGTAGAGGCCGTGATTTGTGTCAGAGATTCTTTACACCTGTAAATTTGTGATTCCATAATGTTGAGCATTTTATGGTGCTTCTCTATGGAGTCATCTCCCAATAGCTCTTTGATGATTATGTTGATGGTGGCAAGTGGCGTACCTAGCTCATGAGCCGACCCTGTTGCAAGCGTTGCCAGTGCTAAAATCTTTTCATTTTCAGCTTGTTTGGCACTGGCTTGCAGTAACAAGTTTTCTTTGCGTCGAATATTCTTCATTAAACCACTAATAACCCATGAAATCAAAACTGACAAGACGATAAAACCAAGCCACATACCAACCAAGTGCTGTCCAAAACTAGTGGAATGATCCATGTTGTGGTTCATGCCTGCCATATCTTCCATTGACATAGCAACAGGTTTGAAAAATTTAATTAATAGGGTGTAAGAGAGAATGGAATAACCGGTAATTATCCAAGTGTATTTTTGTGCCAAAACAGTGGCGGAGAATATTATGGGGACAATGAGAAACCACGTAAATGGATTGCTTGCACCGCCCGTTAAATAGAAAAAGAAAGACAGTTCGGTCACATCAATAAGTAAGTTAATAAAAATCTGTCTATCGGTAAAATCAGATCGAAACATCCATGAAAACACGTTCATGGCGAAATAAAACCCTGTTAAAACCAAAACTTTTGATGGGTAATCAATATTCCAAATTGTACTAGCCATCACCCACAAAAGGACTTGTCCGAGAATCAAAAAATTTCTAAGCCAGAAGAAGGTGTTTTGTTGTGAATTTTTTTGCATGATGCCTATTTTAAACCATTTAGCATCCGTGGTGTTATTAGTGCGACAATTTGTCGCATTTACTTAACTCATGTAAGACATTATAGTGTTCGCAAATTAATAACATAAAAGAGTTTTACAATACTCTATACAAAAACAATATGAAAAAAAACAAACTAGCTTTAAGTATCTTGTCCGCTTTAACTATAAATCAAGCTGTTTTAGCTGATGATAGAGATGTTGAAAAACTCGATAATGTTGAGGTTGTAGAACAACAACAAAGTCGTGAAATGACTGTACAACTTTTACCAGAAAAAGCACAAAGTATTATTGATACTCCTGATGTTTTGAAAAAAATGGCAGGTGCAAATGTTAATCGTAATGGTCCATTAACAGGCTTGGCACAATATAGAGGTCTCTCTGGTGCTCGCGTTAATGTGCAAATCAATGGTTCAAATATGCAAGAGTCTTGTTCTAACTCGATGGATGCTGCCATGAGTCATGTGCCAGCAAGCATGGTGGATGCTGTTATTCTAAAGCGTGGTATTGCTCCTGTGAGTACAGGTATCGAAACTATCGGTGGCAGTATTTTTGTTATTCCAAAAAATATCAAAGGCACTTCCGAGGAGTTTGAGTTTGGTGGCGAGGCATCTTTAGGCTTTACATCCGTAAACTCAGGCAAAAAAGCGTCTGTTTTGTTGTCTGCACAATCAGCAGTTCATAGCTTTTACTTTGGTGCAGAATCTGAAAATGGCGATAGTTTTGACTTTAAAAATGGTACAAATTTCAACACTGAGTATGATAGAGATTTTTATCTTTTAGGTTATAATTACGTAGGCGAAAAACAAACCTTTGCATTTAAGTATAACTATAATGATACTGGCAAGACAGGCACGCCATCATTGCCTATGGATATTGTTTATGCCGAAGGTGGCATGGCAAATATTGAACACACCTACCGTTTTGCAGATGATTGGAAATTAACATCTGAATTTTCTCACCAAAATACTGACCATTTAATGAGTAATTACTTATTTAGAAACGCACAAGGCCGCAGAGACTCACTAACACAAGTCAACAGCAATTCATTTGCCTTTGTTTTAGATACAATGATTTCTATGGGTCAGCTTTCTTTTGGACTAGAAGGTGATGCCACTAGCCACCAAGCAGACATCACTAGCCCTGATAATGCTATGCTTCATATTTCTAATTTTGACACCCGAAAAGACCGCAATAGCTTTTTTGCCGAGCTACAATCAAACTTAAGTGATAATTTGAATTTATCCAGCGGTATTCGTTATACCCAAGTTGATATGGATGCAGCAGATGTTTCCACAACAATGGCAATGATGGATACGCCAATGGGTCAAATGCACCGCATGTCGCGCAATAGCTTTAATGCATCAAATAGAAACATTACTGACAACAATGTTGATTTGTCTTTTAACTTAACCCAAAAACTAAACGACAGCTTATCATTTGAGTACGGCTTAGGTTATAAAACACGCTCACCAAGCTATCAAGAGCGTTACTTATGGTTGCCACTTGAGGCAACTGCAGGCATGGCAGATGGTTTTAAGTATTTAGGTAATTTAGACTTAAAACCAGAAAAAGCAACTCAATTTGAATTTGGCATGGTTTATGAAAGTGAAGGGTTGCGTTTTGCCCCGCATGTTTTTTATCATCAAGTCGACGACTATATCCAAGGTACGCCAACACCAAACCCAAAAGTGCTAAAATTCAATAATGTTGATGCCAAGTTATATGGTGCGGATTTAGAGTTTAGTTATCAAATAACCGACAACATGGCTATCAACAATGTTACTAGCTATGTTAAAGGTGAGCGTCGCGATATTGACGACAGCCTTTACCGCATAGCTCCACTCAACACACGTTTTGAATTGACTTATGGCATGAGTAACTGGAACTTCAGTGGTGAGCTAGTTGCTTATCAAGCGCAAGATGATGTCTCTGTAACCAACCAGGAGCAAGCCACTCCTGGTTATGGTATCACCAACTTAGCAGGAACCTATAGCTTTAATGACAAAGCCAATATAGCCTTTGGCGTTAATAATATTTTTGACAAGAAATACTACAACCACCTTAATGGTTATAATCGTAATAACCTCAATGCTGATGTCGGGTTTGATCCAACAAACCCACGCGCATACCGCCTCCCAGGCGAAGGCGTAAACCTTTACGCAACATTATACTTACACTGGTAAACCCTCACCTGAGATATGTGCATGACTAAAGACGAATGGGATGGAGATGAACATTGAGCTAGTTTTTTCTCTAAAAATTGAATCTATAGTCATTCTATATTTTGATTTTTAGAGGAAAAAATAGCCGATAAAGCTTTATTTTAACTATTATTAATATATAAAATATAGCTAAAAGGCTACATTCCCATCGTTATTAGTTATGTATATACCTCACCAGTGTAAGTGTTTTTATTTTTAAAACACTAACTCAAATACTCCGAAGTCCCTCAAGGAAGAGGGCAAATTTGAGGCTTAACAATCACTACAATCCAAACTCTAATAAAGACATCATTTCATAAGCAAGCTCGAAGTCGTCTTCGTCCACAACCTCTGCAAAGAACTCTTCGAAACTCTCTTCTCTGTCTTCTGTGTGTAAATCACTAATCGTATAGAAAACCAATAAAGTTTTTTTGTACTCTTGAAAAATTGAACCCAAGTAGTGACTTTGTGCTATTTCTCGCAAATTCTCAAACATCTTATTTTTGAAAAGTATTATCGCTGGGTGGTTGCTTTTTTGAACATCCAACTCTACTACTCCTTGAATATATTCTAAGTATTCTTGTTTATCATCTTCTACCAGTATGTCCGTAAGTAAGTCGTGTGTTTTAGCTAAAAAAACAATAGGGACAAATAAATCAACATAAATTCGTGCTAATTCGGCAAATCCATGCTTTTTTAATGCCGTTTTTGCTAAGCAATGTATGGTTTTTAATGCTTCTGCATCTAATATCGGCTCTTCTATCCATAAGTTAATTTCCTCTTCTTCCTCTTCGAAGGTTTTAACTGGTGTTTCTTTGCCATCTTCATAAACCTTTCCATTAGAGTAGGTGACTATTACTGGTATATGTCCATAGTCCTCATCATGTGTAACCTCTGCAGAAACTTTATCACAGTAGTTTCCAAGAAAACCTACCAACGCAACAGTAAACTCTGGTCCAAGTCCACCTGTTGTAATTTCTAGGGTCATTTCTTTTCCCTTTATAATTGGACAGTCTTTTATGTATTCAATGTAGTTTCCATAATATTGGTTAGAAAAAATTTGTTGATACTTTTCTTGCGCTTTATCCAACCCTTTTAATACCTTAGTAACAGAGCTTAGCTCTCCTTTTATTAAACACTCTATAAAGTCATTAATTGTTTTTTTATTTTTACTTTGTGCCTTTATTTTTAAATTTATACCATATTCCACGTCTTGTTTCCTGTTTAGTCAATAAGTGTGAGCTAAAGCACACACACCAGATTATAAGAAAATCATTCTTGCATACTATAAAATGCCATTTTATTACCATCTGGATCGCGGACGTAACCAAAGTAGAACTGTCCATCGCCACGAACACCGGGTTCACCTTCGTCAGTTGCACCGAGTGATAAAGCTTTGGCATGAAGTTTTTTGATGGTTGCTAAGCCATCAACGACTATCGCTGGCATGGTGCCATTGCCTGCCGTGGCGGTTTCACCATCATGTGGAGTCACCACTGAAAACATGGCATCGCCTGGGGTTTTTCCCCATAAAATTATATGGTCATCTGCCATTATGCGTCCTGCGCCAATGATACTAAAGAGTTCATCGTAATATTTTCCTGATTTTTCAATATCATTTGTGCCTATGGTTATGTAGCCTATCATGCTGGTATCTCATTTAATAAAACTTAATTATACGATATATTCAAAATAAATTCACGTTAGTTGTTGAGAATCATTCTCAAATAGAATAATATGCGACTTTAATCTTAACAAGAATCATTCTCATGTGCATAAAAAGACTTATTCAATTACTTTTGTTTATAACACCCTTTTCTTTGGCCGCACAAGACACACCAAGTCTTGAACAAATGTGGCAATTAATACAGCAACAGCAAGCGACTATTGAAAAACTACAAGCTCAAATACAGGGCAATTCACAAGTCGTTGAACAACAGTCTCAAGCGATTGAAATTATCAGTGATAATATAGATGGATCAACTAACCAGTCTCAATCCAAATATAAGTTTGGTGGTTATGGTGAAGTGCATTACGGTAATACAGATAAGGGTAACAGTATCGATGCGCACCGTTTTGTTTTATTTAATGGCTATGATTTTACTGATAAAACACGGTTTTATTCAGAACTCGAGGTAGAACATGCCTTAAGTGGTGACGGTTTACCAGGGGAGGTGGAATTAGAACAGGCTTTTATTGAACACCGAGTCAATGATAAAACCACTGTCACTACAGGGATTTCTTTGCTGCCGATCGGTATTATTAACCAAACCCACGAACCAACTACATTTTATGGTGTGGAACGAAACAATGTTGAAAAAAACATTATTCCAACTACTTGGTGGGCTGCAGGGCTGGGTTTATCTCAACGGCTCAATGAAATGTTTGCTTACGATATTTTTATTAGTGAAGGATTAAATGTAGCGCTTGCGGGTTCTGATGTGTTTTTAATTCGCAAAGGACGACAAGGAACAGCCAAGGCAAAGGCAAATAAAGGGGCAATCACCTCTCGGTTGCGGTTTAGTCCAAATAATCATTTGCAAATTAATGCCTCAATGATGTATCAACAAGACATAACTCAAGGAGTTTTAGGCGTTGATGCCACCTTATTTGAAACCAATGTTCATTACAACATCAATAATTTTAGCCTAAAAGCTTTATACGCTCGATGGGGTTTAAATAAAAAAGTAAGGGCAATTGCTGCTGGCCGTGAGCAACAATCGGGTTTTTATCTTGAGCCTTCTTATCGTTTTGGCAGTAATAACCAATACGGTGTTTTCAGCCGTTATTCTCAGTGGGATAATAATGCAGGTGATGACAACAATACCGAAATATCCCAATTTGATTTTGGTTATAATTATTGGCTCACGCCGCAAGTGGTTTTTAAAGCCGACTACCAAGACCAATCGGGTGCAAAAGACGATGATGGTTTTCATCTCGGTATGGGGTATTCATTCTAATGCGCACCTCTTTTTTAGCTTGGACTCTGCCCATCATTTTCTTTTGCCAGCATGCTCACGCAAATGATATTAAGGATTTTTTATCAAAACAGTTTACCCAAATACCTAAAGTGCAACGCATTTGGCTCGATAAAGAAAAACAAAATTATATCAAAACAGCTTTCAACCCAAGCCAAATAAAACTCAGTTACCGTTATTGGCAGAAAGACAATAAAACCGTATGGGTTTTGGATGAAGTTGGCAAAGAACGAAATATTACAACGGGGATTATTATTACAGACCACACAATTAAATCTGTTGAAGTCATTGCTTATCGTGAATCGCGAGGAGGACAAGTGCAATCCAGTCGATTTATCAGCCAATATTCAGATAAAACCAGAAACAGTAACCACCTTGCTAAAGAAATTGACAGCATCAGCGGCGCAACCTTATCGGTTAATGCCCTTAACAAACAAGTCTCTTTAGCTTTGTATTTAAACTCCTTAATTCCATGAAAATAAAAAGACTATTACGAAAAGCCCACCGTCACATCGGTTTTTTTGCTGCTTTGTGGTTGTTGCTTTTAGCCAGCACAGGTTTACTGTTGCAGCACCGCTCTGATTGGCATCTGGATAAATCCTTTATTACAAATCAAACATTATTAAAACTTTATGGCGTTGGGCAACACGTGATTGCTCTTAAAACAGGTAACGGCTTTTTAATTCAAATCGATAAAGAGTTATTGATAAACCAGCAGAAAACTCTCTTTCCCGAACCCATTCAAAAGGTCGCTTTTAGAGAACACAAATGGATTGTTGAAACGCGCTTAGGGCAGACATGGTTTAATCAACAAGGAGAAATTATTCAATACTTTGATGAACTTGAGCCTTCACCTTTACAAGCAAAAGAAATAAGATGGTTGACTCCCTCTCAAGATAAAAACCTAATAGCCCAAGCCATTAAAGAAGTTAGCACCTCATATTTGTCTGTTTCTCAGGTGGTTTTTGATATTCATGCAGGAATAACCTCACCATCAATCCTTAATGATTTGGCGGCTGTTGCACTCATCTTTTTGTCTTTGTCTGGGCTGGTTATTTATTTTCGTCGAAAAGGTGGTTAAGTTTTTACTTTGTTTTTTCTCTCACAAAGGTGCGGCAATCGCAACGAGTTGATAATATTGCATTAAAACAATTTAAAATTCGTTACTTAAATAGGTTTTATTCATAATAAATCATGAGTTTGGGCTTAATTTTAATATTAATAGTCTTTATTTTGATACCTTCTTTTTTTTGTTTTATCTAGAATAAGAGATGTTGATTATTTTTAATCAATATTACTATAATTTAAACTTCGGAGAATTTTATGAAATTAAAAACATTTATTATTTCAACAGCTTTATTTTTTAGCATTAATGTTTATGCAAGCTGTGGTAGTGCCCAAAACTCATATTTAAGCGCATTATCAAATTTAACTAGCGTGCTTTCAAACCCAAACAGTACAAGTGCTCAAGTAAACATGGCTCAAAGCAATGCTTATGCAGCTCAAGTCAATGTTGAGTTACAATGCCACCAGTTTTAAAAACTTGCATATCAATACCTCGTAGTTTACTGCGGGGTATTCCCCCCTACATCTTCCTGTCCACACTCCCCCCACCAAGGTTCTTTCTTTAATTTTGGAATGTAATGGTCTAATAAACTCGGAGACAGTTTTGGCCTTATAATAAGCAAAAAGTTTTATAGTATTACTTACCAATACAAAATGAAGAGAAAATTTCTCCAAGCAGGTCATCACTGGTGAAGTCTCCAGTTATTTGACTAAGGTGTTCTTGAGCTTGGCATAGGTCTTCGGCAACCAGCTCGCCTGCTTGGTTGTTGAGAAAGTTGTGTTCGGCTATAGCTACGTTTTCTAAGGTTTTTTGCAGTTGAGTTATATGACGAGAGCGAGCTGAAAAACTGCTTTCGATATCGCCTTGTGAGTTAATCATCTGCAGTATTTTGTTTTCTAATTCATCAAACCCTTGTTCTGTTTTTGCCGATAAAATGATTTCATTATCGTCCAGTTTTTGCTGCTTATTTATCAAGTCTGCTTTATTGTAAACGGTGATTTTACGTTTACTAAAGGGTAAATCAGCGAGGTTTTGTTTTTGTTTTTCTGTATCTTGTGAACTATCAATTACTTGTAGAATGATATCGGCTTGTTGCAGTATTTGTTTGGCTCTTTTAATCCCTTCTTGTTCCACCTTGTCTTCGGTGATATGAATGCCTGCTGTATCAATGATTAATACAGGAATACCGTGAATATTGATATTTTCTTTGACCACATCGCGAGTGGTGCCAGCAATATCTGACACAATAGCCGTTTCATTACGGGTAAAAAGATTTAACAACGAAGATTTACCTACATTGGGTTGTCCAACAATTCCTATCATGACGCCTTTGTTTAGTAACTCTCCTTGTTGTGCTTGAGCCAATAAATCTTTTAAGCTTTGGTGCAAACCTTGCATTTTTTGTTGCTGAACTTTGTCTGCTAAAAAGTCTATTTCTTCTTCAGGAAAATCAATCGCGGCCTCTATCCATACCCGCAAACTGATAAGTTGTTTGAGTATTTGTGCCACCTTGTTTGAAAAATCGCCTTGCAACGAACGTTGTGCAGCTTTTGCGGCTTGTTCGGTACTGGATGAAATTAAGTCTGCAATGGCTTCTGCCTGAACTAAATCAATTTTATCATTAAGAAAGGCGCGTTGCGAAAACTCTCCAGCTTGTGCTTGTCTAGCTCCGCACGCTATAACTGCCTGCAATAACACATTCATCACTACAGGTCCACCATGTCCTTGTAGTTCGATAACATCTTCACCCGTAAAAGAGTGTGGATTTGGAAAGTAGAGGATTATGCCTTCGTCAATCAATTGCTTTTGATGAATAAATCGTGCGTAGTGTGCCTGACGAGGTTTTGGAGTTTTGTTGCTAATTATTGTACAAATCTCAAGTGCTTTATCCCCTGAGATTCGAATAATACCGACGCCGCCCACACCCGGAGCGGTTGCTATGGCGGCGATGGTATCGTGTTGTTTCATTTTTATTTAGCCTGCCGCGTCAATTCTCTTAGTAATTATCCATTGCTGTAACAAGGATAATGAACTGTTTACTGCCCAATAAAGAACCAATCCTGATGGGAAGAAAGCAAACATAATTGAAAAGCCTAATGGCATAAACTTCATTATCTTCGCCTGCATTGGATCCATGCCTGGCGTTGGTGATAGTTTTTGCGTGAAGTACATGGCCGCAGCATTTATTGCTGGCAGAATATAAAATGGATCTGGTGAACTCAAATCTTGTAGCCACAACATAAATGGTGCTTGGCGTAACTCTACTGATTCTTGTAGTACCCAATACAATGAAATAAACACAGGAATCTGAATCAACATAGGTAAACAACCTCCCATTGGGTTCACTTTTTCCTTTTTGTATAAACCCATCATTTCTTCGTTGAATTTCTGCTTGTTGTCTTTATGTCTTTCTTTTAATGTTTTGATACGTGGCTGTAATTTACGCATACGTGCCATCGAGTTATATTGTTTTTCAGTAAGTTTAAAGAACAACAACTTAATCAAAACGGTTAAAAGAATAATTGAAAAACCCCAGTTTTGAACGATGTTATGTATGTGGTTTAACACCCAAAACAAAGGCTTGGATATTGCTGTAAACATGCCGTAATCTACTGTTAAATCTAAACCTTTTGCGATTTTAGGTAGTTTTTCCTGTATTTTAGGACCAATATATAGTTGTGTTTTTATATCTGATGTAGCACCCGATGCTACTGTTGTAAAACCCGATGTTGCTCTTATTAAATAAGGCGTTTCTGAGTTTGGTAAATATTTACTAATAATATCAGACTTTTCATCTAGCAAAATAAAGCTTGAGAAGAAATAATGCTGTACCATTGATATCCATGCTTTAGTATTTACAGTAACATTTATTTTATCTTCTTCAAAATCAGCAAACTTTAGTTGGGTTAAGCCTTCTTCAGGTTCAAAGTAAGCCGCTCCTTTAAATGAGATTCTACTAGGGTCATTAAAAGAAGGTTCTTTATTTAGCCATGGGTTGGTTCTTTGTAATTGCTTGTACTGCTGCCCTTGCCAATTTATCGCACTTTGGTTGTTGATGGTATCGGTTAAGGTAATTAAATAGTCATCTGCTGATACATGGTATGTTTTCGTGACTCTCACACCATTTTTTTCAATGGTTAGTGGAATATCTACTTCACCAGAAGTGACTTCATAGTTGATTTTTTCAGCATTATAAATGTCGGTATGAACAAAACTTTGTTGTGCGCTCAACAGTCCTGATTGCGCATAGTAGTTTGTGCCGGTCTTTCTGTTTAGTAGAATAATATTATCTTTTGAATGTTTTTTTACTGGGTACTTTAATAGTTCAGCATAAACAACAGAACCTCCCAAGGTGTCTATTTCTAATTTTAGTACATTGGTTGTTACTGTTATAATTTGACCCGACTGCCTTTGTTTAACACTTTGTTGTGACAGCGTTTTCGCAGGCTCTTGTGGGCTAGAGGCTACTTGAGGAATATCTCCAGAGGTCTCTGTGTTTGAACGGTTGTCATTGGATTCATCTAATTTTGTTGCCAATGAGTTTTGTTCTGGTGTTTGTTCTGCCTCAGTTTTTGGACCGTAATCCAATTGCCATTGCGAATATAAAAGAAAGCCTAAAAAGAATAGTGCGATAAGCAGCAAGTTTTTTGGGTTGTTCATTTACTTTTCCTAATTTTGTTAATTCTGGATTCCGCTTGATTCCATAAATTATTAATTGAACTAAAGAGGTCTTTATTGGATTTTTTCGAAGCCACAGGTCGCGCCAAGAGAACAAAGTCACAATCAACTGAAAATTCATGGTTTCTAAACGACTCCCGAATGATTCGTTTGATACGGTTGCGTACGACCGCGCGCTTATCAACTTTTTTGGAAATCACCAAACCCAAGCGAGAATAAGGGTTTTTAGTTTTATGGATTAATACAAGAAAATTAGCATCAGAGACTTTGACTGACTTATTAAATACCGCATTATAGGCTATTTTATTTAACAACCTTGCTTGTTTTGGTAAGCCAGCCAACGTGTCTAACTTAATTTCTTAATGTTTAACTGTTAGTTGGTGTCTGCCTTTTGCGCGTCTTGCGTTTATTACAGCTCTACCGCCTTTAGTTTTCATGCGCGCTCTAAACCCATGAGTTCTTGCACGTTTTAAATTACTTGGTTGAAAAGTTCTTTTCATGTTACACCTTGTTACTGTTTATTTTGAATTCAAATGTTATTAAAATCCTTTACTTAATGTATTGGATTAAAAAAGGTTGGCTAGGATACTCATTTTGAATGTTTTTTTCAACTATTTTGTTATTTTCAAGCACTAATTAGCTCATTATTTAATGCTTTGCGTATAATATCCCTCTTTTTTTGATAGTTATTACATTATACGCATGATTTGGAGCAAGTGTTTAAAACGATTGGAGTCGGATATTGATACCTCTGATATTAATATGTGGCTTAAGCCTTTACAGGTAATAGAATCCAGTGAAAACATCACAATAATCGCTCCTAATGATATCGTTGTTGACAAAGTTAATAAAGACTTTTTGTCCTTAATTAAATTAGCTTTAAAAGACATTAGTCAAATTGACTACAGTCTAGTTGTTTCATTACCATTAGCAACAAACCAGACAACAATTAGCAATAATGCAACCAAGCCTAATGAGCTAATCAATAACTTACCCTCTAATATTGATCCGCGCTTCACATTTGATAGTTTTGTTGAAGGCAGTTCAAACTCAATGGCAAAAGCTGCCGCTTTGCAAGTTTCTCAAGAGTTCCTATCTCAGTTTAACCCTTTATTAATGTATGGTAGTACAGGCTTGGGGAAAACCCATCTTTTACATGCCATTGGCAATAAAATATTAGATAACGATAAAAATGCTGTTGTTTGTTATGTGCATTCTGAACAATTCGTTAATGGTATGATTAATGCATTGAGAACCAATACTATTTCAGAATTTAAAAGTCAATACCGTTCTGTTACCGCCTTACTTATTGATGACATTCAGTTTTTTGCTGGGAAAAATCGAACTCAAGAAGAGTTTTTTCACACTTTCAACTCATTACTTGAGTTAAAACAACGTGTTATTATTACTTGTGATAAGTTTCCAAAAGAAGTTAATGGTTTAGAATCTCGATTAAAATCTCGATTAGGGTGGGGTTTAAGTGTTTGTATTGATCCCCCTGACTTTGAGACTCGAGTTGCTATTCTACAAAAAAAGGCTATTCAAAGCGGTTATATACTCAATGACGATGTTGCTTATTATATTGCAAAAAAAATCAAATCAAATGTTAGAGAGCTTGAAGGGGCACTTAATACATTGTGGGCAAATGCCAGCTTTATGCATGTAGATATCACCCTTGATTTTACCAAAAAAACTCTAAAAGAACTCTTCAATGTTCATCACCGACATGTTACTATTGAAAACATACAAAAACAAACAGCAAACTATTACAATATTAGAACTTCTGATTTGTTATCTAAAAAAAGAACGCGCTCTTTGGCAAGACCTAGGCAAATGGCAATGTTTTTAGCTAAAGAGCTTACTGATAAAAGTTTGCCTGAAATTGGTGAAGCATTTGGTGGAAGAGACCATACTACTGTATTATACGCACATAAGAAAATCATACAGTTATTTGATGAAATTCCTGAATTTTTAGAGGATAAGCAAAAGCTTATAAACTTACTAACTGCTTAAAACAAGCTGTTAGTAACTTGTTAGTAAAACGAGTTTTATTTTTTTTATAAAAGTTATTCACAAATTACTAACAACTATTTACAAGCAATTATATTGTTTATAATCAATACCTTAGGGTATATATACAGTCTTTTTACTTTAACTATTACTACTATTTATTTATATATATGATATTTAATATACAACGAGAAACTTTATTACACCCTCTTTCAGAAATTAATGGTGTTGTTGAAAAGAAACAAACACTAGCTATATTAGGTAATTTCTATTTAAAGGCTAAAAATGGTGTTCTTTCTATTACTGCTAGTGATTCTGAAGTTGAAATGATTGCTTCATGTAATGCTGAAATAATAGAAGAGGGAGAGATTACTGTACCTGCAAGAAAGTTTTTTGATATTTGTCGTGCTTTAAGCGATGGTTCTGTTTTGAACTTTCATGAAGAAAAAAATAAGTGTGTTATTCAAGCAGGGAAAAGTAAATTTTCGCTAGCTACACTTCCTGCTAAGGAATACCCTTTAATTGAAAATATTGAAACTTATGATACCTTAAGTTTGGAGGTTTCTAAGTTGAAGAAACTGCTTGCTCAAACTTCCTTTTGTATGGCTGTCCAAGATGTTAGGTATTTTTTAAATGGTTTGCTGTTTGAAATTAATGATAATAAAATCATTTGTGTGGCAGCAGACGGTCACCGTCTTTCTTTATCTGAGACTGCTTTTGATAACAGTGATAATGTCAATAAGCAAATATTGATACCTCGTAAAGGTATATTAGAACTGCAAAAACTAATTCGCGACAAAGATGACTTAATACAAATTAATGTTGGAAAAAATCATGTGAACTTTATTTGTGAAAACACTAGCTTAACATCTAAGCTTATTGATGGTAATTTCCCTGACTATCAAACAGTGATTCCTTTGAACATGGAAAAAACCCTTACAACCAATAAGCTTTTATTAAAATCAGCACTTCAGCGCGTTGCTATATTATCTAATGAACAATATAAAGGCGTTAAGTTTAATATTACTCACAATACTTTAAAAATTGTAGGTCATAATCCAGAACAAGAACAAGCAGAAGAAATCATTGAAATAGCTTCAGATATTGAAGAAATAAGAACAGGTTTTAATGTCACCTATCTAATCGATGCACTTAATGCTATTGAAGGGGATGAAATAATGTTTAATTTTAAAGATGCACTGAGTAGTTGCCTTATAAAACACCCACAAGATAATAGCTGCCGACTCGTTGTTATGCCTATCCGCATATAGTTATAAGACTTGATTTAATGTGTTTATTAATAAGTTAAAAATCACTAACTTTAGAATACTTCAAGAAAAAGAGTTTAATTTCACTGAAAACATCAATATCTTTCATGGAGATAATGGTACAGGGAAAACAAGCATTCTAGAGTCTATTCATTATTTATCTACTGGTAAATCATTTCGAAAATGTAGCTTTAAAAGTTTAATTAATGTTGATTTTAATTATTTAAATGTCTTTGTTGAGCTGGTTAATGATGACTTTAAAAATACTATTTCAATAAACAAGTCAAAAAGTGGTTTATGGAAAGCTCGTTTTAATAATAGTACTATAACTAAACAATCTCAAATATCTAATTTGGTTCCAGTTGTTAGCATTGACCCTGAAGTTTATCGACTGGTGGATTTAGGCCCAATAAACAGGAGAAATTTCTTAGATTGGTTAGTGTTTCACGTGAAACATGATTATTTGATTTTGTGGAAAAAAGTTCAAAAATGCTCCAAACAACTCAATTCATTATATAAAAGCAAAGCAAACACTAATGAAATTGATTTATGGGAGAAGAGTTTCATAGAGTTTTCAGAACAGCTCAATGAAGTTAGGGAGTTGTTTTATAAACAAATACAGCCAATAATACTGTCATTAACTAAACACATGCAAAGTGATATTTGTAATTTGGAGTTAGAGTATTACAAAGGGTGGTCTGAAGTATTAACACTTAAAGAGCAGTTAACTAAAGATCGCAAAAGGAATTTATTGTATGGACAATTACAACATGGTCCACACAAAATGGACATTAAAATCCATGTTTTAAACAACCCCGCATCACAAGTTTTATCACGCGGACAAAAGAAGGTTTTATCATTGTCATTTTATATGGCATATATACAGCTTTTGCAGAACCATGGCGTAAAACCAATTGTTTGTCTAGATGACCTTGATGCAGAGCTTGATGATAACAAGCTTTCTAAGGTTAGCGAGTTTTTTATACAATCAAATCTTCAGCTTTTTATTACAACAGTTTTATCTAATAAAATCAAAAAAATATTTACGAATGCTCAAATGTTTCACGTAAAACATTAACACTATAGAGGTATATGCATATACCTCTGTATATTGTTAGATTAATGCACTTCTTATTGTTCACCATCTAGATTAAAGTATGTGGGATTAACTTATGTCTAGTTTAATGGCTTTGTGTAAGCGCGTATTTCTGTTATAATAACCGATTGATTTTTAGTGAGAATTTCGATATGTCCGAAACTTATGATTCCTCCAATATTAAGGTCTTAAAAGGCCTAGACGCTGTTCGTAAAAGACCGGGAATGTATATTGGTGATACCGATGATGGAACTGGCTTGCACCACATGGTGTTTGAAGTGGTTGATAATGCCATTGATGAGGCATTAGCCGGTCATTGCGATGATATACAAGTAAAAATACATTCTGATGGCTCTGTAAGTGTGTCAGACAATGGTCGTGGTATACCTGTGGATATTCATGAGGAAGAAGGAGTCTCAGCAGCAGAAGTAATTATGACAGTCCTTCATGCTGGTGGTAAATTTGATGACAACTCTTATAAAGTCTCTGGTGGTTTGCATGGCGTAGGTGTCTCGGTAGTAAATGCATTGTCAACAAAATTGATTTTAACCATCAGGCGAAATGGCAGGGAGTATAAGCAAGAATATGCTATGGGAGTGCCTGTTGCACCATTAAAAGAAATTGGTGATACAGGTGGGAAGGGAACAGTTTTGCAGTTTTATCCTTCTGTGGAAACATTTTCAGATGTATTGTTCCATTATAAAATACTAGCAAAAAGACTAAGAGAGTTGTCATTTTTGAATTCGGGTGTCCGAATTGAATTAACTGATGAGCGAGATGGGCAAAATGAAGTGTTTGCCTATGAAGGAGGGATTTCTTCTTTTGTCGAACATATAGGCCGAAGGAAAACACCAATACATGCTTCAATTATCCACTTTATTTCTGATGATAATGAAGGCACAACGGTTGAAGTGGCAATGCAATGGTCTGATTCTTATCAAGAAAATGTTTATTGTTTCACCAACAACATTCCACAGAAAGATGGCGGTGCTCATTTAGCTGGTTTTAGAGGGGCACTAACACGAACGGTTAATAACTATCTTGCTCGCAATAATACAAAAAAAGGTTTATCTGCTGCTTCAGGAGATGATTGTCGAGAAGGGTTGATTGCTGTTATTTCTGTAAAAACCCCTGACCCTAAATTTTCATCGCAAACAAAAGATAAACTAGTTTCATCAGAGATAAGAGCGATTGTTGAAGGAGGGGTTGGTGAAAAGCTTAGTGAGTTCTTTTTAGAGAATCCACAAGAAGCAAAAATTGTAACAGAAAAAGTTCTTGATGCATCACGTGCCAGAGAAGCTGCACGAAAAGCACGAGAAATGACTCGTCGTAAAGGGGCGTTGGATATTGCTGGACTTCCTGGAAAGCTTGCTGATTGTCAGGAAAAAGACCCTGCATTATCTGAAATATTCCTAGTGGAGGGTGATTCTGCGGGTGGATCAGCAAAACAAGGAAGAAATAGAAAGTCTCAAGCAATATTACCATTGAAAGGTAAAATATTAAATGTAGAAAAAGCGCGCTTTGATAAAATGTTACAATCGGCAGAAGTGGGAACTTTAATAACAGCACTGGGTTGCGGTATAGGCAAAGACGACTTTGATGCAGATAAATTACGCTACCACAAGGTAATTATTATGACTGATGCCGATGTCGATGGGTCACATATTCGAACATTGTTGTTAACATTCTTTTTCAGACAAACACCTGAATTGATTGAAAGAGGTCATATTTATATTGGTCAACCACCTTTATACAAAGTTAAACACGGAAAGCAAGAACAATACTTAAAGGATGATGAGGAGATGAATAATTATCTGTTAGCACGTGCACTTGAGAAAACAGAATTGTTTTATCAAAAAGATGCACCGCCGCTAGTTGGTTTGGGTTTAGAAAAACTAATCAAGCAACATTTAGCCGTTCAGGACGTTATTAAAAAACTTTCAATTATCCACAGCAATAAGGTTTTGAATTTATTGTTAAACTTACCCGTTGTTTCACGTGAAACATTAGCAGAGGATAAGGCATTACAACAATGGTATGAAAAAGCACAAAAGGAATTAAATAAAGACGTAAAAGCAGGAGTCTCTTGGGAAGTTAGGAAATCAACCAGTTTTGATGGCGTTGATTTTATTCAAAACGCCAATGGGTTAGTTAACAAAACAGTGCTAAATAATTCTTTTTTTGAATCTACAGATTATAAAGCAATAGCTGATTTAAATGAACAAACAAATGATATGATTACATCTGATTCTTATATAAGAAAAGGAGAAAAAACATTTGAAATCAAAGGCTTAGATGATGGAATAAAGCAGTTGTTTACAATGGCTAAGAAAGGATTGGCAATTAGCCGGTTCAAAGGTTTGGGCGAAATGAACCCTGAACAGTTATGGGAGACAACGATGGATCCTGAAACACGACGCTTGCTTCAGGTGACCATAGAAGATGCAATAGGTGCTGATGAAGTGTTTTCTACGCTTATGGGCGATGTGGTTGAGCCTCGTAGAGAGTTTATTGAACAAAACGCATTACATGCAACAAATTTGGATGTCTAAAATATTAAAATGAATGAACAAACGAAACAAACTATTGAGAACCTGGTAAATAACAATAAGTGTGTGCTATTTATGAAAGGAACGCCTGATAATCCACAATGTGGTTTTTCAAGCAATACGGTAGGGATATTAAAACAACTAGTAGGCAATGAGTTTGCCTCAAGCAATGTACTTGAAAACCAAGAGATAAGAGAAGGAATTAAAGAATATGGAAACTGGCCAACTATTCCACAGTTGTATATTGATGGCGAGTTGGTTGGAGGTAATGATATTGTTACTGAAATGTTCAATACTGGAGAATTGCAAACGATGTTGGGTTTACAGCAACCAGAAAGAACTCCTGCAAAAATAACTATTTCGAATAAGGCTCAAGAAAACATCAAGGTTGGAACAGAAAACATGGGAAATAACGTTCTTAAACTTTCTGTAGATAGTCAATTTAACACTCGGTTTTCAATTGAAGAGCCCAAAAGTTATGAGATTGTCTCAGAAGTTGGAGACATTAAAATATACATGGATGTTGGCACAGCCAAACGAGCAGAAGGAATTTCAATTGACTGGGTCGAAGACTTACAAGGGGCGGGACTTGTTATTAACAACCCAAACCAACCCAAACCAGTCAATCAATTATCATGTGCTGATTTAAAAACAGGAATTGATGAAGGGAAGTACCAGCACATTTATGATGTTCGTTCAGAACCTCAATTTTTGGCTCAAACAATTCCTGGGGCAAAACGTTTAGATAAAGCAAATATGCAACTAATAGAAACACTACCAAAAGAGACACCGCTTGTTTTTATTTGTACATCAGGAGCCACCTCTCAGGGAGCGTGCGATTTTTTCCACAAAAAAGGATTTACGGATGTAAGTAATCTTGTTGGTGGGGTTTTGGCATACCATATTTAAACGACTAACCGAATGAAAAAAAAGAGTAATAAAATTATAAGCATAATAGCATTGATTATCAGTGCTTATTTTGCTAATAATTATGTTCAGGAAAATAAAAGCACTGTTACTTATAAAAAAGAAACTCAATATAAGAGTGCAAGTAACAAACAACTAGAAACTTTAATAAAAAAGCGTCAATCCAATGTGATTATTACTTTAGATGTTACGGTCATCAATATTTTATCTGATGATAATCAAGGAGATAGGCACCAAAGGTTGATTTTAAAGAGTGGTAAAAACACTTTGTTACTGGCTCACAACATAGATATAGCTCCACGAGTCCCTGTAAAAAAAGGGGATTTTTTAAAGGTGAGAGGAGAATACGAATGGAATGAAAAAGGAGGTGTAGTACATTGGACCCACAGGAGTACGAGTAGTCATGCGGATGGCTGGATTATTCACAACAATAAAAAGTACCACTAATGAAAAACATTTGGAAACAAGAAGCTCCACTATATACATTAAACCAAAACAGAACCGCTGGTTTAACAGATGAGTTAGAAATTATTATTACAGGCAGAGGTAAGAACTGGTTATCAGCCGAAATGCCCGTTAAAGCAAAACATAAACAGCCTTTTGGTATTGTTCATGGTGGGGCAACAGCAACACTGGCAGAAACAGTAGCAAGTATTGCTGGGTGGCTTTGTGTTGATCACAAAAAACAAGCAACAGTGGGTTTAGAATTAAACATTAACCACCTAAGAGCAGTTAGAGAAGGTTATTTAACAGCCATATCTAAGGCTGTTCACATTGGAAGAAAAACACAAGTGTGGCAAATAGATATTTATAATCAAAACTTTAAACAGGTTTCTACCGCACGATTGACAGTAGCAGTTATAGACACAATCTAATGCCGCTTATTCGTTTTTTATTTCGCTCGATACTTTTTATTTTATCAGTAGTAATTGTCTTACCGCTGGTATTATTTTTAATAACAATCGCACAGAAGAAAAACAACAGAAATTTTAATAAAAAGGTGGTGAATTATTGGTCAAAACTTTTGTGTTTTGTTTGTGGATTGAAACTAAACTGCAAAGGAAGCATTCAAAAAAATCCAGTATTAATAGTAGCAAACCATATTAGTTGGGTAGATATTCCGGTTATTCATTGTTATAAATTGGTTGGGTATGTTGCAAAAGCAGAGATAGAAAACTGGCCGTTTTTGGGACTTGTTGCTAAGTGTGGTGAGTCATTGTTTATTAAACGAGGAAAACAAGAGTCAAGACAAAAAGTATTAGAGTCAATAAAACAAAGATTAAATAACAACCGTTCTATTGCAGTGTTTCCAGAGGGGAAGGCAACAAATGGTGAATATTTGGGGCGCTTTCATCGTCAGTTGATGCATGCGGCAGTAGAAGAAAAGAAGCCCATACAGGCCATTGCAATAAAGTATATAAATAGGGATGGATCAAGAAACAGAGAAATTGCTTTTAAAGATAAAGAAAATTTTTTGAGCAATGTTTTCAGGATATTAAGTTTACCAACAAGTACCGCAGAATTAACTTTTTGTGAAGTTATTGATACCACTGACATATCAGCAAGGCAAGCGGCGATAATTAGCCATAAACAAGTTGAAAATGAATTATTAAAAAATGCCTACATGTAAACCAAACATAAAGCCTAAAAATAAACACTTACAATCTTTTTTAGCGAGTTCTAAAATAAGATTATTGCGCATATTTAAATCAAATAATGTAAAAAAACATAGTAAAAAAGTACAGTTAAATTTAAAAAGTTCAGTATTAGAAGGGTATATTACAAAAAGAGAAAACTCAAAAAAACTATACATACTCCTTCATGGCTGGGAAGGGTCAGCGCAATCAACATATATACAGTTGTTAGCTAATAAACTGTATAAAAACAAAAAGGCAACAATATTTAGATTAAACTTTAGAGATCATGGAGACACACATCATTTAAATAAAGAACTGTTTCATTCTTGTCGGCTTGAGGAGGTTTGTGAAGCCATAAAAAAAATAACCGAACTTCACCCCTGTAAAGAAAATTATATATGTGGGTTCTCCTTAGGTGGAAACTTTGCCATCAGAGTTGCTTCAAAAGCACAAGAGTATGGTATTAGTTTAACAAAGGTCTTTGCAATATCTCCACCATTAAACCCTAAAAACAGTATGTTAGCAATAGAAAAAAGCCGCATGTATTCAAGATATTTTTTAAAAAAATGGCAAAAATCATTAGTAAAGAAATACAAAACACACCCAGAAAATTTTGATAACACCCAATACCAAAATATTAAGTCTCTAGATAAGTTAACAGAATTGTTGATTATTAAGAATACAGACTATAATACAACTGACGAATACTTTCGAGGTTATGAAATAAATACACAAATTTTGCAAAACATACAAATACAAACACATATTCTTATGGCAAAAGATGACCCGGTAATACCCTACGAAGACTTTAAAGAGTTGAAAAAACAAACTAACATAAAGTTAAATATAACAGAACATGGTGGACATTGCGGCTTTATAACTGGCTGGAATCTGCATAGTTGGGTTGAAGAATATATAATAAACAACAGTTAGAGAATAAAAAATGAATACAGAGAAAGATATAGACAAGTTATTTAAAAAAATTTTTATACATGCAGAGAACAACAATTTAAAGGAAGCACTTGAGCTAGCAGAAAGTATAAAAAATAAAGAAATTAAAAACCCAAACTATTTAGAATTAAAGGGTGTTCTATTATCAAAAGCTAGCAAAACAAAAAAAGCTATATCAACATTAAAAAAAACAATTATCAAAAACCCAAACCAATATGGAGCTTATATAGTTTTAGGAGAAATATATTGTAGCCAGGGAAAAGTCTCTAAGGCAAAGGAAATATTTAACAAAGCAAAAAAAATAGATAATAACCAATGTTTAGCGGAAACACACCTGTGTAAAATAATGCTTAACAAGGGCCAGATAGAAAAAGGCATAAACAAACTAACAGAGCTTTGTAAAACGTACTCGAACAACCTAGAAGCAAGAATGGCATTAGGAATGGCTTTTATTGAATTAGGAGAATATGAATTAGCCGAAAAACTGTATGAAGCAATAATAGAAAAAAATGAAACACATGATTTAGCAAAGTTATCCCTTGGAATCTGTTTTCTACAAAAAGGAGCAATTGGATCAGCAGAAAAAATAATTGAAAAATATGCTTATTATTATCAACACACACGACAAGGAATGGCTGCAGTTGGACTGTTAAGGTACAGGCAAGGAAAAACAGAAGAAGCAATACACCATTTAAAAGCCGCAATAGGACAAGGAAGTGTACCAATTCTATGGAAGTCAACCTTGGTTGAAGCAATGGCAAGACAAGGGAATAAAAAGCCAGCAATAAAATTTTATAAGAAACTGATAAAAATAGGAAATAAATTTTCAATTTTTCGTGTGGCTAAACTATATGAAGAGCTAGGAGAAAAAAACAAAGCGACAAAGTTTTATAACAGGATTGGTGAAAAAGATATAAATTACTTAGAGTCTGTTGAAGGGTATTGTCGCTGCAACCGAAAAAAAGGGAACATTAATAAATTAAAACAAGCTTTAAATTTGCACAAAAAAGACCAAAGAATAAGGTTGTTATTAATTACTGAGCTTTTAAAAAAAGAAAAGAGTAAAGAGGCATTGCAAGTTATAGATTCAGGACTTGATCTTGAATTAAGCCCAAGGGCGAAACAGGGGCTTTATTTGTTAAAAGGACTAATTTTTGATGACTTAATAAAATATGAAAAGGCGCAAAAGAGCTTTAAGAAAGGCAACAATAAAATAAAGTACAAAAAACCAAATAGTTTAAGTGTAGATGATGAAAAGATAATTGAAAAAGAAAAAGAAGAAAAAAGAACGGATGAAGCACCTGTGTTTATAATGGGGAGCAACAGTGTTCTGATTAAACAAGTTATAAACCTGCTTGAAAAAAACAACATAACAATACTTAAAGATAGACTAATAAACGATAATAGAAACGACTGTTTTAGTCAGCCAACACCAATTAGAGAAACCAATACTTGGGGTAATGACTTGCTATCGATGAAAAGAAAAAAATACTATCGTAAAATAAGAGCAATAGGTAGCGAAATCAGCAACATAGTGGAAGCTCTACCCTTTAACTTACAAACCGTTTACGCTATTCAAAGGGTTTTTCCAAATGCAACTTTAATAGTTTTGGACAGAGAACAAGAAGACATAGAGTTACATCAAAAGGTGTTTGGGGATGATAGTGTTGATTTAAAGTCATGGAAAAAAGCAAAAGAACAATTGGAAAGACTTAGTTTGCAAATAGAAATTTTGAATACAGATAACAACCTAATAAATACAATTAAATTAGAAAAAATATTTAATAAAAAAATAAGTGTAAAAAAGGCATCAAAACCACGTTTTTGGGAGCTATCACACTTCCCCAAAAGGCACTGGATAAACTATAAAGGTTTTTTAAATAATTAAGTATTATGACAGAACCAAACTTTATTCAGTGGCTAGTCTTGGCAATTATCCAGGGGCTAACCGAATATTTGCCCATTTCATCATCGGCTCACTTGATATTGGTATCAAAAATGATGAACTGGCAAGATCAGGGCTTGGTGATGGATATTGCTGCTCACGGTGGTTCGTTATTGGCTGTTTTGTGGTACTTTAAGGATGAGTTGGTTAAATTGTTTACAGGTAAAAACTGGAGCTTGTTCAATAAACTAGCCTTAGCAAGCATTCCATTGGCGGTTTTCGGTTATGTATTTAAAGACTTTATCGAAAACAACCTACGCTCAAACACAACCATCTTTGCCATTTCGAGCATAGCCTTTGGCATTTTATTATATGTGTCAGACATAATACAAAAGAAAAAACCCGAGCAATCAAAGCCCAAAGAGATAAGCCTAAAACAAGCTATAGTCATAGGCTTTGCTCAAGTATGTGCTTTGATACCGGGGGCATCTCGCTCAGGAGTCACCATGAGTGTGGCTATGGGCATGGGCTTTAATCGCACAAAAGCAGCTAAATTTTCTTTTTTAATGGCGATTCCTGCACTCTTGATGACAACATCTTATGGGTTTTTAAAGCTAATAAAAGAGCCTAGTGACTACAACCTTATGGGTGTTTTGGTCGTTTTTACTGCTAGTTTTGTCACGTCGTTATTATCTATTAAATTATTTTTAAAACTGATAGAGCAAATCCCAATAAGTGCTTTTCTTTGGTATAGAATAGCCCTAGCCGTTTTAATTATGACCCTACTATGAAAAAAATTACTATTCCTATACGGTTTGGAAAAATCAAAGGACTGTGTTGGGGAAAGGGAAACCCAAAAAAAATACTTGCCTTACATGGGTGGTTAGACAATGCCGCCTCATTTACACAGCTTGCACCATTGCTTGCTAACGAGGGTTATGAAGTAATAGCTATAGATTTTGCAGGACACGGTAAATCAACACACCGAGCAGAGGGGCACTTTGCTCACTTTGGCGATTTTGTTATAGATGTCCATGATGTAATAGAGCAATTAAACTGGCACAACTGTATATTGCTTGGACACTCAATGGGCGCAGCAATGTCCATGATGTATAGTGCTGCCTATCCAGAAAACATTCATAAACAAGTACTTATTGAAAACTTGGGTCCAGTTCCTACTTATGAAAAAGGCAGTGCAGCAAAAAACTTAAGAGAGTCTTTAAAACAGTGGAAGCTACATACAACAAAACATAGACACTTTTACCCCACTGTTGAACAGGCTTTAAAAATTCGTCAAAAGGCGACACCAATGGACGCAGATATATTAAGGCCGATGGTTAAAAGAGGAATTAAAAAAACCAAAAAAGGTTTTAGATTTCGCACAGATAAGCGTTTACGCATGGGTAGTTTAATTCGATTTACTGAAGAGGTTGTGCAAGATATTTTAACTAGCAAAAAGCCCCCAACGCAACTTATCATTGCCGAGCCATTATCGTATGCGTTACAGTACCCAAGTTTCAAGCAGCGTATTGAAAAACTCAATGCAGATCAAACCATAAAAATTAAAGGACACCACCACCTACATATGGATAATGCAGAAGAGGTTTTTGAAGCGATAATAGAGTTTTTAGCATGAACCAACTTAACCTCACGCCAACAATGTTGGTTATGGTTGTTGTTGGATATTTTACTGTTTTGACCTTTATTTCATTTAAAACATCCAAAGGAGCAAATAATCTCGATTTTTTTAACGGATCTAAAAAGTCTCCTTGGTTTATGGTTGCTTTTGGCATGGTTGGAGCAACCTTGTCGGGAGTAACCTTTTTATCTTTACCCGGCTCTATTTATAACACCTCCTTTTCCTACATCCAAATGATAATGGGGTATACCTTTGGATACCTGTTCATTATTTATATTCTAATACCTCTTTATTATCGGCGAAACCTCATCTCAATTTATGGTTACCTTAATCAAAGATTTGGATACTTTTCACAAAAAACAGGCTCAATGTTTTTTATTATTTCGCGAATCATAGGCGCATCATTTCGCATGTATTTAATGACGATGGTTTTGCATGATTTTATCTTTGTGTATTTTGGAATTCCTTTTTGGTTAACAGTATTAATCAGTTTGTTACTGATTTGGAGTTATACTGTCAAAGCAGGAATAAAAACCATAATTTGGACGGATACACTACAAACTTTTTTTATGATAGTAGCAATTATTGTTGCTTTTTTTACAGTGACATCGCAACTTGGAATGGATTTTTCAACAACGATTAACACAATTAAAAATAGCGATTATTCACAGGTGTTTTTCTTTGAAGGAGGGTGGTCTGACCAGCTAAACTTCTATAAATTGTTTTTTGGAGGAGTTTTTATGGCAATTGTTATGACAGGCTTAGACCAAGACATGATGCAAAAAAACCTCAGTTGTAAAAATGTTAAAGAGTCACAAAAAAACATGAAGTGGTTGTTTATAATACTTGTTATTGTAAATGTAATGATATTGGCGTTAGGCGTTTTGCTTTATGTATACTCTGCCAAACAAGGCATCAGTTTACCTCTTGATGCTGAAACAGGGAAAGTAGTAACCGATAAAGTCTTTCCTGGTTTGGCATTAAACCATTTGCCCGCCTATCTCGGGGTTATATTTTTAATCGGCTTGTTAGCAGCTGCCTATTCTAGTGCTGATTCGGCATTAACCTCATTGACAACCTCTTTTTGTGTTGACTTGTTGGGCAAAGTTAACACACCTAAAAAACAAAGGATGCTTATACATGTAGGTTTTACATTGTTGTTATTTGCAACCATTGTTATGTTTCGTTACTTTATGGAGGCCTCTGCTATAGAAAACTTATTTCATGTGGCAAGTTTTACCTATGGTCCAATTCTTGGCATGTTTGCATTTGGCTTATTTACAAAAAGTAAAATAAAAGATAAATTTGTGCCATTCATTGCTATTACTTCACCATTAATAACCTATGTGATTGATCGTAATTCAGAGCAACTATTGGATGGCTATAAGTTTGGTTTTGAGTTGTTGTTGCTCAATGGGTTGTTGATGTATGTTGGTCTGTTGTTAATAACAAAAAAACAGATAGCCTTAAGTAAAAACACACAGTAAATGAATAAATCCTTAGATCCAATAATATTGCTCGTTTTTTATTTGATTGCTTACGACGGTTTAATAAAAACTCTTTTTGATTTATACGTTAATGCCTTAGCTAAAAAGTGGCCACAGGTGGAAGTAACGATACTCAATTCGGACATTGAAGAGCAGCAACAGTCTAACGAAAGTTCATCGTATATTGTCAATGTTCACTACTCCTACCAGTACAAAGGGCATAACTACCGATCCACTCGAATCGCATTTGGTTATTGGTCTAATCAACTATTAAAAGCAGCGTTAGTTTTGTTGCGAAAGTTTGAAACAGGTAAAACAGTCAAAGCCTACATCAATCCCAAAAAACCACGCATCAGTGTCTTAATAGCAGGCGTTCGCTATTTTCATTTGCTTAACACTGGCTTCTTTATTGCTATGGCATTTTTTATACATTATGTCAGAAGCAATATGGCTTAAAAAAGTTCGCTATTTCGGAGTCGCTGTACTACCTGCCAAAATTCCACCATCAATATTAAGCTCAATGCCTGTGATGTATTTGGACTCATCGGACGCTAAAAATAGAGCAGCATAAGCGACATCTATAGGTTCACCCATGGTTTTGAGCGGCACATCGGTAGCCACTTGTTTGATGGCTTCAATTCGCGCATCACCTTCACCCAGCATAGCATCCCACATTGGAGTTAGGATGGCTCCGGGATGAATAGAGTTACAGCGAATAGTGTAGCCTTGTTCGGCACAATAAAGAGCAACGGACTTAGTGTGGTTACGAACGGCAGCTTTGCTGGAAGCATAAGCCGTAGCAGTAGGAATACCCACAATACCCGAACGCGATGAAATATTGACTATACTGGCAGCATTCGATTTTTTCATCATGGCAATACCGTATTTACAACCCAATGCCACACCATCTAGGTTGGTTTGGTGTACGGTATGCCAACTATCCATATCCAAGTTTTCAGGGTCGTGAGGGCCAGAAGACTCAAAAAATCCAGTAATTCCCGCATTATTGACAACAATATCGAGTGTTTTAATTTTTTCCTTTGCATCAACCCAATCCTTTTCTTGAGAAACATCAAGGTGCAAATAGTGGGCGTTATCACCTAGCAAATCAGATTCCTTTTGACCCAAGTCATCATTAATATCAGACAAATAAACAGTCGCACCATTTTTAATAAACAGTTGCGCAATCGCAAGCCCAATCCCTTGAGCTGCACCCGTGACTAATACTTTTTTATTTAATAAACGCGACATTGAATGACCTAAAATTATAAGTGAGATGAAATTGTATACTTAAATGAAAAACAAAGGAAGTTATATAAAAGCTAATATATGCTGTAGTGGAGTCCCTTGTGGACTCCTTTTTCAATAAAAGTAACGAGTCAAATCAAAAAAGGCTCCCATAAGGGAAGCCACTACTTTGGTGTATCATCAACGTATCTTAGAAACCCCAAGCGTACTACATATTTTCTGCTACAATTATTTAAACCCATTCTTTGGGTTTTAAATATTCATACAACTTTGCTTCTTGTGAACCTTCTTCGGGTTGGTAGTTGTATCGAAAAGAAACCTCTGGTGGCATTGACATTAGTATGGACTCGGTGCGTCCGCCTGATTGCAGTCCGAATAAGGTACCGCGATCGTAGACTAAATTAAATTCCACGTAGCGCCCTCGTCGGTATTTTTGAAAGTCTTTGTGTTTTTGTTCAAAAGGCTTACTCATGCGTTTTTGCACGATGGGAATATAGGCCTCGACAAAGGCATTGCCTATGGCTTGAATAAAGGCAAAAGATTTTTCAAATCCCCATTGGTTTAGGTCATCAAAAAACAAACCGCCAACACCGCGTGTTTCTTTGCGGTGTTTGAGGTAAAAGTATTCGTCACACCATGCTTTGAATTTTGGGTAAACCCCTTGTCCAAATGGATCGCAGGCTGCTTTGGCTGTTTTGTGCCAATGGATAACATCTTCATCAAAAGGGTAATAAGGCGTTAAATCAAAACCGCCACCGAACCACCATTTACTCACCTTTTTGCCAGTGGTGCGAAATACACGAACATTGGCGTGAGATGTTGGAATAAAAGGATTGTCGGGATGAATAACCAGTGAAACACCGCTGGCTTCAAAGCCAGCACCAGCTAACTCAGGTCGCTTAGCCGTTGCAGAACCTGGCATTTTATCGCCCAAAACATGGGAGAAATTTACCCCAGCAGATTCAAAAACCTCACCTCGTAAAACACGTGTTCGCCCACCACCACCATTAACGTGTTGCCAGGTATCTTGTTGAAACCGATGAGTGGTTTCTATGGCTTCTAAACGGGTGCAAATACGGTCTTGTAAGCCTTGAAAAAAGGCAATGACTTGTTTAAATTGTTCGTTATTCATCCGTCGTGATCTATTGTTTTGTTATCAACCAAGGCGATTTGATTGCTACTACCCGTGGCTTGTTTATAGGCTTCTAAGGCGTTGTCTGTTTCACCAACGGCTTCAAAATATTGTGCCATTAATTTATAGGTTTTTGGTTCTGGCTTTTTTTCGAGGCTTTTTTGCAAAAACAATTGTGCTTTGCCCCATAGTTTGTGGTCTAAACAAAGCTTGCCAAGAATCTTTAACAATTCGGCATTATCTGGGTTCTTTTTCAACCACTTCTCTGCCACTTTAATTTTATTCTCATTAGTCACATTTAATTGACCCCACACTTTAAGTAAAGGTGTGGAAAGGTTTTTGGCCAATATCTTTTCACTCATCGCGGCTACTTCATCATACATACCAAGTTTTAAACCGTTTTCGGCATAGGCATGAATATAACCTAAATCTTGTTTTTGTTGTTTGCTTAATGAATTCCATGTGGCTTGCAATTGCTCTTGGTTTTCTGCAAAGCTCAACTGTTGTGAAATGGAGTGGTGGGTAAGTTGAATGGTTTGATCCTCTGGAAGAACCGCAAGTTTTTGCACCTTGGGTAAAACATCGCGCAGCTGTTGCCATTGCCCTGCATTTTGACTGGCTTGAGTCATTAGGTGCAGTGCCCTTGGGTTGTTTGGATAGCTTTGCAGGACGCGTTGGAGCAAATTGATGGCTTTTTCATTCTCTCCTGTTTTGACCCACAGTTCACAACGTGTTAAGTCTACGGTTAATGGGTTGTCGGTGTTGATTTCTGCTTCATCTAAATAGTTAAAAGCTTGTTCTATTTTGTTTTGAGCAACAGCAGCACGAGCAGCAGCCATATAGCTGAGTTCTGGCGTTGGGCTGTTTTTTGCTGAACGAATAAGAAGTTTTTCAGCTAACTTCCACTTGCCTTCAGATAAAGCCAATAAGCCTTTGGCAAAGGACTTTCGTGAGCGGTTGGATGTAAACTTGCGTTTGGTTTTTTGCGGTAAACGAATAATAAAAACCACCAACCAAAGAGTAATAATCAATGCCAAAATCAAAAAAGCAGCAGTTAATACTTTGAGTTCAATCAAATAACCAGCAAATTCGATGGAAATAGTGCCAGGGTGTTTCATCAACCAAGGAGTGACAAAAGCCGTTGCCAATGCTAAGGAAAGAATAAAAACAATATTAAGTATTTTTTTCATGGGTTATTTTATCCCAAACTTTTCATCAACAGGTGCGTTGTCTGTTTGTGTCGAATCAGTTATGGTTTGTGTTTGTAATGCTTTGAGTTGTTGAACAATGTCTTGCGCATGGACAGGGTATTGATTGGATAGTGTTGTTGTCAAGCTGCTTATGGTTGATTGCCATTGTTCTTGGTTGTTTGTTTCTAGTGCAAGTTCTAACAAATCAAACTGTTTTAAAATAGCATATAAAGGTGTCATACTTTGTTTGGTTTCTAGTGTTTTTTCTATCTTTTTAACAACCACCAATTTTTCATACCAAGCCCCTTCTTTTTTTGGCTCTTGTTTGGTTTTTTCGACGGGTCCAACTTCTGGCTTTAGTTGTGAGGTTTGGATGGCGAGTTGAATGAGTTGTGCCTTGATTTTAGGGTGATTATTGGTTTTTTGCAGTTGAGCGGGTTGTTGGCTCTGTTTTCCAAGGCTTGTTTGTAAACCAGCAAGTTTAGTATTAACCTCTTGGTTTTGAGTATTCAAAGCATCAACTCGTAAGCTTAGTTGCTCAATCAAGTCTTGTTGTTTTGTTATTTTTTGCTCGAGTTCAGCAAGCTTTTGGTTTTCTACTGGGGGTGTTTGTTCAGGAATTTGTTCAAGAGTTTGCTCTGGGGACTGTTCAACAACTGCAATTTCTTTTTTTTCTACTGGTTTTTCAAGCATTGGTGCTATGACTTGTTCTTGGCTTGATGTTGTGATCTCTTTCTTTACATCATTTTTTTCATCTGTATTATTAGCAAGCTCTTGGGTTGTAGGTTTTTCACTTTCAAAACCATCAGAAACATTTTGAGCAGATAAATTGTTTGAAAACACAAATAAAAGAACTATGACCATAGACAGGCAGCGGTACAAATGTTTAATTAGACTAAAATGGTGAATTTTCTTTTGTAAAGGTGTTGTTTCTCTTATAGTCATAGTATTAAATGAGTGATAAATAATAGCATTATACCTTAAACAATGAATAAGACCTTAGAAAAAGATAAAAATCAAATCGCTGATTTGTTAAAAAATGCAACAAAACAAGCACTTGACTTTATTGAAAACATTGATAACCGCTTTACTACGAGCCAACAAACAGCACTAAAAGAAATCGAAAAGCTTGCAGAACAAGGTGTTGGAACAAAACAAAGTTTGCATGATTTTATTCAAAAATACGATAAAATATTGGTGGCATCAACAGGTCCTCGTTATTGGGGGTTTGTCACGGGTGGCGCAACACCAGCAGCACTAGTTGGTGATTGGCTTGCCAGTGTTTATGATCAAAACACACAATCAATTAAAGGAGATGGTGACATTTCTGCGCAAATTGAATTTGAAACAATAGCCATGTTGTTGGATTTATTTGATTTACCAAAAGATTTTCTCGGTGGTTTTGTTACGGGCGCAACCATGTCAAATTTTACCTGTTTGGCAGTAGCACGACAATGGCTAGGTAAACAAAAAGGTTTTGATATTGCTAAAGAAGGCATGCGTACGGGCTTAAGTTTTTTTAGTGCCACACCACACTCATCTGCGATTAAATCATTGTCGATGCTGGGCGTGGGTAGCGACAACTTGGTTTTGGTCAACACCTTAGATGGAAGCCGTGAAGCAATAGACATCAATAACTTAGAAACACAAATCCAAATGATTGATGCCAAAGAATTTATACTTATCTCAAGTGCGGGTACGGTTAACACGGTTGACTTTGATGACTTTAAAGCAATAGCCAAATTACGCGAAAAACACAACTTTTGGTGGCATATAGATGCGGCCTTTGGTGGCTTTGCTGCTTGCTCACCTAAGCTTAATGGTTTATTAGAAGGGTGGCAAGATGCTGATAGTATCACTATTGATTGCCACAAGTGGTTGAATGTTCCTTATGAAAGTGCGATTTATTTTATTAAAGAAAAACACAAATTATTGCAAGTTGCCACATTCCAAAACTCGAATGCACCTTATTTGGGTGACCCGTTGAAAAATTTTAATTACCTTAACTTTTTACCTGAAAACTCACGCAGACTGCGGGCACTACCTGCTTGGTTTACACTCAAAGCATATGGTAAAGAAGGATACCGAGAAATAGTTGAACGCAATGTGGAACTGACCAATAGCTTTGCAAAATTAATTAACAACCATGAGGCTTTTAAGGTATTAGCACCTATTCACTTAAATACGGTGTGTTTTACTCTCAGTGATGAAAACAAAGATTCGGGAGAGTTTTTAAGTCGTTTGAATAAAACAAGAATTGTGTTTATGTCACCGACAGTTTTTGCTGGAAGAAAAGCCATTCGAGCGGCTTTTGTCAATTGGCGTACAACACAAAAAGACATTGAGTTAGCTTTTGTTGCAATGTTAAAATCATTATAGCCTTAGGACTTAGAGAAAATTATGTCGGATAAAAAGTTTATCACACCACCAAAAGAAGTGGCACTTAAAACCACAGCAGGTTTTTTTGCTTTTGGTTTTGGCTCGGGATTAGCTCCTTTTGCCCCAGGTACATTTGGTACTTTAGCTGCCATTCCATTTTATTTGGTTTTGAAAGAATTCTCATGGCCGATGTATGCATGGTTGGTTTTTATTGGTTTTGTTGTTGGGGTAAAACTGTGCAACGTCACAGGTGGTCGCCTGGGCGTTCATGATTATGGTGGCATTGTTTGGGATGAGTTTGTCGGTTTTTGGATAACCATGTTTTTGATTCCTTTTTCGTGGCAAAATTTGGTACTTGGCTTCATTGCTTTTCGGTTTTTTGACATTATAAAACCCTTTCCAATTGGCTGGCTGGATAAAAGGGTTTCTGGTGGTTTTGGCGTCATGATTGATGATGTCTTAGCTGGGGTTTACGGAATGCTAATTATGCTTTTGGCAGATAAGTATATCCCTAGCTATTTTTAAAGTTTTAAAACATAAGCCCACAAAGGCAAGGTAATAAAAGAAAACAAAATGCCATAAGCAATCATAGCAGAAACTAAACGCGGAGAAAGGTTGGCCATAATGGCTAAAGCTCCTGCCGAAATCATCGGTGGCATTGCCGCTTCAAAAACAGTCACTTTATAGATTTCATCATTCCACCCCAGTGCCATAAAAGCGAAAAAAGCAACAAGTGGCGCAACAATCATTTTGACCGATAAACCAACAACAAAGGAACGAATTTTACTGAATTCAACACGTAAAACCAATTGAAAACCTACGGCAACCATAACAACAGGAATCAATGTTTTGGCAATAGGCGATAAGACATTAAAATAGCTTTGGGGTAAGTCAACCTTGAAAAGACATAAAGCGATAACAAAGCTGATGAAAGGAGGAAAGGAAACAATTTTTTTAATTATACCCGATGCACTTATTTTTTCAGAGTCTTCAGAGTAGATAGCCAACACAATAGAACCATAAATAGCCAATGCAAAAAACGAACCAAACTGATCATACATAACAGCATAACCAACAGCCTCCTTGCCAAAGAAGGCTTCAACCATCGGAATACCTAAAAAAGAAGTATTGCCAAGAGGTGCAATCAGCAACAAAGCCCCTACAGTTTCCCTGTCCCATTTAAATAGTTTGGCAAAGAATAACACAATAGCAGCCGAGACGACGAGCATCACCCAGGGCGTAATAGCAGTGACCAATAAGTTTGATGAAAACTCAAGCTTTGGTACATTAACTAAGACCAGGGCTGGTAAAGAAACGTAAATAACAAAAAGATTAAGCACTTGAGCTGTGTTTTCAGGAAATTTATTGGTGCTTTTAAGCGCAAAGCCTAAAACAATTAAACAAATAATAATAATAAAATTTTCCACAAAAACCCGTTAAATTTAAAGTAGGAGCATTTTACTGAATAAATACTGAATAAAGAACCTATAAGCTCTTTGGAATTAAACTTTGTTTACAAATCGACCTTAAAAAGGTGTGAAAATTATGTTAGGATAGTGTTTTTTAAACAAATGAGGAAAATCTTATGAGCGGAATTATGGATATGATAACCCAACAATTGGGTGGTAACGTGATGCAACAAATGGCTTCTAAACTTGGGGGCAATAGTGAGGGCGTACAACGTGCAACTGCGGCGGCGGTTCCAATGATTTTAGCAGCGATAAAACGCAACGCAGGATCAAGACAAGGAGCAGAGTCTCTAGCTAACGCATTAAACAAACACTCTGATGGTGGAATGTTAGGTGGTTTAGGTAGTTTGCTTGGCGGTGGAAGTGGTGGAAATGCTTCAATGATGCAAGAAGGTGGCAAGATTTTAGGTCATGTTTTTGGTGGAAAGCAAAACAATATGGCACAACAGCTGGGTCGAGCAACAGGAATTGGCGGCAAAGGAGCGGGAGACTTAATGTCCATGCTTGCACCAATGGTTATGGGAGCATTAGGCAAAGCTAAAGCCCAAAACAACATGGGTGTTAGCGGTTTACAAGACCTGCTTAATCAAGAGCACCAAACCATACAAAAACGTCAACCAAAACAGTTAGGTATGATTGAAGGTTTGCTAGATGCAGATGGTGATGGTGATGTTGACTTAAGTGATATCTTGAAAAAAGGTTCTGGCCTATTAGGTGGCTTCTTTAAACGTTAAAGGCACTCTTAAAAAATTGATTTGTAGAAAGGCCCACTATTTGTGGGCTTTTTTATTCTCAAAATTAAGCCTCTTCAGTAATTTATTTCGAAATTCTTGTGTTAAACTAAAAACAAGACAAACTGACTAGAAAATTTGAAATTCTTAAAGACTAAAACACTCACCCAAAACGATAAAACTCAACTGCTGGAGATGTGGCATGACCAATACCCTGAAACTTTAGCTTATAAAAGTATGCAGTCATTTGAGGATTATTTGATTAGTCTTAAGAACCCACAACATACGCTGGTTATAGATGAAGACGGTGATGTAAAAGGGTGGTTGGCAAAAATGATTCGTGATAAAAAAGACTGGATTGCCATAATTTTAGATAAATCAATACAATTTCAAGGTTATGGTTCAAAACTATTAGATAGGATTAAAGCACAAAGTGATGAAATTAATGCATGGGTTGTTGATCATGATAATTACAAAAAAGCAGACGGCAGCAACTACCACTCACCTTTAAATTTTTATATTAAAAATGGATTTAAGGTGATTCCTGAGGAGCGCTTAGAGAAAACCAAAATAACAGCAGTAAAAATACAATGGCAAAAAAAATAAAACCAGCAATGCTTTTCTTATTTGTGCTTTTGTTTTCTTGCCACAAACCCAATCAACAAACTAATGCGATAGTTACCTTGAGTGACAAGGTTCAATCACTTCCTGAAGTTTATAAAGTTATTGATAAAACCATTAAAGAAATCAACACTTCACAACAGTACGATAACTTAATTCTTTTTGTACATGGACGAGGAAAGCACCCCGAAAAAGCTTTTAATAAACACTTGTTAGTAGACTTGGAAAAGGATTATTCGGCAAAAGTAATCATGTTTCATTGGCCTTCTTGGGAGGGTCGGTTTGCTTTTCCAACGCAAAAAGCCCGAAATTCTGCACAGGACTTTATCAAAGTTTTACTCGCATTTGACCAATACAAACAAGAAAACAAAACCAATGGAATTAAGTTTACTTTATTAACAAACAGCATGGGAAGTATAGTTTTAGAACAATCGATGCAAGATTATGACGGGCGCTTAGGTCTTCTTTTTGACACCCTTGTTATAAGCGCTCCAGCTTCTTCGGCAAAGAGCCATAAAAAATGGGTGGAAAAAATTAATTTTTCAGAATCTGTTTATATTACAATAAATAAAGAAGACAAACTGCTGGGAAAATTAGGCATAAAACTAATTGGAAAAAGGTTGGGCAAAGGTCTGACCAGTCTTTTTGGCAATGATTTTAAAAAAGCGGACAATGTACAGTATATTGATTTAACAGACTCACATTTGGCACACCGCTATTATTTGCATCGAGATTTAATTAATAAACCAGAGGCTTTGAGGTTTTATAATAAAGTTCTCAATGGGCTTACCTACTGTTATAATCCACCGCTTTGATTATATAGATATACACATGCTCAACCCACAACAACAATCTGCAGTAAACTATTGCGATGGTGCTTTATTAGTATTAGCTGGAGCTGGTTGTGGCAAAACGCGTGTTATTACTGAAAAAATAGCCTATTTAATTAAAAGTAAAAAAGCCTCTCACCACACTATATTTGCCATTACGTTTACCAATAAAGCTGCCAAAGAAATGGCGGAGCGTGCGGCAAAAATGGTTAGTTTGCCCGAAGTAGATGGAAAGCGTGAACGCCTTAATATTTCCACCTTCCATTCACTGGGAATGCGCATTATTCGTGAAGAGATAAAACACACGCCTTACCGGTATGGCTTTAGTATTTTTGATTCATCAGAAACACACAACATTGTTAAAGACTTGCTACCAAAAGGATCTAAACGCGAACAAATAAACCAAGTGCAATGGCAAATATCTGCCTGGAAAAACGAAGGAAAAAGAGCCGATGAATTAGACACGCAGTTTCGATCGGCTCAAGTGGTTTATGAGCAATACCAACAACGATTGGTCGATTTCAATGCCTTAGATTTTGATGATTTAATCTTACAAACACTCAACTTATTAGAAACAAATAACGAAGTCTTATCTCGTTGGCAAGAAAAAATGAAGTTTGTCTTAGTGGATGAATACCAAGACACCAATGGTTCACAATATAGGTTGTTAAAAATGCTTGTAGGTAAACACCGTAACATTATTTGCGTGGGCGATGACGATCAATCCATTTATGGGTGGCGTGGAGCACAAGCAGAAAATTTAGCGATTCTAAAACAAGACTTCCCTGAACTAAAAGTGGTGAAACTCGAACAAAACTACCGTTCCACCCAAACAATTTTGGGAGCCGCTCACGATGTCATAAAGAACAACCCTCATGAGTTTGAAAAAAAGCTGTGGAGCGACTTGGGTTCTGGTGATTTAATTAAAATTATGAAATTTGATTCACCAGAGGCTGAGGCACAACAACTGTGTGCCGAAATTAACTACCAACGCATTTTAAAGAAAAAAACTTACAGTGATTACGCTGTTTTATACCGCTCTAATCATCAAGCCAAGTTAGTCGAACAAGTTTTTCGCACCAAAGATATTCCTTACGTGATGAGTGGTGGACGTTCTTTTTTTGATTTTAACGAAATCAAAGACTTGATGGCTTATATTCGTTTATTGTGTAACCCAAAAGACAACTCTGCATTTTTGCGCATTGTTAATGTTCCACGTCGAGGCATCGGCTCAAGTTCGTTGGCAAAACTAGCACAAGTAGCAGAATCAAAACACATCAGTTATTTTAAAGCCGCAGGCAATGATGAGGTTTTGTCAATACTGCCAACAAGAACCGCACAAAAACTTAAAGAATTTCAAATCAATATGACTAAATTACAGCACCAAGTTTTGGCGGACAACAATGCAGATAAAATAATTGATACTTTAGTCCATGATATTGACTATATTGCATGGATAGCGCAAACATCAAAAGATAAAATCAGCAAACGCAACCGCACAAAGCTAGTGTTTGATTTTCAAAAATGGATACGCGCATTTACCGAAAAGAAAAACATGGGCTTAATAGATGTTGCTGCACAAATTACATTGCAAACCAATATGGAAGAAAAGAGCAATGATGACGCCGTACAAATGATGACCTTACATGCAGCCAAAGGCTTGGAGTTTACCCACGTTTATATGGTTGGAGTGGAAGAAGGCATCTTACCGCACCGCAACTCGATTGAAGAAGAAACTGTCGAGGAAGAACGTCGTTTAATGTATGTAGGTATGACCCGAGCTATGCGAAACTTAAATATCTCCTATATCAAAAAACGCAAAAGTCGTTTTGGACAAGAAGACGAATGTGATACAGGCCCCAGTCGATTTTTAGATGAGTTGCCACAGAAGTATATCAGTGGTTATGGCATCGAACAAAAGGTGTCAGAAGCAGATAAGAAAAAGAAAAAACTCAGTCATTTAGCAGCCTTAAAAGCAATGCTAGATTGATGCGTGTCAGGAACAAGTACCCGCTTTAAATTTAACTTTAACTTCTAAAATATTTCTGGTTGGCATAAAACTTTTCATCTTGGTTTTTATACCAGCCAGGAATTCCTAAAACAGGTAATGGAAACAATTCACCCTTGTTAACCAACAGCTCATCAATAACAACTTTAGATGAGATGAAATCATCGCACGCATCATTAATTTTAGGTAACAACAATGCTTTTGCGGTCATGCCAATATAAGGAAACATGTATTTTTCATACATGGCATGCCCAAAGGTTGTCACCTCTATATCACCATTTCCCCATGAGGTTTTATGTGTGATAAATAACTCATGCCATCTATGTTCTTTAATCAATTGATGAATGTAGTCGTCTGCTTGAATAATGACTCCACACTCATCAAACAAAGTTAATAAATCACGTCGCACAGAGCGTAAGGAGCTTTTTTGTTGAGATTGTTCTTTATAGTGAATAGCATTTAAAGTGGTTTTGATTTTTGGAAAACTTAACCACGCCAAAGCATTAAAAAAGTCATGCCAATTATGATCGCGTGTAGCAATTAATCCATGTAAATAAATGCGTTGTTCATAACCAAGATTTTTAAAAGGCAGGGACTCATCTTGACGAATAAACTGCAGAGGCTTATTGTTTAAATTTGTGGCACTTATGAAAAGGTTTAACTGATTGGCACAGGGCAAATGTTTTTCTTTTTTCTCATTAAATTTTGGCGCCAAAGAGTCAATTAATGCTGTAAAGGGTTGAAACATTAGTTGTTCTGATTTGGATACAAACATTACTTTATTGGTTGATAAATGTGAGTAATTAAGTCAGGTTCTGAAACTTTTGCAGGGTCTGTGACATAGTCCTCCCATGAATTACCATTTTTCTCTAGTTTATTATAAGCAAGGTACTCATTTAATACTTCGTATGATTCTTTAAAGTTTTTATAAGAGCCTTTATGTATTAACTTAACTGCTTTGCCTGCATACATTTGGGCGGGATTAATTGCCTGTTTTACATCTTCTTTTTCATTGTTAACAACAGGAATAGCGGCTAAAAACTTAAAATTATTTTTATCAAAACTAAGATTGATTAATTTGGGAGTGCCACTCATGCTCATTTTATTTACCACAAGAAAACCAATAATTTTCTGATAAGCTTCCCCGACAATTTTTGAGATGTCATCCTTTCCAACTGTTGCTGAAGACTCAAAAGTATAGATTGCTTGCTCAGGAGTGTTCACTATAGACAGAGATGAAAAGTCGTTTTTTGGTAACGATTCAACGTAAATCTTTAGTTTGTTTAATCCTTTTTCATAATCCGGTGCAATCATGTCTTCAATAACAAGACCAAAATAACGATAAAACACATTCATGCCAAAATCATTTTCAAACGCCCATGTCACTTTGGTCTTATCGCCTTTTTGTTCAAGTGAAATAATAGAATAAGCAGGCGCATCATCTTTGCCAAAAAACATTTTTGTTTTAGTATGGTCGTTTTCTACGGATTCTATAATTTCATTTGTCCCATCTCCAACACTAGAATTTCCATGCCATTCAAGTTTTGAACCCACTCCTGATTGTGGTCCTGAAACAATATATTCTGCATTGACATCCAAGTCGTACCACGGAGACCATTTGTTGAAATTTTCAAAAGCATTAATTACCTTGAAAATTGTCGCTTTATCTCGATTGATTTGGACACTGCGTTCAAGATGAACTTTTGATGGCAAAAAGAAACCAACAACAACCGCAACTAAAATTAAAAAGAAAAGAGCTAAAACAATATATCGAAGAGTTTTCATGACAATAATAAATGATAAATAGATAAGGAATCATAACGATATTATGACCATTATCAAGATTATTCTACAAAAAGATAAAAGCACTTGATTTTATAAAATATTTAATTGATAATGAGAATGATTATTATTTAGAGCGAAACCTTGTTACCATTAACTAAAGCACAAACAGGCAAACAATACAAAGTTGAAAACCTTAAGTCACTCAAGTCACTCTCAAGAAGACTGGCAATTTTAGGTTTGAATACTGGTGTGTTAATTGAACTGGTGGCATTGTACAAACACGGTGCTGTCATTAAAACACCTTTTGGGAATATTGCACTAGGATCTGACTTACTCGATTCAATTCTAGTCACACTGGCATAAGTTACGATTATGGCAACAGAAAAACCCCTTGTTGCTCTTATTGGCAACCCGAATTGCGGCAAAACCACTCTTTTCAACCAACTAACTGGCCTAAATAAAAAAACAGGTAACTGGTCAGGTGTTACAGTTGATTCATCTTATTGCTCCGTAAATTTCAATGAACTTGATTATAATCTCGTTGATTTACCCGGAATTTATGGTCTTTCTATTGAGTCACAAGGACAAGACGAATCGCATGTTCAAGAGTTTTTAGCACAACAAAATCCTGATTTAATCATTAATGTGATCAATGCCACATCACTGGAACGTGGTTTATTTTTGAGTTTAGAACTACTAGAAATTAACGCCCCAATTATCACTGTTTTAAATATGTGGGATGAGGCACAGCAGCTAAACCTATCAATTGATACGACAAAATTAGCACAACAACTAAACTCTCCTGTTATTACAATGGTGGCATCCACAGGTATTGGGATTGATGCATTAAAAAATAAAATCTGTGAAACCACACAACTAAGGACAACCATTCAGCTTAACGAAATTAAAGAGCCTGATTTTGAATACACGCTTAATAAAGCAAAAGGCATAAGCTCTGATGTATTGATTCAACCCAAAAGCCAACCAACAAAAGTCAGCAAGCTAGACACACTAACCACTCACCCTGTTTGGGGCATGTTATCGTTTTTCTTTGCTATGTACATCATGTTCTTCTTTGCCATCAATGTCTCGGCAGTTTTTATTGATTTTTTTGACTTAGCCACAGGTGCGGTATTGATTAATGGTGGGCACCAACTGTTTGACAGTCTTGGTTTTCCCTCTTGGTTGACTGTTATTTTAGCTGATGGTATCGGCGGGGGCATACAAACCGTTGCCACATTTATTCCTGTTATCGGTTTTTTGTATTTGGTCTTAACGTGGTTAGAAGATTCGGGTTATATGGCGCGTGCCGCCTTTGTGATGAATGGAGTCATGCAAAAAATTGGCCTATCAGGGCAAGCTTTTGTGCCCTTAATAGTCAGTTTCGGCTGTAATGTTCCAGCTATTATGGCAACAAGAGCCCTACCATCGCGCCGTGAACGACTAGTAACAATAATGATGGCACCCTTTATGTCTTGTGGCGCACGCTTATCCGTTTATGCATTGTTTGTCGCTGCTTTTTTTAGCAACTATGCGGCATTGATTGTTTTTGCATTGTACTTTACTGGAATTTTAATCGCTGTACTCACTGGCTTGATGCTACAAAAAACCATCCTGCCAGGTAAAGCCGAACCTTTCTTAATCGAACTGCCACCGTGGCGATTACCCACATTTAAAAATCTTCTTATTGGCACATGGTCACGTTTAAAAAATTTCTTAGTGGACGCAGGTAAAATCATCATCATTATGGTGATGTTGATTCAGGTTTTTAACTCGATTGGTAAGGATTTTTCTTTTGGCAACCAAGACTCAGAAAACTCAATGCTGTCAGTGACGGCAAAAGCCGTTGTGCCAATTTTTGAACCGATGGGAATTGACGAAAGAAACTGGCCAGCAATCGTCGGTATATTAACTGGCATTCTTGCCAAAGAAGTGGTCGTTGGCACACTCGATGCAATTTACACGTCATTAGACAAAGAAAACAATAGTAACCAACAACCTGAAAGCATCAAACAAGGCTTAATAAATGCGGTTGTTTCCATCAAAGACAATGCCATTGGATTGAAGAACTTAATCCTCGACCCGCTTGGGTTTGCATCCATAAAATCACAAGACCAAGGTGTGAATGATTCACTATTTGGCATTATCCGTGATCGCTTTGCCGATAAATATGCCGCCTTTGCTTATTTACTGTTTATTCTACTCTACTTCCCCTGTGTTGCCGCAACTGCTGCCATCGCACGCGAAGCAGGAGTCAAATGGGCAATCTTCTCAGGCACATGGAGCACAGGGCTGGCATACTTAGTTGCCACCAACTTCTACCAACTAAGCCACTTTTCACGCAATCCATTAAGTGCAAGTTTATGGTTGCTCGCTTTTATCGGAATAATCACAACCCTCTATTTTTACCTGAAAAGAGTCGGAAAACGCGTGGATTCAATCCAACTAAAAGTATTGTAACAACACGTTTTTAACAACAAATCCCGTGTAGGATGGGCCGCGCCCATCGGCAGAGTATCAGAAAACTCGATAATCAAAAAAACGGGGTCATTGAGAGAAGGAACGACGTGGCAATTTCAATGGGTATCGTGGTTTTGTTTGGAACTGAAAAGAAAACAGAGGTTTGCAGAGCGTGGGAGCGAGTCAAAGGTGACCAAGGAGTCTTCGGGTGGTTGACTAAAGCCAACTACCCGTATAAGTTCTTTTTATTTAAAAAACCTGCTTTAAGGTTGGTTGAATATTTCTATACATTTCAATCACCTACCCTTTAAGTAAGTGCTATTTGGGCAAGCCGCACCTTACAGGTTAAGAACAATTGTTTGGTGAAACCAAATTTACATTGTTAATTTGAAATATAATAAAAACCCAACATAATTAAAACAATAGCAGCTATTAATATTAGTGAAGAATAAGAAGACTTGCTGGACTGCTTGATTACTTTTTCTTTTTTAGGAATGTTCTTTTCCCATTCAATAATCACTTCCTTTGCCTGCTCAAAATCTTCTTCATCAACCATGACTTTAACCAAACCTTGTGGTTGCAGTTCACCGACTCCTCCTTGCAATAAGTCGCCCATGATATGGCTAGGAATATTAGCAAAACTTAATTGATCTTGGATGAGTTTGGCATCAATTGATGAATTGGCTTGGTAAATGGTTATCATATTTTTAATGATAGCATATAATAGCTCTATGAATCAAAAAATACACAAGCTACCGAGTCTCTTGGTTGACCAAATTGCCGCAGGTGAGGTGATTGAGCGCCCTGCTTCGGTGGTTAAGGAGTTGGTAGAAAATGCACTCGATGCCAAAGCCACGCGCATTACTATTGAGATTGAAAATGGTGGTAAGAAATTGATTCGCATCACCGATAATGGCATCGGTTTGGGCAAAGAGGACATGACCCTGGCAATAGAACGTCATGCCACCAGTAAAATCAATTCTTTAGAAGATTTAGAAAGCCTAAACTCTTTGGGTTTTCGTGGCGAAGCTTTGCCGAGTATTGTTTCGATTAGTCGCTTTAGTTTAATTTCTAAAACTGCCGATAGCGATTATGCGTTTCAACTAAACTGCTTGGGTGGTGCTTGCGAAGCTGTTAAACCAGCGCAACATCCACAAGGGACAACAATCGAAGTGCGCGATTTATTTTATAACACACCCGCACGTCGACGTTTTTTAAAAACCGATCGTACGGAGTTTTTACGGATTGATGAATTGATAAAGCGGGTTTCTTTATCCCGGTTTGATGTGGGATTTTCCTTGATTCATAACGGTAAAACTGTACGTAGTTCTCAGGGTGGCGACCAAGAAGCCAATAAGAAAATGCGTATTGTGCAATTGTGTGGCAAAGATTTTTTTGAGAATGCTTTTTTTATTGATGAACAACGCCACGGCATGCGCCTTTATGGTTGGGTTGCTAAACCTTCATGGAATCGTGCTTCGGCCGATAGGCAGTTTTTTTACATCAATGGACGCATGATTAAAGATAAACTCATTGGACATGCAGTTCGGCAAGCTTACCAAGATGTGTTGTTTCATGGTCGATTTCCTGCTTTTGTTTTGTATTTTGAACTCGATCCAACATGGGTTGATGTCAATGTTCACCCGACAAAACACGAAGTGCGCTTTCGCGAATCCCAACAAGTGCATGGTTTTATTTTTGGTTCTCTAAATCACGCCTTGTCGCAAACAAAACCCGGCTCAGATTTACAAGCCAGTGGTGAACTTGGGTTAAATACTGCCAATATTGCGCCTGTGGACTATTCCAAAATGCAATCATCTTTGCAATTTGGAAGACCAAGTGGCACAACTTACGTTGCCGAAGCACCCAATAACTACTTACAATCCATCGCACAGGCGAGCCAAGGATTGCCCTCGTTTCAAGATAGTGTAAACACAGCACAAGACCAAGAGGAAATGCCTCCTCTTGGTTATGCAAAAGCCCAAATTCATGGTGTTTTTATTATTGCTGAAAATGCCCAAGGCATGATTGTGGTGGATATGCACGCCGCACACGAGCGTATCACTTACGAGTATTTTAAAGCCAATATCGAAAACCAAGGCATTCGTTCACAAACCTTATTAGTTCCGCTTGCTATAACCGTGAGTGAACGTGAAACTCATGCCGTGGAACAACACAAAGCGTGGTTTGAAAAATTAGGTATTGGTATTCAAGTCGGCTCAAAAGAATCAGTTATAGTCCGTAAAGTACCAACCCTACTTGCTAAAACCGACATAGAAAGCCTCATCAAAGACGTCTTATCCGAAATTGTTATGTTAGGTTCAAGTACAAAAATAGAAGCCAGCATGAATGAACTGCTCTCCTCAATGGCTTGCCATGGTTCGGTGCGAGCTAACCGCCAAATGACTATCGTAGAAATGAATGCCTTACTGCGCGAAATGGAAAAAACCGAACGTGCCGATCAATGCAACCACGGCAGACCCACATGGGTTCAAATGGATATGAAACAATTGGATCGCTTGTTTTTGCGCGGGCAATAAATTATGAACCTAAATTTACAATTAGTTGAAACACCCAATATAAAATAGTTCCTGCGCCGACAAACAAACTAGCGATTAAAAAGTAAATAATAACAATGCCCCAGTCAAAAGCACTTTGTTTAGTGATAAGTTGTCTATTATTTGTATAATTTGCACCACCAGATGGTGAGTTAATAAGCCCTAAGGATTTTAATTCAGACTTCATAGGTTCGTCAAATTCATCAATTGTTTCATACTTGGCACTCTGGGGAAACTGACTTGTGAGACTTCCTAGCTTTTTCTTTGCTTTAACTTTAAAAAATAAGTCAATTTTAGATTGGTATTGTTTGGTTCTTTTTCCTGATAAAAAGTAATAGATTCCAGCATTGACATCATCTTTCATTAAAGACAAAACGTGTGCGTAATCCTCAAACAGTTGTTTATCATATTCTTTTTGTCCAATTTCGAAACGTAAAAGTTCTTTTGCTTTCCAAACGCAACCAGCATCTATTTCTTTTTGAATATCCTCTTTCATGTATTAAATCATAGAGGGTGCTTCTTAAAAACTCAACCTTTTAAGTAAAAATATTTACGTGCTTTAGTTAATCCATTGTTTCATTAATTCTTTAATCTTAGTTTCATAAGTTACACCTTCTAGGTTAGCTCTTTGTTTGAAAGCGATGAGTAGGTAGTCAGGAATTTTAATTCTAATACTTCTTAATGGTGACGGCTCATCAGAGATTGCAAGCTTGTAATTTTCTATAAAATCCAGTCTTTCCTCAATACTTAATTTTTTACAACGCTGCAAATACTCATCAGAGAATTTTTGTAAAGTTTTCATAATTTTACTATTACCTCAAAAACAGGGTAAATCTTAATTAATTTTTTACAAGTATATATCAAACAAGCAAACTAACCGCCAAACCTAGCATCAATACACCAACAAAGGCTTCTAAAAATTTCCATGCCATTGGTTTTTTAAAAATTGGGATTAAAATTTGTGCCGAATACCCTAAGCTAAAAAAGAACACAAAAGACGAAGTGATAGCACCAAAACCAAAGGCACGAGCATTGTCAAATTGGGTAGAAACTGAACCCAATAGCACAACCGTATCTAGATAGACATGTGGGTTTAACCAAGTAAAAGCTAAACACATTAAGGCAATCTTTGCTCTGCTAGTTTGCGCTTCACCTTCGGGATTTAGAGTATGTGAATTGTGGTAGGCTGAATAAAAGCTTTTTAAGCCGTAAACAAACAAGAAAATTGCACCAGCAAAACGTGAAATTTTTTCAATAGAAGGGTATTGTTCAACGATAACACCAAATCCTGAAACACCTAAAAATATTAAAAAAGCATCTGAAGCAGCGCAAATACTGCATACTAAAAACACGTGTTGTTTCTTCAAACCTTGTTTTAGCACAAAGGCATTTTGCGCACCAATGGCTAAAATCAAAGACAAACCTAATGTAAAGCCTGATACAAAAGAATCCATTAACTCATTGCTTCTTTCTGTAATGCCATCGTCTTTTTCCAAGCCTTAATTCCAATGAAGATTAATACTATATATGCCACATACAACGCCGCCACAAAATAGTAGTGCTTTTGCCAAAATATGTAAATAGAAAGCGTGTCAATCAACAACCAATAATACCAATTTTCAAACACTTTTTTCGTGACCATCACCGTGGCAACTACCGATAAAATGGCTACAAATGCATCAAGGTAAGGAAAAGATGCACCAATTGATGCCATAAAATAACCAATAATTGGAGTCAAAATCAATGCACCAATGGCAATGTATAAATGCATTTTGTTTGTCCAAAAGTGAATTTTGACCTCTTCTTTATCGACTTTATTGACCCATTGTCGCCAACCATAAACCGCCATAACCAAGTAATAGACATTCAATAAAGATTCTGAAAACAAAGCACCTTCATGAAAGAGATAGATAAAAAGAGCGGTACTGACAAAAGCAAAAAACCAACACCAGATATTTTCCCGCACCACTAAAATCAGGTACAAAACAGCGCATACCACTGCAACAACCTCAAGTGGTGATTGCGCCATAAACGCTGCGCTTATTTTCTCTAGTGCTTCATTCATAAATTTTTAATAGTAGTTAGTATTTATTTAATTCTACCCTTTATCAATACCAGATTAAATAATTATTCCCATACGAGATAATTTCTTTTTGTACACATTGGTTTAGAAATATAATCAGCACTAAAGGCAAGAAAACTATGATTTATGTCAAAAGAAGCAGCAAAAGCACTAAATAGTGCTTGCCAATATTATATTAGATATATCTAATATAAGTGAATTTAAAGAGATTTGTATCATGTTAGAAATAAATAGTGATAGAAAAAAACAAACTACATTGAGTTACAAGCTATATTTTGCATTGCTTTTTTTAATACAAAGTGGCTTTGCCCTTGCAAATAACAGCAGCGAACAACATTCAGTAAAAGGCATTGATGAGTATTCAGTTTTGAAGAAAAACAATGCCACATCATTAATTGAAGCCGCTGTTGAAAGTGATGCTATGGTTGACCACTCAGAATTTGACGAACTTAAAGGCCCTTTTGAAGATGGTCCTGCTGTTACCAAAGCCTGTCTTGGCTGTCACAATAAGGCTGGTCATGCCTTTATGAAAAATAAGCACTGGACATGGAAATACACAGATCCAGATACCAAACAACAGCTTGGGAAAAGTGTTTTAATTAATAATTTTTGCACCAATGCTCGTGGCAATGAAGGCATGTGTGCTCAATGCCATGCCGGCTATAACATGACCGATAGTGAATACGACTTTACCAAGCAAGAAAATATGGACTGTCTGGTTTGTCATGAGTCTACAGGCAAGTATTATAAAACACCAACAACCAGTGGTTCTGCGGCTTGTACGACAATGTTTGCTGATAAAGACCCAATAAATTGGTCAAAGTCAGCACAAAGCGTTGCAATGCCTGCCCGAGAAAATTGCGGTTCGTGTCACTTCTTTGGTGGAGGCGGTGACAATGTTAAGCATGGAGATTTATCTTCTGCATTAATTGCACCAACAAAAGATGTTGATGTTCACATGGCAGTTGAAGGCAATGATTTCTCTTGTACTCAATGCCATGTAGGTGAAAAACACCAATGGTCAGGCTCTCGTTACCAAGGTGTACCCGTTAAGGACAAACACAAAAGTAAGCCTGGGATGCGCAATGAAACTGCCAGTTGTGCCAGCTGCCACGGAGCACAACCTCATCCCTTATCTTTAGTTGGATTAAAGCTCAACGACCACACCCAAAAAGTGGCTTGCGAAACCTGTCATATTCCAGAGTTTGCTAAAGGCGGTGTGGCAACAAAAATTGACTGGGATTGGCGAACAGCTGGAAAAACCAGAGATGGGGAAGGTTATAAAGACTCTAACTACACACAAAGCAATGGCGAACACCGTTACACTTACAAATCGATTAAAGGCGATTTCAAATACGATGAGAATGTCAAGCCTGTCTATTTATGGTCAAATGGCAAATCTCACTACACAACCATTGATACAAAATTTGACCCGACCAAACCAGTCATTATAAACAGTGTTGAAGGCACAGTTGCTGGTGAAGACTCTCGCATCACTCCTTTTAAACGTATGCATACCATCCAACCTTATGATAAGGGTAACAATACATTGGTTTATATGCACCTTTGGGGCGATGACTCCGATTCTTTTTGGGGAAATTACGATTTTGGGCGAGCTATTGAACATGGCATGAAGCAATTTGATATTCCATACAGTGGCGAATTTGGTTTTATTGACACCTATTCTTACTGGCCGATAAATCACATGGTTGCTCCTGAAGAAGGGGCACTAAAGTGCGACAGTTGTCACTCAAAAGAGGGAAGGTTAAAAGGCATTAAAGGTGTTTATATGCCAGGAAGTGGCGAGTATAAGTGGATGGACATAATTGGTTTGCTTGCTATTTTTGCAACCCTTGCTGGCGTGATTGGTCACGGATTGCTAAGGTTTTTTATGAATAAGAGGAGAAAGGCACATGATTAAACGTTCAGTACATATATTCACTCGATTCGAACGCTTGTGGCATTGGTCACAAATGTCCTTGATTATGGTTTTACTCTTTACCGGTTTTCGAATTCATGGTTTTTATGAATTGATTGACTTTGAGATGGCCGTAACGGTTCATACTTATGCCGCATTAAGCTTATTATTGATTTGGGCATTTGCCATCTTTTGGTTATTTACAACTGGGGCTTGGAAGCAATATTTGCCCACTAGAAAGGGCCTACTCAAAGTGGCAAAATATTATGCTTTTGGTATTTTCAAAGGAGAACGTCATCCGTATAAAAAAACCTACACACGCAAGCATAATCCTCTTCAGGCAATATCTTACCTAATTTTGAAAATCATGATCTTCCCTGCCATATGGATAACCGGTTTAGCTTATCTTACTTATGGTTTTTGGGATTCCTCAAGCCTACCCCTTGAATGGATTGCCGTTATACACACCATAAGTGCTTTTGCTATATCTGTTTTTATCATTGTCCACGTTTATTTACTGTCAACAGGTGGCTCAATAAAAGAACACATTAAACCAATGATTACTGGATTTGATGACGTGTATTTAACCGAAGAAGAAGTAGCCTATTTAGAAACCAATGAACCACAAAACATTAAACCAGAGGAATAAAGTCCATGCAAAAAAAGCATTTTAAAGATACCTATCCTATTTTTTACCGTGAAATATTAAAAGTCGACAGCCCATATAAAAGCGTGGCCGAGTATTTGGGTTATTTTGAAGAAAAAATTAAAGAACACGATAAAGCAGAAGTTATTGCTCGATTTGACCATTACATCCATACTAAAAAAGTTAATGGTGATATAAGTGATGATATTAAAGACGCACAACATATTATCATGTGTTTTGGCTGGGAACTACCGTCTGCTGATCCTGTTGCTGTTCGACCTCGTTCAATTGGCATCACTGAACTCAAAGACAAGTTTATCATTAACTTTATGCTAGCACCCAACCCTATTGCACAACAAGTTATGGAAGATTGGGTAGATAGTATTTAAGAAAAGTACTCATGTATAAAAATAGAGTCCTTAATAGGCTCTATTTCTATACAAATCTTTTTAAAAATCAATATCAAAACTCACACCAATATGTCGTGGTGAACCAAGTTGTGTATAAAGTTTATCTTCATAATTAGGTGGCTCTAAGCCAAAGAAAAAGCCTCTGGTGGCGTATTGTTTGTTGAATATGTTGTTGCCCCACAATGAAACGCTCCAATTGTCTTTTTCATAACCGACTTTTAAGTTATATAATTGATAAGATTTGGATTGTTGATTATTAGAATCAGAGAAGTAAAAGCTGTCTTTGCCATTAGCATCAAGGCGTGCAAAAAAACCATTAAGCGTGTGGTATTGAACACCTAAAGAAAAGTTATATCGTGGTGCATGCGCTTGGTCTCGACCGTTAAAGCTACCTTCGGTGGTAACAAAATCATCAAACTGTGCCTTGAGCAAACCCAAAGAACCATAAATATCAAAGTTATCATTAAGCATATAATTAAAGTCAGTCTCGATGCCGTAATTACTGCCTGTTGCGGCATTACCTGTGAAAAACACAAAGGTAAGAGGGTCATTTGGATCAGTTTGGCGCGAAGTGCTGATTTGCATGTCTTGGCGTTTGGAATAAAAAGCTGAAATATTCCATTGCAGTTGATAATCCAAAAAGAAGCCCTTAAGACCTGATTCAAGCGACCATAAAGATTCAGGTTGGTATTCGCGCAATTCATCAGGTACGCTAGTGGAAAGATTAAATCCACCGGCTTTATAACCACGAGCTAAGGTCACATAGGAGTTAAGGTTGGTATTAATTTTATGGTTTAAAGATAATTGTCCGCCCCACATATTATCACTGGGCGAAACATCAATTCCGTTGCTATCGGAGTAACTGGCATTGCGGCGTTCAAAACGAATGCCCGAAGTTAAGGTGTTTGTATCAGAAATTTGTGTATCTAATTGAGCAAATAGTGCAACTGATGTCGCATCAAACTGACTGTTTAAGTTTTTATAAACTTCTCCATTGTAAAATTCATTAATTTTATTGTCTTCGGACATATCGAGCACATAAACACCCGCTAACCACGACTTGCCAATAAAACGAAATTCTTGTGAAATATGCGTGCGTTCACGAAGACTGCTAGAGGTAAAATCATAGGGTGCAAATTCGCCCCAATAATCGTCATTGCCCCAATCGCCATCAAAAGCATAATCAATATCCGCATTCATGTAACTGGTGATACTCATGACATCAAAATTATTGCCTTGCCAGTTGGCTTTAAGCGCAAGACCTGTGGAGTCTTGTAAATCTTTTCCTGGTAAATCGGTGTGGGTAATAAATGTATTTTCAGGATTAAAAGTATCAAAACCATTGTCTATATTGGCTTTTAGAAAGGTGAAATTGAAATCCAGTTCATCACTGGCTTGCCAAAACAGTTTGCCTCGGGCAATAAACTCATCGCGTTTATTAGTATCATCACGGTTGAGAAAATCGTTATAACGAAAACCATCGGCACTGTATTGATGAACAGCAATGCGGTAAGCAGAGTTGTCACTTAAAGCACCTGTGGCTCGAAAACCCATTCCCAAATCACCATCATTACCAACAAGCCCTGATATTTTATACGAGTTTTCAAACTCGGGGTCTTTGCTTTTGACATAAATAAGTCCTGCTAAACCATTAGCACCATAACGCGTGCCTTGTGGACCACGTAGCACCTCGATTTGTTCGACATCAAACAAGGTCGCAACACCACCCAGTGCCGAAAAATCAATATCATCGACTACAAAGCCCACCGAAGGATTGGGCGCACCTTCGTATTGTGAGCGTTCGCCAATACCGCGAATTTGAAAATATCGAGGGCGGTTAGTGGCAGATGACCAATTTAAATTGGGAACCATAGCCATCACGTCTTCAAAATGTTGTGTACCTGCTTTTTCTAAAGTTTCAGCATCAATAATGCTCATGCTTTCGTTTGATTCAATGGCGAGTTGATTGTCTCGTAAGTCAGAAACGACAATAGTTTTATCGAGTTTTTCGACCGAATCATCGGCGATTAAGTTCAGGGATAAAAAAAGACCTGTCAAAAGAATTGTTTTTTTCATGGATTTTTACCTAAGTTTAGTTTTAGTTAAAAATCCGGCTACGGACGTGTAATAGAGTTGATTGTTCCATTCCTACGCCGGTATTAACCGGATCAGGTTCCAAGAAGCCAGTATTTGATACAAGCTCCTAAGGGTCCATAACTCAATTGTTACGTCTCAGGCAATTGCCTCCCCTTGGAATGTGTGCATCATAGCAAAGTATTGAAAATGGGTAAACCTTTTTAACTAGAGAAAATCATTAACGAGATATCCAGCAGGTGTTTCTTCGATTAAATATTTCCGTAAATTATCCTTATGTTGAAATCCTCTTATTTTAGATCGGTACAAATCAGCAATTTCAGTATTTTCAATTTCTTTTTTTCGGGCAATAGCAATATCAAGGTATTCTTTTTCTGTATCAATACCAACGTATCTACGATTTAACAAATTGGCAGCAATTCCCGTTGTTGAACTGCCTGAAAAGGGATCTAATATCCAAGCATTGGGTTTAGTCGATGCTAAAATGATTCGAGTTAATACTGACAATGGCTTTTGTGTTGGATGCTTAGTACAACTCTTTTCCCACGGGGCAATTGCTGGTAACTTCCAAACATCTTTCATTTGCTTGTTGTCATTCAACTGCTTCATTAGCTCATAATTATAGTAGTGCGGTACTTTTTTAGATTTTCTTGCCCAAATTATTTGCTCAGTTGAGTGCGTAAAAAAGCGACAAGAAAAGTTTGGTGGTGGATTGCTTTTTTGCCAAGTAATAATGTTTAAAATCTTAAAATCTAATTCGGTTAAAATTTGCCCAACACTAAAGATATTGTGCATAGTACCACTGATCCAAATAGTGCCATCATCTTTTAATTTCTCTCTAGCAAGTTTAAGCCACTTTCTATTAAAATCATTAATAAACTCAAAGCCTTTAGACTTATCCCATTTGCCTTTATTAACCGAAACAATTTTACCACTTTGGATGGATAAACCATCATTAGATAAAAAATAAGGAGGATCAGCAAAAATCATATCAAATTTGAAATCAAATTGATTAAGTAACTTTAAACAATCACCATGTAATAAATTAAAGGCTTTGTCATTTGATTTAAAGTAAGGTTTCACTATTCAAGCATATCAGCTAAAAAATGTATCATAACACTAACATCAAAGTTTCCCTCAACAAATCCGTATTTTTCACAATCATCAGGTATAATAACTTTTTGCCCAATTATATGTTTGTCTTGTGATGCACATCGTAATACATCAATTAGCATTTCTCTTGCCTCAAAGGGATTTATGGTTTGCTCATAATCCTCTTCGTTTGTCTGCATATTTATATTTACCGTTAAATTTTTCACCTTCATAACTTTCACCAATCAATAAATGATACTTATTGTATGTAGTGTTATTGTATACAAAAAGTATCATAAAGCAATGAAAGAACAAATATTAATCGAATTTGGACAAAGAATTCGTCAACTAAGACACAAGCACAAACTCAGTCAAGAGCAATTGGCTGAAAAAACAGGCTTTCATCGAACTTATATCGGCATGATTGAAAGAGGAGAAAGGAACCCATCACTTTTAAATATTAAAAAATTTGCTGATTTTTTTGGGTTTGAGTTGAAAGGGTTATTTGAAAATGAAAAAACATAAAATACGAAAACCAAATAGAGTTGGGGGTGGTTCTGCCACTAATTTTAATGGGCTAAGGTTTGAGGGAAGAACAGATTTATTGCAAGCCATTAATGAACACCCAGATTATACGATTAAAAATACGAATCAAGTTATAAAAAACAATAAGATTGTAGCCTACTATTATGAAAAACATTCGTTATACAAAGACTTCCTAGAACCAAAAGGTATTAACTTCAAGGAAATATTGAGTAAAAAGCTATTACCAGATGGTGCATTATTGGTTAATGATACAATGTTCATAATTGAAAAAAAATATCAAGCGGGCTCTGGTTCAGTTGATGAAAAATTACAGACTTGTGATTTTAAAAAGAAACAATATGTAAAGTTATTCAACCCTCTAAATATCAAAGTTGAATATTACTATGTACTAAATAATTGGTTTGACAAACCTCAATATAGAGATGTTTTTAATTACATTGAAAGTGTTGGATGTAAATACTTCATAGAAGATTTGCCATTATCAGAACTTAATTTGTAATTAACAATTCAGTCAATTGACCCCTTTTATTGGCATTGGAATTTATGCTGCGTTTTGCAAACACACGAGTTATATTGAATGCTTGGTAGAGATCGTCAAAAAAATTATTTTCAGGATTGGTGTTTTTGACATCACTATTGCTTAAAATCCATTTATGCCCTAATTGATCCAGTTTATGTACAAATTCTTTTAAGCGAATTTGTTCTGCATCATTAAAATCACCTTTGGCATAAGAGGTAAAACTTGAGGTCTCACTTAATGGTTTATATGGTGGGTCAAGATAGAAAAAGGCTTTCCCATGAACATGCTCCAATGTTTGTTGATAATCACCCGAAAGCAACTCTACATTTTGTAGAATTTTTGAAACATTTAACAGGTTTTCTTGGTTACAAATTTGGGGTTTTTTATAGCTACCAATAGGTACATTAAATTCATTTTTCTTATTCACACGGTACAAACCATTGAAGCAGGTGCGATTTAAAAAGATAAATAAAGCACTTTGAGTTGTTTGATTACTGTTATGTGCATTAAAAAGTTGTCTTTTGGCATAATAGTATTCTTTTTTTTCATCCAAACTATCTTCAAATTGATAATACTCATTTTGCCAAGTTGATAAAATTTGAATTAATTCATCCACATTGGTCTTTATTGTTTTGTAGCAATTAATCAAATCTATATTAATGTCATTTAATATTGCTTTTTTTAAGGTTGGGTATTTTTTTAGCATCCAAAAAAATACTGCAGAAGATCCAGCAAAGGCTTCCACATATGTAAACTCTTGATGTTCAAACTCGGTTGGAATATTTTGCTCAATAGAGTCTAGCAACTGAGTTTTACCACCTGCCCATTTTAAAAATGGTTTTGCCATTACTTCTATCCCCTTAATATTTACATCAATACAAGGTTAGCATTATTGAATATTTTAATATACAATTGCTACAACTTTTTATAAAAAACACCATGTTTCAACCCAGTTATTTTAAACAGACAGATAAACAACAGATACTTAAGTTTATTCAAGCTTATCCAATGGCATCACTTGTTTCGATGTCATCACAAGGCTTGGTCGGCAACCATATTCCGATGTTGGTTGTTGAGCGTGAAGGTCAGTATGTTTTGCAAGGTCATGTGGCCAGGGCAAATTCAATTTGGCAAGACTTGGATGAATCAGTTGCTGTGCTTGCCCTTTTTCATGGACCAAATGCTTATGTTTCGCCGAGTTGGTATCCCAGTAAAAAGACAGACCCAAAAACTGTGCCAACATGGAATTATGTTGCCGTTCATGTCTCAGGTTCCATTTCTTTTCATCAGGACAAATCATGGCTTAAAGAGCACTTAAAAAACTTAAGTGAAACTCATGAAAAGCGTGTGAATGAGTCCTGGCAATTATCTGATGCACCCGTTGACTATATTGATAAGATGCTCAAAGCCATTGTTGGTGTAGAAATCACTATCGCTGACATCAAGGGCAATACCAAGATGAGCCAAAACCACCCCCAAGAAAATCGACAAGGTGTTATCGAAGGCTTTTCTTCTCTTGGTCAGACAGATGCTGCGAGTTGGGTGGAAAACCCTAACAAATACAGTGAAGAATAAGTTACAATTCACGACCCAATATTTTTCTTAAAATTATGTACAATTTAAACAGCGAACCATTTAAACTCGAACGCGATGTCGACTCCATTATTGTTCCTTCGGGTCACTCAATGAACCTCCCTGCAGGAACGGTAGGTTATATCACTCAATCATTGGGCGGCAGTTTTACCGTATTTATTGATGGCAGCATGTTTATGATTTTGGGGCATAATGCCGATGCATTAGGCAAAGAACCCTCGCCCATGCCCGTGCTAAAGGAAAATGCCAACCTTGATGACATGAAAGAAGCGGTTTGGAATCAGTTGAAAAACGTATTTGATCCCGAAATCCCTGTCAGCATAGTCGAATTGGGTTTGGTCTACGAATGTGATGTCAGTGAAAATAATGGTAAATACGATGCCAAAATCGACATGACACTCACTGCACCAGGCTGTGGAATGGGCGATGTAATCGTCACCGATGCCAAAACCAAAATCCAACTAATCCCCAATATAGGTGAAGTGGAATGCAATATGGTCTTCGATCCACCTTGGGATAAAAACATGATGAGCGAAGCGGCTCAATTGGAAACGGGGATGTTTTAGTTGGTGGTATTGGTATTACTTTCTAATTATCGACGTTACTGAATCTTTGCTAGGTGGGCGAGGCCACACCTTTGTATATTAATCCATATTGCTTATTTGGAGCATATTCATAAAAATAATTAATGTGAATATATTAAGATAAGCACTATTATCGGGAAGACCGTCGCACCTTGAAGCCATGTAAGTGAGCTTGTCCGTAGATAGGTCTCCCGTCTTCTTTGTTAATATCGTGGAGTATCCGAAGCCTTTAGTTAAACTAGTGAGCTTGAATCTACAAGGTCGATAGACAATATCTCAGGATCGGGAAACCTGATAATAATTATACTTAAAAAAATTATTATGTGGAGAAATTTAATGAAAAAATGTGTCTGTGGTATTGATGTGGGTTATAAAACATTAGATGTTGTCATTGGAAATGATAAAAGTTTTTCAGAAGCAAAAACCTATACAAATGACTCGAAAGGTCACAAAGCATTAATTAAAACCCTTAAAAAGAAAAAAGTAACACATGTTTGTATTGAAGCAACAGGCAACTATCACCTTGATATATCATTAGCCATTGATAAAATCAAATCAGTTGATTTAATGGTAGTTAACCCAAGAATATCTAATAACTATGCAAAGGCATTAAATCAAAGAGCAAAAACTGATGCTCAAGATGCTTATGTCTTGGCTCATTTTGCCCTGAATATGGATTTTGTAATTTGGCAAACACCTGATATTGAAATGTTTTCAATTCGTTCATGCGGTAGAAGGCTCTCTCAATTAGAAAAGATAAAGCGAAGTTAAAAAATCGACTGCACGCCTTTGGAGTGACTGAATTCACACCCAAGATTGTTATTAATGATTTGAAGGCTAATGTTGAATTTATTGAGCAGCAAATTAACAATCTTATCATTGGAGCTTTAGAAATTATTTCAAATTGTGAAAAGGCAAAACAAATATATCAACTGTTGATAGGTATCAGTGGAATAGCAGAAAAAACAGCCATTAAACTTATTGGCGGGATTTGGGTGTTAATAAAAAACCAAGACTGAGTAAAATCGGCAATAAATACATTCGAGAGGCGCTGTATATGACCGCATTGCAAATGAGCTTTAGAAATCCAAATGTGGAGGCTTACTACCAACACATGATAAATGATAACGGTTTAAAGAAAATACAGGCTATATGCGCCATTATGCGCAAATTGTTAATGTCTATTGCATCAATAATCAGAGATAACTCAGAGTTTGATGGAGCTAAATTTTACAAAATACCTATAAACCAATAACCCCAATAAAACTATACTTCATATTTTCAGCTTAGAACCAGATGTTGAAGAAATTACGCATTAGTTATTTTTAGAGACCTTTGCATAACTACCTACTTTTCTTGAAAGTAACTGTAAATACGTTTTTAAAAATTTGATTTCTCATAAAATTCTCAATTTTTCTTCTAAAGCACTGTATTTAGTGCTTTAAACTCGA
>Ga0256834_1000024_pt1 | contig 107498 bp, 122 predicted proteins | sample 4281140metaG_FD_190536 | JGI IMG/M metagenome (GOLD analysis project Ga0256834, IMG submission 190536) | Hydrothermal vent microbial communities from East Pacific Rise, Pacific Ocean - 4281-140 | ecosystem: Environmental > Aquatic > Marine > Hydrothermal vents | place: Pacific Ocean: East...
TCTCCGGATTTGGTGCTCGGCCCCCGAGAGATCGAAGAGGTGTCCGCAGGGAGGACGTCAACCGAGAAGGGCTCGAGGGCGCGGTTTCGGGGACGTGTCGTTTCCCCGGGAGGGTTCGGGGGGTTCCTCCCGGGGAAGTGGTCGAAACGTTACGTGTTGTGGAACGATGCCTCGGGTTTTCCTCCCCTACGGTAGGGGAGGTGTTTGGGACCGGTGGTGGTAAAGGTGTGTGGGTGGTGTGTTACCGAGGGTTCCGTCCCGAAGCGTGGGGTGGACGGGTGTGGACGTGGAGGAGGGCCTGCGCGAGGTGGAGAAGGGCGCGAAGGTGGGTGTTTACGGGAACGTTTTCCTGTCGGTGTTGAAGGTCGTGGTGGGGTTTTTGTTCGGTAGTTGGGCTTTGATCTCGGACGGGGCGCATTCGGCGAGTGATGTGGTGGCTTCGGCGGTGGTCTTGTTCGCGGCGAGGTTCGCGAGGAAGCCGCCGGACGAGCGTCACATGTACGGTCATCACAAGATCGAGCCGTTCGCGGGGCTCGTGGTCTCGGGCTTCGTGATCGGGGCGGGTTTGTTCCTGCTGGTGGAGTCGTTGGATCATCTCTTCCACGCGAGGCCCATCACGTCGCCGCTTCCGTTGGCGGTGGCGTTGTTCACGATAGGTTTCAAGGAGTGGATGTACAGGTACACGGTGAGGATCGCGAGGAGGGTGGGTAGTAAGGCGTTGGAGGCGGACGCGAAGCATCATAGGAGCGATGCTTGGTCTTCGGCCGCGGCGGCGGTGGGTATCGCGGGTTCGATGGCGGGGCACGCTTGGGCGGATCCGGCGGCGGGTGCGGTGGTTTCCCTCGCGGTCGTGTACACGGGTTTGGAGGTGGGTTGGGAGAGTTTCCACGACCTGTTGGACGTGGCGCCCGAGGAGGAGGTGTTGGAGGCCGTGCACGGGGCCGTGGAGGGTGTCTTGGAGGAGGAGGGTGTGGAGGGTGAGGTGTTGTTCGTGAGGGGTAGGAGGATGGGTTTGGCGTATCATCTGGACGTGGCGGTCGCGGTGGATCCGGATCTCAGGGTGCGTGATCTGGCGGACTTGAGGGGGAGGATCGTGGAGAGGATAAGGGAGGTTGTTCCTAGGGCGGAGATTGTCACGGTGGAGTTCACGTCCTTGGATGGGTGATGGGTCTTGCTGGCGGTGGTGGTGGCGGGTGTTAGGAGCGGGTGCGGTAAGACGTCGATATCCATCGGTTTGACGAGGGCTTTGAGGGATGCGGGGTTCAGGGTGAGGCCGTTCAAGGTGGGTCCGGATTACATAGATCCGACGTATTTGGAGGTGGCGGCGGGTAGGGAGGCTATCAACCTGGACGTGTGGATGATGGGTGAGGGTGGTGTGGTGGACGCGTTTTTGAGGCATACGAGGGGGATGGACGCGGCGGTCGTTGAGGGTGTTATGGGGATGTTCGATGGTCACGGTGAGGGGTCTTTCGAGGGTAGTACGGCGCACGTAGCGGCGTTGTTGGGTGTTCCGGTGGTTTTGGTGGTGGATTGTTCGAGTTTGGCGACGACTGTCGTGGCGGTGGTGCGTGGGTTCTCGGAGGTGGCCTCGGAGGTGGGTTGCGAGTTGGTGGGGGTGGTGTTGAACAGGGTGGCGAGTTCGCGTCACGAGAGGCTTCTGAGGGCGGCGTTGGAGAGGTGGGTTCCGGACGTGGAGGTGGTGGGTGTGGTGCCGAGGTTGGAGGACGCGGTGATCCCGGAGAGGCATCTGGGGTTGGTGCCGGCGGACGAGAGGGAGGAGGCGGCGGAGAGGGTGGCGTCGTACTGGGGTGAGGTGGTGGGTGAGTGCTTCGATCTGGAGGCGTTGGAGGAGGTGTGTTCGGTGGGTCCGGAGCCGAGGGTGGAGCCGGTGTCCCCGCCGGAGCCGCCGGGGGTGGGGGCGAGGGTGGCGGTGGTCTCGGGTAGGGTGTTCACGTTCTACTACAGGGAGAACATGGAGTTCTTGTCGAGGGCTTGTGACGTGGTTCACGTGGATCCGGAGAGGGATTCGGGGTTGCCGGACGTGGACGCGGTGTACGTGCCGGGTGGTTACCCGGAGGTGTACGTGGAGTCGTTGAACGGGCGTTTGATGGACGAGTTGAGGGCCTTCGCGGAGGAGGGTGGGGTGGTGTTCGGGGAGTGTGGTGGTCTGATGTACTTGTGCTCGAGGTTGGTCACGGAGGATGGTGAGTTCGATCTCGTTGGCGTGTTCGATGCTGATGTTGTTATGACGGATAGGTTAGTGGCTTTAGGTTATGTTAAGGGTAGGACTACTTCGGCTCATCCTTGGGTGGATAAGGGTGTTGAGATTAGGGGTCATGAGTTTCATTATTCTATGGTAAAGCCTAGGAGAAGGTATGATTATGCTTATGTTTTGGATAGGGGTAAGGGTATCGAGGGTGGTAAGGACGGTCTGACCGTGGGTAACGTGGTGGCTTCTTATACTCACGTTCACGTTAGGTCGGTGCCGGAGGTTTTCCGTGGGTTCGTGGAGGGGGTGTTCGGTCTTGATGGTGAGGGCCACGGTGGTCGTGGATAACAGGGTCGGGTTCGTGAGGGGGTCTTTCAGGGCGGCCCACGGGCTCTCGATCGTGGTGGAGGTGCCGGAGGAGGGTTTGAGGGTGTTGTTCGACACGGGTCCCTCGGCGGGGTTGTTGTCGGGTAACCTGGAGGCGGCGGGTTTCGGGCCTCTGTTCGATCACGTGGTCCTGTCGCACGGGCACTGGGATCACGTGGGCGGTGCGGGCGTGGTTAGGGGTGAGGTTCACGGGCCTTCCGGTGACGAGGTGGTGTTGGCGGAGGACGTGAGGGTGACGGGTGCGTTCGAGGGTGAGTACGAGGGGAGGCCGTTGCCGGAGAGGGCGTTGGTGGTGGGTGACGTGGCGTTCCTCGGGTGTTGTCATTTCGACGTGGAGGGGTTGTTGGAGGAGTACTCGCCTAGGGTGTTGGTGGGTGGGTTCCACCTGTTGGACGATGTGGAGAGGACGGAGGGGTTCCTGGGGGTGTTGAAGGAGTACGGGGTGGAGGAGGTGTACCCGTGTCATTGCACGGGGTTGGTGTCGTCGGTGCGGCTGTGTGAGGGGTTGGAAGGGGAGCCGGGGTACGTGCCTTTGAGGTTGGAGTGGGAGGTCTAGGCGGCGGGGTCCCTGAAGATCCCTTCTATCTGCGCGAAGATCTGTTCGGTTTTGAAGTGGTTCTGGTCCATGGCGCCGCTGGGGCAGGCGGCGGCGCAGGTTCCGCATCCCTTGCAGAGGGCGGCGGTGACCTCGGCGACTTGGCGGCCGTCCTCGGTCTCTTTGAGTTGGATGGCGCCGTAGGGGCAGAGTTCGACGCAGGTTCCGCACCCGGAGCAGAGTTCCTCGTTCACCTCGGCGACTATGGGTTCTATCTCGACCTTGTCGCTGTTGAGGACGGTGGCGGCCCTGGCGGCCGCGGCGGAGGCTTGGGCGACGGACGTGGGTATGTCCTTGGGTCCTTGGCAGGCTCCGGCGAGGTAGATGCCGTCGGTGGCGGTGTCGACGGGTCTGAGTTTGGGGTGTGCTTCCATGAAGAAGCCGTCGGGTGATCTGGATATGCCTAGGGTTTCCTGGATGTCGTCGGCGGTGGCCCTGGGCACCATGCCGACGGATAGGACGACGAGGTCGTACTCCCTCTCGACGACCTCCCCGAGTAGGGTGTCCTCGGCCCTGACGATGAGGTTCTTGGTCTCGGGGTCCTCGATTATCTCGGCGGGTCTGCCCCTGATGAACCTGATCCCGTACTGTTTCTGGGATCTCTCGTAGTACTCCTCGTAGCCCTTGCCGAAGGCCCTCACGTCCATGTAGTAGATGTCTATCTTGACCTCGGGGTCCTTCTCCTTCATGAGTTGGGCGAGTTTCATGGCGTACATGCAGCAGACGTTGGAGCAGTAGGGGTTGCTGAGGTGTGGGTCCCTGGATCCGACGCACTGTACGAAGGCGACGCGCTTGGGTTTCTCGCCGTCGCTGGGTCTGAGGACCTTGCCGCCGGTGGGTCCGGAGGCGTTGATGAGCCTCTCGAGTTCTATGGAGGTGATCACGTTGTCGTACCTGTCGTACCCGTACTCCTCCCTGACCGTCGGGTCGCAGGTGTCGTAGCCTATGGCGCAGATTATGGCGCCGACCTCGACCTCGATGTACTCGGGTTCCTGGTCGAAGTCCACGGCGTCGGCCTCGCAGACCTCGGCGCAGAGGCCGCACTCGATGCAGTGTTCCTCGTCGATGGTGAACACGGAGGGGACGGCCTGTGGGAAGGGCTTGTAGATGGCCTTCCTGTTACCGAGGCCCTCGTCGAACTCGTTGGGCACCTCTATCGGGCAGACCTCGGCGCAGGCACCGCAGCCCGTGCACGCGTCCTCGTCCACGTACCTCGGCTTCTTCTCGATGGTGACCTTGAAGTTGCCGACGTAGCCGTCCACGTCGACGACCTCGGCGTACGTGAGGAGTTCGACGTTTGGGTGTTTGGACACGTCGACCATCTTGGGGGCCAGGATGCAGATGGAGCAGTCGTTGGTGGGGAAGGTCTTGTCGAGCTGGGCCATGCGTCCGCCGATGGACGGGAACCTCTCGACGAGGTAGACCTTGAAGCCCATGTCGGCGAGGTCCAGGGCGGCCTGGATTCCGGCGACGCCCCCGCCTATCACGAGGGCCTTGTCGGTGACGTCGACCTCGACGGTCTCGAGGGGTTCGAGCTTCCTGGCCCTGGCCACGGCGGCCCTGACGAGGTCCTTGGCTTTCTCGGTGGCGAGCTCGGGCTCGTCCATGTGGACCCAGGAGCAGTGCTCCCTGATGTTGGCCATCTCGAAGCAGTAAGGGTTGAGGCCGGCCTCCTCGACGCAGCGTCTGAAGGTGGGTTCGTGGAGCCTCGGCGAGCAGGCGGCCACCACGACCCTGTTCAGATCGTACTCCTCGATGTCCCTCTTGATCATGTCCTGGCCCGGGTCCGCGCACATGTACTTGTAGTGCCTGGCGACGACCACGTTCTCGAGTTGGCCCGCGTACTCGGCGACCTCCTCCACGTCCACCACGCCGGCTATGTTCACACCGCAGTGGCACACGTACACGCCGATACGGGGCTCCTCTTCCTCGGGCACGGGGGAGCACCCCCGGGCATGGTTTCAAAATTAGGAAACGTTATCGTTTCATTTAGGTCCAAGGGTGGCGAGGACCTCCCCGTCCCGTGTCACGGCCTCGACGACGATCGGGTACCTCCCGACCCTCACCGCGTGCGAGGCGCAGGACAGGCACGGGTCGTAGGCCCTGATCACCATCTCCAGCCTGTTGAGGAGGAGATCGTCCATGTCGTCCGGAGACTCCACGTGTTCCTCGACGACACGCCTGACGCCCTCCTCCATCGCGGGGTTGTTCTGGACGGTCGCGACCACGAGGTTCGCCGCCCGGATCAACCCGTCCTCGTCCGTCTCGAAGTGATGGATCAGCACGCCCCTCGGGGCCTCGACGCATCCCACACCCTCGGAGTCCGCCGCGTCATCGACGGTGACCTCCTCCCTGATCTCGTCCGACGTCACGTCGTCGTCCTCCAGGAGCTCGATGCAGAGTTCCACGGAGCACAGTATCTCGATGGCCCTGGCCAGGTGGTACAACATGGGCTCGTGCCTGGGTAGACCGAACCTCTCCTCGAACTCCTCCAGCCTGGCCTGGGCGCGCTCCGTCGGCATCCCGTCGCACACGTTCAACCTGGAGAGGGCGTTCACCCTGTAGATACCGTCCGGGTACCCCACATCCCTCAGGTACGGGAACTTGAGGTACGAGTGCGGCCTGACGAGCTCGGCTATGTGATCCACGTACTCGGACGGGTCGAACTCCACCGCCACGTTGCCCTCTGGATCCACCGCCCTTAGCGTACCGTCGTACAGCTCGTGGGTGCCCCCGTCCACGAGGCCCATGTGGTACGTCTCGAGGGCGCCCAGGTCCAACAGTCCCTCCTCCTCCAGTCTCTCCGTCAGCTCCAGGGCGAAGTCGACCGTGGTCTCGGCGATCTCGAGGACCTCCTTCGCCTCGGCCAGGAGCTCGTCCCTCTCCTCCTCGGACAGGGACCTGGAGACGCCCCCGGGCACGCCGGTGACCGGGTTGATGGGCCTCCCTCCGACCTTCTCCACGACCTTCTGACCGAACTTCCTGAGCTCTATGGCCGCCTTGACGACCTCGGGTCTCTCCTCCGCTATCCTGAACACGTGCCTGGCGGCGGGGTCCTCCTCGTCCGGGTACACGAGGTCCGGCGCGGCCAGGAAGTAGAGGTGTAGCGCGTGGCTGTGGACGTTGGCGGCCTGGTGCATGAGGTTCCTCAGCTTGACGGCGGGCTCCGGGGGCTCCACGCCGAACACCGCGTCGCACGCCTTGACGCTGGCCAGGTGGTGCGCCACCTGGCAGATCCCGCATATCCTGGGGGTTATGATGGGGGCGTCCTCGACGGGCCTGCCCTCGAGGAACTTCTCGAAGCCCCTGAACTCGAGCACCTGGAACCTCACGTCCTCGGGCCTACCGTCCTCGAAGATCACGGTTATCCTCGCGTGACCCTCTATCCTGGTGACGGGGTACACCTCGACCCTCTCGCTCAAGGCTCCTCACCCCTGTCCGCCCTGAACGGGATCAGGGCCGACGCGAGCGTGAACCTGTAGAACCAGCCGACGGGATCCGGGACGCTCTCCGCGAGCTCCACCGGGTCGAAACCCGGCTCCTCCTCTTCCTCCACCCTGTACGCGGAGGCCAGGGCCGAGATCATGCCCGCACCCTGATCCGGGGCACCCTCCGCCGGTCCCCTACAACCCGCGCACGGTACACCGACCTCGGGACACCTACCGCCGCAGCCCGCCCGGGTCGCGGGACCGAGGCACGGGTAACCCTGCTCGAGCAGGCACCTCTCCGGGTCGGGCTCGCCCTCGAAGGGCCTCTTGATGGAACGGATGACCTTCCCCTTCTTCTCGCGTGGACACTCGTCGCACACGCTCTTCCTCGGGAGCTCGAACTCCTCCCCCTCGAGCGCGCACCTCACCGCCTCCAGGATGTCGTCCGGCGAGGGCGGGCAACCGGGGACCATGATGTCCACGTCGATCACGTCGCTGAGCGGGTGAACGCGCCACGTGAGCTCGGGCAGGTCCTCCGACGGGGGCTCGCCCTCCTCGTTCACCGTCGTCGGCGTGCTCACGTACGCCCTCTCGAGCAACTCCTCGTTCTCGAACAGGTTCCCGAGACCGGGGATGCCGCCGAAGCAGGCGCAGGTGCCGACCGCGATGACCACGTCCGCGGCCTCCCTGACCTCCTCGGCCTCCTCCACGTTGTCCTCGTTCCTGATGCCGCCCTCGATCAGCGCCACGTCCACGTGCTCCGGGATCTCCTTGAAGTCCAGGAGCGGGGGCGAGTAGACGAGCTCCACGTCGTCGGAGAACACGGACAGGAGCCTCTCGTGGAGGTCGAGGAGGGAGATGTGACAGCCGGAGCATCCCCCGAGCCATATCGTCATGACTTTCTTCGTCATCCCGCGGGTCACCACCCGTTTTACAATAATTCCAGCTTCTCGTTCAACTTCAGCGGCCCGAGTTTCTCGATCCTCTCGTGGAACTTCCTCATAACTTCAGCGAACTTCTCACCTTCAGAAGCCGATATCCAATCGTACTCAAACCGCTCACTACCTATTCCTATCTCATCAAGTAACCTCTTGATGAGCTCGGCTCTCCTCCACCACTTGTAGTTGCCAGCCTGGTAGTGACAGTCGCCCAGGTGGCACCCGCCCACGAAGACGCCGTCGGCTCCCTCGCGGAAGGCCTTGAGGACGAAGGCCGGTTCGACCCTGCCCGAGCACATCACGCGGATGATCCTGACGCTCGGTGGGTACTGCATCCTGGAGACGCCGGCGGTATCGGCGCCCCCGTAGGAGCACCAGTTGCAGCAGAAGGCGACTATCTTCGGGTACCAACCGTCCGGCACCTCGGATCCCCGTCCGAACCCGTGTCGATGACGGGATAATAGAGTTAATTATTCCTGTTACAAAGCGCTTAAAGTGGATAGGATGGCTGATCAAATCTTGACTGGAACCCGTATTTTCAAATATTTGAACTATCGTAGTCCAACGGAGCTTCGGAAACCGGAATAGGTAATCCAGAAACGATTAGTTACGATCTTCGTAACGATACGTGCCGCCGCCGGGACGCGCCATCCCCACCCCTCAAGCCTCGAAGTACGAGGCCAACTCCTCCGAGTACCAGGCCTCCCAAGGGCCCAGGATCTCGAGGGCGGGTGGGGGAGCGTCCTCGAGGGGATCGCCTTCCTCGTCGGCCTCCGGGTGCTCGAACGTCCCGGCGAGCCTCCAGGCCACCTCCCACACGTAGAGGCCGTGGCAACCCGCGAGGACCGCCTTCAACTGCCTCACGGCTTTGGTGGCCAGGTACCTGAGCTCGTCAGGGTCGGCTCGCCATAGGGCGTTCAGGAGTTCCTCGCATCCCCTCCCCTTGCCCAGGTAAAGGAACCTAGGCTCCGGGTGGATACGGCTCCCCGGCACGTAGGCGACGAGGTAGGGTCCGTACCTCTTCCCCGCGACACACCTGTACGTCTCCTCCGGGACGGGGTTGGTCATCCTCCTGTAGACCTCGAGCAGAAGTCTAACCGCCCTGATCCTCTCGACGGGGTCGTCCGGGATCTCTATCCCCAGCCAATCCACCGCGGTCGCCCTCTTGATGTCTTGATGTATTGTAAAGATGGCGTTCAGACCGCCGTTGATAACGTTTGCGTTACCCCCTGGGAAACCCCTCCGCGATGTTCGTCGCTTCGGGATGGGCGTGTCGGGGAACCGTATCGGACCCCCGTTCTCCCCTCCGTACCGAACGATGAGGTGTCTCCGGTTTCGTGCATCCTTCCCGTGGTTTTACAATAATCCCACAGGGCCGGGGAAGCGGGCCCGTGATCGTTTCGATCATCGTAACGAATCGAGGAGGGGGCGTGGGGAGCGTTCACTCCTCCAGGTCCTCGAACCTGTCCTCCAGCTTCTTCAGCACGTCGGGCAGCGTCGTGTACTCCAGCTCCTCCTCGGACAACAGGTGCGGCTGGAACGGTCCGTGTCTCCTCATGTAATCGGCGATCTCCGCCGCCTTCTCCCTCACGATCTCGAAGGCCGGGTCGTCGAACAGGTCCTGCGGGCCGACGAGCTCCCCGTTCCTGAGCTGGAAGCCCAGGGCTATGACCCTCGGGGGTCCGTCGAACCTCGTCGGGTGAGCCTCGCTCTCCGGCACGGGCATGAGCGGACCGTTGTGACTGCCCCTCATCCACCCCGCCACCAGGTGCGGGAAGGAGAACGCCTCCAGGACCTCTCCCACGGCCGGGAAACCGCTCTGACACCTGACGACGGCCACAGGATCGTCCTTACCCACGTACTCGCCCGCTATGAGGTTGAGCCTCTCGGTGCTGGTCACGGCGGCGATCCTCTCGGCCCTGTCCCCCTCGCCCTTCTTGAAGACGCGCTTGATCGCGTACCTCTGGGTCTGGCCTATCAGGGCGAGGAGGTCGTACATCTCCTCGGGACACGACAGGACGACCTTCTTCTGGTCTATCACGTCGTGGACCTCGAACTCGAAACCGTCGTGCATGCTCGGGTCCAGGACCAGACCCGCCGTGTTGTTGGGGTCGGCGAATATCCTGAACAGGGGCAGGTTGAAGGCGCTCGGTTCCGTCTTATCGCAGCAGAACACGACGATCGGCTCGCTGGGCCTCTCCACGAGCTCCATCTCGGCGGCGCCCGGGCCCAGACCGCGGACGTTACCGCTGAAGGCGTCGGACAGCAGGTCCTGACCCGCACCGTAGAGCTTCAGGTCCTCCGCGACCTTGGTGGCCTCCTGGAAGGCGTTCCAGGCCAGCTCGTGCACCTTCTCGTCGTCCTCGCCCCGATCGTGCGTCATGATCAGGTCGATGTCGTCCCCGCACCTCGTGACGTAATAGTCTATGATGATCTCGTCGACGGCGTCCTCGAGGACGGACTCGGCCGCCTCGAGCAGGTCCGGGTGGGCCTCCACGTGACCCGGGAACCCGCCCACGTCCGCCTTGATCACGCTGACCGTGATCCTCTCCTCGGACAAGCCGATCACCCCCGGCGCGCGATCGCCGGTCGGTCGATAAAAGGGGCACGGTCACACCCTGACCACCGAAGCCCTCCCGACCTTGGCCCTCCACAGGTAGAGGAACATGCCCACGGCGCTCACCACGGTGCCCAGGACGGTGGCGTAGACTGGTACGACCAACCACCCGGGTAGAGGATCGACCCTAACCTGCCCCGCCACCACGTGCACGGTGTGGACGTAGAGCTCGGCCGAGACCACCAGCACGGACGTGGAGGCGATGAGACCCCCGGCGCCCACGAGGGCCCTGGCCGTGTCCCCCACCTCCAGGGCGCGTCCCAGGATTATGAGGGCGGACACGTCGGAGAGGGCCATGAAGGCGGCGAGGGAGGCGAGGAAGGCGTGGAACCCCGGCTCCATGAGGGGATGAACGCCGGCTGGGGAGGCTATCACGAACACGTGGGACGGGGTGGGGGTGAGCACGGTGATCGTCTCCGCGGGCATCGTCCTCCCCTTGTGTCCTCAGTTCCCACGAAGAGAAAATCTTTCCCATTCAGGGTTACACCTCGACCCTCCTGCCACCGACCATGGCCACCATGCCGGCCACCGTCAGGGCCACCCCCACGATCATGACGACCCCGACGATCATGTGCCACTCCGGGATGGCGCAGCTCCTGACCACGGCCCTGGGCGCCTCCACGTGGTGCACGCAATCGTACAGGTCGGCGATGGCCCCGAGGGCACCCGCGGAGGCCAGGACGATCCCCGACCCCGCCAGTATCCTAGGCTTATCCGAGACCTCCCAGGCTCTCTTGACCACGTGGAGGCCCACGATCAGGGACATGACGAAGAACACCGTCATGGCGATACCGACCATGATGAAGGCCTCGTGGGCCGTCGTCGTCGGTGTGATGAACACGACGTGGGCCGGCTTGTCCGTGACTATCGTGAGGTGGTACTCGGGCACCGGCGGTCACCCCTGCTTGAGCTTCATTATCGCGGCCGCTAGATCGCCATCGGTTTCCTCGAGGGCCTTTCTCGCTTTCTCCTCGCTCACCCCGGCCTGTTCCGCGACCAACTTCACGTCTTCCTCGGTGAAGGGCTTCTTTTCATCCGTTTCTTTAACCCTCTTGGGCTTGCCCACCAGCTGGTACATCTCCTGCCCCATGAACCTCAGCCTGGACATGGACGGGTTCTTGAACACGAGTTTGGTCCCGTCCTTGAGGTGCACCACCACCTTCTCGACGCCTCTGATCTCCTCCTGCTCCAGTCCCATCTCCCTCATCATCCTTTGCAGTTTCCTTTGGTCTATCCTACCGGGTGGGAACACGGTTTCTCACCCCCTTTGCACGGGTTTCCTAACCCTGACCGCGACACCGTGCTCGAACCTGGGCATCTCCCAACCCGATAGCCTAGCTTTACCGACGGCCAGGGGCTCGTCGTCCCCGTTCACGATCACGCACTCGTCCCCGGGCCTTATCTCATCCCAGGCCTCCACCACGTGGGCGGCGAAGACGTCCCTCCCCCGGACGGCCCTTTCTTCCCCCTCCTCGTCGACGATGACCCTGTGCTCGGGGGGTTCCGTGGCCTCGATCAACCTCTCGGCGGCTACGGGGCCGAGGGAGGCGAGGCCGTCGGTGGGTCTCAGGGTGAGCACGTGTTCGCCGTCCGGTGTCGTGACGCGTCTGGGGAACCCGCGGACGGTCTCGACCCGGAGTTCACCCTCGAGTATGGCCCGGGCGGCCGGACGACCGAACTGATATGAGAGTACGCCTTCGAGGATGCGTAGGATCTCATCCAAGCCCGGGGGTCTCCCCTTGGATCCGCTGGAGCTGTTGGGTGCGGCCTCGGAGCCCGCGGACGCGGCGGTGGTTCGGGCCGTCGAGGGGGTAAGGGTATCGATAGAGGCCGTGAACGGGGAGCTGAGGAAGGCCGACCCCGCCGAGGTTAAGGGTTGTTCGGTGTCGGTCCTGAGGGACGGTTCCTGGGGCGTGGCGGCGGCCGAGGAACCCTCGACGGATCTCGTGGACAAGGCGTTGGCGGCCACGGGGTCCGGTGAGGCCTCGCTGCCCGACGACGTGCCCGTCGCGGAGGGTTCGTGGGACTGGACCGGGAAGGTTCACCCCCTGGACGCGCTGGAGGAGGCCGCGGAGACCGCCGTCGACGTGTCCTCCCGTTGGGATCACGATGTCGAGGTCTCCTGCACGGTGGGTGCCGTAAGGTACGAGCTCTACGCGTCTTGGGGCTCCGAGTGTCGCCTGGACCTGTGGTACCTCTCGTACGGTGTCACGGCCAGCGACGGGGGAGAGGAGTACTCGGTGCGCGGCGGTGGACGGGGCGTGGGGGTCGAGGGTTTCCTGGAGGACGTGGAGGCCGCGGCGGAGGACGCCGTGTCCGGCCTCGAGGACCTCATGAGGGCCGGTAAGGGCCCGGAGTTGGCGGAGAGGGTCGTCGTGGACCCGGAGCTCCTGGGCGTTGTCGTGCACGAGGCCTTCGGTCACGCCGTCGAGGGTGACCTCGTGGCCAGGGGTGAATCCATCCTGGCGGGAAAGCTCGGTGAGAGGGTGGCGTCGGGAGAGGTCACCGTCGTGGACGATCCGACCGTGGAGGGGGCCTTCGGCTCGTACCCGTTCGACGACGAGGGCGTGGAAGCGAGGAGGACGGTCCTGGTCAGGGACGGGGTCCTGGAGGGGTTCCTCACGGATCTCAACTCCTCGGTGGAGCTCGGTTCGGAGCCCACGGGGAACGGTAGGGTGGAGGCGATCGGTGACCACGTTCAGGTCAGGATGAGCGTGACCTACGTGGAGCCCGGCGACGCCTCGAAGGAGGAGCTGTTCGAGGAAGCCGGTGACGGCGCGGTTCTCCTCGTGGGTTCCAAGGGCGGCCAGACGGACACCGTGACGGGCAGCTTCCAGTTCTCGGCGAAGTTAGGCTACGTGATCGAGGGCGGGGAGCCCTCGGAGCCCGTGAAGGACGTGGGGTTGACGGGGGATACGATGGGTTTCCTCAAGGGCGTGAGGATGTTGTCCGACGAGGTTGAGTTGCATCCGGGGTACTGCGGGAAGGGCGGTCAGTTGGTCCCCGTGGCGGACGGGGGGCCCTACGCGCTCGTGGAGGGTAGGTTCAACCTGAGATCGGGGTGAGATCGTTGGGAGACGTGGAGAGGGTGTTCGAGGAGGCCGAGGAGGAGGGCGTCGGCGTAGTCGTCGTGAGGGTCGAGGACGTGGACGTGACCGTCGAGAGGACGGCGGACGCGGGCGACAAGGGGTCCTACGGGTCGTCCTCGACCATCGTGGTGAGGGTGGTTTCGGACGACGGTCTCGGTGTCAGCGCGGTGTCGGGCGGCGAGGACCCCGTGGAGGCGTTCAGGCGTGCCTTGATCGGTGCGAGGTTGGGGTGCTCGGATCCCGTGGATTACCCGGACGAGGTGAGCGGGTGTCCCGTGGAGTGTTTCGACGGTTCGGCGGTGGAGCAGGAGGTGTTGTGGGACGTTTTGGAGGGCTTGGAGGCGGAGGCGTCCGTAGACGGTGTCGAGGTGACGGGGGTGACGGTGTCCGGGTCCGTGTCGAGGGTCGAGGTTTGGACGTCGCCCGATGGGCCGGCGGTCAGGGAGACGTCCTCGGTGGGCGCGAGCGTCGAGGTGGTGGGTGAGTTTTCGGGTTGGTCCTACGATCAGGTGGTGGGACCCGGGGACGTGGACGTGGAAGGGTTGGCTGAGGAGGCCGTGGAGATGGCGTCCGAGGAGCCCAGGGAGGCTCCGCCGTCCGGGGAGGTGACCGTTTGCTTCCACCCGAGGGCGTGGGCGGAGCTCGTCGCCTACACGTTGATACCGGCCTTGTCGGGTTTGAACGTGGTGAAGGGTCTGAGCGCGTTCTCGAGGGACGATCTGGGCGAGAGGGTCGGTCCCCCGGGTTTCACGCTGATCAACGACGCGACGTTGGACGGTTGGCCGGGCTCGTACCCGTTCGACGACGAGGGCGTGGAGGCGAGGAGGACCGTTCTGGTGGAGGATGGGATACTGAAGGGTTTCTACACGGATCTTTACTCCGGGGGGAGGCTCGGGATCGGTTCCACCGGTAGCGGTCTCGGGGCGATGAGGCCTTCACCCTCCCCGGCGAACGTGGTCATGGAGGGGGACGTCGAGTCGGACGGGTTGATCGAGGAGGCGGACATCGTGGTGATGCGTGTCCTCGGTGCCCACACGGCGAGTCAGGTGAGCGGTAGGTTCTCCGTGACCGGTCTCTGGGTCGAGGATCCGGACGGGGGTAGGGTGAAACCGGTGACGATCAGGGGGAACGTGATGGGAGGTCTTAAAAGCGCCGAGGTTTCTCGCGACGGGGATAGGATCGGCTCGTTACGCTCACCTTACGTTAAGATGACGTGTAGGGTGGGATAGACATTGGAGTCCTCCCCTTACAGGGTCCTTCAACTGCCCCGGGCTTGGGAGAGGTTTTACGAGCCCAGGCACGGTAGACCCTGTAGGCCGGACATGTGGTACTTCGGGAACTTGGAGTTCGAACCCCTTACCGACGACGACCTCGAGCTCAAGACCGTGGACCTCCTGGCCCCGGTGGCGGATGTGGTCGTCGTATCCGACAGGGAGTTCAAGCACAGGAAGAGGGACGCGGCCTACGTTTCCTACCTGCTCGGGGCCGAGGTTCCCGAGGACCACGTGGTTGTCACCACCAAGATACCGTGGCCCAAGGACGTGCCCTGTCCGGACGAGATCCCCCTGGCGCCGGGGACGCTGACATCCATGAAAAGATTTTCCTTCACGATAATGACGCCGGTGAGGTCCGAGAGGTTCTCCGACAAGGCCCTGATAACCGCGGCCCTGTTCCGCGCCCTGGCGATCAGGACGCCGATCGCCAGGGGGCAGGGAGGCGAATGGGAGGCGACGGTGTGAAGATAGGATTCGAGGTACACGTTCAACTTGATACCAAAACCAAGCTGTTTTGCAATTGTCCCACGGACTACGAGGACGCCGAACCCAACCAGAACACGTGCCCCATCTGCACCGGGATGCCAGGGGCCAAGCCCCTACCACCCAACGAGGAAGCCATACTGATAGCCCTCCAGATCGCGTACATGCTCGGTTGCGACCCCGTCACCGAGGAGCCCGTCTACTTCATGAGAAAACACTACGATTACCCCGACCTCCCCTCGGGTTACCAGAGGACCAGCGTACCGATAGCCACCGACGGGGAGCTCGACGGCGTCAGGATCAGGGAGATCCACGTCGAGGAAGACCCCGGCAGGTGGGAACCGTCCACCGGACGCGTCGACTACAACAGGAGCGGCGTCCCCCTCATCGAGATAGTCACCGAACCCGACATGAGATCACCCGAGGAAGCCCGCGACTTCCTACGACGCCTTATGCAGGTCCTCAGGTACTCCGGTCGCGTCAAGGGCGACGGCGGGATCAGGGTGGACGCCAACGTCTCCGTCGAGGGGGGCGCCAGGGTCGAGATCAAGAACATCAACTCCATCAAGGGCGTTTACAAGGCCCTCAAGTTCGAGATCCAGAGACAACGCAACCTCATCAAACACGGCAGGGAGGTACGCAGGGAAACCAGGGCGTTCCGCGAGGATCAGGGCACCACGGTCCCCATGAGGGCGAAGGAGACGGCCGAGGACTACAGGTACATACCCGACCCGGACCTAGCCCCCTTCGAGATCACGGAGGACATGTGGGAGAAGGCCGTGGCCACGGCGCCCGAACCCCCACACGTGAGGGCCGAGAGGCTCGTCGAGGAGTACGGGATATCACGCGAGGCCGCGGAGGCCCTCGTCACCGAGAGGGAATGGGCCGACTTCTTCGAAGAAGTCGTGGAGAAAGCCCCCGACGACTGGGAGATCGAGTTCATAGACCAGTGGGTCAGGAAGGAACTGAAGAAGGTACTGAACAAGAAGGAACTCACGTTCTCTGAGGCCAAGATAACACCCGAGGACCTCATAGAGCTGATGAAGCTCGTCAAGGAGGGTAAGATCACCAGGCAGAACGCGCTGAACGCCCTCTGGGAGGCCGTGGACTCCGACGTCTCGCCCGTCGAGGTCGTGGAGAGGGAGGGCATGCTGAAGGTCAGCGACGAGGAGGAACTGGAGCGCGTCGTCGAGGAGGTGATAGAGGAACACGAGCAAGCCGTGAAGGACTACCTCTCCGGCAAGAAGGAAGCCATCCACTTCCTCATGGGACAGGTCATGCGGAAGACCCGGGGACGCGCCGATCCGGACGTGACCATGCGTCTGCTCAGGGAGAAGCTCGACGGTCTCGACACCTGAGCACCACCGTCGGCGTGTCCGGGAACTTCTCCGCTTCAACCTCGATGAAAAATTCTTTCAAGGTTGAGTAAATACGATCCTGCCACGACGGATCCCTACCCGCGAACACCGAGGCGGTCCCACCCTCCTCGAGCCTACGAGCCAGATCCCCGAGGAACCCCCTCGAGAACAGCCTCGGGTTCTTCGACGGGCAAGGCCCACCGTCGTGGATCACGTGGGAAAAGCACCCCTCCGGGAGCCTGGGAACGACACGAACCGCGTCCCCCAGGACTATCTTCACCCTCTCGTCGAGCAGCGCCTCCCTGAACTCCGGGACCGGGTTCGCGTGGAGGGCGATCGCGAGCATCCTAGGGTCCACCTCCACGGACACCAGAACCTCCGGGTTCCCCCATTCTAGAGTCGCCCACGCGGTACGACCCAACCCGGTCCCCACCTCGAGGACGTAACCCTCCGCCTCCTCGGGCCACGCTATCAGGTAACCCTTCAGCGCCATCTTCCCGATCTCGAAGCCCTCCGACCCGTGCCCCAGGCCCCCGGTCCTCCCGGTCACGTACTCGAAGAGTTCATCCTCGTCCAAGCCCTTGGCCCACTCGGACCATCGCGAGGCCTCACGCCTGGCCCTCCTGTCCTCACGTTCCAGCCATCGGGGGAGACGCGGCATTGGGTAAGGATCCCCTCAGAGGTTACGAGCCCGGTGTATTGGATTACTTGGGTCGCTGTAGGGACGAGGACGAGGCCGTTGAGGTAATAACCTATCTGGTGAATAAAGGAGAATTGGATGATGAAGAAGCTAGGGAACTCATGAAGAGAATAGAAAGGGAAGGTTTGAGGGCGGTTTCCGAACGTAGAGAGTTTGGTTATTATCTGGATAAATATTATGATCCGGACAAAAAAGAGTACAGGAAAGGCTGAACACCGGGGGTGGCCCGATGGCGATCTCAACGGGATCCGTGAGACGACCCGCCGTCGCGGGCCAATTCTACCCCGCCGACCCCGACTCCCTCGTACGGCAGATAGAGGAGTGCTTCGTGCACCCCCTGGGCCCAGGTGAGAAACCCAGGGTCAGGAGGGCCCCCTGCGCGCTCCCGGGGGTCGTGTGTCCCCACGCCGGTTACATGTACTCGGGACCGGTAGCCGCCCACTCCTACAAGGCCCTGGCCGAGGCCGGCATCCCCGAGACCGTGGTGATCCTAGGCCCGAACCACACGGGCCTGGGCACCATGGTGGCCACCATGACGTCCGGGGCCTGGAGGACCCCGCTGGGCGACGTCCCGATAGACTCCGAGTTCGCCGAGAGACTCGTCATGACGTGCGACGTGATGGACGACGATCCCACGGCCCACATGCAGGAGCACTCGATAGAGGTCCAACTACCGTTCCTGCAGTACCTGTACGGGGACTCCTTCCGGTTCGTCCCCATCTGCATGATGTCCGTGCACGACGTCGGCACCGCCAGGGAGGTGGGCCGCGCCATAGTCGAGGTAGCGGAAGCCCTGGGCAGGAACGTGGTCGTCATCGCCAGCACGGACCTGACCCACTACGAGCCCCAGGACGTGGCCAGGGAGAAGGACACCAAGGTCCTCAAGACCATGGAGGCCCTCGACGAGGAGGCCCTGGTGGCCACCGTGGAGAGGTACGACGTCAGCATGTGCGGCGTGGACGCCACCGCCGCCGCCATGGTCGCGGCCAAGGGCTTGGGCGCGGTCAGGGGAGAGGTCCTGAAGTACGCGACAAGCGGCGACGTGACGGGGGACTACACCCAGGTCGTAGGGTACGCTTCCGTCGCGTTCCTGCCAGGGTGATGAGGCGTGCACCTCATCGAGATCCTGGACGCCCTACTGACGTTTTGTTCCCTCCTATGCACCGCCGTCGCCAAACTGACACCGTCGATACCGTCGGCCCTCGCGACGACACTCGTCTCCACGCTCATGGCCGTGGTGTACGCGGAAGCCCCGAAAACGGTAACCGTTTCCGACATCGCGCTGTCCATCGGAGTCGTCAAGTTCCTAGCCTCCGCCCTCCTGGCGCTGGACGCGGTCATGGCGCTGAGGTTCTACTCCTCGACGGGACTCGGCAAGGACGAGGCCGCCCTGGCCCCCGTGGAGTTCAAGGTCGCCCTCGTGCTCGCGATCACCGGCGCCCTCGACCTCGAGATGTGGATCACGGGGGCCGAGGTCGTACCCTGGTGAACCGGGGAGCGACCACGACATGTCCGAGATCGACGAAGCCGCCCTCGAATTCGAGTTGGAGGACTCCCCCACCTTCTGGAAATCCATCGACAAGATCGTGGAGGAGTACCCCGCGTACAGGACCGTCGTCGTGGACCTCGAGGAGTTCGACGACGTGGGACTGGCCACCGCGATAGCCGAAGACCCGGAGACGGCCGAGAACATGGTAAGGGAGATGGCAACCGATATCATCAAGAAGTACAGACCGGACGTGGACGAGGTCAAAGTCGAGTTCAGGAACTCACCATTATCCATAGACCTCCGCGACGTTTCCGTGGAACTCGAGGGTAGACTCCTCACCGTCGAGGGCATAGTCAGGAGGGTCGACGACGTCGTCGCCGAGGTCGCGAGGATAAGGGCGAGGTGCACGTCGGACGACTGCGGTACCGAGTTCGTCGTCGAAAGGGACGTCGTTCCCCCCGAGATAAGGTGCCCGACCTGCGGCTCCACCAGGGTCGAGATCCTCGAGTACGAGTTCACGGACCTACAACGGGTCACCCTCCAGGAAGTACCCGAGCTCCACAGGAAAGGGGGCCGCCCCGCCAGCGTCGAGGTCGAGATGAGGAGCGACCTCGTCAACAGGCTACAACCCGGGGACAGGGTCAAGCTCACGGGGATCCCCGAGATAAAACTGGACAGGCCGAAACCCAGACCCGGAGACACCGGCAAGATAGTCCTGAACGCGCGCGGGGTCGACCACACGGAATCCTCGATAACCGAGGAGATGGTGTTCACCGAGTCCGAGATCGAGGAGTTCAGGGAGATCGCCGAAGGAGATCCCCTCGAAACCGTCGCCTCCACGGTCGCCCCCCACATCCACGGGCACGACGACATCAAACGCGCCGTGGCCCTCCAGCTATTCTCCTGCGTCCCGGAGGGGAGGGTCAGGGAGAGGATACACATCCTAGTCGTGGGGGACCCCGCCACCGCGAAATCCCAGATCCTACAATTCGTGGCCCAAGAACTCGCCCCCAGGGGCGTTTACGTCTCCGCCCAGCACGTGACCGGGGCCGGCCTCACCGCCGCCGCCGAGAGAACCGAGGACGGATGGACCCTGGAGGCGGGGGCCGTCGTCCTCGCGGACGGGGGTCTCGTCGCGATAGACGAGCTCGACAAGGCCTCACGCCACGACCTCAACGCGCTCCTCGAGGCCATGGAATCCGGGAAGATAAGCGTCGCCAAGGCAGGCATCACGGCCACCCTGAAGGCCAGGTGCGCGGTCCTCGCGGCCGCCAACCCCGAGGGCGGTAGGTGGGACCCGAGCAAGCACCCCCTCGAACAGGTGAACGTGGACCCCGCCCTCCTATCGAGGTTCGACGCCGTGTTCGTGACGAGAGACGTCCCCGACCCCGAGAAGGACGAGGCCATAGCCGAGACCATGGTGGAGGCGTACTCGGAGGGATCGTCCACCGAGGAAGACCTCGAGGTGATAAGGAGGTTCGTCAGCTACGCCACGTCGAGGACCGACGGGCTCGAGGTCACCGAGGAGGCCAAGGAGAGGCTGAAGGAATGGTTCGTCGAGAAGAGAAAGGACGCCGCCGACGCGATGGAATCCGGGGGCGTCACCACCCTCCCGGTCACCAGGAGACAGATGGGATCCGTGATAAGGTTCGCCAGAGCCCACGCCAGGATGAGACTATCCGACACCGTCGAGGAGGAGGACGTGAACGTGGCGATATCCGTGGTGGAGGATTTCATGAACCAGGTCCTCGTGGACGAGGAATCGGGCACCCTGGACGCGGACCTCATCGAGACCGGCAAGACCCTGACACACCGCGAGGCCAGGACTCTCGTCCTCGAGACCGTGAGGAAACTCGCCGAGGAGTTCGAGGACGGCGTGCCGAGGAAGGAAGTGTGCGAGAGGCTCAAGGGTAGGCTGAAGGAGGGTCAGGTCACGGAGATCCTGGAGGAGCTTAAGGAGGAGGGCGAACTCATGGAACCGTACCCGGGTCACTACAAGCCGTTCTAGGGGTTCGTACCGACATGACCGGAGACGAGGAAGGACCCAGACGAAGGTTCCCCGCCGTCCCTCTGCCCGCGGCCGAGATAACCGCCGCGACACCCGCCGAAGGACCGCGCTTCGTCACGCCCTCGGGGATCCCGTTCGCCAGGGCCCTAGTGTGCGGCCTCCTGCAGTCCAAATTCGTCAACGAGGAGAAGAACTACGTCGCGATGACGGTACTGGACGACTCCGGCACCGTCGAAGCCTTCGCCTTCGACGATCCCGCGAGATCCACGGCCGAGACCCTAGACAGGTGGTCCCAGATCCTCGTGATAGGAAGACCCATGGAACCACGCGAGGGACGCGTGAGTCTCAGGGCCGAGATCGTCAAACCCACCCACTTCGCCCAAGAGGCCCTGGCCAGGCTCACCCACGCGAGACAGCACGGACCCGAGATCGAAGTCCCCACGCCCACGCCCTCGGAAGGCGAGGTGGATAGGGAGGTCCTCGAGAAAGTCTACGAGGCCCTCCTATCCATGGAGGAAGACCGCCTCACGATCGAGGACGTGGAAAGGGTCATCCGGGAGATAGCCCCTTCCGTGCCCGCGGAGGAAGTGATTAAGGCGCTCGAGGACGAAGGTATGGTGTGCACGACCGACGAGGGATACGTGATAGTCATCGAGATGCTGTTCTGAGGGGGTGACGCGTTGACCTCGTACGATTACGAGGAACTCCTCGAGCGGGCCTACGAGCAGCTCCCGGAGGAGGTCCTCGAGGACAAGAGGTTCGAGATGCCCAAGGCGGACGTGACCGTCGAGGGTAAGATGACCGTCGTGAGGAACCTCAAGGATATCGCCAAGAAGCTGAACAGGGACCCGGAGCACCTGGCCAAGCACTTCCTGAAAGAACTGGGTACCGCCGGACACGTGGACGAGTCGGGCAGGCTGATACTCCACGGCGTCTACCACCCGAAGCTGATCCAGCAGGAGCTGGAGGAGTACGTGGAGGAGTTCGTGCTGTGCCCCGAATGCGGCAAGCCAGACACCAAGCTCGTGAAGGAGGACAGACAGTGGATCCTCAAGTGCGAGGCCTGCGGAGCCTGGTCCTCCGTCCGGAGGCTCTAACATGGGCCGCGTGTACGTGAACGTGTTCGGCACCGAGGACACCGTGGTCGTCGCCCTCTGCGACGAGGACCTCCCCGGCCGCGTCCTGAAACACGGCGACCTGGAGGTGGAGGTGGAACCCAGGTTCTACGTGGGTGAGAACGTCACGGAGGACGAGGCCCTCCGCGAACTCGAACGGGTGATAGAGGAGTACCGACACGAGAAGACCGTGGCGGTGAACGCGCTGGGCGAGAACGCGTGCCGGGTGGTGATCCGAGCCGGCCTCGCCGAACACGACGACCTCGGGGACATAGCCGGGGTACCCCACGTCCAGGTTTACCTCCTCCCCAGGGAGTGAGACCGTGCTACTGTGCACCACGGCCCCTGGAGTGGAAGACGTCTGCTCGAGGGAGCTGGAGGAACTGACCGGCAGGAAAACACGACGAAACCCTCACGGCGTCAGAGGCAGGGTCCTCGTCGAGTGCGACGACACGGAGGAGTCGTTGGAACTGGCGCGGGTGATCAACGAAAGGGCTCTCACCGTCCACAGGGTGGCCGTCCTCTTGGGCGCCTTCGAGATATCCACCAGGGACGAGAGCGCCCTCGACGAGATAAGGGAGAAGGCCGCCGAGCTCCCCTTCGAGGAATTCGTTACGAGGTTCGATACGTTCGGCGTCCGACCCAGCAGACTCGGGGAACACGATTTCACCAGCGTGGACGTGGGCGCCGCCGTCGGAGACGCCGTCATAGAGAGGATCAAGAGGGAGAAAGGGTTCCGACCCACGGTGGACCTCGACAACCCCGCCGTCGTGATAAGGGCCGACGTCGTGGGCGATACCGTCACGATAGGCGTCTGCACCACGGGTGACAGATCCCTCCACCAACGAGGCTACAGGGTTTACGACCACCCGGCCGCCCTCAACCCGGTCATCGCCCAAGCCATGCTCGAGATAGCGGGGAGACCCGACACCCTCATCGACCCCACGTGCGGCGGAGGGACCATCCCCATAGAGGCCTACATCAAAGACCCCGACGTCGAGGCCGTGGGCGTGGAGAAGTTCCGATCCCACTACGAGGGAGCGATCCTCAACGCCATGGCGGCACGCGCCGACGTCGAGTTCAGGATGGCGGACTCCACGAGGCTGAAACGCGAGGCCCCCGACCTGGCCGACAGGACCTTCGAGGCCGCCGTCTTCAACCCACCCTACGGTATCAAGGTCGCGAACCCCGGGGTCGTCCGACGCCTCTACCACGGCCTCGCCCGCACGCTGTCCGACATCGTGGAAGACAAGGTCGTCACCGTGACCCCAAGGAGGGACTGGATGGTGAAGGCCATGGAGGAACACGGGTTCGACCTCGTGCACGACAGATGGGTCAGACACGGGGGCCTCGACGTGAGACTACTCGTTTTCTCCTGAATCACCCGACAGCAACCTCTCCACGACACCCTTCAACTCCCTGAGCCTCCTGATCTCGAAGTCCGGGATGTCCTCCTCACGCTCCGGCTTCAGATCCCTGTACTTACCCTGCCTGACCCTGACGGTGACCAGACCGGCCCTGTTGGCCCCCCTCACGTCCCTATCCGGCCTATCCCCCACGTAAAGAGCCTCGGAAGGAGCCACCCCCAGCCTACTCACGGCTATCTTGAAGATCCGCGGGTTGGGCTTCTCCACGCCCACGTCCTCCGAGATGACCACGTCGTCGAAGAAGTGATGGATGCCCAGCCTGATCAACTTCTCCCACTGCTTCACGGGTATACCGCTGGTGACGACGCCGAGCCTGAGCCCCTTCTCCTTCAACCACAGCAACGTGGGTATAACGTCCGGGTACGGCTTCAGGTACGCCAGCTTCGTGTCGTGGTACGCGACCACGGCGGCCGCCACGAGCTTCGGGTCCGGATCCACCCCCACCCTCTTCAGCAGCAGGTCGAAGTGCCTCGGGTGGTTGGAACCGTACTCCTTGACCACCCCCATGAGTTCCTCGTACAGCTCCTCCTCCGTCATGTCCACGTCCAGTCCCGCCTCGACCATCGCCCTTATCGCGTTCCACCTGGCCTCGCGCGCCAGCTTGGAGGAGGGGTACAACGTGTCGTCGAGGTCGAAGATCACGGCCCTGATCATCTCGAGACTCCCCACCCCGTTATCCCAACGTAAGGTAAGACGAGGGGCGTTTCCCGATTGCGCCCGTTCGAGGTACGTCCCATCAGGATCGAGAGGGAGGTGAAGCCCGGGGACGACGTGGCCGAACTCATCCTCGACGCCGGATACGAACCCCACCCGGACGACGTCCTCGCGATCGCGCACACGATAGTCTCCAAGGCGGAGGGCGCCATCGTCGACCTCTCCGAGGTGGAGCCCAGCCCCTTCGCCGAGACCCTGGCCGAACGCCTGGGTAAGGACCCCAAGGTCGTCGAGGTCGTCCTCAGGGAGGCCGAGACCGTGGTCAGGGTCGGTCCCCACTTCATCCTAACCGAGGTGAGGGGAGGCATGGTGTGCGCCAACTCCGGCGTGGACGAGTCCAACGCTCCCCCCGGCCACGTGATAGTGCTCCCCGAGGATCCCGACGCCAGCGCCCGCCGCATACGATGCAGGATAAGGGAGGAGACCGGCGTCGACGTCGGCGTCATAATCACGGACACCCAAGGGAGACCGTTCAGAGAAGGTGTGATCGGGGTGGCGATAGGGGCGTCCGGCGTCCCGACGCTCGTGGACAGGCGCGGCGACAGGGACCTGTACGGTAGGGAGCTCGAGATCACCGTGGTGGCCACCGGCGACCTCCTGGCGGCCGCCGCGGAGCTCGCGATGGGACAAGCCGACGAGGGAACCCCCGCCGCCGTGATCCGAGGCGTCAGACGCGCCCTCATCGACAAGGGAGGACCCGACACGGCGGCGGCCCTCGTGAGGGATCCGGGGGAAGACATCTTCAGGTGACGACCCGGTCGGTTACCGCTCCCCCGGTCATCGGGGGACCTCGCAGACCCGGTTGAATCCTCATCCCGGGGTGTCACCCTTGAACCTGGAACGGGTGTTCGAGGACGTCGAGAGATCCGGCAGGGGCGCCCTGATAGGTTACCTTACCTGCGGTTACCCCGGTCTCGAGGAGACCATCGAGATAGCCAGGGCCATGCGCAGGGGCGGCGTCGACATCCTCGAGTTGGGCGTCCCGTTCTCCGAACCCGTGGCCGACGGTCCCACCATCCAGAAGGCCGTGTACTCCGCCCTCGAGGCCGGCGTCACCCCCTGGGACTGCCTCGAGGTCGCCGGGGAACTGTCGAACGACGTCCCGATAGTCCTCCTGTGTTACTACAACACCGTGTACGCCAACGGGGTGGAAAGATACCTTTCGGCCGCCGCCGAAGCCGGCGTGGAAGGCATCATAATCGCCGACATGCCCGTGGACGAATCCGACGAGATCTACCCCGTGGCCAAGGACCTGGGCATAGACGTCGTCTTCCTGGTCGCCCCCTCCACGACCGAGAGGAGACTCCGCATGATAGCGGAGAGGGCCTCCGGCTTCCTCTACGTGATATCTAGGTACGGCGTCACCGGCGCGAGGGAGAACCTCGCCGAAACCACCCTGGAACTCGTGGAATGGGTCAGGGAACACGTGGAGAACGTGCCCCTGGCCGTGGGCTTCGGCATATCCAAACCCGAGCACGTCAGGGACGTCATAGCCGCCGGGGCCGACGGCGCGATAGTCGGATCCGCCTTCATAGACGAGATCCACAGGAGCGAGAACCCCGAGGAGGCGGCCGAAAGGGTCGAGAAACTCGCCGAGGAACTCGCGAAAGGGGCGGAAGAAGGGTATCAGGTCCGCCGCGCCGGCACGTAACGCTTCACGGGACAGGACCCCGACCTCGGGCACGACAGGCAATCCCGGGGGTGCTTCGAACACCCCACCTCCGCCGCGTACCCTGCCGCCAAGGCCGCACCCCGATGACCGTACACGTCGACCAACCCCTCCGCCCTCCGCCTGACGGAAGGAGGCACCTCACCGGGCAAACCCGGCAACCCCGACCAGCTCGCGTTCATCAACCCCACCTCCCTCGCTATCTCCACGGCCCTCTCCAACAGGTCCAGAGGAGCCCCCGGGTGCCTCTCCAACACGAAGTTCGGCCTGAAAGCCAGGAAGCACACCGGGACCGTCTCGTCGAGGTCCGCCAGGAACTCACACATCGCCCTGATCTCCGCCTCGTCGTGAACCTCCGGGATCAGGAGCACCCTCACCTCCCAGATCTTATCCAGGTGGGAAGGTATCAGGAACTCCAGGTTCCTGAGCACGGGCTCCACGGGCGCCCCGGTCAAGGCCCTGTGAACGCCGTCGGAGAACGCCTTGAAATCGAACGTTATCGAATCAGCCAGCTCCACTATCCTCCTCATGGAATCCCTCGTAGGGAACCCGTTCGTGTCGAAGTTCACCTTCCAAACGTCCGTCACCCGGCGGAACTCCCGCACGACCTCCTCCACGAACGGCAGGTGAACCGTCGGCTCCCCACCCGAGAAGAAGATCCTATCCGCACCGATCCTACGACCCTCCAAGGTCTCGATCATGTTCACCGCCTCGACCGCCAACTCCCTCGGATCCTGGAGCCCCCACGTCCTACCCTCCGGGTTGTCCGGGTAGTGGGCTATGTCCCAGTTCTGACAGTTCAAGCACCTGTAGTTACACCCCGTCATGAACACCGTGTAACTCGCGGGAGGGGCCGGGTGCAACTGCTTCGACGCTATCAAAGGCCTCGCGTCCATCCTACAGACGCCCAGCTCCCCCTCCACCCTGTCCACGCCGCACTCCCAGGCGCAGAGTTTACAGTTCCGCAACGATCGACGCCCCAAGACCACGAGACCCCCTCGGGCGGATGACGAGGCGACCGAACCCCGAGGGACCGATGCGGAACTCAGGCGGCTCCGACGCCCGCCGGGGAGACCGCCTTGCACTGGGAAGGGGAGAAGAAAAGGAGACTGAAACGCCTCCGGGAGGCCATCGAGAGGGGGGAGGTGGACGAGCCCGTGATCCCCGTCCTCGACGCCATCAACCGACACCCCGACTGGTGCACCACCAGCAGCTGCTCCGGCCGCGTCATCGTCCTCCACGAACCCGAGATCGGCGACAAAACACGCTCACGCTTCCTCGCCAGGTGGCACCGCCCGCCCGAACCCCACGAGATAGCCGAGGCCGTGGAAAAAGCCCCGCCCCACGGCATCACCTGGGTCAAAGCCCAACCCCCGCTCATCCACGTCATGTGCAAAGGCCTCGACGCCGCCCTAGAACTCAGGGCCGTCGCGACCCGAGCCGGCTTCAAGGCCACCTCCATCAGGTCGATAAAAGGACCCAAGACCGTCGTCGAGATCATCGGCGGGGAAAGGATGGACGTCCCCGCCATCGTCGAGGGCGAACCCTGCCTCACCCCCGACGCCTGGGAACCCATCGCCGAACTCGCCTCCCGCCTCCTCGAACGGGGACACGAACGGCTCGAACGCCTGCTCGAGGAAGTCGAAAGAACCCTCGAGGGGTAAAACACCCGCATGCCGTCCATCACCGACCTCGAGGCCATGATCCCCGAAGACCTCCAAGACCTCGTCGAACCCGTGCTCCAGGACCTACGCGACCTCGAAGACATCGCCCGAGAACTCCCGGAGGAAGACCCCGACAGGATAAGGGAAAGGGACGTCACCAACCTCGACCCCAACGACCCCGTCGCCGTCTTCGGATCCGCGTGCGTGGTCTGCCAAGGCGACTGCACCTCCGTCAGGCTCACCTCCAGGATAGGCGTCTGCGAACGCTGCGTACCCGTCCCCACCGACCGACTCGAGGAAGCCCTCGAACAAGCCAGACGCGAACACGGCTACGTGGGCGAAAGCGTCCTCCTCGCCCTCCTCGTCGCCAGGTTCAAACCACGATCCCTCGAACGCTACTTCCACGACCACACCGAACCCGACCTACTCACCAACGCCCTCGAACGCCTCTTCGAACGCGCCACCGGCTTCCCCTTCTACCCCGCCCAACGCGTATGGACCCGAAGACTCGTCATGGGAAGGAGCTTCTCCATCCTCGCACCCACCGGGATGGGCAAGACCACCTGGGCCTCCCTCGTATCCGCCGCATGGGGCCACGCCGGTAGGAAGGTCTACTACGTCGTACCCACCACCACCCTCGTCAGACAAGTCACCGAAAGGATAACCGAGATAGCCCGGAAAACCGACCTGAACGTCCGGGTCCAACCCTACCACTCCGCCATGACACCCAAACAGAGACGAGAAGCCCTCGAAAACGTCCGAAACGGCGACTTCGACGTGCTCATCACCACCGCCCAATTCATGGTCCACCACCTCGAGGACATCACCCACAACCGATTCGACCTCATCATCGTCGACGACGTCGACTCCATCATAAGAGGAACCGGCAGGAACGTCGAACGCCTCCTCACGATCGCCGGCCTCCGAGACGACGAGATAGAAGCCGCCCGACGCCTCGCCAACCTCAGACGCAGGTACTACTCCCTACGCGACTGGCTCTCAACCCTCGAAAGAAGGAACGACGAAAGGGCCGAACGCGTCCGCCGAGACCTCGAAGAACTCCGCGAGGAGATGGAACGCCTCCAGGACAAACTCGAACGCGCCAAGGAAAGGGAAGACCTCGCCCAACTCGTCATGATGAGCGCCACCGGCGCCACCGCCCCCACCAGAAAACTCGCCATGATCCGAGAGGTCTTCGACTTCGACGTCGGAGCCGGCGGAGAAGGCCTCAGGAACATCCAAGACGTAGCCGTACCCGCCGACCCCACCGACCCCCGGAACACCCTCCGGATCGTCCGAAGACTGGGCACCAAAGGCGGCCTCGTCTTCATCCCCCAGAACCCACCCACCGACCGAAAACCCGTCGAAATAGCCGAAGAAACCGCCCAAACCCTCCGAAAAGCCGGCATCCGAGCCGAAGCCATCCACTCCAAAGTCCCACCCAAGAAACGCGAGGAGATCATCGACGCCTTCTCCCAAGGCGACATCGACGTCCTCGTGGCCGTCGCCTCACCCTACGGCGTCGTCGTCAGAGGCCTAGACCTACCCCACGCCGCCAGATACGCCCTCTTCCTCGGAACCCCCAGACAACGCATCAGACTCACCCCCACACCCGAAGAACTCAACGACCCCAGGTACGTCGCCACCGCCCTATCCACCATAGCCCGCCTCCTCGACGACAGAGAACGCAGAAACCGCGTCGAAGCCGCCGCCAACAGGCTCTGGAACGTCCTCAACAGGGGCCCCTGGATCGCCGACAGGATAAAGGAAGCCACCCCCGACGACCCCGAAGAAACCGCACGCCTCGCCGACGCCGACCCCGACGAGATAGCCCGACGCCTCGACGTCGACGAATGGACCGCACGCAACGTCCGAACCTACGCCCAAGCCCTCGCAACCCTCCTCGAACTACTCGGCGACACCGAACGCATAGAACGACTCGCCCGACAGGCCAAAACCGTCGCCCTCAGAACCCGAGGCGACGACACCTACATCGAAGTCCCCGACATGCGCACCTACGTCCAAGCCAGCGGCAGAGTAAGCCGCCTATTCGCCGGCGGCATCACCTTCGGCATATCCACCGTCCTCGTCGACACCGACGACGAAGCCGAACTCCGCCTACTCAACGGCCTCATCACACGCATGTACCACGCCTACGGCATAGAAAGACCCTGGAGATCCTACCCCGAACCCATCGAAGACAGGAACCTAGGCCTCGAACTCGAACCCCTCACCGACGAAGAACTCGACCGACTGATCCAACGCATCGACGAGGACAGGGAACGCGTCCTCAAGATCATGAAAGGAGAACTCGAACCCGAAGAAACCGAAGAACTCGCCAGATCCGCCCTCATGATAGTCGAATCACCCAACAAAGCCAGGATGATAGCCTCCCTCTTCGCCAGAAGACCCTCCAGACGCGTACTCCCCGGCGCCATCGCCTACGAAACAACCGCCGAAGGCCTCCAACTCACCGTCGTCGCCACCCAAGGACACGTCGCCGACCTCAAAGAAGAACCCGGAACCTACGGCGTCACCAGGATAGCCGACAGATGGATACCCCACTACGACGTACTATCCAGATGCCCCGAATGCGGCGAACAACTCGTAGGCCACCACGAAACATGCCCCAACTGCGGAGCCAAACCCGAATCCAAACTCCCACTCATCCAAGCCATAAGAGAACTCGCGACCGAAGCCGACGTAATACTAATCGGAACCGACCCCGACACCGAAGGAGAAAAAATAGGATGGGACGCCTACAACTACCTAGGAAGAACCTCCGCCGAAGTACACAGAACCGAATTCCACGAGGTAACCAGAACCGCCCTCACCCAAGCCCTCAAACCCGAGAACTGGAGAGAAATCGACAGAGGCCGCGTCTCCGCCCAAATCCTCAGGAGAATAGCCGACAGATGGATCGGATTCGCCCTCAGCCAAGACCTATGGGACGTCTTCAAACGCCTCGACATAGAACTCCCCGGCACCTGGAAACCCGGCACCACCGTCGAGATCACCATCCGAACCCCGAAAGACGTCGAAATACTCGAACTCAGACGCCTCTACGACGAAAACGCCAAGGTCAGAAGCCGACCCCTCAAACTCAGACCCACCCCCCACGGCCACCGCGCCGTCACCCGCATCACCCGAGGAGGAAAACTCGCCTTCAGAGCCACCCTCAAAGACCCCAACCGCGCCCTCGGCGACCGACACCGAACCAACCCCAACGCCATCCAAATCCAAGTCAAAGTCAACGGAGAACCCATCGAACCCAAAACCCAACTCGAACCCATGACATGGCTAAGCGCCGGAAGAGTCCAAACCCCAGTCCTAGGATGGGTAATAGAAAGAACCGACGAATACAAACGCACCACCTACCACGCAGCCCGAGTCCAAACCAACGCCGACACCCTAACCATCGAAACCCTAACACCACCCCCCAACATCGAACCCATCCTAGAAAAAATAGCCACCCAAGGCCCCAACGCCACCTTCACCCCCGAAGAACTCGGAGAACTCAAAGACTCACCCCTATTCCAACCACAAGACGACGGAACATACACCCTATCCGAACACGCCAAACGCCTCCTACAAGAAGAAGGCCTAATCGGACTGCTCCTAGCCCTAACCCAAGAAGGGTGACACCCCGATGCACGCCGTCGTCCGGATAGCCGACAGGGGACGATGGCCCGCGCTGATAGAAGCCACCGACGTCATCGAAGACATGCTCAACAAGGTCGACGTCAGGGAATGGTGGGAACTCGGCGTCCTCATCCTCGACCACCACGGACCCCTCGAAGACCTCCCCTCCGCCACCAAACAAGCCCACGAGATCGCCAAAACCTTCCCCGACCCACCCCTCGTCCACACCGTCCTCATCGAACCACCCGTCGACCCCGACCAAGTCACCGCCGCCGTCCTCCTCAAAAGAGGCCCCGTACTACCCGAGAAAGAAGTCAACGTCCTCGACAAACTCGACAGATACGGCAAATGGGCCGTCATGGAAGACCTCAAGAACACCGAGTACGTCCCCGCCATCATCAACCACAAAGGCTACGGATGGGCCAGCGACAGAAAACAACTGGAAAAGAAATTCCTAAGCGCTATGGAACACGTCGAAAAAGTCATCGAAGACGAGGAATACAGACGGAAAAAATGCGACGAATTCTGGAGAAGATTCCGCAGAAATCTCGAGAACGTAGACGCGGAAATAATACACGAAGGAGAGATCAATGGGGTTAAATGGTGCATAGCAAAAACGACAAAACCCGACGCTTTTACCTACTTGTACATGCAAGGTTATGATTTAGTAGTCTTGTACTCACCGACTAAAGGACGTATCACTATAGGTACAAAAAGGAACGATATAGATCTTAAAAAGGTGTTTCAAGTATTGAATAAGAAGCATAGGGAGGGATGGGGAGGAAGGAAAAACATAGGCGGAAGCCCTAAGGGATTATTCATAGATGAAAAGGAATTCGAGGAACTGGCGGAGACGATCAAGGAGGCAATCACCGCCACGTTATCCGAGTAACACCCGGGCACTCAACGATCCCCACGGGACCGGCCACGCCGCCTCATCATGGGAGGGACGATCACGGATATCAAAGGCAGATGCCCAGCCCATATGGAATGCTCGTGCTCGGCGATTATTTCCGCCATTGGATCCGGACACGATCGTAGGTGATCCTCTAGGAATTTCACAGTGAAGAACCACGGGCCCACGTACCGGTAAGCCTCGACGCCCGGCCTCGGGACGTCGAACGCTACCTTCACCGTCCTATCGTTGGTAACGATGACCAGCGTGCAAATACCGTAGAACAGCTTTTCATTGTATTCAAACCTCGGATCGAACACTAAATTGACGAACGGGTACGGGAGTAACAGTAACTTTTTGTGAATATCTTTGTTGGACTCATACTCGAAAAAGTAATTCCTGATGTTGTAACACTTTATTTTCAATTCGCTTAGACTTTTGTTCCCTATCCCGAATATGTAGTAATAGTACCAGTATGTTAATGTCAAGTCTTTGGTTTGGAACGTGCAGTTATCGTATGGAGCTCTCCCATGGAATAACACCTCACTACTTGTGGTGACGACATCAAAGTTTTTACTCCATCCTAAACCTACCATCCATGAACCGGGTGGAAGTACGAGGAAAGGCCTGTTGTTATCCAAAGGTAGATCCGCTTCGACGAAGAAAGCTTTCGTGTTCAATTCCGGTTCTAAGAGTAAGTAGTTATCTCTGTCGGATAGTTTGTACTCAATTTCCCTGCACGGTACCTCAATACTGTATATTTTACCCTCGTCTATGGGGACTAGTACCTTTAATATTTTAGTGCCTTTCGGTAAGGGTAATGGGTTCACGTTGTAATCGGCTATTATAACCCTAAAACCATCCTTATCCCTCCACAATGGGGATACTAATATTAACTTATCCTTTTTACTAAAACAACAAGCATTAGGTTGATACACGTAACTACCATTCAAATAAAGTAGTGCTAATTGAACTTGAGATTCGACTTTTATTATCCAGGGAACACTGAGACCGTGATCTGGGAACTTGTGCGGCCAGTAGTAAGTGCAAATATCTTCAACGGAGCGTATCTCGTAAACTTTTGGATTACCAGAGTTTTGAACACTACATTCAGATGCTATTGGAGTAGTTAAAAGTAAAAGTAACAAAAAGGTGATGTATCTAATCATCAATCGTTCCCCCTACGTTTTCTCGATATAAATCTAAATGTAACAATTAACGCATAAACACAGGGAAAAGACTCATTATTTTCAGTTCTCTCTTTAACGTTCACTTTCTTCCATTGATTATTAAAAGTTTTCCATTCATTATTAATATGATCTCTACGTATGATCCAAATTACTGAGCCCGAATTGTGTATAAAATTTGTAACCCTTTTGTTCCAGTACGTAACGTTAAAGTCAGTATTTCTTGATCTAATTAATTCTTCTATATTACCCAATATTTTAATATATATAGGGCTATTATTTTCATAATATCCAAATGGACAATCGTGTGTAACATACATATATTCTCCGTCTTCAATTGGGTTATGAATATATGTTGAAGCATATTGATCTACTGAATCTATAAATACCTCATGCCACTTATTACCAACTTTTACAAATATTGCTGTCCAAGCATGATTTACTTTGTTTTTATTGCCATTACCCAAGTGTCCAATAATAATATAGCACGGGACCCCAGTCGCTCTGTATAGTGCTGCTGTTAAAGCGGCATGATCGGCGCAGTTCCAACTATCTCCAGCGTCTAAAAACACCTCCGCAGGACCGTACTTGTAACATCCGTTCATGAATCCATAGTAATAGCATACATGCCAGTTAGTAAGTCCATAGTATGGTATTTTGGAAGCTACCCAGTACGCTAGTCTTATGGCTGCTTCAAACATCGGATTTTTCATTAAGTTGTGCTCAGCAACGGTCGAATTTTGGAACGGTACTCCAAGCGACTCCTCGACCATATAATAAAGACTAACGCCACCTATATATATGTTTTCCCAACTACTTGGTATCCAATATTTACCGTTTCGTATCAGTCCCCAATCGTTACTTCTACACTTATCGTATTCGCACTTAAGCGTAAATTCTGCGTATTGTTCTTCGTTAATTGGGCCCCATTTTACTTTTCCGAATTCGGCGGGGGCTCCGTTCGGTGGGACGTGTCCCTGGAGTAGTGAGTTGTTCCCGTACCATACTTGGATTACCTTGCCCACGGAGTCGCCCTCGTATGGGGCGCAGTAGAGTATGTACTTGGCGACTCTTATCCAACCCGCGGTGTAATCCGCGCCCACGAGTTCACCCGTCCAATCCACGATCGGCGTGTCTCGAGTCGCCAAGTACTTCGCCCACTCGCAATGCCCAACCCACTGGAACCACTCGGGTTGAGCACCGACGGGAGCGGTTAGAACCAGGAGGAAGGGGACCGCGAAGAGCGCGGTGGCCCTCACGGTTCATACCACCCAGGTAGTTAGTACTACAAAACACCACCATCCGTAGACTTATATGCTTTTCCAAAACCGATAGAGACCCGTTCTCACCGGCACGAGGATCGCAGATACAGCATCCTTTCCTTTCGCTCACCGTCGGATCCTGGGGATCACGGCCGCGGTCGTGGTCAGTACGAGGGCGAGTGCGGCGGCGTTGGCGAAGGTCCAGCCGTTGAGTCCCTCGGACATCACGGCCCCGACGATGACCTGGTTGACGGCGTACCCCACCCCGATGGCTATGGAGACGCTCCTGACGCCCCTTCCCCCGCCGCTCAGCACGTTGGCGGCGTAGTACATGAGCCCGGTGGCGGCCCCCGCGGCAAGGACGCCGACCCAGTTCATCCCGGTGATCATGGTGAGGGCGCAGAGGGCCGCCGAGGCTGCTATCGCGGGGATCTCGCCGAGGGTCGGTCCGGCGAGTTGTGCGACGCCGCCCGCCGCGGTCATGGCGGCTATGAGGGGACCGTACCCGTGGGGTTCAACCTTCGGTGCGATCAGGGTGATGGCCGAGTTCGGTAGCGTGGAGGCGAAGGTGAGGGAGAGGGCCGCCCAGGGGATCACGCGGTAGCCTCTTTCCTCCGACACGATCTCCATGGGTTTGAGCGTGAGCTTGAGCAGCGGTAGGGCGGTCACGGCGGAGACGACGCTGAGGAGGAAGCAGTCCCCGAAGGGGTCCTTCACGTACGAGGAGAGGGCGTAGCCGCCGACGAACCCCGCGTTCGATATCATGTTGTTGAGGGCGACGGTCCTCCTGCCGAGTTGCAGCGCGGTGGCGAGGTTGGCGGGGAACGAGAACCCGGAGCACACCCCCTGGACGGCCCTGGCGGCGGCGAGGGTTCCGACGGTGGGGTGTAGGAGGTAGGGGAGTAGGGCCCACCCGTAGCCCAGGCATCCCAGGCACACGGGTACGCCGGCGGGTCTCCCCTCGATGATCTCGGGGCTCTTGAGGGTTGTCAGGGTCATGGTGACGGAGAAGGAGGATAGGACCACGCTGGCGAGTAGGGCGTCGCCCCCGTGGGCGTAGACGTAGGCGGGTACGTTGGGTAACACGAGGGCGGCCGCGGCGGATATTAGGGCCGAGTTGGTGTAGAGAGACGCCCTGACCGCGTCCGAGGGGGACACCCCCGTGGCGGTGGAGGGTATTCCCGATCCCGGAACCGTGGAGGAGCGGTTGGCATCGGTCCTGGCGTCCAGGCCGTTGGTGAAGGTGGTGGAGGGTTTCGCGGTCGGGTGCGGTTGTCGCGGTGTGGTGGCCAGGGTGGAGGGGGTCACGGTCTTCGACGTGGAGTTGGCCGGGGAGGGGTTGGCGAGGGTGCTCTCGGGCCTGTTCGACGTCCCGGGGGATCCGGTGGCCGTGCCGGGGCGTGGTGAGTCGGTGTCGGGTTTGGGCGTGGTGAACGTGTGTCGGGCCCATCGCGGTTTTTACGTCAGGGTTCCTCCCTGACGTGGATCCCGTGACCGGGTACGACGACCGGGTACTTCAGGACTTTCCTCAGGGACCGCTCGGCGGCCTCGGGGTCCACGGCGAGGGCGGGTGGTTTCCGCTCGAGGGCGTTGTCCGGGGTCGGGCAGGCGTCGCCGGCTATCACGAGACGGTCCTCGACGACCACGGAGACGTGGCCCGGTGTGTGGCCGGGGGTCGGGACGATCTCGACGCCTTCGGGCGGGTCGAAGGCCGTGACGGGTTCCGCGTCGACCGGGAGGTCGTTCAGTTCCTCCTCGCCCGCGTAGAAGTCGGGACGTAGGGCCTCGGCGAGGGCCGGCGCGTTGGCCACGTGGTCGGTGTGCGAGTGCGTGAGGATGACGGCGTCCACGCCTCCCCTGGCCTCGAGCGCCTCGACGAGCTCGTCGGGGTTCGTGGCCCCTGTGTCGACGAGGATGTTCATCTCGGGGGTCTCGATGAGGGTCACGGAGGAGTCGGCGCGGGCCACCGTACCGTCCCTTCTCCTGACCAGTTCACCGGGTCTGAGCTGGTACACGGCCACGGTCATCGGCCGTAATCCCCCGTGTAGAGGCCGGCCCCTTTCACGTCGATCAGGACCATCTGAACGACCCTCTCACCTCGAGCCACCCTGTAAGGCTCGTCCCCGTGGTTCACGGCGAGGACCCGGATGGGTCCCTCGAAGCCGGGATCACCGAGGGCCGTGTGGACGGTGACGGCGGACCTCAGGAGGGTGGATCTCGGGAGGAAGAGGGCGGCCTTGTCCCCGGGTATCCGGACCTCGGGTTCGAGCTCCCAGACGTACGGGCGCCTCGGTTCCAGCTCGTAAACGCCGTCCCCGTCGGGTTCCACCTCCCGGTACCGCGGTAGCACCTTGGTATCGTCGTGGAGGAGGGCGGCGGGTCCCTCCGGTTCCATGACCCTACCGAGCCTGAGGTCGACGCCGGCGGGTTGGTACTGGTCGGGGTCCAGACCCGGGAGGAGGCGCCTGAGGACGTGCTCCCCCAGGATCATACGAACACCCCTTCGCACAGCCAGGCCGCCTGCGTGGCGGAGAGCAGGAGCCTGCCCGTCGGGGTCTCGTTCACGTCCTCGGCCCCGGTGGTGAGGGTCTCGAGGAGTCTCTCCGTGGCATCCGGCGTCAGTAGGGACGAGGCCATCCTCTCGGCCGTGCGGCGGTCCACCCACGCGGGGAAGAGTTCTCCGAGCGACACGGATCGGGACCTTAGGACCAGGGTGGCCGAGGCCTTGAAGGTAGGAGGGTAACCGAGGGACGTGAGGTGATCGTGAAGGGCGTCTAGGTCCGTGAACCCGAGCCTGTAAACCCTGTGCCCGTCGAGAAGGGCGCTGAGGACGCACCCCCTCGGTCCTTGAACCACGGTCACGTTCACGTCGTCCCTGAGTCCGTGTTCGGCCTCCTCCACCTCGACGTTGGAACCCTCGAAGCGCTCGGGGTCGACGTCGCCGGCCAGTTTCACCTCCACCCTCCCGACGAGGGATCTCGCGGCCCTAACGGTCTGCTCGATGAGCCTCGCGTCGGGTTCGCCCACGGCGGCCACGCGGACGGTGGGACCTCTGACGAGCTTCCAAACGCCGCCCGGACACCTTAACTCGACGAATGGATCCGACACGGATATCGCGGCGAGCACGGCGCACACCCCGGGGGTGCTCCTGATATGGAGGAGTTGACCTTCGACGAGAGGGTGTTGGACTTCGTATGGGACTTCGTGAGGTTCATGGAGTGCGGCGTCGCGGTGGCCGCGATCAAGGTAGCGGGCGAGAGAGGTAACGCGATCAGGAGGATGATGGCCGAGATAATGGTGGAGCTCATCGAGGAGCACTACGGGATACCGGACGATCCCAAGGAGGCCATCCTGGCCCTGATCTCGCCCTTCGCGGAGGCGAAGCTCGAGGACGACGTGTTGGAGGTCGAGGACTGCAGGCTGTGTTACTCGGCCTACCTGAAGGACGTGGCCGGTGAGAAGGAGCTTGAGGTCATCAGGAAGGTACCGCCATGCCCGTTCAAGGCCGTGTTCGACGTTATCGCGTCCAAGAGGGGGTGGGACGTGAGGCTCGAACCGCTGGAGACGCCCCTATCGGGTGAAACCGAGCCGGGCTCGTGCAGACAAAGGCTCGTCGAGCGGTGATCGACAGGGGTGGCCCCCACGACCTCGATCCCCCGTGGCATCGGGCCGCACGGTAGCCGCGACCCCCGAGGCCGTCAAGCCCCGGGCGATCCCGCGCCACCGGCGGGCCCCCGGGTGCTCGGGCTCTAGGGCCCGCGTGGTGGGAGGCGCCGACCTCCACCGATGCCTCGGGTGACTCGGACGGAGGTGTAGAGCGCGGGTGAGAGCGGTGGCGGCACGCGGATGAACCCGCCGCCTTCCCTCGGCAACGTCCGCTCGGGAACGTCACGATCCACCGCCCGACGAAGGCAGCACGGGTCGGGGCCGAAGGATCACCGTCCCTCCGCTCACGCGTGAACAACCGGCGGGACCAACTACACGACCCGCTCGTACCCGTCGAGGAACCGTCGCCACCGGTTCTCGAACTCCTTCGGGGTCGTGAGGTGGAACTCGAACGGATGGTCCTCGGGCAGGTTCAGTTCCTCCTCCACGATTCCTCTAACGTCGTGCGGTCTCAGCTCACGGGCCCGCTCCGTGACTATCAGCACGTCCACGTCGGAGCCGCCCGTGGCCTTGCCTTTGACCACGCTACCGAACACGATCACCTCGGCCCGCGGGTCGATCCGTTTCCGGACCACCTCCGCGATCCGACGCGTCCAGCGCCGCCACCTTCGAACGTACTTCAAGAAGATCCGGTAGCGCCGGCGCAGGTACCTCACGTACCACTCCGGGATCTCCTCGGACACGGGGGCGCTCCCCTTGGGGTCGTACGACGAGGCGCGATCGTTGTGGGAGCGGGCGCGGGAGGCACTCAGGCTGGCGGAGTTCAGCCTCGAGGAGGAGATGTACCGATGGACAGCACTCCACGCCGAGCAAGCCGTACAGCTGGGTATCAAGGCCGCGCTGGCTTTCCTAACCGGCGAGTACCCTCGAACCCACGACCCCTCCAAGCTGCTGGGGGTACTGGCCGACGTCACCGGGGACGATAGGGTAGGAAAGCTCGCGAAGGGCCTCCGGGACGAGCTGAAGATGTTGTCGGACGCGTACACGGCCGCGCGCTATCGGGCCGAGTTCCCGTACGACTCAGATGAGGACGCAAGACGGTTCATCGAAGCGGCCGAACGGGTGCTCTCCACCCTTCGAGAGCTGCTCGAGGAACACGGGTTCGACGTGTGAGCCCCGCGATCGGGAGTGACCCGTTTCGGAGGACCGACCCGGCGGTGTCGGCACCTCTCGCCACTATTCCCCGACCTCAGCGGCAACGGCCCGTTCCCACCGCTTCCAGATACGACGACAACATCGTCGGGGGCCGGAGAAGCGAACCCCGGATCCCCGACGCGTCCCCGTCCATACACCCTCCCTGGACCACCCACTACGGTCGGAACACCACTCGGGAGGCCGTGTGAGGTTCGATCCCGTGGGATCCGTACCGAGACTCGGGAACTTCCGTGGTCGGGCGGTGGCGCTGACGCCTTGACGTCTTGAGAGACTTCCCGTTGCGACGCCGACGGGCGCCGAAGGAGGTCTATATGGAAACCGCTCCAGTATTCCTTTGAGATATCCCCCTCCTTGATCCACGCCCTTAATCGAATCCCTGGCGGTTTAGAAACGCATATCAGTATTCGGATGGTGATGTTTCATGGTACTAACCGTCGGGGAGGCGCGAGTCGTGAAGATCGCAGTGCTTTCTCTCCGCGGTTCCCCTCCTCCCGATCCTGAGCGCTCCCGTCGGTGCTCAACCCGAGTGGTTCCAGTGGGTTGGGCATTGCGAGTGGGCGAGGCACCTGGCGACGCCCGGTGGTGGTGCTGTTCCAACTTCCCCTGGGGAATGGGCGGTTGATGTGGGTGTTGGCTTTGCTTTTCGTCCTGTGCCAGCCCGTGGGGGCGCTATCGTTCGGTCTCCACGCTAACGACGCGCCACCATGGGTATACAGCGAGGAGTACAAGCCCCGTGGTAGCTTTTCCTTCATCGAGCATCCTACTTTGACTGGAGATCGGTTCCTCTTAGTCGCGCCGCTCTGGCGGGAGGACGATCGCTACCGGGTGATCCTCGGCGTATACGGGGCGAAGGAACTGGCCTTACCACCCGGTTCGGTGATTCACCGAGTATTGGTCCCTCGAGCGGTGGCTAGGGTGGAAGATGGGGTGATCACGCGCGGTCCGTGGCGCGAGGTGAGGTACTCGCTGCGAGCGTCGGGCGAGTTCATCCAACTCCAACCCGAAGAAACAATGGATGGTGTGTTCGTTGTGGAGGCGGGTTTGCCGACCCGCGACGGGTGGATCCGGGTCGCGCTGACGCCTGGACACTGGCTCGTTGCACTCGGTTGGACTCTGGACTTCAACCTACTCACACCAGACGGAAAAACTCTATTCCAAGGTCGACACCCGTACGACGAAGTCGAATACAACCTCCGGTCGTGAGGGGACGTGGGGTGTGGCGCGTGCGGGGAGGGGTTAGTCCCTGGGTTTCACCGGTCTGAACGCCTCGAAGAACACGCGTGGGTTCTTGAGGGAGCCGGTTCCGTCGGCCGGTTTCACTATTATCCTTCCGCCGGTGAGGGTGGAGGCTATCATGCCGCCGTCTTCCCTCCACCCGTGGAACACGACGACCTCTCCCTTGGGTAGGTCGGTGGATATCAGGTCGGGGTTCTTCACCTGTAGCATCGTCCCTTCCTTGAGGTCTTCCGGGTTTTCGACGTGTAGTCTGGAGTAGTCGGCGAACTTCTTGGATCCTCCCCCGAAGGCGGAGCTCACCTTCCGTCGTACGTCCTCCTTGGAGGCCTTCGGTTCCACCCTCTTGCCCATCTGTCCCCTTCTGGCTATCGCGAGCGCCGCGACGCCGTGGTCCCTCAGGTCCTTGGCCCTGACGTTCTCCAGCTTCCCGGACGATAGCCTGTACACGGCTTCCTTCGTGGTCTCGCTCTCGTCGACTATCACGATGTCGGAGTCGGGGAGTACCTTCTTGACGGCCTTCACGGCGGTCTCCCTGCCGGGTCCGTGGCCCACGTACACTACGGCGGGTTCTTCCCTGTCGGCGAGGAACATCCTGAGCGTTCTGGCGAGTTCTTCCACCTGTTCGTCCTCGGGGGCCCTGACTTTGACGGAGGTGACGTCGCAGGGGCCTCTCCTCGGTATGTAGGCGATTCCGAAGTTGACGGTGCCGGGGTCGAGGGAGAGGACGGGTCCGTCCACGCCTTGGGAGGAGAGGAGTTTGATCCTGGCCCTGCCGGAGGTTTCCTTCATGAGGTCGTCGACGAGTTCGTTGAGCCTGGGGGCCGGGACGACGGCTTTGATGGAGTCGGCGTCTGATTCTATCACGTGGCCTTCGTGCTTGTAGACGAGGGAGGCGGCCTTTCCGACGTTCTCGACCTCTATCAGCACGTTCTCGACGGGGTACACCTCGAAGACGCCGGCTTTCTCCACGGCGTCGGCCACGGCCTCGGCGAGGTTCTCCGGGTCGACCTCGTCGTCGGTGAGGATGTTGACGACGAGGCCGTCGACGCCGAGTTCTTCGGCGGCCAGGGCCGCGGCGGTCTGTTCCTCCACCGTGGTCCTTTCCTTGCCCTTCCTGAACACCCTGACGCCTTCGACGGTTCTAGGTAGGACTTCGACGACGGTGGGACCGGCCCTGCCGGTTTCCCTGCCGCCCACGGTTCTGACGCCTTCGAACTCCCTCCCTAGGACCTCGACGTTGACGCCCGCTTCCTCCATGTCGGTCTTCAGTTTGTCGAACTGGACGTCCCCGAGGCACGATACGTGCAGTCTGCCGTCCTCGTCGACCTCGTACTCGATGCCCAGGTACCTGCGTTTCCAGGATTCGAGGACGTCTAGGGCGGTTCTCAGGTCGTCCACGGAGAGCGCGTACCTGACGCAGGGTCTCACGTCCTCGGGGTTGTCGACGCGGTATCCGCCGGTTTCGGTGAGGAGGGATCCGGCCTCGGGGGTCTCGTCGAAGGCTACCTGGACTATGTCCCCGGGTCGAGCTTCCCGGATCCTGGAGCCGTCGGGCCCCATGAGGGCTTTGACCCTGTACTCGTCGTCGCCGATCCTGAGGGTGTCTCCCTCGCGGAGGGTTCCGGATCTTACGACTCCCACGGCCACGTTGCCTAGGCCTTCCTCCTCGTGGACGTCGATGACGAGGAACGCGGTCTCGTCGTCCTCGGATCCCCACCTGGAGGGCTCCACGTTTTCGATCACGGCTTTGAGTAGTTCCTCGATGCCTTCGCCGGTCTTCGCGGAGGTGGGGACGACGGCCGCGGGTTCCAGGCCTCGGTTCTTGACCTCGTTCACGACTTCCTCGAAGTCGGAGTCGGTGGCCCTGTCCATCTTGTTGACGGCTAGGATGACGGGTAGGCCGAGTTCCTTGGCGAGTTCTATGAGGACCTCGGTTCTGGCTTGGACGCCTTCATCGGCGGCCACGACGAGGACGAGGCCGTCGGCGGCCATGAGGGCTTTGCCGACTTCCTCCCTGAAGTCGGAGTGGCCGGGCGTGTCGAGGAACCTGATCTCGGTGTCCTCCACCTCGACGGGGATGACCTTCATGACCGCGGTTATCCCGCGTTCGAGTTCGAAGCCTTCCTCGTCAGGGAATTCGCCGGTGATCCTCTCCAGGAGCGAGGATTTGCCGTGGTCGACGTGGCCGGCTATCGCCACGTTGATCCTCTTTCGACCCCTCGTCACTTCGAAACCCCCCGTAAGGGTGTCCGATCACCTACGTAACCGTACCGTCGGGGGTGATGGTGGTGAGGGTCACGGTGGTGGGTGCGGGTCCGGGTGGGTGTTGGGTGGCCCGTAGGTTGGTGGAGGCGGGTCATGAGGTGTCGTTGGTCGTCCCGCCTGAGAGGCGTCTGGAGAGGGTCGACGTGGGGCCGTTGGAGGTCCTGGTCGGTGAGGGGCCCGGTGGTGGTGCGGTCTACTCGATGGGTAACCTGGAGTTCCACGGTCCGGGTCGTCTGGAGGGTGCTTTCCGGTCGGTGACGGAGGATATCTCGACGCCGGTGTCGGAGACGCCGGATTGGGTCCTGTCGGGGTTGGATCTGGAGGTGGAGGGGGCGGCCGCGGAGGTGGCCGAGCGTAGGGGGTTGAGGGTTTCCCGGACGTTCAAGGCGGTGGATTTCGGTTCGTGCGACGGTTGCGGGCGGTGTTTGGAGTGTCCGCGGGGTGCGAAGTGGGATCCTTGGGTCGAGGTCCCGGAGCGTGTGGACGTGGTGGAGGGTAGGGCGGTGTCCGTGGACCCGGATGGGGTCGTGGTTTTGGAGGACGGTGACGTGGTGGGGGGTGATCGTCTGGTGTTGGCGGCGGGGGCGTTCGGGTCGCACGATCTGTTGAGGGGGGCGGGTTTGGTGGGGGATTCGGGTTTCTTCGTGGATCCTTACGTTCACGTGGTGTCGGACGCGCGGTGGGAGCCTTCGATCCAGATGGGTTGGAAGTTGGAGGGTGATGGTTTCAACGTGTACCCGCACGCGACGTCGGGGGCGAGGGGTCGTTACTGTCTGATGGTGAAGGTGGCGGACGGCGTGTCGGGTTCCGTGGCGTCGAGGAGGAAGCCGTTGGAGGGTGAGACGGTGAGGAGGATCGCGGAGGGTGTGGCCGTGGCCGTGGAGGTGTTGAGGGAGGCCGGTCTGGGCGTGGAGGGGGTGGTGGGTCCGGCGGCGGCGCACCCGGGTGGTTCTTTGGCCTCGTTCGTGGAGGGTTTCCGGGTTCCTTCGGCCAACGTTTGGGTTTCGGATTCTTCCGTGTTGGATCGGGCGCCGGGTGCTCCGCCGATCGGTTGGATCCTGGCGGTGGCGGAGGAGGTTTCGAGGGCGGTGGGTCGTTGAGGCCGGTCGACATCGTCAGGCACGAGCTGATCGGGCTCAGGTGTAGGGTCGTGAGGTCGTTGGGGCCGGGTTCTTGGGAGGGTTTGGAGGGGGTGGTGGTGGACGAAACGAGGAACACTTTGGTTTTGGACACGGGTTCCGGCGAGGCGAGGGTCGTGAAGGAGTTGGTCCTGTTGGATTTCGAGCTTCCGTCGGGGGAGGTGGTTAGGGTCGACGGGGCCTTGTTGGTCGGGAGGCCGGAGGAAAGGCTTACTAAGCGGCTCCGGTTCGCGGAGACGGTCAGGGGAAGGTTCGACCCCGAGGATTACGTGGACGGTTGACGGGGGTTCGCTGTGCGATGGCTAGGGACGCGGGAATGGGCTTCAAGCCCCCTAGGAAGGAGTGCGACGATCCCAACTGTCCGTTCCACGGGAACCTGTCGGTGAGAGGGATGGTGTTGGAGGGAGTCGTGGTCAGCGATAAGATGGACAAGACGGTGATAGTGGAGAGGGAGTACTACCAGTACATCCCGAAGTACGAGAGGTGGGAGAGGAGGAGGTCCAGGATCCCCGCGCACAACCCTCCGTGTATCGACGCCAAGGAGGGCGACAGGGTCAAGATCGCGGAGTGTAGGCCGCTGAGCAAGACGAAGAGCTTCGTCGTGGTAGAGGTTCTCGAGCGGGCGGGTGAGGGCAGATGAAGGCGATCAAGGCGAAGTCCCCGAGGGCGGCGCTGCCGGTAGGGGCCAGGCTGGTCTGCGCGGACAACACGGGTGCTAGGATCCTGCAGATCATCGGTGTCAGGGGTTACAAGGGCATCAGGAGGAGGTTGCCGAACGCGGGTATCGCGGACATGGTCGTGTGCTCGGTGAAGGACGGTACCCCGGACATGCGTAAGGAGGTCGTCAACGCGGTGATCATCAGGCAGAGGAAGGAGTACAGGAGGCCGGACGGGACGCGGGTGAAGTTCGAGGACAACGCCGCCGTGATCACGTCCCCGGACGGTGCCCCGAAGGGTACCGAGATCAGGGGTCCCGTCGCGAAGGAGGCGGCGGAGAGGTGGCCCAGGATCGGTAGCATAGCCAGCATCATCGTCTGAGGGGGTTCGTTGACGGTGAGGTGGACCAAGTCCAGGCAACCGAGGAAGCAGAGGAAGGCGTTGAGGGAGGCGCCGCTGCACAAGCGGCAGAAGCTGATGAGCGCGACCTTACACCCGGACCTGAGGGAGAAGTTCAACCGTAGGAGCCTGCCCGTGCGCAAGGGTGACGTGGTCAGGATCATGAGGGGCGATTTCAAGGGGCACGAGGGCGAGGTCGTGGAGGTCGATCTCAAGAGGTTGCGCGTTTACGTGGAGGGAGCGACGATCGAGCGTTCGGACGGTCAGGAGGTGTACTACCCGATCCACCCCTCTAACCTTATGATAATCGAGCCGAACATGGACGACCCAATGCGCAGGAAGATCATCGAGAGGTCGGGCGGAGAGCCCGAGTGAGGGGGTAGGAGTACTTGGGACGCGCGCGTAAGGGTCCGAAGAGGCACGTCAAGAGGCTCGCCGCCCCCTACGCCTGGCCCATCCCGAGGAAGGAGGGCGGCAGGTTCGCCCCCAGGCCCTACCCTGGTCCGCACACCATGGACACGTCCGTCCCTCTCCTGATACTGGTGAGGGACATCCTGGGGTACGCGGACTACGCCCGGGAGGCCAGGAAGATCATCACGAGGGGCGAGATCTACGTCGACGGCGTGCCCAGGAAGGAGCCGAAGTACCCCGTGGGGATAATGGACGTCGTCGAGATACCGAGGGTCGACGAGAGGTACAGGGTCATCATGAACGAGCACCACAGGATCGATGTGGTGCCGATAGACGAGGACGAGGCCAGGATCAAGGTGTGCAAGATCAAGAACAAGACGTACGTGAAGGGAGGGAACCTACAGGTCACGCTGCACGACGGTAAGAACTTCCTCGTGGAGATCGAGGACCCGACGGACCCGAAGGAGGACGTGTACAGCGTGGGTGACTCGGTGGTCCTGCGCCTGCCCAAGCCCGATGAGGACGGTCGCTGGGAGGTCGAGGATCACATCCCGTTCGAGGAGGGCGTGTGGGTGTACGCCACGACGGGTAGGCACTCCGGCGAGACCGGCAAGGTCGTGGAGATCCAGACGTTCGAGGGTCCGGAGGAGGACCTGGTGACCGTGGAGAACGAGGAGGGCGACAGGTTCCAGACCACCGCCGACAGGCTGATCGCGATAGGCAGGGACGAGCCCCTGGTCACGGTGAAGAGGGAGGAGGGGTGAACGCGCCGTGGTCGTGGACGAGGAGACGCGGAGGGCCATCCTGGAGGACTGGGAGAAGCACCCGATGAGGAGACCGAGGGTCGAGAAGGTCACCGTCAACATCGGCGTGGGCGAGGCCGGTGACAGGCTCGAGAAGGCCTACGAGCTCCTGAAGGACCTCACGGGTCAGAGGCCCGTGTACACGAAGGCCAAGGTCACGAACCCCACGTTCGGTATCAGGAGGGGTCTACCCATCGGGGTCAAGGTCGACCTGAGGGGAGACAGGGCGATCAGGTTCCTGAACTGGACCCTGGACGCCATCGACAGGGAGCTGAAGGCGAGCCAGTTCGACGAGTTCGGGAACGTGTGCTACGGTCTCGAGGAGCACATCGCCCTCGAGGGCGTGGAGTACGACCCCGAGATCGGTATCTTCGGTATGGACATCGCGGTGTCCCTCGAGAGACCGGGCTTCAGGGTCATGAGGAGGAGGAAGGAGAGGAGGAAGGTCCCGAGGCGGCACCGGCTCACGCGCGAGGAGGGCATAGTCTTCATGGAGGAGGAGTTCGACGTCACCGTCGTGGAATAGAACATCGGGGGTGAATCCCCGGATGGCGAAGAGGGAGTTCGGTAAGGGAGCCCACAGGTGCCGCCGGTGTGGGGACACGCACGGGGTCATACAGAAGTACGGGATCTACCTGTGCAGGCAGTGTTTCCGAGAGGTAGCCAGGAAGATGGGGTTCAAGAAGTACCACTAGAGGGGGTAGGATCATGACCCTGCTGGACCCGCTCGCGAACGCCATGGCCACCCTGAAGAACAACGAGATGGTGGGTAACAAGGAGTGCGTGATAGCCCCCGCCTCCAAACTCATAGGCAACGTGCTCAAGGTCATGCAGGAGTACGGTTACATCGGCACGTTCGAGTACATAGACGACGGTAGGTCGGGCAAGTTCCTGGTCAAGCTCGTCGGAAGGATAAACGAGTGCGGCGCCATCAAGCCCAGGCACCCCGTGAAGAAGGACGAGTGGGACGAGTGGGAGCAGAGGTTCCTACCCGCCAGGGACTTCGGCCTCCTGATAGTCACCACGCCCGAGGGCGTCATGAGCCACTACGAGGCGAAGGAGAAGGGACTCGGAGGTAGACTCCTGGCCTACGTGTACTGAGGGGGATCCTCCCTTGACCCTCGAGACCGTGAGCGAGAAGGAGGGAGCCATCCCCGGCATCATCCTGATGGAGGAGAGGGTCCCGATCAAGGACGAGGTGGAGGTCGAGGTCTCCAGGGCCAAGGACAAGAGATACCTCGTCACCGTGAAGGGACCGAAGGGAGAGGTCACCAAGGAGTTCTACTACCCGGACGTGTACATCTGGGTGGAGGACGACGAGGTCGTCATAGCCGCCACCAGGAACACCCGCAGGCACAAGGCTATAATAGGAATGATCAAATCCTACGTACAAAACATGCAGAAAGGAGTAACGGAAGGCCACGAGTACAAGCTTAAACTGGTGTACTCACACTTCCCACCGGAGGTTAAAGTAGACCAGGAAAAAGGTGTCGTATACATAGAGAACTTCCTTGGAGAGAACGTACCTAGGGTCGCTAAAATAGTAGATCCTGAGAACACCGAGGTTATAGTACAGGGTCAAGACATAATCGTAAGAGGAATAGACAAGGAGGCTGTAGGTCAAACAGCGGCCAACCTAGAGCAGGCCACGAAGATCAAGGACAAGGACCCGAGGGTCTTCCAAGACGGTATATACATAGTGGAGAAGGATGGCAAGAAGATCGAACTAAGGGTCTAAGGGGTGTCGTCGAGGATGGTTAGGAACCCTAACCTGACCGAGGAAGAGAAGAGGCTCCTGAAACTGAGGGAGGAGTTGAAGAGGAAGAAGCCCAAGTTCAGGAGGCAGGAGTGGCACAGGTACAAGAGGTTGGGTGAGAAGTGGCGCAGGCCCAGGGGTAGGCACAGCAAGATGAGGAGGAAGTTCAAGGGTAAGCCGAAGATGCCGAACCCGGGGTACGGCTCGCCCGCCAAGGTCAGGGGACTGCACCCATCGGGTTACGAGGAGGTTCTCGTGTACAACCCCAAGGACCTCGAGAAGATAGACCCGGAGAGGCAGGCCGCCAGGATAGCCTCGAGGGTCGGGGCGCGGAAGAGGGAGGAGATCATCAAGAAGGCGAAAGAACTCGGTATCGTTGTTTTAAACGCCTAGGCGCACCTCGCCCTCGTCCGTGATCACGACCACGCCCCGTCCCTCCTCGACCCTGCCGATGACCTCGGCCTCCACGTGTTTCGACACCGTGTCCAGCACGTCCTCCGCCTCGTTCTCCGGCACCACCAACACCATCCCGACACCCATGTTGAAGGTCCTGTACATCTCGTCGAGGGGAACGTCGGCCAGCCTCCTTATCTCCTCGAACACCGGGTGCGGCTCGGGAGGATCGCTCACCACGTAGGACACGTCCTCCCTGAGCCTGGTCAGGTTCTCCAGGCCACCGCCCGTGATGTGGGCGATCCCGTGCACCTCGTTACCCTCCAAGGCCTCGAGGACCGGCTTCACGTAGATCCTCGTCGGCCTGAGCAGCTCGTCGGCCACGGTCTCCCCGTGGGGTAACTCGTCCCAGGGGTCGTACTCGGAGAGGAGGACCTTCCTCGCCAGCGTCAGGCCGTTGCTGTGGATCCCGGAGGACCTCAACCCGATCAGGACGTCGCCGGGCTCGATGTCCTCCCCCGTGATCGGCCCGTGCTCGACGAGACCCAGGCAGGCCACCACCAGGTCGAAGCCCTTCCCTTCCTCCTCGCCCTTGATTATCTCCGGTAGGGTCGCCAGCTCACCACCGACCACGGGGGCGCCCGCTTCGGCGGCACCCTTCCCCAGTCCCTCCGCTATCTCCGCGGCGACTTCGGGATCGGGTTCCTCCACGGCTAGGTAGTCAAGGAAGGCGATCGGTCTCGCGCCGAGGCACACCGCGTCGTTCGCGTTCATGGCTATCGCGTCGATCCCGATGGTGTCGTACCTGTCCACGAGTTGGGCGACGAGGACCTTGGATCCCACGCCGTCGATGTTGAACGTGAACAGGTCCTCTCCCACGCGCATCACGGCCGCGTAGTGGCCGATGTCCTCGAGGACCTCGACGCCCTCGGGTTGAACCCCGTACTTGGCCAGGGTCTCCCGTATGGCTTCGACGGCCGCGGCTTCGGCGTCTATGTCCACCCCTGCCTCCTCGTAGGTGCTGGGTTTGCCCAAGGGGAGGCCCCCTCACGTGACCCTGAAGCATTCGAGGTTCTCGGGGGCCACGGAGAAGGCTACCCTTATCTTGCTCTGGAGTTTCCTGGAGAGTATCCTGCACGCCCTGCGCTCGCCGTGGTTCGTGAAGATCCTCCTGGGGGGTCTGGGTCTTATCGTTCTGACGTACTTGATGAGCTCGATGAAGTCCCCGTGACCGCTGAACCCGCTCACGGTCTCGACCCTGAGGTTGACGCGTAGGGTCTCGGTCTTCCCGTTGGGGGTGGGGAGCGGTACCTCCCTCTCTCCCTCCTGGATCCTTCTACCGAGGGTGCCTTCGGCCTGGTAGCCGACGAAGATGAGGGTGTTCTTCTCGTCCTCGCCCAGGGCCCTGAGGTAGTCGAGTATGGGGCCTCCTTCGAGCATTCCGGACGTTGAGATTATCACGGCGGGGTCGTCCGAGTCTATGATGTCCTTCCTGTGCTCGGCGTCCTCCACGGGTTGGAAGCACTCGGCCACGAAGGGGTTGTCGTCCTCGCGGAGTATCCTCCTTCTTAGGTGTCTGTTCAGGTACTCGGGGTAGGCGGTGTGGATCGCGGTGGCTTCCCATATCATACCGTCGAGGTACACGGGGGCCTCGAGTTCGTCGCGTCTGTACATGTCCTCGAGCACGAGCATTATCTCCTGTGCCCTGCCCACGGCGAAGGAGGGGATGAGGACCTTGCCGCCCTTCTTGAGGGTGTCCTGGACTATGCGTCTGAACCTGGCCTCTTGTTTCCTCCTGCTACCGTGTCTCCTGTCCCCGTAGGTCGATTCTATCACCATGGAGTCGACGCGCTTGAACCTGTTGTCGGCGGGGTCCAGGAGTCTGGAGGGTGATGGGTTGATGTCGCCGGTGTAGACGAAGTTGTGCCCTTTGTCCTCGAGGAACACGTGGACGGAGCAGGCGCCGAGTATGTGGCCGGCGTTGTGGAAGGTGATGCTAATGTCGGGTGATATGTCGGTCGGTTCCCTGTACTTGATGGTGACGGTTCTTTTGATGACGCGTTTGACGTCTTGTTCGGTGAAGGGTGGTTCGTGCCCTCGCTTCTCGACGACTTTGATGAAGTCCGTCAGTAGGAGGTACATGAGGTCTCGTGTGGGTGGTGTGCAGTACACCGGGACCCTTTCCGATACCACTTTGTGTTTGTAGAAGTACGGTAGGAAGCCGCAGTGGTCGAGGTGTGCGTGGGTGATGATTATGGCGTCGAGGTCGTCCATCTTGAACTCGGGGACGTTGAAGTGGGGGTAGGCGGATGGGTCGTCGGGTGGTGCGGCGACGTTCACGCCGCAGTCCATGAGGACCCTGCTCTCCTCGGTGTGGAAGAAGAGGGAGGATCGGCCCACCTCTTGGAAGCCTCCGAGGGCGCTGACCCTGGCCCATCTGGATTCGGAGCCTCTGCTCCTGGTTCTGCCGCAGAAGACGCGTTTGCTGACGTTCCTGAGGAATTTCTTGCGTGAGGCGTCGCCGAGGACGAGGGATCGGGTCGTGTCTATGGTCTTGGAGCGTATCGGGGGTTTCCTGAGGACTATGGGGACCCAGCCGGTGTCCCTGGAGATCCTGTGGATGTTCTTGCCTCCCTTCCCTATGACGAGGCCGGGTTTTTCGGAGAAGATCACGACCTCGCCCGTGTCGAGGAAGACGAGGTCCTTCTCGCCCACGCCCGCGTCCTCGGGTATGTAGTCTAGTATGACGCGTCTGGCGACTTTGATGGGGGATAGGGCGGTGGGGTTGGGTCTGACCTTGATCCTCTTCTGGAGTTCCCTGGCTACCTTGGATATGAGCTCGGAGTTGTCCTTGACGAACACGTGGGGGGCGTTGGTGTAGAGGACGACCTCGGGTCCTTCGAACTCGACGTCGGTCACGACGACGTTCGAGGGTAGTATCTCCTCGAGTTTCCTCATTATCCGCCTCTTGACGTCGCTAAGCGATCGTTCTCCCTCAGTCAATCCTTGGTCCCCATCAGCGGATGATCCTCTCCACTTCCTCCTCCGGGAGGCGGCGGTACCCCTCGTCCCGGGTGATGGTTACGACGTCGATACCTTCCCCGGTGCCGGTGTCCCTCTCGAGGGCTGACTTGACGGCTTGGACGGCCAGTTCGACGGCGTCCTCGAGGCTCATGTCCTCGTCGTAACCGGCCTCGAGGACACCGTAGGCCACGGGTGATCCGGATCCGGTGGCCGTGTACTTCTCCTCGATGACGGACCCGCTGGGGTCGAGGTTGTAGAGCGCGGGCTCGTCCACGTTGTAGCCTCCTATTATCAGCTGAACGAGGTACGGTCTGAACGCCTTCAGGCTCGAGTGTAGGACGTGGGAGGTGACGTTGGCGAGGGCCTTGGCGGTTATCTCCCTCTTGTGTCTGAGCCTGTAGAGTCTGGACTCTGCCCTCATGAGACCGACTATCTTCTGGGCGTCGGCGACGGAGCCGGCGGTGGTCACGCCGACGTGGTCGGTGACCTTGAAGATCTTCCTGACGTCCTTGCCGGCGATGAGGTTGCCCATGACGGCCCTCTTGTCGGCGGCCAGGACCACGCCTTCCTCCGTGGCGATGCCGACGGTCGTGGTCCCTTTGGTGAGTCTCTCAAGTTCTTGAGCCACGTTCTCCGTGATGTCCACAATCACCTCGACATTCCCCCGCTCAGTAGGTTCTCGCCAACCTCAACGTGTGGTCGGCACGCCGCCCGCACACGGGGCACCTCTCGAACTCCGGCTCGTCGTCCGGGTAAGGGGTCCCGAGGGCGTCCACGTCGAGCCTCTCCTCGAGTTCCCTGCCGCAGGACTCGGAACCGCACCAACCGGTCTCTACTACGCCCCCGTCCCGGACGGCGGCCTCGAGATCGTCCAGGGTCTCGGCCCGGTGAAGCATGGACTCGAAGCGTTCTCGGGCCCTCTCTCGGAGGTTCTCGGCCACGTCCTCGAGGAGGGCCTCCACGGCCCTGGGGAGGTCGTCCAGGTCGACCTCCTCCCTCTCGAACTCGTCCCTTCTGAAAAGAACAACGGTCCCGGCCTCGACCTCCCGGGGGCCCACCTCCGCCCTCACCGGGACCCCTTTCAGTTCCCAGTAGTGGAACTTCCGCCCGGGGCTGATATCTCTATCGTCCAACTCCACCCGGAAACCGTGTTCCTTCAGGAGATCGGCGACGTCGCCCGCCGCCTCCTTCACCTCCCTCCTGGCGCCCTTCTTGGGTATAGGGACCACGGCCACCTGTATCGGGGCGACCACGGGGGGCAGCACGAGACCGCTCTCGTCCCCGTGGATCCCTATGACGGCGGCTACGACCCTGTCGGAGACGCCGTAACAGGTCATGTACACGTACTCCGTCTCTCCCTCCTCGGTCTCGAAGGTGACCTCGAAGGTCTTGGAGAAGTTCTGTCCCAGCATGTGCACGGTGCCTATCTGGAGGGCCCTCCCGTTGGGCATGAGGGTGTCGAACGCTACGGTGTACTCCGCCCCGGGGAACTTGTCCCACTCGGGTCTCACGGAGGCGATGTACGGGATGCCCAGGGTATCGAAGAGCCAGGAGTATATCTCGAAGGCCTCGCGCACCTGCTCCTCGGCCTCCTCCTCGGTGGCGTGCGCCGTGTGGGCCTCTTTGAACGTGGTTATCTCCCTCATCCTGATCAGGGGCCTCGTGTGCTTGGTTTCGTACCTGAACGTGTTCACGACCTGGAAGATCTTGAGGGGCAGGTCCGCGTGGGACCTAATCCACAGGGCGAACATGGGGTATATCGCGGTCTCGCTGGTGGGTCTCAGGGCGAGGCGCTCGTTGAGTTCCTTCGTACCCCCGTGCGTCACCCAGTAGACCTCGTCCTCGAACCCGGCTATGTGTTCGGCTTCCTTGGACAGGTTGCCCTCCGGTATGAGGGTGGGGAAGAGGACCTCCTCGTGACCGGTCTCCCTGAGCTTCTTCCTCAGGAGCTCCACGACCCTACGCCTTATTTCGAACCCGTACGGCATCCACACGTACATTCCCTTGACCGGGTACCTCACGTCCATAACCTCGGCGCTCCTGAGAACCTCCGAGTACCACTCGGAGAACTCCATCCGTTAGTCACCCCTAGGGTGGTGAACCGTTGGCGGTGCCGAAGAAGCGGATGCAGTTCCCCCGGGAGGTGATGGTCGGATCGGACGTCCTCGACGACGCTCCGGAACTTCTGAGGAGCGTGGGGATTCCACCCGGCAAGGTCTCGCTGTTTTCGGGCCCCACGACCATGCGGGTCGCGGGAGAGCGCGTCCTCGAGGCGCTCGAGGACGCGGGGTACGAGGTGGAGACGCACGAGGTTACGGGGTCGACCGTGGAGGACGTGAAAAAGGCTTCGGAACACGTGAAGCGGGTTGAACCCGACGTGGTGGTGGCCGTGGGCGGTGGCAAGGTCATCGACGTCGCGAAGGTCTCCAGCCACAGGAACGGGCTCCCCTTCGTCAGTGTTCCCACGAGCGCTTCCCACGACGGCATCGCCTCGCCCTTCGCCTCCATACGCAGGGAGGGGAGACCGTACTCAAAACCGGCTCATGCCCCGCTGGCCGTGTTGGCCGACATCGAGGTCATACGGAACGCCCCCGAGCGTCTCCTCAAAGCGGGCGTCGGGGACGTGATATCGAACGTGACCGCGGTGAAGGATTGGAAACTGGCGCACAGGCTCAGGAACGAGCCCTTCAGCGAGTACGCCGCTTCCATGTCCAAGATGGCGGCCAAGATAGTCATGGACAACGTGAAGCCGATAGGGAAGTGCCTACCCGAGGGTGTGAAGAAACTCGTCCAGGCCCTCATCAGCGGAGGCGTGGCCATGAGCATAGCGGGTTCCTCCAGGCCCTGCAGCGGGTCGGAACACCTCTTCAGCCATGCCCTCGACGTGATAGCCGACAGACCCGCCCTCCACGGGGAGCAGTGCGGCGTCGGCACGATAATGATGGAATACCTACACGACGGGGACTGGAAGCGCATACGCGAGACCCTTAGGAGGGTCGGCGCCCCCACGACGGCCGAGGAACTAGGCGTCAGCGAGGAGGAAGTCATCGAGGCCCTGTGTAGGGCCCACGAGATCAGGCCCGAGAGGTACACGATACTGGGGGACAGAGGCCTCACGAGGGAGGCGGCGGAGAGGGTGGCCCGGGTCACGGGCGTGATCTAGTCCTCCTCGGACCTCTCCACCCTCTCCTCGAACACGACCTTCTCCACGTCGTCGCAGTGCTCCAGCAGGATCGCCGCCATGGAACCCTTGATCCTGGGCCACCTCTCGCCCGCCACGATGCCGTCGAAGGCGATCACCACGGTACCATCCTCGACCCTCACCTCGGCGGGTTCCAGGTCACCGTCCGTCAGGGTCTTCACGAGCCACTCAACCTTGTCCTCGACGTCCTCGAGCTCGTCCACCACCTCGATCTCGTACACCAACGTCTTTCCGGCAAGGGGATGGTTGAAGTCCACCACGACCCTACCTCCCTCGACCCGCAGGACCCTACCGACACCGTCCGGAGTGGCCACCATGGCGTCCTTCTCCAGGGACCCCTCCAGCGGACTTACCGCGTCCTTCGGGTAGGTCCTGACCTTACCCTTGTCCCGCTCCCCGAACGCTTTCTCCGGCGGGACCTCGACCTCGAGCTCTTCCCCGGGCTCCGCCTCCCTCAGGGCCTCGTCCACGGGCTCCCAGACCATGTCCGCGCCCGTGACCACCAACAAGGGACCGGGGGTGGCGTTGGACAGGTTCTCCTCCTCGATGACCTCCTCCCTGGTCGAGTCGAAAACTTCTCCCGTCTCCTTTACCCTACCCGTGAAGTGAATCAACAGGAACCTGCCCTCGCCGGACAACGTTCATCATCCCCTGAGCATGGCCTCGACGAGGAGGTCTACGGCTTCCTCCTCCGTGAGGCCCCTGGCCATTAGCGTTTCCACCTCTTTCCTCTCGATCGTACCCAGGGCGGCCTCGTGCGTGAGCCTCGCCCCCGGGTGGGAAACCCTCAGCTTTGGAACGCTCGAAACCCTCCCATCCCCTTTAATTATTTCCGAACACTCGACGTGACCCCTCACACCGTCGGCTTCGCCCGAGATCTCACCGACCACGTTCACCTCCGCGCCATCTATGGCCGCCGCCTTGAACTCCAAGGAGGCCCTCGCGTTCTCACCCACCAGACGTACGACTTCCTCGACGTCCACCACGTCCTCGTCGACGGCCTTCATGGCCGCGTCGGCCCTCACCACACCCCCCTCGTCCACGCGCATCCTCGAGATCCACTCCATTTCTCCGATCCTACCACGGGTTATCTTGAACGACGAATCGTACTCGGCCCCCGGCCCCACGTCCACGTCGTAAACAGCCCTCAACCTCACCCCGTTCTCCCCGTGGTAGTGAACGTCCGTGACCTTGAGGCTCGAATCCTTGTGGAGGATTATCTCGGCTTCCATCTCGTGGAGCACGTCCTCGGCGCGCGGGAACGAGCAGTGAGACATGAGGGATATCGAGGCTCCCTCTTCGACGATTATCCTGGTTATTATGCGCTGGACTCCCCTCTCCCACGGGATGCCCACGCAGAAGTGGACCGGCTCCTCGAACTCGTACCCGGGCAGGATCCTCAGCTCCGCTCGGACGGTCCCGTCCTCGGTCTCGGAGGATATTTCAAGGCCTTCGGCCTCCTTCACGTTCACGACCTTGTCCTCGATCACCACGATCCTTGGGGCGTCCGGCGAGGCGTGGAAGCCCGTCGGGGCGAACACGTCGTCCACGTTCAGTCCACCGGACACGGCTCCGTCCCCCCGCACACGAGGCAGTGCTGCACAACCCTCTTCGGGTCGCCCTCGTCGACGATCTCGCCCTTCAACATCAGGTAAGCCCTGTCGGCGACGTCCTCCACGAGGTCCCGGTTGTGGGTTATGAGGAGGACGGCGGCCCCTTCGTCCTTTATCGTCTTGATGATCTCGCCGAGGTCCTTCATCGAGGCCATGTCTATCCCGGCGTCGGGCTCGTCGAGCACGGCGACCCTGGGCTTCATCGCCATCACGGCGGCCAGCTCGACCCTCTTCCTCTCGCCTCCGCTGAGGTTCTCACCGCACTCCCTGTCCCAGTACTCCTTGGGGTCGAGTCCCACCCGGTAGAGGCACTCCTTGGCCCACTTCTCGTCCTTCGCACCCACGGACACGTACTCTCCCACGGTAAGACCTTCGAAGCGGGCGGGATCCTGCCAGGCGAGCGTGAGCCCGCGTCTGGCCCTCTCGTGGATCGGTAGGTCTATCACGCTCTCACCGTCGAGGAGGACGTCGCCCTCGAGGACCTCGTAACCCGAGCACCCCATGATCGTCTTGGCGAGGGTGCTCTTGCCGGACCCGTTGGGCCCGACGACGGCGACGATCTCGCCCTCCTCCACGTCGAGGGAGACACCGTCGAGTATCACGGGACCGTTCTCGGCCGCCACCTTCAGATCTTTAACCTCGAGCACTCCGCCGACCCCCACGAGGCGATGGTCCCGCGACCCGGGCCGAGGAAAGCCTTTCTCGGGCCGCCGATGACGGCCCGGCCCGCCAGCCCGGGACACGGGGGTGGCCGACCGGCCAGGATGGGATGAAGCCGGGTGCCGACACCCGGGTACAGCGCCTCCTCCTTATCAGCGCCATCCATTCGATCGCAGGGATGGCTCCCCATGAGGGTGAAGGGGTGCAGGATAGAACCGGAGGAACGCCTCCTGAAGGTCGTCGACGAGACCCCGTCGATCACAGAGGCTCCGGTGTGGGACAAGGTCTACCCACACCACGAGTACGAGGAGGGGGTACTCGAGGAGATCGCCGAGGCCGTGTTCGACGTGCTTAGAGCCACCGAACTCTCGACGGTGTGCGTGGGAGTCGAGGGCATGGATAGCACCCTCTGCGCGGTGGCCGCGGCCGAGGCCTGCCAACGCTACGGTGCCAGGCTGGTCCTCTACACGGTTGGCTTCTATCCGGGCATGCCCACGGGACTCACCCACGCCCGCGTGTACAGACTCGCCGAGTTCATAAGCGAGAACTACCCCGAAATCCCGCTGTCCGTGGGGCACCTGGAGGTGGACCCTCCCCACGAGTCCAAGCGCGAACTGTGCCGGGCGTGCGGGTCGGTGAGGTTCGAGGCCGTGCTGGAGGCCTTCCCCGGGTCCTTAGTGATCGGAGGGGCCAACTTCGGCGAGGCCCCGCACCGAGCCTCCCTGGGTCCGTTCACGGAACACGAGCACGGGCTCGAATACAGACCGTTGATAGATCTCGCTCTCACCAAAGGTCACGTGGTCGCGGGGCTCAGGGAGGCGGGAGTGCATTTCCCGAGGTTCGAATGGTGGAAGAACGAGAGCGGCTGCGGGGTACGGGACCTCCTACTCGATGAACCGGAACCCGACGCCGTCGAGGAGACCGCCCGCATGAACGACGTGTTCCACTCGGCGCTCTCCGAGGGGGGAGCCCACTGTGGGTACAACTACGACACCGCGGTCGTGTTCAACGACGGATCGAAGGCCTACGTCGTCCTCATCCCGTTACCCTGGGGTTGGAACGCCGAGGCGCAAAGGGCGTTCGAGGGGGCCGTGAAGGCGTTGGAGGACGAGGGGTACGACGTCGAGATCGGGCTACCGCCGGTGGAGCCGGAGGATCCACCCGTGCGCAGCGTGTTCAAGAGGGCCAGGGCCCTCGGCATCATCGAGACGGGGTGGTGAAGGGTTGTGATACCGACCTCCCGACCCCTACTGGTCGAGACCGTGGAGCGGAGGCTAAAACAGGCGCTGGCATCGTCCTGCGTCCTCTGGGCCCTCGTGGCCGGGCCCGCCGCCGTCGTCGCCACGCTGTACGAGTCGGGCGGGCCTACCGTCGTCGAGATCACCCACTCCCTCAGGATCGACTTCACGATCACAGGGGGAGCCGTGCTAACGCTGCTCGTGTCCGTACTCTACATCAGGCTCACGGGCAACGCCCTCAAGAGGCTGGCCCGCACCACGTACGTGACACCGGGCATCTACGAACCTCTGCTCAAGTTCGTGGACATGACCTTACTCGACGCCGCGTTCACCTCCGTCACGCTCTTCCCACCGATAGCCGTCGTCCTCGACTTCATCGCCGCCCTCCTGAAGGACCTTCTGGGAGGGACCATCGTGCTACAGCTCGGTCCCAACTTGGGGATAGTCTTCATACACCACCCGTTCGTCTACACCGCGCCCTTCCTCCTGATGACGGGACTCGCGGCCATAGTCCTCCTCAGGGGATTGCTCAAGGCGAGATCCGAGCTTCTCGTCGGGAGCCCCCCTAGCAGCTTCAAGAAGAGGATAGACCGCGTGGTCACGGTGGCCCTGTTGAAGTACGCGTTCGCCATGATGGCCGCCGCCGTACCCTTCCTGAAGGGGCTGACACCCCCGCTCCCCGTCAAACCGAGGTAGGGGGATACGCGCCCGCCCTTGCGCAGAGGTAGGAGAGCCGAGGACATCGCGGCCTCCGTACTCAAGGACATGGGCTTCGAGATAATCGATAGAAACAAGAGGCTGGAGATAGACGGGGAGACCGTCGCCGAGATCGACATAATCGCGGAGAAGGACGGGGAGACCTACGCCGTCGAGGTCAAGGCCGGCACCGTCGGTGTCGATGCCATCCGCCAGGTGAAGATGATCTCCGACATAACCGGCTACAAGCCCATGGTCATGGGGCGGAGGATCCACCCCTCAGCCGAGGTCCTGGCCAAGAGGTTCGACGTGGAGATCCTTGAGTTCCCGGAGTACGTCGAGGTCGAACCCGCCGACGAGCTAGCCTCCTACATGGGGGACGAACTTTCCTCGAGGATCCTAGCCCTACTCGCCGCCGCCTCGGACACCGATTGGAGGGACCTGGCGGCCGCCCTCAAGGGCGACCTGAAGAAGGTCACCAGGACCTTCGGGGTACGTGACGGGGAGGACGCGAGAAACCTGGCCAAGGCGCTTTCGTTCCTGAAACTGATGGCGTGCGAGACCATAGGGGTCGTGAAAGGCGTCGAGGGCGACGAGGCCGTCATCGAGATGGACCCGAGGGTACCCTTCCCCGACTCCACCGCCCTAGTCGTCGCCAACAGGTACGGGACACCGATCATCGCCCTGGTCGAACCCGAATCCTTCGGCAAGCACAGGATCAGGGTCACGGTGTGGGAAGGGAGCTTAGAACCCGGGGACCGCGTGGTGGCGGTCCTACCCTTTTGACCGAATCACCCTGGAGAGCGCCTCCCTGAGCTCCCTCCTCACCGCCTCCTCCACATCCATCCCATGCAGCGGATGGGGAGGGGACAGGGCCGCGGTCAGGACGCGGCACCTGGAATCCATCAGAACCGTCATCGCTCCGGACCCTGGGACACCGAGCCTACCCCTGGCTATAACGACGTCCGCGTCCGTCGCCTGAACACCCATGACCGCCTTGAAAAGGGCGGGACAGGGGGTAGCGTCCGCCATATCGGTCGGTAGATCCGCCGGTCTAGCCTCCCTCATCCCGAACTCCCGAAGCACCTCGTTCACGGCCTTCACCTTCTTCTCGTTCGACGTCACCACGACCAAGTCCTCGGCCTCGAGGAGCGTCCTGGCGACGGTTTCTACCTCCTCCCTTTTGTCCCCCATCCTCCTACCGAGAGCGGACTCCCAAAGGGCCCCACGTACCGCCTCGCTCAACCGCATACCGTCATCGCACCCGTCTCCTCCGCCAACCTCTCGGCTATCCCCGGCATCACCGCTGTGACCACGGCCACATCCGCCTCCTCGACGGCCCTACGATCGTCACCGGAGGCGCCCCTGACGTTGGCGTCCAACTCCTCGTCCAACAACCTGACGGTGGCCCTCTCCACCCACGCGTCCGGATCGCTGATTATCACCTCATCGATGCCCAACTCGTCCAGCCTGAGCGCCAGCCCCCACGCCGGGAACCTACCTCCCAACAACGCCACCGACTCACCCTCCTGGACAACCCTCTCGGCGACGTCCTCCACCGAAGGAACCTCCTCCCGAAGTTCCTCGGCCGCCCTGGTCCTGAGACTGCCCACCCAGTGAACGTCCCCTATCGGCACACCCGCGACGGCTTCCGGGTACAACAGGTCCTCGCCCAGGAACAACGCCGCCCTCGTGACACCCTCCAACTCCGTCCAACCCGCCGGGACCTGCGTGGCACCGTACCTGCGTCCCAACACGTCCTGCATGATCGCCATGACCTTCGGGAGCCCGAACTTACCCCTCCTGGCCGTCCCGGGCCTGTACCCTACCATGTACCCGTGATGATTCCTAGGGAACCCCGATATCGCACCGTTCAACCCGGCCCGAAGGCCGACCCTGAGCTCGTCCTCGTACGCACCGTTCGTGACGACGACCTTACCCGGCGCCAGGATGCGGGCCGCCACCACGGCCACCCTGAACGCGTGGAGCCTATCCCTGGCCCTGTTGAACGGACCACCCTCTATCGCGAGGTGATCTACCTCGAGGTCGTTGACGGCGGCGTCCAAACCGGCCGCGAGCTCCGATCCACCGTCCGCCACGTGAACTATCGCCCCGACGCCGGCCCCCGCCTCCCTCGCGACCTCGGCCACCTTCCTCATCTCGTCCAGTGGGGCGGCGTGGGACTCCGCGTCCTGACCCCCCTCGCCCGCCACGTTGACGCATATCGAGGAGGCCAACTCGGCCCACTCACGCAGGTCCTCACCCTGCTCCTCCTCCTTGTCCACGAGACGCCTGTGGATCCTACCCCTGGGACACTCCTTGAACGGGGGCCCTTCTAGGTAACACGTTCCCTCGCACGCGGTGATGTCCCGCGGGAACCTCATGGGACCGTTCTCTCCGATGTGATCGATGTCTATCGGACCCTTGACGTCCCGTCTTATCTCCCGCATGAACTCGATCGGTCTCATGCCGTGGGCCTCGGCCACATCGGCCACGGCGTACGCGCAGATGTGGAGGGGAAAACCCGCCCTGTCGGCTATCTGAGCGTTTGCCTTCAGGACCTCGGGCGAGTAATCGGAGGCGCAAGGGCCCACGTCGATCTCTATCAGGTCGCACCCCATCGGGAACGTCCTGAGGTTCTCACCCAGCGCCTCCAGCTCACGATCGCCCAGGGAGTCCAATTCCTCGACGAGCTCGTACGGGTCCACCTCTCCAGAGTAGGCCATCCTCTTCAGTTCAAGTGCCTGGTCGAGCGAGTCCGCGGCTTCGAGCAGGATGTCGCGCAAGCCTCGCCTCCCCCGGTCCTGAGCTCGGGTTCGAGACCGACGGACCTCACCAACTCGACTACCCTCTCCAGGTTACCCGTCCTAGGGTTCCCCACTCCCTTCACCTCGTGGGGATGGTTGTCCGGGATGACCGTCGCCAGGTTATCGGCCCCCGCCATGAGGGCGACCTCGACCTCCTCCGGCCCTATGGTCGGGGTGGGGGCCGTGATCATGACGTCCGGGTACGCCAGCCTCGCGACGGCCATGACCTTCGCCTGCTCCAACAGGGGACACCTCGGGTGATCCTCCATCGGCGTGCCCGGGTAGGGGTTGAACCCCATGACCGGGATCTCGGCCAGGGTGTCGAACCTGGACAGGAAACGCAGGTGTTCCGCCCTATCCCTAGGACTCTCCCCGATGCCGACCAGGAGACCCGAGGATAGGTCTATACCGTACCGGCACACGAGCTCGCACACCTCGAGCCTGGCCTCGAAACTATCCCCCGGCTTGAGCCTCCGAAACAGCTCCCTGTTCACGGTCTCGAGGTTGCAGCACACGGTCTCGACACCCAACCTGGCCAGTTCCGCGATGGTTCCCTCGGAGAGGTCGGGGCCGAAGTTGATGAGAAGCTCTAGATTCGTGTTCTCCTTCACGGCCCTAGCGGCCACTACGGCGAGCTTTCCACCGTCCCCGCGGTACGCCCCAGAGCACGAAACCCTAGGGATACCGGCCTCCTCGATGGCCACCGCGGCCTCCGCTATCTCGTCGTAATCCCTCTCGAAGGGCTTGTAGTAACCCTCGGGGGACGTCCCGGCCGCGAACCCGCAGTAGGCGCACTTGGGTTCTATCCTACACACGTTGGTGACGTGGATAGTGGACGTGAGCTTGACCTTCGGGCCCCTGTGCGCGAGCTTCTCCTCGAAGGCGGCCTTGAAGAGATCGTGGACGCGGGGCGGTTTGGCCCTCAGGAGGGTCTCGAGGGCTTCGAGGGACGCCCGCGGTCCGTCCTTCCTAACCTCCCTAAGCGCCCTCTTGAACCTCATATCCTGAGACCCTCCACCGGGTGTTCTGGTCGTACGAGACTGACGGGTACCGGGAGGTCCGAGTCCAACTCCGAGGCCAACCTCTCCAGGCCCGGGATCTCGGTGGCCGCGTGGGTCGCGTCCACGCACGTGACCCCGAGCACACGGGCGAGGAGGGCGGTCCTGTGGGTCATGTCACCCGAGACCAAGGCGTCGGCCCCGACGTCGTGGGCCAGCTCGACGAACCTCGGATCCGAGAGGCCGAACCCCGACACGACCAGGACCTCCTCGACGCGACCCTCACGGGGCCCGGCCACGCGGAGTTCGGGCGGGTTCAACGCCCACCTGACGGTCCTCAACAGGTCGTCGACGTCCCCCTCGAAACGACCGGCGGCCGCCAACCTGTGCGGTTTCCTGACGTGCTCCAACCCCAGCGCCTCCGCCAACGCCTCCACGGCCGCGGCCGCGTCCCAGTTGGAGTGCCACACCACCACGGGTGACCCTATCCTCTCGAGCACGGGCTCGGGGACGGGGTGATGGGACACCACGAGGACGCCCGGGCCTCCCGCGTCGGGCCCGGGATCCAGGTGCACCTCGACGGCTTGAACGTTTTCCTCCGGAGAGCCCTTGACCAGCCCCACCTCGTCCCCCTCGACGGCCAACTCGGACGGGGCCAGTTCCTCGAGGAGTTCCAGGACCTCAGCCACGGTGACGGACCTCGAAGTCGATCTCATCCAGGACTTCCCCGAGTACCGCGTCGGGATCTGCCGATCCCTTGATCTGGGACACGGTGAGGGCGGGGGTGGTCACGGCCTCCTCTATCGCCACCTCGGGCCTGCCCCTGACGAAGATGTACCTCTCGAGGTTGACCACGTTAGGGACCGCGTACAACACCCCGTCGACCTCCTCCACCCTGCGGGCGGCCTCACGCACGGCGCCGACGGACAGTGTCATCGTACCCGAGGTCTTGGCCTCGAAGGGGCACGATCCGAGCCTCAACTCGTAGGCCTCGGGCGCTATGGAGAGACGCTCCTCCGTGTCGTCCACGTCCGCTATCTTCGGATCGCGCACGTTCCCCAGCGGGTTCTCGACCACGATGACGTCCGGCTCGAAGGACTTCAGAACCTCGGGTTCGACGCCCCCAAGCCCCGTCAAATCGATGACGAAATCGAAGGCACCGCTGGGTGGGATGTGCGTCATGTAGACGTCAAGGTCCAGTAATCGTAACAATTCGCGTAACGACACCTCCTCGTCGTACACGGTCACGTGGACGCCGGTCCTGTCCACGAGCTCCTTCACGAGGAACACGCCTGTCAGGTACAAACCGACGACGAGCACGTCGCCGGACGGTTCCACGCCGTCGAGCAGGGCCTTCGCCTTCCTCCTACCTATCTCGCTGACCACTGCCCAGTAGGACCTCGTGTGCACGGTTTCCGTGAGGTCGGTGATACCGTGCTCCCTCAAGCCGGTCAGCCCTGCCCGGGAAGGGGTGAGGGTGGGAAAAAGGGGTGCGGGGCTTCACTCGCCCTTCTTCGAGTACTCCTCCAGCACCTCGAGGGCCTTCGGTAGCAGGCCGGTGTCGGCCAGCGGTCCGAAGTTCATGGAGTCGGCGGTGTTCGTCAGGGCCGCCGGGTCCAGCGCGCCTTCCAGCTTGTCCAAGCCCTCCTCCTCCATGAACTTGGCCATCATCTTCAGGGACTCGACGGCCATGTTCTGAACGAAGTCCACGGGCGCCCCGAGTATCTCGGTACAAGCGTCCCTGAACGTCAGCAGACCGGCGTACACGATGGCCGTAACTGCGCTCGCCATGTCGCACACCGGGCCCAGCAGGTAGCCCGGGACCTTGAACGCGACACCCCTCGCTTCCTTACCCAGCTCGTACACGGCCTCCACGACTTCCTCGTCCGCGTAACCCTCGGCGATGAACACCTGACCCTTGTGCTCGGGCACCGTGGCCGGGTGGTAGGAGGTCACCTGCAGGTCGTCCCTGCCGAAGTCCTCGACGAACATCTCGTAGAACTGCCTGGCCGGGATCGTACACGTGTTGGCCACGATGCAGCCCTCGGGGATGTCGTCGATTATCTTCTCGAAGATCTTCGGCTGAACGCCGCCCTTGGGCAGCCAGGAGATGATCATGTCCGCGTCCTCGACGGCCTCCGAGTCGTCCGTCGTGGTGACGATGTTGAGCTTGTCCTCCATCTCCTCCGGCGTCAGGAAGTGGATGGCTCCCTCGGGCGGTTTCGGTACCTCCTTGGCGATCTCGTTCACGTACTCCCTGATCTTCGGCATCACGTCCTCCGGGTCACCCTCCAGGTGCGCCTCGATGAACTCGTCCAGGCTGACGCCGCAGTCCTCCTCGATGTCGACGACCGTGAAGCCGTCGGAGTCGAACACGGGATCGGAGACGACGACCTCATCGACGTCGCAGATGTTCTTGAGCTCGGCGGCGTACGTGACGCTCGAGTGCGTCAGGGCCGCTTCCTTTATCCCGGTCTGGTCGGCGACCTCACAGGCCCTCTTGAACGTGGTGATACCGGTGGCCGCGTGGGTCCTCCAACAACCGGCTCCCAGTATGGCGATCTTGTTGATCTCCACCATGGGGGATCCACCCCGTTGACGAACGCCGGCGGGCGGCTTTGTTAAAAGTCGCACTTAAAGCGACGCCGAAAGTCCTTTAAACCCGGAAAAACCCTTCCGGGGAGTTCGACGCGCTTGATACGCATAGCCACGGCCGAATGCTTCACCCACGGGTACGTCGGACGCGAGATACACGCCTCCGCGAGCGGGTACGAGGGGGAACTCGGCGCCGACGTCATAGGCACGGACCTAGAGGGCCGCGCTTCCCTCGTGGCCTCCTGCTTCATACCGACGATCTCCGGGCTCCGAACGCTCCTCGGTCTGGAACCACCGGAGCCCGACGAGGTGACCCCGTCCGGGGCGAAGGCGTACCGTGAAGAGACCGACAGAAAGGTCGCCGTCATGATGGCCAGGGCGGTCAGGGAGAGGACCGGGGCGGGCCTCGGCGTGGGAACCACCGCCGGGATAGGGAGGGGCGCCATCGCCCTGGACGACGGCGAGGTAACCGTCGTGGCCAGGACCGACGTGGAGGCCAACCTACTGAAGCCGGACGAGAGGATACTCAGGAGACAGAGGCAGGGGATAAAGCGGGCCCTGCTCCTCGTCAGGGAGTACGTTCTAGGCGACCTGGAGCGGTTCGTGGAAGGTGTCGAATGGGCGGAGAAGATCAGGGGTTAGCGACGATGATAGTCGTCGTCGGTGCGGGGAGCGCCGGGAGGTCCGCGGCCAGGCTCCTCAACCACCTCGGGGCCGAGGTCGTGGTCACCGACCTGAGGAAACCCGGTGAGTTCACGGGAGAGGAACGCGAGTACCTGGCCATCCTGGAGAGGGAGGGCGTGGAACTCGTACTGGGCGAGCACCCCCCGGAACTCTTCGACAAGGCCGACGCCGTCTTCGTGTCCCCCGCGATACCGAAGGACGCCCCGGTCATGAAGCTCGTCGAGAGGGTCCCGGAGAGGATCACGGTGAGGGATATCGCTCACGCGTTGGGGAAGCTCTTCCCGGTCCCCTGTATCGGCGTGACCGGGACGAACGGCAAGACGACGACCGTGTGGGCGCTCTCCGCGGCCCTCGAGGGCGCCGGGTACGACGTGTGGAGGTGCTCCTCCCTGGACAGGCACCTGGTGATCGAGGCGATAATCGACGGGGTGATCACCGGCGAGGTCGAGGGACACGACGTGGCCGTCCTCGAACTCCCGCACGGAACGCTGAGGATGGCGGCCGGGATCCGTCTCGACGTCGGGGTCCTGACCAACGTGAAACCCGAGCACCTGGACGAGTTCGGGGGTTCTTTCGAGAGATACCTCGAGAGGAAACTCACCATCCTGGAGATGGCCGACGAGAGCGTGGTCGGGTGGGATTGCGAGAACATCAGGGAAGCCCTCGAGCCCGGCGAGGTCGTCAGGTACGGGGTCAGGAGGTCCGACGTCGAGTACAGGGGGCGGAGAGAGGAGAACGCGCTGATCGTCGAAGGACCGGACGTCGAGGTCGAGGTGGTTCCCTTCAGGTTGGTGGGGTACTACGTCGAGAACTGCACCGGGGCCGTGGCGGCCGCGTTGGAGTTCGGGGCCGACCCCGCGGGCGTCGAGGAGGGTCTCGCCAGGTTCGAGGGTGTTCCGGGTAGGATGGAGTTCCTCGGGGACTTCTCGGGGCGTGTGGCTTACATGGACGCGGCACACAACGAGGATGGGTTGGAGGCCACCCTCCCGACCTTCCGGAGGCTGGCGGACGAGAGGGGCGGTAGGCTCCTTCTGGGGATCGACAATCCCGACACGGTGACCGAGCGTAACAAGCTCGAGATAGGCAGGATAGCGGGCCGGTACGCGGACGTCGTGGTGGCCTCCGCGAAGAACGAGACCCTCGAGAGGATAGACAGGGAGGCCGCCGAGGAGGTCGCCAAGGGTGCCGAATCGGAGGGTTGCGAGGTTCACGTGGTCGACACCGTGGAGGAGGAGGCGGAGCTCCTGGCGGCGCTCTCGGAGGAGGGGGACGTGATCCTTCACGTCGGCCCGGGCGTCGTCAACGCGTACGAGAGGGTCAAGCGCGAGTTCCTAAAGGGTTTGGAATCCGTGCTCGGTGGGGGATGACGACATGCACCTCCGCCGAGGGCGACCGTGACGACAGGACACCGTACCGACCCCCTCAGGGGAACCCGGATTGAGGGCTCCCGAGGAGACACCGAGACGCGGTCCCTTCCTCCTAGCCAGGGTCCTATGCACGCTGGAGGGGTTGAGGACGCTCAGGGTCAAGAGGGTAGTGGCCAGGTACGACGTCCGTATCGAGGGGGAGGGAACGCCGGAGGAGCTGGACGAGAAGGTGCCTCCGGCGGGCACCGACGGTCCCCCGGGGCCGAACGGGATAGAGGTGAGGGGGATGGGGTTCTCCCTGGGTGTCGACTCGCTGAGGCGCGCGTTGAAGGTCGTCAGGACAGCCGACGTCGTCCTCGGGTTCGACGTGAGGATAAGGGAAAGCTTGGACGTGGAGTACGTGAGGGACGATACGGTACCTAGGTTCGAGGTCAGGGGAGTGCTGGCCGGTTCGGATGCCGGCTACGTGGCGGTGGGGTACGGAAAGGACGTGCCTCTGGTCCGACCTTTCCGACGTCCGTTCGTGTTCGGGGGGACCGTGGGGGAAGAACCGTTTAGGAACCTCTTCAGGGCCCTGCGAGAGGCGGACTCGTTGAGGGGATGACTCAGAAGAAGGCGTCCAACGTCTCCTGCTTACCCGTCCTCTTGAGCTCGTGAACGGCCCTTCTGAGCCTTTCCACGGCCCTTCTGACCCTATCCTCCGAGAAGTCCCTCTCCTCCACGAGGAACTCCACTATGCCCTCCTCGTCGGGTTCCCTCCATTCCAACTCGTAATCGTCGGTCACCTCGGGCTCCAGGAACAGCTTCTTGATCTCTTCGACGGGGGCAGGGAGGCTCTCTTCGATCTTCCTCCAGATCTCGGTGTCCTTCAGGTTCTCGATGGACCCGTACTTCCTGATCAGGGACAGCGCCCTCTTCGGGCCTATCCCGGGCACGCCGTCCGGGTTATAATCGGTACCCAACAGGATGGCGACGTCGACGAGTTGCTCCCGGGATTCGAGGCCCAGGTCCTCCAACACCTTGTCCAGTTCCAGGAGCTCCGGCTTCACCTCGACCTCCTCGCCCGAGGGTAACCTCCTCTTACCGACGATCGTGAGGTTCCTGACCAGTCTGGGACTCCCGAAGAGCAACGAGTCGTAGTCCTGGCTCCCCGCCGCCCATACGTCCCCTTTCCTGGCCATGTAAGCGCACTGAGCTTCGCCTTCCGAAGGGGCTTGGACCCAGGGTACCCCCATGAGGTCGAGGAGTCTCTTCGCGTCCTTCACGATATCCTCGTTCAACCTCACGACCTGTCTCGCGTACTTCTCGCGTTCTTCCTTGGTCTTGGCCCGTCTGAGTTTTCGCTCCGCCTCTTCCTTCCTCTTCTCCCTCATCTTCAGGGTTCTACGCTTGAGCTCGGGGGGCTCCCCGTCGAAAACGTAGACGGGCTTGACGCCTTCCTCCATCAGGTTGACGGTCCTGTACAGTAGACCGTTCAGGTGGCTGGTTATCCTACCCTTGGAATCCATCAGCGGCCTCCCGTCCTTAAGGATGGAGGTGAGGAACTGATAGAGGGCGTTGAAGGCGTCGATGGCTATCTCCCGACCGGTCAGCACCTTGAAGTCTATCTCCCGGGGTTCCAGGAGCTCTCGCAGCCGTGCGACTCCCATGGAAGGACGGCCCCCTCATTCGGGGGCGCCGGTGGCGTCCCTTCTAACGTCTCCGAACTCGGTTCCGATCAATTCCTCGGCCCAGAACACGGGGCCGTCCCTGCAGACCAGGAGACCGTCACCCAGGGCGCAGGACCCGCACACTCCCTCGCCGCACTTCACGTACCTGGTCAAGCTCACTTGGCAGGGAACGCCTTCGCGGGTGCATATCTCGACCACCGACTCGAGCATCGCTTCGGGACCGCAAGCGTAGACTATGTCCGCTTCCTCCAAGAGGTCCGGTAGGATGTCCGTCGGGAAGCCCTTCGTTCCCTCGCTTCCGTCTTCCGTGGTCACCAGGAACTCGTCCGAGAACGCCTTAAGATCGTCCTTCCTGGGCAGTCTACCGGCGTCCGGTCCCCCGAGGATCGAGGTGACGTGAATCCCCCTCTTCGACAGCTCCTCGGCCAGCGGAACGAGGGGAGCCACCCCGGTACCGCCCGCCACGATCACGGCCCTTGGTCCCCTGATCTCGAAGTGACGCCCGTAGGGTCCCCTGACCGTGACGATGTCACCGGGTTCCAAACCCGAGCACGCCTCCGTGAAGGGCCCCACCACCTCCACCGTCAGGATCAACCTGCGATCGTCGCCTCCGGAGAAGGCCATGGGTTTCTCGTCGACGCCGGGGATCCCGAGCATCAGGAACTGACCGGGTTTCCAGGACAGGGGTTCCCCCGTCTTCAACTCGAGGATCACGGTGTCCCTGCACTCCTCCCCCACGTCGAGTACCTCCGCGGGGATCGGCATCATGCCCAACCCAGCCTCCTGAGGGCCCTTTCGTACGAGTCTAGGGCGGCTCCGATGGCTTCTTCCCACGTCAACTCGAGCTCCTCGAGGAGGCGTTCGGTTTCGAGGGCCACCTCGTGGAAGGTCCTGTCGCGGGTCGCGGTTCCCATTTGAACGGCTTTGGCCCCGGCCATGAGGAACTCGACGACGTCCCTACCCTTGGATACGCCCCCGACGCCGATTATCTCGACGTCGTCACCTAGGTGAAGGGCCACGTCGGCCACGATCCTCAAGGCCACGGGCTTGAGCGCGGGGCCGGATATACCCCCCACTCCCGCACCGAGTACGGGGGACCTAGTGGTGGGATCTATCCTCAGCCCTGGGCCCAACGTGTTGACGGCCGTGAGGGCGTCCGCCCCCGCGTCCACGGCCTTTTCGGCGACTTCCAAGAGTGTCCTCCTGTCCACGTTGGGAGTCAGTTTAACCGAGACCGGGACGTCGACGCTAGAGACGACCGCGGATACGACTTCTTCCACGGCGTTAGGGTCCGATCCCAACTCGGCCCCCATCCCGGCGCCGGCGTGCGGGCAGGACACGTTGATCTCGACGCCGTCGGAGACCTCGCTCAAGGTCGCGGCGACACGGGCGAACCCGTCGGGATCCTCCGCCGACACGCTGCAGTACACGGGGACCTCGGGGTACGCCTCCCTGAATGATGATACCTCCTCGGCCATTACCTCGGGACCTGGGTTGGGTAGCCCCATGGCGTTCATGGCGTACCCTTCCTCGTCGACGAGGTCCACGTAACACGGGCCGGGGTGTCCGGGTCTGGGGTCTGGGGTCACGGTCTTCGTGAAGATCGCGGAGGCGCCCATGGAGGCGGCGGTCATCATCCCGGGGGCGTTGGATCCCAGCACGCCCGACGCGCACGCGACGGGATGTTTCCACTCGGATCCCAGGACCTCCAACGGCGCCTTCACCCTAAGAACTTGATCTTGATGCTGACGACGTCGTCCAGGGCCCTGTCGATGTAGTCGAGGCATCGTTCCATCTCGACCAGGATGGGGATCAGCTTGTCGTTCGGGTTGGAGAACATGAACTCGCGTATCTCGTTCCGCACGTCCTCCTCGAGTTTCCTCGTGTCCTCGGCTATCTCGGCGGCCTTCTCCACGTCTTCATCGAGGGTGACGACGGCCGTTTTGAGGCCCTCCACGACCTCCTTGAGGCGGGAGACCAGGCCCTTGAGGTCCTCGGGGATCTCCTCGAGGGCGGCCATCATGGAGACGAGTGTGAGCAGTACCTCGGTCGCGCGCCTCACGTTCTCGGCCAGGGAGAGGAGTTCCTCCTTGACCGCGGGTACCAGCGGACCGTCGCTCATGGCTTCTTCGACGCGATCCCTCGCCTCGACGACGTCCTCGGACAGTTCTTCGACCTCCTCCTCGGCGCCGTCCGCGTTGCCGTCGCCGACGATGGCTTCCAGGAGTTTGACCGCGCGTTCGAGGTCCTCTACCTCCCTTCTGAGGCACTCCAGGGCCTCCCGTCCGGGCTTGGTGCTGGGCCTGAACAGCAACCCTCGTCATCCCCAACGCGTCAGGTGAGGTGGAGGTAAGCGTGAACGGCCAGGTAGGAGATGAGCGCGGCGCTGGCCGGGCTGATCGCCCACGTCAGCGCCATCCTCTTTATCACGTGCGTGTTAAGGGAGCCCCTGGACAGTCCGACGCCTATCACCGCGCCCGACGTGGTCTCGTTGATCGATAACGGGAGGCCGAGGACGGATCCCAGGTGGGTGGTCACCGCCGCGGCGACCTGCGCGGAGAACGCCGTGGGTGGGTCCAGCTGGGTTATCCTATGACCGACGGTCTCGATCACCTTGTTACCCGCCGTGAGCGCTCCGAGCGCTATCGTGATACCGCCCAGGATCGAGGCGGTTCTGACGTCGAGGACGCCGGACAACACCAGCGGTACCACGGCGTTGGCCGCGTTGTTGGCCCCGATGGAGTAGGCCACGTAGCACCCCGAGAACGTGAGGGCGATCCTGAATATCTTCTCGAGCTCGGGTAGGGACCTCTTCCCACGCCTTATCCAGGCCGTGAAGGCGCGGGATACCAGGAAGGCCACGATCCCGGCGGCGGTGGGCGCGAGGATCCAGGCGGAGATTATCTCGACGGTCTTCCCCCAATCGACTGGGGCGTTGAGGGCTAGACCGGCGCCGATGATGGATCCTACCGTGGCTTGGGTCGTGGAGAGGGGTATCCCCGCCGCCACGGCCGCGTGGCACCAGACGGCGGCGACCGCCACCACTATGGCCGCGACCACGGCGTCCATGTGGGTTTTGACTATACCGTGTCCAAGGGTCTTCACCACCGCGCCTCCCTCGAGGGCGGCCCCGAGCGTGGCCATGACGGCCATCATAAGGACGGCGCGTCTCACGGTTATAGCGCCCGCTCCGACCGCGGTCCCCATGGCCGCCCCGGCGTCGTCCGCACCTATCGTCCACCCCATGTACACGGACGGTATCCCGGTGACGATGAGCTTCCAGGGGTCCACACACTCCTCCCCTAGCCCTCGGCTCGGCTCTCCGTCTTCACCACTGAAGTTCCGACTGGGGCTGCCTCGTCATCGGGCCGATATAATAGCGATTCTCGATTCGATAACCGTAATGGTATCACCGGTTGGGGGAGCGGGGCTCTTCCCTAAGGGGACCGCCTCATCACGCCCTCAGAAGGGGTGAATACAGTCATCGCCCCGAATTCGATGCGATGGAAAGGGGGCTCGGAGCGGGAGTAAATCGTCACGGCCTCAAGGCTCGGTTAGCGAAACGCTCCTCACGGCCCTGAGGGTTCACCCTTGGTACTCCGCGACGATACCCACGTGGTCCTTCTCGTAAGGCTCCAGGTCTATGACCTCCAGGACCTCGAAACCCCTCTCCTCCAGTTTCCTCTCCTCGTCCCTGAACACCTCCTCTGGCTCCTTCGTCACGTCGATGCTCCTGGCCTTGATAGCGATGATACCGTAACCACCGGGCCTCAGGAAGGCCTCCGCGTTATCGGCGAGAACCTCGGCCTGCTTCGGCTGCGCGATGTCCTGGTAGATCACGTCCACCTGCTCCACCAGCGGGGCGTAACCGTGGGGTTTCGTCGCGTCCCCCAGTATCGGCACCATGTTCGGGCGCTTCTCACACACCGGGATCAACTCCTGCATCATCCTCGAGGCGAACTCCACGCAGTACTCTATCCCCGACTCCTTGATGATGTCCGAAACGTGCGACGGCGTCGTACCGGCCGCCGCGCCCAGGTAAAGGACCGTGGTACCCTCCTCGAACGGGAAGTGCTCCATCCCGTTCATGATCATCGCGGCGAGCTTGCTCCTCCTCGGTTCCCATACCCTGTACTCCTTCCCGTCGTACTCCACGAGCCTCTCGCCGTACACCTGGTGACCGGGGACCAGGTTCTCGGTCGCGGGCTTCTTCGTCCCGTCCTCGAATATCGCCCAGTACACGCCCTCGAACTTCTCGTGGGGCTTGATCTCCACCTCGACCATGAGCGACACCCCCATCCTCGTCTCGAGAAGAGGGAAACATATGCCTTTCAACGTCTACGGTCGCGTCTGCGCGACCTCCTGGCCCTCCTCCTGTCGCGCCTGGTCCTCCTACGGCTCGGACGCCTCCTCGGCGGACGACGACCCGACGGCCTACCCGGACCCCTACCCCTCCTCCTGGGCGGCTTCGGGTACTTCTCCTTGATCTCCTTCACCCTCTGCTCCAACTGCCTCTTCAGCTCGTCACCCCTGTACTCACCCGTGTAAGCGTCGATCCTCGCGGCGATCGCCAGCTTACCCGCCAGCGCCCTGGCGATCTTACCCCTCTGCCACCACGGGCTCCTGTGGATCAACGGGTGCTGGAAGATCACACCGTGCTTGGGCGGCTTCGTGCCCTTCGTCAAGTGCCTGAACAACGCCTTCTCCGCACCCAACAGCTGGATCGTGCTCGCCGGCAACCTCGCCATCTCCTTGATACCACCGGCGAGGGCTATCAACCTCGCACCGATCAACGGACCCACCAAGGCCTTCACGTTCGGCGCCACGTCGTCCATCGACTCGTCGATGTACCTCGCCATCTCACGCCTCGCCTCGTACAACTCGCACGCGATCTCCGCGATCCTCTGAACGGCCGCCAAGTCCTTCTCGTCCATCTCCGCACCCATCGAGTCCTTCGCGGCCTCCTCCAGCTTCTCCGCCAGGTGGTCCGGGAACTCCGGCAACACCTCCTTGATGTTGTCGAACGTGAAATTATCCCTATGACCCAACTCCGAGACCAACTTCACGAAGTCCTCGTGCCTCTTCACTATCTTGTTTATCTCAGGGAAGTGAATACCGTACCATTCCCTAACCCTATCGGTCAGAATGTTCAAGATCCTATCTATATCGTCTATAGTGTTAATAGCCTGGATAATCATCTGATCCCTTTCCTCGATGGTCTCCCTAACCTTCTCCTTCGACAGCTTCAAACCTACCTGATACACTATCTCCGCGTACTCGTCCTCGTCGGACACGAACCCCACCTCGACCGCTATCTCACGGGCGCGCTCCCTGAACATCTCACCCGCCAGGTTCGGGAACTCCGTCACTATCTCCCCGTCGAACACGCCCTCCAACCTCTCCTTCTCCGCCTTCGGTCCCTCGAAGTTCACAACGTCCGCGTCCAACCTACCGAGGAGCTCCTTCTCCTCCTCGAGGACCTCTCCCTTCTCCCGCGAGATGAGCCTCTTCACTATCTCCTCGGGATCCGCCGGGAACAGCTCGTAGTCGACGAGCTCACCCTCCTCATCGAACGCGTACACACCGGTGAAGTTCTCGGTCACGTACACGGCCATGAGCTTCCCTCCCCCTCCGCGCCCGCGGGCGGCTAGATCAAATAGTTTAAGATGACGAGAAGGCCCGGGGCCTTAACGATGCGGAACGTGATAATCGCCCTCGCCGTCGTCCTCCTACCTCAAACCCCCGCCCTCGCCGACGCCCTCCCCATAGTCCCGACGTCCGGCCTGCCCCTCCAGGTGGGGCCTTCCCACGACGCCAACTACTACGTCCACCCCGTGCCCGACCCCGACGGGAACGTCATCGCCTACGAGGCGATCGTGAAGGGATCCTCGGGTTACGCGGTGGTGGCCGTGCCCGCGGACGCGAAGATCGAGAAGGCTGGCGCCCTCGACCTCGAGAAGGCCCTCGAGGTCTGGAAGAAGCGCGGTCAATTCTACGGGTTCATACCGACCGGGGTGAGCGGACCCGTCAAGGTCGAGGGCGCCCTGGCGGTGGACGATCTAGACCCCGACGGGGCGTTGAAGGCGGAGAAGCCGGAGGTTGCGGAGACCGTGAAGATCCCCGGTGACGCCCTGAAAGACCTGAGGCTCAAGGCCCTGGAGGTCGAGATCCTACGTGTACCCACCGACACGGGCTACGCGTACGTCCGCTACGACCACGGACCCCTCACGGCCATCATAACCGGGGACGAGACCGCGATCCTACCACCCGTGGGGACCCTCGTCTTCTACGACGTGAACTCGGGGGATTACCTCGTCGTACCTGTCTACGACGGGATCGCCGTGGGGATCGGCGGTGGGAAGGTGGACTTGAAGGGGTTGTACGAGCCCGTGGGTCTCACCGTCGCGGAGGGGCTGGAACTGAAGGCCGAGGGCGTCCGGGACACGGTACTCGTGGTTGCGAAGGCCCTGTCCGGTACCGAGGTGTGCGTCGGGAAGGCCGAGAAGGTGATCCAGGGGTCCGGCGGGACGGGCGATCACGGACCTCTGGTTTTACCCTTCCCGCCCTTCCGCCGTCTGCGCCCCGGTGGTTCCAGGTAGCCGCCTCCCCCCGCCGTTTCCACCACCAACACGTCCCCCGGTTCCAGCACGGTCGAGTCCTTAGGGCCCAACTCCTCCACGTCACCGTCCCTCCTCTCAACCCTGTATCGGGCGGTCTTCCCCGGTGAGCCCCCTTCCGCACCCCTGGGGGCCGTCATGACCCTGTCCCCGATCACGGTGGCCCGGCACCTCTCGAGCGCCAGGTACCTCTTGACTATCCCGTCACCGCCCTTGTGTCCTCCGTCGCCCCCGGTGCCCCTCCTCAGGGTGTGTTCGATGACGCGGATGGGGTACTCCCTCTCCACGTGCTCGACGGGCGTGTTGGCCGTGTTGGTCATGTAAACGTGGACACCGCTCTCGCCGTCCCCGGACGGTCCGGCGCCCGCTCCGCCCCCCACGGTCTCGTAGTAGGCGAAGTCTCCCCCTCCCAGGGCCACGTTGTTCATGCTCCCGTGGGAATGGGCCGGGAGTTCGGGTACGGCGTCCCTCAGGGCGTCCAGGAGGGCGTCGACGATGCGTTGGGAGGTTTCCACGTTCCCGGCGCACACGGGGGCGGGGGGTTTCGGGTTGACGACGGTACCCTCCGGTGCCCTGACCGTGATCGGTCTGTAAACGCCTTCGGTGACGGGTCCTTCGGGGTCCAGCACGGACTTGAACACGAAGAGGACGGCCGACCAGGTCACGGGGAGGGGCGCGTTCACCGGTCCCGGTCTCTGTTCCGAGGTGCCTTCGAAGTCGACGGTGACCTCGTCTCCCTTCACCTCGACGCTTACCTTGATCTCCACGGGATCCACGGTCACGCCGTCTCCGTCCAGCACGTCGGAGCCCTCGTACACCCCGTCCGGTAGCTCTTCGAGGGCCTTCCTCATCCTACCCTCGGCGTAGTCCTTGGCCCACTCGACCGCCCCTTCGAACGCGTCTCTGCCGTGCTCGTCTACGATCGCTCGGACCCCTTCGGCGCCCTTTCGGGCCGCCTCCAGTTGGGCGCGTAGGTCGTGTCTTCTCTCCCTACCTCCCCTCGAGTTCGCCTCGATTATCTCGAAGATCTCCTCCACGGGTTCCCCCGCGTCGGCTATCTTGACGGGCGGGATCCTAAGGCCCTCGGAGTACACGTCCTCGGCGTCGTGCGGCATGCTACCCGGGACGGAGCCTCCCACGTCGGCGTGGTGAGCCCTGACGGCGGCGAACGCCAGGGGCTCGCCGTCCACGAACGTCGGGACGACCACGGTCATGTCTGGGAGGTGGGTGCCGCCGCGGTACGGGTCGTTCGTGAGGAACGCGTCACCGGGTTTCATCTCGGAAGGATCGTACCTGTCGAGTACCGCTCTGACCGCCCATCTCATGGAACCGAGGTGGACGGGGATGTGTTCGGCCTGGGCTATCAACTCGCCTTCGGAATCGTAGAGGGCGCAGGAGAAGTCCCACCGTTCCCTTATGTTCGGGGAGAAAGCGCTGCGCCTTAGGTGGGCCCCCATCTCTTCGCACACGTATTCGAGGGCCTTCCTGATTATCTCCCTCTCGAGAGGATCGGTCACCCGGGCGGGCACCCCGGATTGTTATGGATTACGTAACGATTCTGGAACGCCTTAATTCGGCGGGCGCTCACCCCGCCCTCGCGTCGCGATCCTCCATCCTAGGCGGCGACACCGTTCTATTAAACGGTTTTCGGCCTCGAGACCCGCGCTTTCGGCTCGAACGGCCTCGGATGGCCTACCTCGAAGGAGTTGCGTTATCCGTTGAGCAATTAAAAACTGTAATGTTTCCTAATATCACCGACACCGTATTTACGGTCGTTGGGTCGAGCCTCGGGAGGGCGGGAAGGCTTGGAAGTGAGGGAGTTCCAGCGCCTCATGGAGGAGATATACGGGGAGAAGGACAGGGAGCGCGGTCCCGAGGGTACGATGCTGTGGCTCGTCGAGGAGGTGGGGGAACTCGCGGAGGCCGTGAGGAAGGGCGACGTGAAGGCCGCCGAGGAGGAGTTGGCCGACCTCATAGCGTGGGCGTTCTCGCTGGCCAACGTCCTCGGAATAGACGTGGAGGACGTTCTTAAGCGCAAGTACCCGGGCGTCTGCCCCAAGTGCGGTCGGAAGCCGTGTGTTTGCCCGTTGAACAGGTCCCCGGGGGATGATCGCGGTTGAGGATGCTCCTCATCCACGCGGATGAAATGTCGTTCGAGGCCCGGCAGAAGACGCCGATCGCCGAGGAGGAACCGCCTACGAAGTCCGCGAGTGTGGAGGATTGCCTCGTGGTGTTCGCCGCCGTTCAGGAGGCCGACGAGAGGGACCCGGAGGCCGTGGTCAAGGCCGCCGCCGACGAGATCGAGGACGTGGCAGGGGAACTCGGCGTGGACAGGATAGTCCTCTACCCCTACGCTCACCTGGCGGAGGATCTCTCCGACCCGAAGGTCGCCGTCGAGGTGCTGAAGGGCCTAGAGGAGGAGCTGAAGGGGAGGGGTTACGAGGTCACCAGGGCTCCGTTCGGGTGGTACAAGGCGTTCACGCTGTCGTGTAAGGGTCATCCGTTGTCCGAGCTCTCCAGGACCGTGACGCCCGAGGCCGTCGAGGAAGAGGCCGAGGAGGCCCTTCCTTCCCGGTACATGGTCCTCACACCGGAAGGCGATCTCGTGGAGGTGTCGTGTTCGGAGGATCTAGGGGACGTCCCCGAGGATTTCAGGCACCTCGTGGCACACGAGCTCGGCGAGGGTGGGGAGGAGAGGGACGAGGAGCCGGCTCACGTGAGGATCATGCGGGAGAAGGGTATCTGCGACCACGAACCGGTGTCGGACGTGGGTCACGTGAGGTGGTACCCGAAGGGCCACGTGATGAGGAGGGCGCTTGCCGAGTACGTGGAGGACAGGGTCGTGGAGCTGGGGGCTCACGTGGTGGAGACCCCGGTCATGTACGATCTCACCGTGGAGGCGATCAGGGAGCACGCGGACAAGTTCGGGGAGAGGCAGTACAGGATGCGGGCCGGAAACAAGCCTTTGATGTTGAGGTACGCAGCGTGTTTCGGAGCCTTCAGCGTGCTCTCGGACGCGGTGATCAGCCACAGGCACCTGCCGCTGATGGTGTACGAGCTCTCCAACAGCTACAGGTTGGAGCAGAGGGGTGAGATAGTCGGCCTGAAGCGCCTCAGGGCCTTCACCATGCCCGATCTCCACACGCTGTGCGCCGACATGGATCAGGCCGTGGAGGTGTTCCTGGAGCAGGCTAGGATGTGCCTGGAGATGGGGTTGGACTTGGAACTCGAGTACGAGACCGTTTTCAGGGCCACGAGATCTCTCCTGGAGGAGAGGCCGGACCTCCCGCACGAGCTCGCCTCGGTGATCGAGGAGGTCTACGGTGGACCGAAGCACGTGTTGGTTGAGGAGCTCCCGGAAAGGAAGCATTACTGGGAGTGCAAGGTGGACTTCGCCTACGTGGACACCCTGGGTAGACCGATAGAGAATCCGACCGTGCAGATAGACGTGGAGAGCGCCAGGAGGTTCGGGATCACGTACAAGGACGAGGCGGGCGAGGACAGATACCCGGTGATACTGCACTGTTCCCCGACGGGTAGCATCGAGAGGGTCCTGTGCGCGGTGATGGAGGACAGGCAGAAGAGGTTCGAGAGGGAGGGGGTCCTGCCCACGTTCCCCACGTGGTTGTCACCCGTGCAGGTGAGGGTCATCCCGGTGTCGGAGAAGGTGCTGGACTACGCCGAGGACGTGTTGGAGACCTTGAAGGCCGAGGGGATAAGGGTGGACCTGGACGACAGGGACGAGCCCGTGGGTAAGAAGGTGAGGCGCGCCGCCACGGAGTGGATCCCGTACGTGGCGGTGGTGGGTGAGAGGGAGGCGGAGAGCGGGACCGTGACCGTCACCGTCAGGAGGGAATCCACGCCGGAGCGTCAGGTCAAGGAGGAGATGACACCGGAGGAGCTGGCCGAGCGGGTCCTCGAGGAGGTGGAGGGTAAGCCGAAGGTGCCTCTGCCCATGCCGGAAAGGTTGTCCAAGAGGTTGGAGTTCGGGCCCGCCGCTTAGACCTCCTCCCTCTCCACCGCCACTATCCCCGTGCGGGCCACCTCGATCACCTCGCCTATCTCCTCCATCAGGCCTATGAGGGAGTCGACGTCGCGGGGCTCCCCGGCCAGCTCCACGGTTATCGTTTCCCTTCCCACGCTCACGACGTCCGCCCCCGCGGCCCTAGCCAGTTCCGCCGCCCTCGCCCTCTCGTTGGTCCTGATCTTGACGAGGGCCAGTTCCCTCTCCACGGTCCTGTCCGGGTCCAGCTCGGAGACCTTGATGACGTCCACAAGCTTGTTGAGCTGCTTCACGACCTGTTCCACGGTTCTCTCGTCGCCCCTCACGGTCAGCGTCATCCTGGCCAGTCCCTCGCGCTCCGACGGGCCCTCCGCTATCGAGTCTATGTTGAACCCCCGTCTCCTGAGGAGGCCCGAGACCCTCTGCATGACGCCGGGTTGATCCTTGACCAGCACCGATATGACGCGTCGCCGCCCGCTCAACCGGTACACCCCCTCTCCCTCCGGGGATCGGGCGTTAAACGTGGCCCGGGTACTTTCAAAACCGATTTAAGATTTGGATCCGGACTTTAAGGAGGGATCCCGTTGGCCGAGCCCAAGATACTGGTCCCGTTCGACGGTTCCGAGGTGTCGGAGAGGGCCCTGAGATGGGCCCTCCTGGACGCGGCCGGACACGGCATACCGATCAAGGTCCTCTACGTCGTGGACGAGAGGGCCGTCGAAGCGGCGGCGGCCCGTGGATCGGCCGAGGCGGCCAGGGAGGAGCTGAGGAAGAAGGGCGAGAGGATCCTGGACAAGGTGGACGAGATCGCCGAGGAACTGGGTTGTGAGGACGTGAAGGTGGAGAAGAAGATCAGGGAGGGCGTTCCCTGGGAGGAGATAGTGAAGGAAGCCGAGGAGGACGAGGACGTCAACCTGATAATAATGGGGTCCCACGGTAGGACCGGTATAACGAGGGTGTTGCTGGGTAGCACCGCGGAGAACGTGGCGAGGCACGCTCCGGTGAGCGTTTTGGTGGTGAAGAAGGAGGATAGGACGCCCTGGCTGTTCGGCGATTAGGCGAGGCCCAGCTTCTCGAGGACCGGCGTCGGGTCGATCTGGTGCGTTCCCAGCGCCAGGTCCTCGGGATCCATGCCGAAGGCCAGGCCGGCCAGCTGGGTGTAGTGGAACACGGGCAGTTCCTCGGGCGGTAGTTTCTCGAACATCTCCTTCATCTCCACCTGTCCTCTGTCGAACTGCAGGTGGCAGAACGGGCACACGTTGACCGTGCAGTCGGCGCCCGCCTCCAGCATGTTGAAGATCTTCTCCCTCGTGAAGTGCAGCGAGACCTTCAGCTCCCTGGATCTGACACCTCCGCCGGCTCCGCAGCACATGATCTTGTCCTTGTAGTCCACCGACTCGGCCCCGAGGGCCTCGACGAGCTCGTCCAGTATCCTCGGGTCCTCCACGGAGCCCGGGAACCCGGTCACGTCGCTCGGTTTGAGTAGGTGGCAACCGTAGTGCACGGCGACCTTCAGGGGTTCACCGTCCTCCTTCTCCAGGGGTCGCTCGACGTTCTCCGCGATCTTGTCCACGCCGATCTCCTCGTACAGGTACGTGGCTATGTGATGGACCTCCACCTTGCCCTTGTACTCCTTGTCTATCTCGGCGAGCTTCTCGTTCACGAACTCCCTCAGCTCCTCGTTCTCCTTCAGCAGGTGGTTGGCCTCGTTCAGGGACCCGAAGCAACCGTTGCACACCGTCAGGATGTCGTAACCCTCCTCCTCGGCGATCGCGAGGTTCCTGGCGGCTATCGTGACCCACGTCTTCAGGTCGAAGGAACCGAACACTCCCGGTGCCGGGCAACAGGAGGCTCCGGGCATGTCCACGAGCTCGACTCCGAGCGTCTCCATGACCATTCTCGTGGTCTTCTCTATACCCGGGTACCTGTTCGGCATTATGCAGCCCAGGAAGAAGCAGAGCTTGTCCGCCATCGGGAACTCCCCCGTTTCAGTCCTCCAGGTCTCCCTTCTCCCAGTCGTAACCGATCAGCTTGTCGAACCCGGTGAGCTTGACGAGGGTCTGCACCTCCTCGAGGGCCTCCTCGTACGTGTGCGTGGTCGGGGGCACCGGGTCGAGTCCTAGGTCGTCCCTGACCTCCTTGATCTCGTCGTTGATCGGCACGGCGTGACCCGTCTTGATCACGAACATGGCCACCATCCTGTGGGACTTGGCCATGTACCCCTCTCTGGCCGCGAGGTTCCTGGCCGCCTTGATGGCGTCTACGATGTAAACGCCCCTGGGGCACCTCTCGTAGCACGTGTAGCACGTCGTGCACATCCAGAGCTCGTCGGAGGATATGCACTCCTCGAGGAGGCCCATCTGAAGCTTCCTCATGAGGAGCCTGGTCCTGTACGCCGTTCTACGGCCGCTCGGGCACCCGCCCGTGCACGTACCGCACTGGTAGCAGGCCTGGACGGACTTGACCTCTTCCTCCTCGAAGACGGGTTCGGCTATCTCGGCGAGTTGGTCCAGGGCGTCGAGGTTGATGTCCTCGTCCCTTATTACCTGGTCCTTGGGCTCGACCATCGGGCCCTCACCCCTCTCGGTCATGGGGCCCGGTCCCGTCCTCTTATTTGGGGGCGGGAAGGGGCTTCCGTCAACCTATGGTTTACTGTTTCCTCCGGGTGCACACGGTTCGACGCCTCTCGATTGAAATACCCGGGACTCGATCGTGAGCCCCGGTCGACACCCATCACGATGTAGACCGGGGGATGACGGTTGAAGGTCGACGTCGACGTCGCCATCCGGGTGGACGGCGTGCTCCTCAACCCGGACGAGCTCGACCTCCTCGTGAAGCTCTCCCGCTACCGGTCCATGTCCAGGGTCGCCCGCGAGCGGGGGGTCACGCGCTCCGCCGTCCACAAAAGGATAAGGAACCTGGAGGAGAGACTGGGAAGGAAACTCGTCATGTCCAGTCCCTCCGGCTCCTACCTCACGAAGGCGGCCAGGAGGATAGTCATCAAGTACCTCAACGCGAGGGCTCAGGTCGAGAGGGACGCCGTGACCGTCGCGTGCGCGGAAACCGTCGTGACAGACGTCCTGTCCGCGCTGGGCGACCTCGACGGGGACGTGAACGTGGTGGTCCCCCCGCACGGGGAACTCGCCCGGTTCGAGGCGGACGTCATCATCCCGGACGATCCGGCCGTGGTGTTCGACAGGGCGGAGGAAGCCGCCCACGACGAGCCCGTGGAGGTCAGACGTTGCGTACTCGTTAGGGTGGGGGACGGGGACGGGTTCATCGAGGTGCCGGGGAGCGCCCAACGTCTGTACCTTACCGAGAACGGGATAAGGGAGCCCGAGGTCACGGCCAGGGTGTCGTACTACCTCTCCGCCGTGGAGAAAGTGGAGGAAGACGGCGGATGGACCGTGGTGCCCGCTCACATGATCGAGGAGGAGGGTGAGGGTCCCGAGTACTCCGTCATGGCGTTACCGTTGACGGAGGAGGGGGTGGATCTCGTTGAGGAACTCGAGCGTCGTGTTGACTAGCCTCGGGGCCTTGGCCGCTCTGTTGGGACCCGTGGCCGCGGCCCCTCCCCCGGTGAACCCCGCTTGGAAGGCCCTGACGAGCCAGAGTTTCTCGATATGGTGGGCGACTTGGGAGTTCCCGTGGTATCCCGTGGGCATGGCGGTGGCGGCGTACCTGGGGTACCTGTTGGGGAGGGAAAAGGGCCCTTCGCTGTGGGCGGAAGAGGAGGAGTGACGTCAGGGGATGGGTATCTCCGTTATGGCGCAGCCGACCTTGCACAGCCCCGAGATCTTGAGGGCCACGATCACGCACTCGTCCGGAACCTTGGCGTACGTCCTGGATCCGTTGCAGCCCAGGGTCACGTTGATCTCCTTGCCCTTCACGAGACCGCCGACGGCGTCACCGCACAGGGACTGGATGCCCGAGAAGTCCGCCTCCACCCTACCGCCGGTCGGGAACAGGTAGGCCTGCACTATGTGCAGGGCCTGCTTGGGCGTGCACACGATCAGGACGGCATCGGGTGGTATCACCACGTCGGAGGCAGCCGCGTAACCCACCGCCTCGAACACCTTCTCGCCGTCCCCGGCCTTCGGAACGAGGTCGACGGTACCCTTGGAGCCGCTCGGGGTCATGTGCTGGCCCAGCTGCTTGTGGTAGAAGGCACCCGTCTTCACGGGCTCCGGGATGCTGGCCACGCCTATCGCGGCGGCTCCTCCCCCGCAGAGCTGCTCCGCGGCGGTGGCGTACACCTTGTCGATCTCCCCGCGGGCCACCTTCATCACGAACTCGCAGTGCCTGAGCTTCTCGTCGGCCTTCTCGTAGTCGTCCGGGACGTCGTCCTCCTCGAGGAAGAGGTTCACGGCCACGGGTTCGAGCTCGAGGTCGAGGGTCTCCTTGATCGTTTCTACCTTCTCTTTCATCTCGTCCAGCATCTCTTCGGCCACGGTCCATCTCCCCTTTCCAAAATTTTAACGATGGGGCGGGAGATCGATAGTTCGGATCCACCGGGTCTTCGGGACTCACGTCCATAAAAGGGTTCCCATAGGATCGGGGTGTTGAGAGTTGAGGGATCTCAGACCCATAACCGTGGAATTGAAACACGGGGTGGCGGAACTCACACCGGAGAAGGTGCTCTCGTGTACCTTCGGGATATCGGAGGAGGCGGCGCGCGCGTACATCCTGATGCTGAAACGGGAGGAGGAGGCGCCCTTCACCGTGGAAGAGGTCGGCGAGTTGATGAACAGGAGCAGGAGCGTGGCCCAAAGGGCCCTTCAAGCGCTCATGGAGGTCGGTCTCGTTAAGAGGGAGCCCAGGATACTACCGCGCGGGGGGAGGAGGTACCTCTACACGCCGGTGTCGTGGGAGGTGGCGCGGAAATTAGGTAAAGACAACGTCAGACGCATCTGCGAGACCATAAAGAGGTGGTTCGACGAGTTCGAACTCGAGGAGGCGGAAGGGGGAGAGAAGGATGTCGGAGAGGCGCCCGTTCAAGGCTGAGAAGGTCGTCACCAGGGACGGCGAGGTGCTGCTGAGGTGTCCGAGGTGCGGGGCCCTGTTCAGGGACCAGAAGTCGTACTCCAGACACGTGAACAAGTCGCACCTGCAGAAGAGGAACAGACCCAAGAGGATACTCAAGAAGATGAAGGAGAGGGGCGACCCGCTGCTCGAAGGGAGGGCCAGGTGAAGGCCCTCCCCCCATGGGGAGCGGGCTGAGCGCGGAGGTCGGGCCGGCCCCCGGGCCGGTCCGGCCGGTGACGACAGAACCCGGATCCGACGGCCGTCGGGGCCGCGCTCCCTCCGCCCCCGAAACGGGGTCGGGGATGAAGACCAGACTGAGCGCCGAGACCCCCCGTGACGATAGAACCCGGGCCGGACCCGAGTCTCAGGGATCCACGTCCCTAAGCTTCCCCCCCTTCCACAACTCGATGACCCTCTCCACGATCTCCCTCGTGCTCGACAGCGGGCACTCGGAGTAGTACTCCTTCACCCTCACCACCTCCACGCTCACGCCCGCCCTCTCCGCGAGCTCCAACACCTCCTCCTCGGTGATCTCCTGATCGGGCCCGAGGGCCACCACGTCGGGTCTCACCCTGCGTAGAGTCTCCGCGAAATCCTCGGGATGCCCCAGGATCGCCTCGTCGACGGGTTTAAGCGCCCTGACCATCTCGACCCTCTGTTCCTCCGGGACGATCGGGGTCCTCTTCGTCCTCTCCACGGTCTCGTCCCTCGCTACCACGACGACGAGTTCCCCATCCTCACCCGCCAGTTCCTTGGCCGCCTCCAAGAACCTAACGTGACCCGGGTGCAGCAGGTCGAAAACACCACCGACCAAGACCCTCTTACCCAACTCCCTACCCCCGGTGCGACCGCGTTCGAACCGACGACAGTTTGATATCCGCGCACAACCGATCCCTCGAGTCGGAGGGGAGGACACGCCTTGGCGAGGGTCTTCGTGTTCCCTCCGAACAGCCTGATTCTACACGACCTGGTGGAGAGATTCGGGCACGAACCCCTGTCGCTCCCCAAGGAGGTGGGCAAGAAGGTCAGGGACCCCGAGATCGACTCACCCCCGATGAACGTGACCCCCGAGGACGTGAAGAAGGGCCTCAAGTACGCGGCCGTGGAGGTCCCCTCCGGCGTCAGGGGACGACTCTCCCTCATCGGCCCCTTGGTCGAGAAGGCGGACGCCGCGATAATAGTGGAAGAGGTCCAGGACCTAGCCTTCGGATGCATGGGCTGCGACAGGACGAACAAGTTCGTCACCTACCTGGTCAGGCAGAGGAACATCCCCGTCCTCGAACTGAAGTACCCGGAGGACGAGGAGGAAGCCAAGGAGTTCGTTAGGGAGATCAAGGACTTCCTGGAATCCCTCGAGGGGTGATCGGCTTGGCCGTACGCATCGCGCAACTGTCCTGTGGCACCGAGTACAGCGGCGTCCAGGACGAGATCAACAAGGCCGCCGAGAGGGTCGGCGGAGAGATCGTCTTCCCCGAGATCGACGTCGAGTTGATAGAGGAAGCGTGCGACGAGATAGGGTACCACCCGAGGAGCGCCAACCTCCGCGTCCTACTGGCCAGGGCCTACGCCCTCGCGAACGGGTACGCCGACGCGGACGCGGCCTTCATCCTCACGTGCTTCAGGTGCGCCGAGGGTGCACTGGTGAGGAACGAGGCCAGGAGGTACCTCCAGCAGAACACGGACATACCCGTCGTCACCTACTCCTTCACCGAAGACCTGGACGCGGGCGAGCTCCTCACCAGGATGGAGGCCCTGGTCACCATCGTGGAGAGGAGGGGACTGCTCGCCAGGAAGAAGCAGGAGGGACTCACCCTCGGCATAGACTCCGGATCCACCACGACCAAAGCCGTCGTCATGGAGGACGACGAGGTCATCGGAACCGGTTGGGTGAGAACCACCAAGGTGATCGAGTCCGCCGAGAAGGCCGTGAACGAGGCGCTCGAGGAAGCCGGTTACTCCCTGGACGACATACAGGCGATAGGGGTCACCGGTTACGGGAGGTTCACCCTCGGCGAGCACTTCGACGCGGACCTGGTTCAGGAGGAACTCACCGTGAACTCGAAAGGCACCGTCTACCTGGGTGACAAGCAGGAGGGAGGCGCCACCGTCATAGACGTCGGAGGTATGGACAACAAGGCCATCACCGTGTGGGACGGTATCCCGGACAACTTCACCATGGGAGGCATCTGCGCGGGCGCCTCCGGTAGGTTCCTGGAGGTCGCCGCCGACAGGATAGGCGTCGACATAGAGGAGTTCGGTAAGATAGCCCTCGAGGGAGACCCCGAGAAGGTCAGACTCGACAGCTACTGCATAGTCTTCGGTATCCAAGACCTCGTGACGGCTCTGGCCGAGGGAGCCGACCCGAAGGACGTGGCCGCCGCGGCCTGTTACAGCGTCGCCGAACAGGTTTACGAACAACAGCTCCAGGAGATAGATATCAGGGAACCCGTGTTCTTCGTCGGAGGATCATCCCTCATAGACGGCATGGTCAAGGCGCTCCAGGACGTGATCGGTGTCGAGGTCAAGGTACCCCCCTACTCCCAGTTCATAGGGGCCGTGGGCGCCGCGTTACTCGCCTCCAACTTCATCTGAGCGGTGATGTCCCTTGTACGAACACAAGGGCAAGAAGATCCTGATAAGGGCCTCCGAGGAGGAAGCCGCCCGCCTCTACTACGACATCGCCAGACACGCCACCACCGACCTCGGCCTCGCCAAAACCATCACAGCCGCCGTCTTCCACGTCGACGCCGAAACACCGCTCTACGCCGCCGCCGTGCGCACCCGGCCCACCGTCAAACCCGTCCGACTGGCCGACGTAGCCCTCGTCGAGGAGCCCGAGGAAGAAGAACCCGAGGAGGTCAAGATCACCATAATCGACGAGACCTACTCACCCGAGGTCATAGCCACCCTGAACAGGGTCTTCGGGAACCTCGCCAGACAGACCGACAGGGACACGATAATCGTACACCTCCCGGAAGGCCTCGACCCCGCCGACCTCAAGGACATCATCGTCCACGACCCCAGGGAGAGGCTCGCCCAACGCGTCTACGACCTGATAGAGAGGGTCAGACCGGAAGGCTTCCGCGTCGCCCGCTACGCGAGGGTCGGACGCGACTTCCTCTACGCCTCCACGGAGGAGGTCTTCCAGGACCACTGGCTCGACCTCCTCTTCGAACTCCGGGGTGACCTCGATGAGATCGAATTCTAACCCCCACGGACGCTATCCACCCAGTCCCGATGAACACCCCTGCTACACCGGGCAGCACGGTAAATTCGTCAAGATGCACCTCCCCGTGGGAGGTAAGTGCAACATCCACTGCAAGTTCTGCGAATCCGGGCTCGAACACGAGGGCCTCCGCGCCGACTACCCCGGCCGAACCCTGAAGGTAGTAACCCCCGAGGACGCCTCCAAGATCATCGACCGAGTGAAGGAGGAATGCGGTCGGATAGACGTGGTAGGCATAGCCGGGCCCGGCGATCCCCTCGCCAACTGGGAGGAGGTCAAGGCGGTCTTCGACGTCGTCGCCGAGGAAGCCCCGGAAGCGAAGCGCTGCATGTCCACCAACGGCGTCTGGCTCCCCGAGATGCTGGACGACGTCCTGGAGGTCGTCCACTCCATCACGGTCACGGTCAACGCCCTCGACCCGGAGGTCGCGGCCCTCATCTACGACAGGGCCTTGACCCGGGACGGGGAGCTCCTGAAAGGCGAGGACGCCGCCCGCTGGATAACGGAGAAGCACGAGGAATGCTTCGACGTCCTGTCCGACGTGAAGTACGTCCTGAAGAAGGTCAACTTCGTGCTCGTACCCGAGGTCAACGAGGACGAGGTCGAGAAGGTGGCCAAACGGGCCGCGGAATCCAACTTCCACGCGATGAACGTCATCCCGCTCATCCCAGGGGGCGACATGAAGGACCACCGACCACCCACGTGCGACGAGATAGCCGAGGCCAGGGACAGGGCCGAGAAGTACATCCCCGTCATGCGGAGATGCATGCAGTGCCGGGCAGATGTAATCCACTGTCACGGGCACCCGAGGCTGATATGGGAGCTCCTCGAGGAGGGGGAGTGATCCCCCGTTGTTCGAGACCGTGATCTACGAGGGCGGCGTCTACAAGGCCGACGAGATGCGCGATCTCGTCGAGGATCTCGGCGGCTTCGTGTTGTCCGAGCACAAGATGCAGCTCGAGATACACATGGTCATGGCGGTGCCCGTGGAGGACCTCGACGTCGTCGAACAGAAGGCCGAGGAGCTGCTGGGAGAGATCAAGAGGATGCCGCTGGCCGGTACCGAGATAGCCGTCGTGGGTATGAGCCTGGCCAGGCACCACATGCCCCACCCCGTCTGCGACATAGCCGAGTACCTCAGGAGGCACGGCGCCAAGTCCAACGTCATCGGGCTCGCCCGGGGGTACGGTAGGGAGGTCGCCCAGCTCAGCGCCAGGGAGAAGAGACTCCTCGAGGAGCACGACCTGATCGTGTTCGTGGTCGGGAACTTCCGCGACTGCATCGAGAATTACAAGCTCGATATCGTCAGGCAGATCGAGGAGAAGCCCGTGGTGGTCGTGGGAGGACCGGAGGAGATCGACGCCGACGATATCGTCTACGTGGGCGGGATAGGAAGGAAACCGTACCGTTTCAGGAAAGGGAAGGAGATAACGAAGCTCGACGAGATAATCGACGTGGTCTCGGACCTGATAGAGGAGAGGAAGGCGAGGATGTCCGAGGACCCTCCCGTGGTACCCCCATTCGTGCTCAAGGACGAGCTGAACAGGCGCCTCCACATCGAGGAGAGGGTCACGTCCCCGATGCCCATAACCCTCCAGCTCGACGGCGTCAGGATAAAGGTCCCGTACGACGAGTGGGCCGACGATATAGCCGAGACCGAGGTCTTCGAGTGGAAGGTCAAGGAGATCGCCGACGTGATCCCCTCCCACATGGACGACCACACGCTGGTCAAGCTCAAGCCGAAGAGCCTCGTCGAGGGATGAAAGCCCGGGAGCGACAGGGATGTACGCGGAAGCCGTCGCCGCCACGGCGGCAGCGTTCGCCTTCGCCTCCACCCACCCCGTCCTTCCCCTTTACGTGGTGTCCACCGGGCACCCCAGGACGCTGATAGCGACCATGAACATGACCCACAACGTGACGCAGGTCCTGGCGAGACCCTTCTTCGGCCACCTAGCCGACAGGTACGACCCCAGGGTGTTCGTCGCCGCTGGTCTAGCCGCGTACGGCTTGTCCACGGTCCTCTGCTACATCCCTCATACCCTCACCTTCGTCGGGAGCAGGATCCTGTTGGGTCTCGGGATGGGCCTCCTCTGGCCCCCTCTCCTGGCGTCCGTCGCGGCCAAATCCAAGGGTCGAGAGGGCTTGTTCTTCGGGTCTTTCAACTCAGTTTTTCAGTCCGCGATGGTGTTCGGGCCACCACTAGGAGGTCTAGCGTACTCCAAACTCGGCGGTGAAGCCTTCATCCTGTTGGGAGCCCCGGCCTTGGCTTCCATCCCTTTGGCGCTCGTCGTCAAGAAGGGAGAGAGACCGGGTGGGAGACCGTCGGGGTACCTACCGGAACTCCCTGATCTCCCGTTGCTCGTGGCTTCCCTGCCGGCCGCCGCCACGGCCGCCCTTCAGCCCACCATCGAGTTCTTCGTCCCGCTCCTGTTGAAGTCCATGGGCGCAGGTCCGGGCACAATAGGCCTCGTCCTGGCCGCCAGGAACGCCGTGGCGGTGTTCTCCCAGGCCCCGTGCGGTCACCTGGCCGACAGGTTGAACCCTCGAGCGGTCGCCGCGCTAGGATCCGCGCTGGCAGGGATCACGCTGGCGCTGTGCCCGTACGCGGGGAACCCCATCCTCGTCGCCGCCCTCCTCTGCGCCGGTGCCCTGGGGTACGGTCTATCCCAACCGGCTTCCATGAAGATGGCCGCCACGTCGGGCGAAGGCACTGCCGGGCGCATGGGTTGGTGGGGTTCGGTGATGGCCACCGGGAGGATAGCGGGTTCCGCCGCCGGTTACGCGGTGGCGCTGTCCCTGCCCGCTGTCTTCGAGATAACCGGGGCCTTCGCGGTGGCGGCGGCCGTGATCGTGGGGGTCGGCGGGATTTGTGGGAAGCGGAGAGGAAGACGCTCCTGATATTCAGGGAGGAGTACCTCGAGCACGAGCAGCATCCGACCCACCCGGAGAGGAGGGAGCGGCTCTCGTACACCATCGATCGTCTCGAGGAGGAGGGTATCCCCCACGTGGTCGAGGGGGTGGAGATGGAGGGGGCGGATCCGGCGGACAGGGAGGTCGTCGAGTTGGTCCACGATCCGGACTACGTGGAGCTTGTCAGGAGGCTGAGCGAGGGTGGGGGTGGTTCCCTCGACCCGGACACCTACGTTTCTCCGGGGACCTACGAGATCGCACTCCTGGCCGTGGGGGGCGCGGTGAAGGCCGTTGAGGAGGTGGTGAAGGGGCGGTACGAGACGGCCTTCGCCCTCGTGAGGCCACCCGGGCACCACGCTTCGGTGTCCAAGGGGGCGGGGTTCTGCTACTTCAACAACGTCGCCGTCGCCGCGGAGTACGCGATCAAGGTGTTGGGTTTGAGCTCGGTGGCGATCTTGGATTGGGACGCTCATCACGGGGACGGGACCCAGGACGTGTTCTATCACAGGGACGACGTCCTGTACGTTTCAATCCACCAGGACGGTAGGACCCTGTACCCGGGGACGGGGTTCCCGGACGAGGTCGGGATGGGGCCGGGGGAGGGTTACACCGTCAACGTGCCGTTGCCACCGGCCTCCGGGGATAGGGCCTACTCCGAGGCCTTCGACGTCATCGTCAGGCCGGTGGTCGAGGAGTTCGAGCCCGATCTCATCCTGGTATCGGCGGGGCAGGATTGTCACTTCTCGGATCCTCTCACGGCCCTGGCGGTTACGGCGGAGGGTTACGGTAAGATGATGGAAAAAACCGTGGAGTTGGCGTCGGAGACGGGCGCCCGTGGTCCCGTGGCCGTGTTGGAGGGCGGGTACTCGATAGAACTAGGGTTGCCCTACACAAACCTGGCCGTGATCGCGGCGTTGGCGGGGATCCCGACGACGGTGGAGGAGCCGGTGGATCCCCCTGAGGAGAACCCGGAGGGCGTCAGGACGGTTCGGAAGGTGGCCCGGTACCACGCCAGGTACTGGGAGGGTGTCAGACGCCGATCCTCTTGATCCAGTCCTCGGTCTCCTCTTCTCCCTCCTCTTCCGCCAGTTTCTCTATCATCTGCTTGACCTCCTCGTCCTCGACGACGACTCCCTCGGCCCTGGCCCTCTCCGCGTACATGCTGATGGTGTTCCTGATCTTGTCCAGGGACATGACCTTTCCGTCGAGCCTGTGGGCGTCCATCTTGGCCCAGTTCTGCACGAGGTCCAGGTCCCTGGGTAGTGAGACCAGGTCCGCGGCCAGTCCGTCGAAGGTCTCCTTGTCCTCCGGGTACCTGCTGGATCTCGCCACGACGAGGCATCGTTCGGAGCTCCTGGCCCTCATGAGGAACTCGAACTTCTCCTCGCCCAGGGCGGCCTCGGGCTCGTTGGGTGCCGGTAGGACCATGGCCCATATGCAGGGGACGTGGTCGGCTATCAGCCTGGCCATGGCGAGACCGACAGCCCCTCCGAGACCGAAGGCGACCACCGGGACCCTCTTGCGCTTCCTCACCATGTCGCGCGCGAGCGAAAGGACCTTGTCGATCTTCTCCCTGTTCTCGTCGACCTCTTTCAGCTGCTTGAAGGCCCTGGTGTGGTCTCTATGGGCCCCCGTGGGTGATCCGGCTTCGACCCTTATCCTGGGTACGTCGTCCCTTTCGAGGTACGATAGGTCCAGGGAACTGCCCACGCAGATCACGTCGTCGCCGGGGTACCTGTTGGCGAACTTGCACCCGCAGCCGCCGGCGGCCACTACCACCACCTTTACCTACCCCTCGCCCCCTCCGCTTGCCGGAAGTTATAGAGATCTCGGACGGGGCTTAGAGAACCGTAACGATTAAATACTGCCCCTGTTCGGGTTCGGCACGGGGAGCCGGGCGGGCCCGCAGTTCAGCCCGGCAGAACGCCGGCCTTACGAGCCGGTGGTCCCGGGTTCAAATCCCGGCGGGCCCACCAAACCGGGAATCGTTACGAACCTCATAACGATGCCGCGAAGGATCTCAGCCGGGGTCCGTGATCAACGTGACCGCGAGCCCGACGGCCCCCGCTACGGTCTGCGGTAGCAGCGTCCTGTAGGTACGCTCCAACACGGTCAACCCGCCGAACACCCCAGTCCAGAGGTACTTGACAAGAACGGCCTCCAGGGAAGCCAGCGCCACGAGCGTACCGGCGGTGTTCGGGTCCAGGGCGCCCGAGTCGACCATGTAGGCGAGGCTGATGCTCATCGCGTTGCTGCTGGCCAGCGATCCCGCTATCACACCGACGATCAACCCGGCCCTGCCCGCGAGCAACTGACCGATCTTGAGGAACGTCGAGAACCCGGCTATGAGCAGACCCAGCTTGGCGGCCGGCTTGAGCGACAGCGGGGATCGGATCCGTTTACCCACGGCCCGTCTCAGGTGTTCCTCGTCCACGTCCATGTTCCTGGACACGTGGACAGCGGTCGCGAGCCCTACGATCGCCGCCGGTAACGTCACGTGAGCCGTCTTCTTCACGACCGTGATATCCCCGGACACGGCCGCGACCAGGGCCAGGTTACGGAGGAGCGCCACGGACGTGGCCGCGGGCGTGACGGTGGCGGGTACCTGGGGGACGTCCTTGAACCTCGCCGCTACGGTCGCCGTGGTGACCGAGCTGCTGACGAAACCACCGACCACCGACGTGGTAAGGACGCCTCCCTTGACGGACGTTCTCATCCCGAGGTAACCCAGGGCGGTGACCGCCAGGACGAGGAGCACGGTCTCTATCACCTTCCTGAGGTTCAGGACGCCCCAGGGGTCCACGGGACGGGGCGGACAGAGCGGGTAGGCGAGGGCCGCGAGGGCGAAGACCGTGACCGCGTCGAGCACGTCCTTGTCCGATAGCCTCCTCAGCACAGGATGGATCCTGCTCCTGGAGAGGAGGAGCACGGCGGTGACGACGGCCAGGGTCGCCCCCTCCTGAACCCTCCCGGCCCCTATGAGTCCCCCGGCGGCGTAGGTCACGAGGAGGGCCGTGGGCGTGGCCAGCCCGAGGGATCTGCCCGTGTAAGCCCTCATGGCGTACAGAAGGACCACGAGGGCCACGGTGCCCGCGGCCAGGGTCGTCGGGAGTTCGAGCGGGCATCCCGCCACGGTGTAGGTGGTGAGGCCCCCGAGGATGCCGGTCAGGGTGAACGTCCTGAAACCCGCGACCCGCTTCTCCGGGTGCACGTGCTCGCGCTCCACCCCTATGAGCATACCCACGGCGGCCGATAGCGCCAGCGTCTTCAGGAAGTTCAGGTACCCGGGGTCCACGTTCAAGGCCCTCCCCACCGCTCGGAACTTGTAGTTCGGCCCTCCCCGGCCTCCGGGGGACGCGCGGTTTGACCGTGCTCTCGGACAGGGATATCCTGAAGGCGTTGGAGAGAGGGGACATAGTGATCGAGCCGTTGGACGACGAGTACCTGGAGGAGGCCCTCGGCCCGGCCAGTTTGGACCTGAGGCTGGGCAACGAGTTCGTCGTCTTCAAAACGTTGCACAAGTCGTGCATAGACCCGACGGTCGACGCCGCCGAGAACACGGAGAAGGTGGTGTTGTCGGAGGACGAGGAGTTCGTGATCAACCCCGGGGAACTCGTGCTGGCGTCGACGCTGGAGAGGGTCGAACTGAACGCCCCCGACCTCACGGCGGTCCTCCACGGGAGGTCGTCGCTCGGGAGGCTCGGGATCCAGGTACACGTGGAGGCCGGTTACGTGGACCCGGGGTGGAGGGGGCGCCTGACGCTGGAGCTCGTGAACTTCAACCCCATGCCCGTGAAGCTCAAGCCCGGTATGAGGGTCGTCCAGATAGTTTTCCACAGGCTCAGCAGCGAGCCCGAAGGGTGGTACGAGGGCAAGTACCTGGGGGACGACGGGCCCGCTCCCTCGAGGCTGCACCTGGATTTCAGGGGGGACGAGGATGGGTCTGAAGGTTAAGCACCGTGCCGTGGCCGAGGCCACGTTCAGGGCCCTCGAGGGGTCCAAGGCCGAGGTCGAGGGCGTGAAACGCGAGAGGAGGGAGGTGAATCCCCTCCCGCCGTTCGAGACGGGCTCCATGCTTCAGGTCGCGACGAGGAGGCTCAGGGCGTCCACGGAGCGCGTCATGAGGTTGGCGCAGGATCTCTTCGAGGGCGGCGTGATAACCTACCACAGGACCGACTCGACGCGCGTCTCGGACGAGGGTAAGAGGATAGCCCGGGAGTACATCTCCTCGAGGTTCGATCCCGACGATTTCGTGCCCAGGACGTGGGAGCCGGAGTCGGAGCACGTGGAGGGGGCTCACGAGTGCATCAGACCGACCAGGCCGCTGGACGCCGACGAGCTCGCCAGGGCGGTGCGTGAAGGCACGTTCAGGACCACCCTCAGGATCACCGGTGATCACCTGCGCCTGTACGATTTGATATTCAGGAGGTTCATGGCCAGCCAGATGAAACCGGCCGTGGTGGAGTGGCAGGTCGCCGAGGTCGTGTTCGAGGTGGACGGTGTTAAGGTGGCCAAGGTCGAGTTGGAGGGCGTTGTAGACATCGTTGAGGAGGGTTTCACCAAGGTTCTGACCGAGTACGATCTACCGGCTTACGGGATCAGAAGGGTACCAGAATTGGAGGAAGGAGACGAGTTGGACGTGCTTGAGGTGGCCGTGATAGAGAGGCACGACGTCTACCCGTACGACCAGTCGGAGCTCGTTCAGGATATGAAGGAGAGGGGGTTGGGCAGACCGAGCACGTACGCTCAGATAGTGGAGAAGCTGTTCCGTAGGGGTTACGTCTACGAGGTTCCTAGAAGGAGATGGGTCGTTCCCACGATGTTGGGTAGGGCCGTTCACGATTACCTCAGTTCAAGGTACGAGAGGTTCGTGTCGGAGGAGACCACGAGGGAGCTGGAAAAGCGCATGGACGAGGTTGCGCTGGACCGTACCGACTATCAATCGGAGGTTACCGAGTTGTACAGGGAATTGAAGAAAGACGTGGATATGCCCCCTCCCGACGGGGACGATGAAGGTTGAGGCCCGTCGTGTTCTACTACTCCGAGACCGGGAACACGGAGAAGGTAGCGAGGGCCGTGTGCGAGGCCACCGACGGGTCCATGAAGAGGATCGAGACCGGGGCCGAGGATCTCGTCGAGGGGGAGCCCGTGTTCGTGGGCACCCCGGTCCACGCTTTCAAGCCCGCCAAGCCCGTGATGCGGTTCATCAAGGAGAACGACTGGGACGGCGTGAAGGCCGCGGTGTTCTGCACGTACTCCCTGTACCCGGGGAAAACGCTACGGTGGATGAGGGAGAGGATCGAGAGGGACGGTGGGGAGGTACTAGGGGAATTAAAGGTCAAGGGTCGTCACCCCGTGGTTCCCTTCCTGGCCCGCGGGAGACCCGACGAGAGGGACCTGGAGAAGGCCGCCTCGTGGGCCAGGAAAGTCCTGAAGAGGGTGTGATCCCGATGCCGACCCGAGAGGAGGTGGAAGAAGTCCTCAGGAAGGTGGCCGATCCTCACACCGGGTTGGACATCGTATCGATGGGCCTCGTGGAGGACGTCAAGACCGACGACGACAGCGTGAAGGTCGTGATAAGGCCCACGAACCCGTTCTGCCCCTCGGCCCTGTTCATAGTCGAGCAGGTGAAGGCCATGCTGCAGCACGAGCTGGGCGACGACGTGGACGTGGACGTTAAGCTCGTGGGGCACGTGTTGGCGGAGTCCGGGGAGGAAAACGAGGGATGACGGAGTGCCTCCTATGTGGGCGCCCCGGTGTATCCTCCTTCTTGAAGGTGTGTAGGGATTGCCTGCTGAAGGACCCCGATAGGGCCCTCCCGATCGTCAGGAAGGCCCACGCTGAGGCGAGGAAGGACCTCGGTTTGCCCCCGGAGCCCCCCTCGAACGGTGTCAAATGCGATAGGTGCGTGAACGGATGCAGGATCCCGGAGGGAGGCGTCGGTTTCTGCGGGGTGGTCCGGAACGAGGGTGGACGGCTCGTGGTCGAGCATAGGGGATCGTTCTACCTGGACCCCCACCCGACCAACTGCGTCGGAGCGTGGGTGTGCCCCGGGGCCACCTCCGCGGGCTACCCGAGGTTCACGGACACCGAGGGTCCCGAGAGGGGTAGGTACAACCTGGCCGTGTTCTACGGGGGCTGCACGCACCACTGTTTCTTCTGTCAGAATCACGAGCACTGGACGACTCGAGGTGAGATCAAGCCGGAGGATCTGCTGTCCAGGATGACGGATCCGGACGTAACGTGCGTCTGTTTCTTCGGTGGGGACCCCGTGCCGCACCTCGATCAGGTCTTGGAAGTGGGGGAACGGTTCGAGGAAGCCGGTGTTAGGGTATGCCTGGAGACGAACGGCAGCATGAACCCATCCCTGTGCCGCCGTGTGGCGGAGATATGTTACGAGTCCGGGGGCGGGTTCAACACGGACGTTAAGGCGTACAATCCAGAGGTGTACGAGGCCTTGACGGGTTCCTCACCGGAGTACACGTTCAAGCACCTCGAGATCGTCGGGGAGGAGTTCGCGCGTGAGGATCCTCCGATCTTGAGGCCGAGTACCCTGATCGTGCCCGGGTACGTGACCCCCGAGGAGGTCGAGGCCGTGGCCGAGTTCCTGGCCTCGATAGACGAGCGTATACCGTACAGGTTGTTACAGCACGTTCCGCACTACCTGTCGGTAGACCTCGGGTACACCCCCACGTCCGTGATGCTCGAGTGTAAGAGGGCCGCCGAGAGGCACCTGGAGAACGTGGACGCGTGCGTGTACGTTCACGTGTGATCGGTTCGGTCCTTACCGAATCTGATTTCAGGTTTTCTCAACACGGGTTCACCGGGGTGTACGTGTCATGACGTTGGTTCTGGCCTACGCGGGTAAGGACGGCGCGCTGGCCGCCGGGGATAGGAGGACCCTGGTGGTCAGGATGGACGAGGAGAAGAGGAAGGAGCTGGAGGAGCTCCTGTACCGGGGCGAGTTCTCCTCCGAGGAGGAGGTCAAGAGGTACGTGGAAGAGGAGCTGGGGATCGATCCGGACGATTACTACCTGGAGTTCCACGACGATAGGAAGAAGGTCTGGAAGGTGAACGACGAGGTCGTGGCCGGCGAGGTCGGTATACGCTCGGCCAAGGGCGTCAAGAGGCGCAGGGTGTACGCCACGCCCGGGGCCCACGCGATAGTGGAGATGGAGGGGGAGGAGGTCCTCTCGAAGGACTTCGGTGGGATGGCGCTCATCGTGGAAGGGCCTCCGGTGGTCAAGGACCTGGTGCTGGAGTTCATCGAGGATAGGTTCGGGGACCCCTCCTCGGTGGATTTAGACTCCCTCCTCGATGCCATGGACGATCTCTTCGATCACGTATCTTCGAACACCATCCTGGTGAGCGAGGAGTACGACGTTTACCACGTGGAGGGCGTGGCGGATCCGCTGGCCCCGGCTAGGCTTCAAAAGGCTATTAAGGAGGATATAGAGAGGCTTAAGAAGCATAGGAGAAAGCTCGCTGATGAGATGCTCAAGGGCATCAGAGAAGCGTACGATCTTATCGATGAAGGTGAGGTTGGCGTTATAGTTAAGGTGGGTACCGAGGAGGAAGGTGAAGGTGTTGAGGATTATCCGCCTGAGAAGAGGATCGTTGTTAAGTTGAACGATGATGTTGATGCTAGGTACATGGGTGATGTGATCGCCGGCCCGGGCGAGGAGGTCGTGATGGCCGTGGAGGATCCGGAGAAGGTCGAGGAGGGCGACGTCGTGGTCGTGGAGGACGGGGAAATGAAGGTAAAAGGAAAGGACGTCGAGGTCGTGACAGGGTATTCGATCTGCAGGACGAGAGAACGTTAGACGCGTGGCGAGGGGGAGCGGTGCTCTTCTTCGTCGGTTCCGGTGGAGGAAGGTTCGCGATGATCACCCAGACCAGGAGGACAGGTGGATTCAGGTTGGAAACAGAGGAAGTTTCCATTCACTTCGATCCTGGCCCGGGTGCCCTCCTGGCCACGAGGTTGGCGGGTAGATCCACGACCGCCGTCGACGCCGTGGTGGTCAGTCACGCTCACCCCGACCACTACACGGAGGCCGAGGTCGTCGTGGAGGCCATGACCCGTGGAGGGATAAAGAACCGTGGGTACTTCGTCGGTAGCGCGTCCGCCGTGGAGGGGTACAAGGGCGAGGAAGGGTCCTTCGGTCCGGTCCTGAGCGATTACCACAGGTCCCTCCCGGAGGCCACCGTGGCCCTGGAACCCGGGGACACGTTCACGATCGGGGATGTGACCTTAGAGGCCACCCCGACCGTCCACGGTGATCCCACGGGCGTCGGGTTCAGGGTGGAGCTCGAGGACGATCTTCTCTACTACACCTCCGACACCGAGCTCCGTGGTTTCGTGATCGACGCTGCCGAAGACGCCACGATCCTGGTGGCCAACGTCACCAGACCCGGTTCCGACAGGATCAGGGGCCACCTCTGCACCTCCGACCTTGTCGAGGTCGTGAAGGAAGCGAGGGACCTCAGAAAGGTGTTCATGACGCACTTCGGTATGAAGATGATCAAGAGGGGCCCGGGCAGGGAGGCCAACTCGGTGCAGAAGAGGACCGGCGTGACCACGGTCGCGGCCAGGGACGGGCACGTGTACGACCTCTAAGCCTCGGGGGGCACGCCGGTGGCCTCCCGCTCGACTATCACCATCTCGTTCGGATCCTCCCCCTGCTTCTTCAGCATCCTCCTGTAGGAGCCCCCCTTCCAGGCGAAGAGTACGCCGGCCGGTAACACCACGGCGTCCTCGAACTCCTCCCTCGCCCAATCGGCCAGGTCCACCACCATGGCCTCGAGGTGAGCCGGGGCCACGATGGTCCTGTCCGCGCCGCTGTCCTCCGCCTCCACCAGTATCACGTAGAACACGTACACGTCCTTCCCCTGGTCCAGGAGCTCCGGGATGGGGGAGGGATCGTCCTCGGTCCCGGGCCTGAGGGCCACGAGGACCCTGTCGACGACGTTCGAATCCACCCTGGGCGCCACCTCGTCGGCTATCCTCTCGGCTATCTCCTCGGGCTTCATTCCTCCCACTCCCTCACGAACTCGAACTCGGCCACGTCGACCTTCTCCGGGAGTTCTCCGTACATCTCCTCGAGGGCTTCCAACATCTCCTCCGGGGACGTGAACCCCGCCTCCTCGTGGTACCTCTCGGCGGCTTCCTTCGGATCGAGTCCCTTCTCCACGTTCGTCACCACGGTCTCCGCGTACCTCATGGTCCCAGCCTTGAAGTTCTTGAACACGAGGGTGTCGCCCGGTTCCAGGTACTTGAACGACCTGTGATCGGACGGCCTCACCTCCGCCGTTTTGAGGCCCTCGACTATCATGTCGAAGAACTCCTCGCGCGTCATTATCTCTATCCTCCGCGTCGGGGGTTCCTCCCCGAGCAGCGCCCTCAACCTCTCGACCTCGAAGTCCGGTATCCAAACCCGGGCCTTCTTGTTCTCGAGGTCCACCTCCTCTATCCTGACGATCAGCTCCTCTCCAGGGACGAACAGCAGTTCGAGGTCCACGGGCTCGGGCCAGTCGAGCGCCGCCCTGATGGCCCCGGCGGGTAGGAAGACCCCGAAGGGTAGCCCCACTTCGAGCAGTATACCCTCGTCCTCCTTGACCTGGGAGACGACGGCCTCGACGTACTTGCCCTCGGCCCGGTGGGGTTCCTTGGCTATCTCACCGCGCGTGTACACCTTCACCTCGGGTTCGGCCAAGCTCGATGACCCCCGTCGGGATCGGGGTCCGCGATCATCACGTTCTCTTCCTGCCGGTCTCGTCATCCGGGGGCGAAGTAGGTTAGGTCACTCCCTGAACCCTTCCTTCCCTATCAGCGGGACGAAAGCGCACCCGCCGTGTCTCTCCCGGACCATCCTCCCGTCCTCGGTCTTCCTTATCAGCCATAGCTCCTGCAGGTGACGGTCGCCCACGGGGATCACCATCCTACCTCCAGGCTTCAGCTGCTCGAACAGGCTGCGGGGGACGTCCGGGGCGCCGGCCGTGACGAGGATCCTGTCATAGGGAGCCTCCTCGGGATACCCGAGGGTACCGTCCCCGACTACGACTTCCACCCACTTGTCGTACCCGGTCCTCCTGAGGTTCTCCCTGGCGAACTCGGCCAGCTCGGGTATCCTCTCCACGGTTATCACCTTCCCGTCGGGTTTCACCAACTCCGCCACGACCGCCGCGTGGTAACCGGACCCCGCCCCCACCTCCAGGACCTTATGCCCGGGCCTCGGGTCGAGAAGCTCCGTCATCATAGCGACCATGTGTGGGGCGGAGATGGTCTGTCCCTTACCTATAGGGAGTGGACTGTCCACGTAGGCCCTATCCCTGAGGTGTTCCGGGACGAACTCGTGCCTCGGCACCTTGAGCATGGCTTCGGCCACGCGGTCGGACCGGATGTAGCCGAGGGACTTCAGCCTCTCGACCAGACGTTCGCGGGCTCGACGGAACATCTCCTCCTCGTTCAACGTACATCCCCCGCGGCCCGCGGGACCGTAGAGGTTTTGTCCGTGTCGTCCGGGCGGCCGAGGGGGGAGTCCGCGTGGCCGACGACACGATCAGGCTGGCGCTGGTCGTCACGGAGTTCAACAGGGACATCACTTACCCCATGGAGAAACTCGCCGAGACGCACGCTCGGGACATGGGGGCCGAGGTCGTCGAGAAGGTTCTGGTCCCCGGTTCCTTCGAGGTGCCGCTCGCCGTGAAGGAGCTCCTCGAGCGGGATGACGTCGACGCCGTCGTGACCCTAGGCGCCATAATCAAGGGTGCCACCGACCACGATCAGGTGATAGCCCAGCAGGTGTTCAGGAAGTTGGAGGACCTCATGCTGGAGTACGGGAAACCCGTCGCCCTCGGTATCTCCGGGCCCGGCATGACGAGGGCCGAGGCGCAGGAGCGCGTCAAATACGCGAAGAGGGCCGTCGAGGCGGCCGTCAAGATGGTCCGTAGGATGAGGGAGTTGAGGTCGGGCTAAGGTAATATGAACCCGGTGGCCCCCGGCCGCCCGGGGTGAGGAAGGTTGGCGGAGTACGATCCGACCGAGGACGCCACGCCGGCCGAAGTCGTGGACGTGATAGGTAGGACGGGTATGGCCGGAGAGGTGACGCAGGTGAAGGTGAGGATCCTCGAGGGCCCGGACAAGGGTAGGATCATCACCAGGAACGTCAAGGGGCCGGTCAGAGAGGGCGACATACTGCTGCTGAGGGAGACGGAGAGGGAGGCCAGGCCCATCGACTGAACCCGGGGTGACTCGTCTTGCCCGAGATCAGGAGGTGCGACTTCTGTGGGAGAATCATCGAGCCCGGTACGGGCAAGATGTACGTGAAGAACGACGGGACCATACTGTGGTTCTGCTCCAGCAAGTGCGAGAGGAACATGCTCGAGCTGGGCAGGGACCCGAAACGCGTCAGGTGGACGGAGAAGCACAGGGAGTTCAAGGCCGAGCAGCGCGGAGAGCTCTAGGTCCGATCGGACCGGGAGCTCGTCATCGAGCGCCTCGGCTATTGGGCCTTTCTTCATCCCGATCCACGGGTTCACTCCACGTCCCTGATACCCTCCCTGGTTATCCTGAAGGGAGCCTCACCGGGCGGCAGGTAGGGTGAGTCCTCGAGCCTGGCTATCCTGATCTCCCCCTTACCCCTCCTCAGGAACACCCTGTGCGTGGCCTGGTGGGCGACGACGGTACCTCCCACGGGCTCGTACCGTCTACCCCTACCCCTGGCGGCCGCCTCGATGTCCACGTGAACCTGATTCGTGAACACCACGGCCACGTCGTGGTCCCTGGCTATATCCATCAGCTGCCTCAAGTGTTCCATGAGTTGGGACTGCCTCTCGCTTATGTCGCTCAACTTCTTGTACTCGGCGCGGAAGTTGTACGTGAGGGAATCCACGACCACGAGACCCACATCGTCCCTCTCGCAGACCTTGTAGGCCTCGTCCGCGGCCGCCATCTGCTCCTCGACGCTCCTCGCCTCCGCCACGTAGATGTTGGACATCGTCGTCCTGGGGTCCAGGCCCAACGCCTCGGCCATCTCCCCGATCCTCCTGGGTACGAGGGTCCCCTCCGTGTCGATGAAGAAGGCCTTGGCCTCGAGACCACCCTCCTCCTCGGGCAGTTGCACGTTCACGGAGAGTTGGAAGGCGAGTTGAGACTTACCGCTACCGAAGGGGCCCGCGAACTCCGTCAACTCACCCGTGGGAACCCCACCACCCAAGAGCTCGTCCAGGGCCTTGGAGCACGTGGTGATCCTGCGCTCCTTCTTCTCGGCCCACTCCTCCAGCGTCTTTATCTTGACGGAAACCTCCCTCCTGACGTCCTCCTGCATACGTCTGACCTCTTCCTCGTCCCTTCCCGTCACCTCGGCGACCCGAGCGGGGTCCGCGTACGCGAACTCCAGCGCCGTCTCGACGCCCTCGTCCTTGAGCTTCTCCACGACGTCCTCCGGCAGGTTCACATCCTCCAGGGGTAGGTCCTCAGCGGCCTTCCTCCCGCTCAAGGAGCAACAGCCCCCTGAGGTGAGCCTCCTTCACGGCGTCACGATCGGACAGAACCCTGGCACGCCTACCCACGGCTTCGAGGTCTTCGACGTCACCCACGTCCCTAACCTCGACCTCGGCCACCACGGGTCGTCCCACCAACCTCTCTTCGAGATCGGAAACGTCCAGGTTTAGATATTCTTGCTCATCGTCGCAACCCGCCGCCTCCACGGCCCTGTAACCGAACAAGGCCACCCTCACGGTCCCCGTACCGTCGTCCACCACCAACGGGAGGAAGGGCCGCTTCTCCGGGGACTCCACCGGCCCGTGCTCGGGACATGCGCCGTCCCTCACGGACCTGCCGCACCTGGGACAAGCTTCGTAGTAATGCCTCCTGGCCGGCACGGCCACGACCGTGCCCAGGATCTCCCCGACGTCACCGACCGAGAGATCGTCCACCGAAGGCCACCTCCAACGCGATAGGTCCAACTCCTCCGGCCCGTCCAACGGCTCCACGTCCCCGAGGCTCCTCAGCACCGACACGGAAACCCTATCCCCACGGACCGTGACCACACCCTCAACCCTCACCGGGTCACCGAACTCCATCCCGGCCAGAACGTCCGCGGCGTCGCCCCAAGCCCTGACCCGGGCCGTCCCGGTGCCGTCGTACACGTCGACGACGACCTTACCCCCGGTATCGTAGGGATCCCTCCTCAGAACACCCTCGATCCTCGCGTAATCGCCGTGCTCCAGATCCTCAACGCTCCTCTTCAACTTCTCCTCGACCTCGGTCCTATCGATGGAACCCTTGACGTGTAGTTCCGACTCCTCGTCGAATATGAACCTGGGAGTACCTCTAAATTCACCGACTAGAACATCGACGAGGACCACCTCGTCACCCACGGAGAGGCTCTCCAGGTCCTTCACGACGTCCCCGGAACCGACTAAGATGGCGTTGCGCCTCTCACCCCCCAGGACCACCTCGACGATCCTCCCGGCCTTGGTCTCGTAGGGGGAGGAGACGCGGAGCACGACGGCCTCGACGTCCGCGCGCTCCCCCTCCTCGAGGTTCAACGCGTCCTCGAGTTTCATGACGTATACACCCCGATGGGGGAACCCCAACTCCATGCGATCGTATAAATCACAGGCGACGGCCCTCGCGATCGCCCTCCTATCCCTCCCCATCGCCGTCCAAGCCTGGGTCGTGACCGAAAACACCACCACCGGCATCTACGTGAACTCGCAACAGGTGACCGGGACAGTGTCCGAACTGTCCTGCGAGTACGGTGCGGGCGTGGCCGTCTTCAAGGGCTCCGACGGCAACAACTACCTGACCGTGGCGGTCCCGTACCCCGCCTCAGTGAGCGCGACGTCGGGCTTCACCGTCCCAGGCAGGATAGTGCTCGTACCCGTGAAGGACTCAAACGGCAACCCCGTGACCCTCACCAACATCCCGAAGCTGGCCCCGGTGTGGGGACTGGCGCAGGCCTCCTACGACGCCAGCGGGAACCTCACGTCGCTGAAGATACCCTTCGCCGGCGCCTACTTCGACAGCAGCAGCGGAACCCTGTACCTGTACGAACCCACCGACGTGACCGTCCAACCCGGCGCCGTGTACTCGGCCACGGTACCGTCCATCGTGACCTCCCAGGTGCAACCGCCGTCGGGGACCACCGTCTCGACGATAAGCGCGGTCTCCAGACCCGTCCTCGTCCCCTCCCAGAGCGGGGGCTACACGGTCTACCTGGCGGTGGTCGGGACCGACTCGAACGGTAACCCCGCGGCCGAACTGTGGTCGGTCACACCTTCCACGTCCACGACCGTGACCGCGAGCGAGGTCTGCACGCTGCAACCACCCTCGTCCTCGGCCGAACCGCTCATCTCCACCGTGGGCGACGACGTCATCGTGGCCTTCGAGGACACCACGGACTGGAAGACCGACCTCTACGTCTGGACACCGGGATCGTCCTCCGCCACGTCCCTGGACCAGCAGCTCTCCCAAGCGGTCGGGGGAACCGCCGGCACGATCACCGACGTCGAGGGACCCGTCTTCGTGTACCAGTGCCAGAACGCACCCACGGGCGAGGTCCAATTCTACCTGGGCGAGGTGGTGATAGGGTCCTCCGGCCCGCAGTTGATAGTCGGGGGCCCGTTCACGCTACCCCTACCCACCGGGTCGACGTCCACCACCGTCCGCGTGTCGATCCTGGACGAGGTCAACACGGACAACGGCACCGTGTACTACGTCCTGGCGTACGATGACTCCTCGACACTAGCCGTGTTCGAGGTGAGTCCCCAAGGGGTGAACGCCGTACAGACGATCACGTCCTCCGTACCCGTGGACCTGGCGTCCGGAGACCTGATCGTCTCCAGTAGCTTCAACTCCATAGCCTACGTCGCGCCGGTCCTCCAACCCGTCGTCTCATCGGTCCAGGGCCAGTTGCTCCAGAACGGCGTGGTGAACCTCCCCGAGGCGGAATCGACCACGCTCACCTTCACCGTGACCGCTCAGACGCAGTCCCCGGACGTGATCCCACACTACTACACCGAGATAGAGGTCGGAGTCGCCACGACCCTACCCGCGAACGTCTCATCCTCCCCGCTCCAGGTCCAGTGGTCACCCACCACCCTTCAGCCTCAGCCCTCCACCCAGCAGACCGTGCAGGTGACGCTGACGGCGGGCGCCGTCACGTCCGACATCGACGGTATAACCGTGACCCTATGCCTGGCGGCCGTCGCCAGGGACCCGTTGACGCACGCGATCCTGTCCGTGGCCCAAGACTACACCACGTACCCGGTCAAGGTGAACGTGATCAACAGGCAGGTCACCATGGTGGTCGTACCGATCCAGGTCACCAAGACCGACCAGGGTTACGAGATCCAGCTACGCGTCACGGCCTACGACCAGTTCGGCAACGCCATCCAGCTGACCGAGGACGACCTATCCGTACAGGACTCAACCGGCACGGCCAAGATAGTCTCCTTCCAGGACGGCGTGCTGACGGTCGATTCCGGATCCCTCGACCTCACGCTGTCGGTCACGATACCCCAGCTGGCCTACTCCGCGAGGGTCCCCGTGGACATCTCGGAGGCGGCGCTCCAAGGCGTGCTGGAGGGCGTGCAGAACCTGGAGAATCAAGTCTCCCAGGTCTCCCAGGAGGTCGAAAACGTCCAGAACACGCTCAACCAGGTCTCCCAGAACGTGCAGACGATCGAGGAGAACATGGCCACCAAGTCCGACATCCAGGACGTGGAGCAGAAGCTCGACGAGATAGAGTCCAAGATAGGCACGTCCTCCTCGTCCTCCGGATCCCCCTTGATCCCCTTCGTCCCGCCCATCCGGCGCCGTAGGAAGGGTTAAACGGTCCCTCCCCGGCGCGCCCCATCACCCACAGCCTCAGCGGGGGATACGTGGGTGCCTGGCAAGACGATGGCGGAGAAGATCCTCTCCCGCGCCTCCGGTGAAGACGCGGAGGCCGGGGACGTGGTCGTCGCCGAGATAGACGTCGCCATGGTCCACGACATCACAGGACCCCTCACCGTCGAGGCGCTCCGCGAGATGGGCGTGGAGAAGGTCTGGGACCCGAGCAGGATAGTGGTGCTGTTCGACCACCAGGTCCCCGCGGACTCGATAGAATCCGCGGAAAACCACCGGATGATGAGGGAGTTCGTGAAGGAGCAGGGCATCGAGCACTTCTACGACGTTCGGGAGGGCGTCTGTCACCAGGTGCTCCCGGAGAAGGGTCACGTGAGGCCGGGAGACGTCATCGTGGGGGCCGACTCGCACACCTGCACCCACGGGGCGCTCGGGGCGTTCGCCACCGGGATAGGCTCCACGGACATGGCGGCCGTCTTCGCCACGGGTAAGCTCTGGTTCAGGGTCCCGGAGACCTACAAGGTCACGGTGACGGGTGAGCCGCCCGAGGGCGTCCTATCCAAGGACGTCATACTGAAGATCACGGGCGAGATAGGCGCGGACGGTGCCAACTACATGGCCATCGAGTTCCACGGCGACTACGTGGAGAGGGCCTCCGTGTCGGACAGGATGTGCATGTGCAACATGGCCATAGAGATGGGGGCCAAGACCGGTCTGGTGCCGCCGGACGAGAAGACCCTGGAGTACGTCTCCGAAAGGGCCGGCACCACTGGGAGACCCGTCGAGCCCGACCCCGACGCCAGGTACGAGGCCGAGTTGGAACTGGACGTGAGCGACCTGGAACCGCAGGTGGCCAAACCGTACTCGCCGGACAACGTGGCCCCCGTGTCCGAGGTCGAAGGGACGGCGATCGACCAGGTGTTCATAGGATCGTGCACGAACGGACGTTATGAGGACCTCGAGGTAGCCGCCAGGATCTTGGACGGTGAAAGGGTGCACGACGACGTCAGGCTGATAGTGATCCCCGCGTCCAGGGAGGTCTACTCCCGTGCGCTGAGAAGCGGGATCCTCGAGACCCTACACGACGCGGGCGCCCTGATATGTCCGCCCACGTGTGGCCCGTGTCTCGGCGGACACATGGGGGTCCTGGCCAAGGGCGAGAGGTGCGTGGCGACGTCGAACAGGAACTTCCCGGGCAGGATGGGGCATCGCGAGTCCGAGGTCTACCTGGCCAGCCCCGCCACCGCCGCGGCCAGCGCCATCGAGGGCGAGATAACGGA
>Ga0256834_1000026_pt1 | contig 107229 bp, 106 predicted proteins | sample 4281140metaG_FD_190536 | JGI IMG/M metagenome (GOLD analysis project Ga0256834, IMG submission 190536) | Hydrothermal vent microbial communities from East Pacific Rise, Pacific Ocean - 4281-140 | ecosystem: Environmental > Aquatic > Marine > Hydrothermal vents | place: Pacific Ocean: East...
CGATAGAAAGAAACCACCGCATCGAGATTAAGCCAGTTAAAACTGTCATATTTTAACTACAGGAATAATTTTATTCGTCAAATCAAGATTTAGTGGGAAATTTAGTTTCTATATCGGGATTTGGGTAAGTAAATAAAAAATAAGGAAAAAATTATGTTTCACTCAAAATTTTTATTAACGCTCATTGTGTTATATTTAACTGTTTTCAATGCCCATGCAGGCACGGTGACAGGTTTAACCAACTTTGTTGCTAATACCCCAGCGGTGGCAGCACAAGTTAATGGCAATTTTAACAATGTTAAAATAGCCGTGGATGATAATGACAGCAATATCACAAGTAACGATACCGATATTGCCAATTTATTAGCAGCTGTAAACCAATTACAAACTGATTTAGCAACAGCCAACAGTCAAATCACAATGTTAACAAACTCTTTGGCGAATACTAATACAGTTATTGGTGATTTATCAAATGAAGTAGATACTCTCACAGCAAATTTAGCCACAGCTAATACAACAATCGCTGCACACAATACCCGAATAACAACGATAGAAGGCAATAGTGTTTTAGACTTGGATGGTTTTTTAGTTTTATCCACATTTAATGGTTATGACACAGCAGAGTTTACCAATATCAATGTCCAAGTCAATAATGGCACTAATCAAACATCTGGAGCAGTTAATGGCTTGGGTAATTTAATAGTTGGTTACAATGAAAATAGTTCAACGGCATTAGAATTTTGTTCTGACCCTCAATATATTTCTGCGGTGGATTGTACTAATGGTGGTGAAACATGGGCTAGAAATGTACGTCGAGGTTCACATAACTTAATCGTAGGTTATGCAAATTCTTACGATGATTTTGGTGCTATTATTTCTGGTAGCTTAAACATTAGTAACAACTCATATGCTAATGTTGTTGGCGGAAGAAATAATTATGCATCAGGATTTGTTTCAACAATTTCAGGAGGTGAAGACAATCAAGCAACAGGAGACTATTCATTATTAAGTGGTGGTCAAAGCAATCATGCAACAGGAGACCATTCATCAGTAAGTGGTGGTTTTGACAATCAAGCAGAAGGAGACTATTCATCAGTAAGTGGTGGTCAAAGCAATCATGCAACAGGAGTCCATTCATCAGTAAGTGGCGGTGGTGGCAATCAAGCAACAGGAATGGATTCATCAGTAAGTGGTGGTTTTAATAACGCAGCAGCAGGAAGCTGGTCATCGGTAAGTGGTGGTAACAGCAGAAACGTAACAGGAATAGATGACTGGCGTGCTGGCACTTTATTTGAAGACTTCTAAGAGCAAATATTATGAAAAAATTATTATTACTCGGATTAATCAGCTGGCAAGTCAGTGCAGCTGATTTAATCTTTAAAAACGGTTTTGAGAATGCTGCTTTGGTGGCTGGCTCAATAACTGGTTTAAACTCTGCTGGTCTTTCAATTAAGCTCAGTTTCGGAACTTCTGAACAGATACTTGTTATTGCAACAAGTGGTTCATTCACCTTTAGCCCAGAAGTGCCTATTGGTGCGAATTGGACCGTAGTGATTGAAACTCAGCCATCCAACCCTTGTACATTATCCAATGCATCAGGAACTATGACTGCATCAGGTGCTGGCAATGTTTTGGTCAGTTGTACTGATTCGGTTAATAACTGGGATGTGATGAACTGGGATGAAGGAACATGGCAATAGATTAAAACCCCCACAGGGTAGGATCTATGTGTCCTACCCCAATGACATTTACTTAAGACCCAAATCCCGATATAGAAAGTACGATGATAGCACAAGTTCTTGATGCACCTAGAAAACCCAGAAAAAGCTTCATCACCAATGAGGTGACTTTAGTTTTTCTTGATTTCCTATGCACATCAGTTACTTGCACTCTCAAACGCATTTCTATATCGGGATTTGGGTAAGAGTTAACTTGTCGAATATTAACAGAATTGTTTCATAAGATTCGTCATTCCTGCGAAGGCAGGAATGACGGCACTTTTGTACGAAAAACCATATATGCCAACATGTTTTAGCTTAAGTAAGTGCCATTCGGGTGCTCCCCCTACGGTTATTCTATTTGATAATAATATTGCATTTCCATGTTAAAAGACAGATAATCCACCTACTTAAACCAATAACATTTTCTTATGGATAATATCTTAATTGCTACAGTCGTCATTATCTTTTTTACCGCACTTTTATCTCGAATTGTGCAAAATTTTGATCGTGTGCTTAAATCAATTCGTGGTTTTCATGTGACGCTTGTACGCTTGGATAATAAGCGTATGTGGGGAAACGCTAAGATTTATGCAAATGGTTTAAAGCTATTGTTTTCTAAGCCTTATCAATCAAGTGGTGGTGCATGGGTTGATAGTTATATTTTCTATCAAGCGGATTTGGACAATTTAAAACTCATACTGCGTTACCACGACGAGCTTTCCCCTGAAAATAAAGAGCGCCGTTTAAAAGAAATTAAAAATGTATCAAAACCTGGTAAGTTTCGACGCTTTATACGGCAACTGCGTAATTTTATTAGTAATTTTCAGGAAGCATTTAGTGACACATTAAGCGTTTTTCTCAATCGCATGAAGTCCAGTGCTGGAGAGTTGATAAAAGCCAATGAGAAAAAGCTGAAACAAGTGGGATCTACCGCTATTGGGGCAGTTGGCAAAGAATACGATCAAATTTTGGAAGCGCATATTAATAAAAAGGTTGTTGTATCAGTTGTTGATGGTGATAAGTCTTTAGAGTATGCTGGATTTTTAGGTGAATATTCAGCTAAATGGATTGCTTTGATGCATTGTGAAATTGAACAAGATTGGCATTTGCCATTAAATGATATGAACCGTTTGATTCTTAACCGCAATATAGATGTGGTTTTCAAGGTGATTTTAAAGAATGATGAGTACGGTTTAGAAATCGAAATTAGTAATTATAGTCAAAGTGATATACGTTTAAAACGGATTAAAGGTGGCGAATTTACCAAAAATATCTACAAAACCATAAAACCCAATGAAACGATTCAAACAACATTAACAAAATTGCCTCAAGAGTTTTTTCCTGAAAAATGTTGTGAAATTGTGGATAAGAAAATTGAGAATGTCGCACCAGAACGTGGTGGTAAATACCACAATGATATTTGGGAAGACCTCAAAGGTAAATTGCCTGAACTTGATTTAATTTATAGTTGCAATAGACGAGTAGATGTCTATGTACCTCGTACTATCGCAACAATAAGACATAGTGTTTCTATGCGTTAGAATTAAAAAATATGAACGTCCTTGTCCACTATTTACGGTGTTATTATTAATTAATTAAATATTCAATTGTGACGGTAGCATAAACATTATTGGTTCCAGGTATTATCACCGCATCACCAACAAAAGATTGAGCATCACCTGGTGATGGTACAATGCTGGCATTTGTAGCAGAGCTAGTTATGCTTACTGCTTGCCCTAAACTAACACTAGATGCTTGAGCCAGAACTGTGGCTTTTTTGAAGGCATCCGCAGTAGCTGCAACCATTGCCTGCGACTGAATTTCTTCGGTGTTTTCTGCACGGAAACTAACACGGTCAATGCGCGTTGCACCAGCATCTACTAATAAATCAATAATTGGTCCTATGTTGCTAATGGTTTCTACCGTTATTGTTAAAGAGTTGTTGACAGAGTAGCCAAGGAAAACACGACGGTTATCATTCCAATCATACTTAGGTGAAATACTAAAATTTGATGTTTGAAGATTGCTATTATTAATCCCAGCATTGCTTAATTCACTTATGATGTTATTCATTATGACACTATTTTCACTGATTGCCTCATCTGCAGTTAGGGCTAGTGTCGAAACAGTTGTTGATATATGTCCCTGATTATTGTTAACTTCAAGCTTGGCAAAACCTGTGACCTGAATGGTGTTTTGTGTGGTTTCTGCTACAGCCGATATGCTCATTAATAATAGCGAGAGTATGATTATCATATTGTATTTAATGGTTTTCATTTTTATGTTTCCTGTTATGTTAAAAAGTGATTCTATTATAAGTAAAAGAATTATAGAAAACTGTATCAGTTTGTATCAGTTCGGACAAGCTCCAGTGATAAAAGGAAAAGAAACAGAAAAGCATGCACCTTTGTTTAAATTGTTTGATACAGTTATTTGTCCATTGTGTTTGCTGATGATACTTTTTGCAATAGCTAGTCCAAGCCCGTATCCGCTTTTTCTTTTGATGTTGTCAATTTTGATGAAAGGTTCAAATATACGTTCGATTATATCTGCATTTATTCCTGGGCCATCATCAATGATATTTATGGTTAATGACTTGGCATTTATACTAACATTTATGTGGCATTGTTTTTCTGCAAAACTGATAGAGTTTCTCAAGATATTTGACAATGCTCTAAACAATGAATGCTCATCACCCAAAATGATGGTTTCTATGTTGATATTCTTATCATGGTTTATTGTTATTTCAATTGTTTTTTCATGAACTGATTGGACTAAATCATTGACTAATTCTATTATGCGGATATTCTTTTCTTCAATCTCTTCGATTTGATTTGCCTGTGCGTACAGTAACATTTCATCAATCAAATTTTCTAGTTCGGTTACATCAAGACGCATTTCATTGATGTTTTCTATCCATTTATGGTCTTGTGAATGTATTTCCAATGCTTCAAAGGCAAACTTTAACCGAGCAAGTGGGGTGCGTAATTCATGCGAAACAGCATTGGTTAAATCTCTTTGCCGTAGCATTAAGTTTTCTATTTCTTGGGTCATGGTGTCAAAAGCATCAGCTATTGGAAAGAGTGTGGAGTTTTTTGGCATGGTTAATCGTGTTGCAAAATCTCCTTTACCTATTTTGATTGCAGCAGCCTTTAAACACATTAATTGTTTAGCAAAAGGCTGGATGAGCAAGAATATAACCAAGGCAATTAAGCTATAAAAAAGTATAGGAATCCAACTGAAATTAGTCATTTTATGCTCAGTGGTATCAATTTCGATTATATAAGCTGTGTTGTTGATTTGTTGATACAAAGAGATAGTATCATTTTCATCATAGAGACTAAGCGTTATTCCAGTTGCAAGCTGTTGCATAAGTTCTTCATTAGATGCAAAATTTTTTAGGTTTAGCAAAGATATATTTAGTTGGGTTAATTGGGATAGTCTATCTATTTCACTATGCCAGAGTTTGTGCTCTTGTTGGTCTAAGCTGTTTTGGATTAATGCAAAAACAGGTTGGTGAGATTTTATTACATCTTTGATGTATGCGTCCGAATCTGTTTGGTTAATAAAAAAATCTAATAATGAACCTATAATGATAATACAAAGAACCAAAGCAAAATAAGCACGGTAAAATAACTGGTTAGAAAAATTTTGGGTTTCATTGGCTTGGCTTTTAACGACCATTATTGACCCCAGGCAGTTGGTACAAATAAGTAGCCTTTTCCCCATATTGTTTTAATTTTTGTTGGATTATTGGCATCGTCATTTAATTTTTTTCTCAATCGTGATATTTTTATATCTATGGCTCTGTCTATACCATCATACCCAAATCCACGCAATGAATGGTATAAATTATCACGAGATAGGGTTATTCCTGCATTTTCTGCAAATAGGTTGAGTAAATCAAATTCATGTGAGGTTAAAGAAATAGTTTCTTGACCAAGTATAACTGTTCTGGAGTTTTTGTTGATTATTAATTTGCCAAACTTCAAAGCTTTAGAATCTGAGGTAGTCTTGATGTCTTTATCACGTTTCAGCAAAGCTTTGATTCTAGCCAATAAAACTTGAGGTTCTACAGGTTTACTAACAAAGTCATCAGCACCTGTTTCAAACCCATCAATTTGATCTAAATCATCCCCAGATGCGGTAAGTATTAATATTCTACCAGCATAAAATTGGCGTAATTGGCTACAAACATCAATTCCACCAATATCGGGCAAGTCTAAATCTAAAATAATAATATCAGGTGTGTAGTTTTTACAAAAATTAATAGCTTCTGCACCGTAGGTAAATGAATTTACGATAAAGCCTGAGCGTTCAAAGAATGAGGCGATAAGTTTTGCAAGTCGTTTGTCGTCTTCAACTATGACTAATTTATTCATGGAGAGCCTAAGCTCCAAGGAAATCGACTTCTACGCTTTTGATATTTTCGATGTGGTTTTAATGATTTAAACTGCATGATGGCATTGGCTAAAGTGACTTTAGTTAGTTCATCATTGATAAAATAGGTAATATTTTTATTGAAAACAAGCTTGTGTTGATAAAAACCTGAGTTGTTGTTTTGCCAACATTTTAAGTTGTTGTTGGTGCTATCTGTTTCAAGACAATAATTGCCATTAGTGTCACTTTTCCAGCTGATGTCTATGGTGCTCAGGCACGATAGCTCGCCCCTTGGTGCTACGCATATGTGTGGTTCAATAGTGAGGACAACATTTTTTGCATTAAGTAATTGACTTGTACTCTGTGCATAAGAGCAAAAAACAAAAAACAAAAAACTAAATATTAATATTTTTTTAGCCACTGTATTAAAACCTGTAATAAAGCCCAGTGAAAACAATACTTTTACTGCTTTCATTTATAATTGGGCTATTTTTTATGGAGGAACTAAGATTGGTGTGTTTGATACTAGCAACTAGACTTAAATGATTGGTTAAACGATAGTTGGCAACTAAATTAATAAAAGTATCAATGCCTGATTTGGGCTGATAGTTTAAGTCAAAATATGGGTTTGATTGCCTATCAACACCATAATAATAATTAAGTAACCGCGAGCTTTTCCAATGGCCTCCAACGATGCTGGAAAATCGCCACTGATTTCTTTGCCAACTTTTACTAAATTCAAAAATCATGTCAGCTCCCAGATGTGTATTAGATGCGTCTTTTGTAGCTTGCAAGCTAAAATTGCCATAGTCAGTATTATAAAGCATTTCCAACCCAAGATTAACTGCTAAATCTTTGTCAGGGATACTAAAAGGAGCAAAAACATTTCCAAAAGCAAAGGGGTTGAGGCCTGGTTCTAAAGGAACAATGTCTGGAAGAGAAGTAAGGACGCTATTGTCACTAATGACTGCAAGCGGGTTATTGCCTGCAATAGATAAGCCAGCCTCAGAGCTAATTAAATTTATGCCAATATCATTAAGGAAAGAGTAATAAATTCGTTCACTATTATATGTGCCAATAATATTGATACCAAAATTGGCTTTATCAACAATCGTAAAACCTAATTCGCCATTGTCAAAAAAGAAACGTTTGCCATAAATTGAAACATCTAAAGTTATATGATTGGGAATATCATCAGAACCTACAAATGGATTGCTGGAGTTGCCATAGCCAAAACCGATACCAAAGTCCCAAACACGTTCAATGCTTTCATTTTCATTGTTTTTAGTCATCCCAACAAAACTTAGCAGTATACAAAGTATTGTTAGTGTGATTTTAAAATAAGTTCTCATTTAAACCGTTAACTTGTTTCGGAGAATGCTATTATAGTAGATTGTAACAAAAAATTTGTATCAAGTTGTATCAATTTCATTTAAGTCTATAGCCCGAATATTTGCAAGACCATTTGAGCAATATTATTTTTGTGAAAGTTCCAGCCATAAATTGTGGATTTTACAAAACAATTCAGCTGTTTTCTCTGTATCATACATGGCTGAGTGTGCGCGAGAATTATCCCATTCTATTTGTGCCTCAGCTATCGCTCGTGCCAATACTGTTTGTCCATAAGCAAGGGCGGATAAAGTTACAGTATCTAGGCAGCTAAAAGGGTGAAAAGGATTGCGTTTTATGCCTGTGCGTTCTACTGCAGCATTGACAAATCCTAAGTCAAAATGAGCATTGTGCCCGACTAAGATAGCACGATTACAGCCAGCCTCTTTTAATGCTTTGCGAATAGGGGTGAATATTTTTCCTAGTGCTGCTGTTTCATTCATTGCCATGCGAAGAGGGTGGTCTAAGTCAATGCCTGTGACCTCTAACGATTTAGGGTCAATGTTTGATCCCTCAAATGGTTCGACATACGCTGTGGTGACATCATCAAAAAATAATTCTCCCGTGTCTTTTTGTTTAATGATTACTGCTGCAATTTCAAGCAAGGCATCTGTTTGTGAATTAAAGCCACCTGTTTCAACATCTACAACAACAGGAAGAAAGCCTCGGAATCTATTTTTAATTTGTGTCATGCACTTATTTTATTCTAATTTGCATGAAATCATGTATACATTTATAAGAATTGCATGAGCTTTTATTACTTTTTAAACAATTATGGTACAATCTACGCAATTATATATAGATATTTTAATTTTGGAGATGAAGATATGAAAAAGATAGTAATAGGAATGAGTTTGGCTTTGGCTGCTGGTTCGGCTTTAGCTGGAGATTCAAGTTTTGATGATCGTGTGTATGTTACACCAAATGTAAGCTTTGTTAAGCCTGATAGCGATAAAAATGTTTCTTCTGCTTTGGAAATTGGTGTGTCATTGGGGAAGTTTATTAGTGAGAGGGTTTCTATGGACTTAGAGTTAAGTACATCTAAATTTGATAAAATTGGAGGTTTAGGTAGTATTACTGAAACAACTGTAGGTGTTATGGGACGCTATCATTTTACGAAAACCTCTGGTTTTTTGCCTTATTTAGGTTTAGGTTTAGGGGGAAAGAAACACAGCGGTTTGGCAAGTAATGCACAAATCCACCAAGGTTTAACTTCTGCTGGTAATGATGCAGTATTGAATTTAGCTGCAGGTATGTCAAAAGAGTTAACTGATAGAGTTAAACTTAGAACCGAATTAAGGTATCAAATGGAAAACTCTGATGATTTGGCCTCTGGAGAAGATATTTTTGGCAATTATATGTTTAATGCTGGTTTATCAATGGCAATTGGTGAAGCATCTGAGCAAGCTACAGTGACGAAACTAGTTGAACAGGCACCTGTTTTAGATAGTGATAATGATGGTGTAAGTGATGCAAATGATCGCTGTCCAAATTCAGCACCTGGAGCTAAAGTTGACTCAACAGGCTGTGCGATTGTTGTAGATGGTGATGATGACAGAGACGGTGTTGCAAATTCTAGAGACGTTTGTCCAAACTCTCAAGCAGGTGCGGTTGTTGGTAATGATGGTTGTGAAGTTAAAGTTGTTATCGAGTTACAAGGTGTACACTTTGATACAGATAAGTCAACTTTAAAGCCTGAGTCAATTTCAATTTTAGATGCGGCGGTTAAAACTTTAGGAGATCACGGTACAATTTTGGTAGAAGTGGCAGGTCATACCGATTCACGTGCATCAGATGCTTACAACCAAGCTTTATCGCAAAGACGAGCTAAGGTTGTGTTTGATTATTTGACAGCTCACGGTATTAATGCAAATCGCATGACTTGGAAAGGTTATGGCGAGTCTCAACCCATTGCTACTAACGAAACAGCAGATGGTCGAGCAAAAAATAGAAGAACCGAGCTTATTGTTAAGTAAGTTTTTTCTTTATAAACATAAAAAAACCTGCATTTTGCAGGTTTTTTTATTTCAAATATATACGAGGCCTTAAATTAAATATTTTTACAATGCTAACTTGGCAAAATGGGATATTGGGAATCTCTCAGTAATTTCCATGATAAGTTTTTGATTGTTAAACACTTCATAGGTTCTTGAAAGTAGTTTTTTACCACATTCATACCCTGTTTGTTCAATACTAATAGATAACTCTTCCTTTTTATCTGTAATGTTCTTATAGGTTTCAATTTTGTATTTAGTCCACAGTGTTCCTATTGGGATGCTATGGTGAATTAAGTCTTTGACAAAGTTGTCATTTAAGTTGTTCAAATAGATTTTCGATTCAGCACATAACCAATTAATTTTACTGTTCTTTCCTTGAAGGTATATTTTTCTTGTCATAAATGAAGAGTCTTCATTTGTAGTTTCATGTAATTTAATTACAGTAAGTTTTTCATGAGCAAGTAGTTCAATTAAGTCTGTAACTGTGCCATCAGTGTGCATTAACACTTGAAGTGATAGTGGAAAAGAAGATAAGTCTAACATGAAATTAAAAGCCTGTACCAAGTCGTAAATAAAATCTAAAATCACCGTTATTTGAATAGCCAGTTCCTAAGAATAAAACGGTGTTGACAACATCAAGTGAAATGCCTGCTGAATAACCATAGAGCATATCTTCAAATTTAATATGGTGCTGCCATACATTGCCGTAGTGACCTTTGATGATGAGTTTTGGTGAACCGAATATGGGTAGGTCTATTTGTTCTAAATCAGTAAATGCACCGAATTCCATTACAATGGCATTTAACCCCAGAAGTGAATGTTGAGGGTAACCAGCAAAATTATCTAGTCCTCCATAAGCAAACAAAACTTCTCCATCATCTGCATTGTTGACAAAGTCTCCTTGAAAACCAATATGAAAAGCGGTGTTTTCAGAAATTGGGAAGCGTTGGAAAATATCAAAATTAAACCATTGGACATTATCAAACAAGCCGATTTCGGTTGTTAAATCAACTCCTGAACGGGCATAAATTGGTTTGTTAAGCGTATCGAGTCCATATCTGATTTTAACCCCTGTGGAGCGATCAATGGCTGTTTTAAATTCAGAACGATTTATGACAGGAACAATATTTTGATCCATAAACCAAATGCCTGCTCGCAGTTCGCTGTTTTCAGTTAGATTGACTCCAGCATCAATACCAAAGGCAAAATCTTTTATATCGTATTCACCAGTGGGTTTTATATCAAATTCTTCAGGAATGTTTTGCCCAACCAGCGATGGGTTGAATATGTTTCCAAAAAATCGACGACTATCTTTTGACATAAGAATGTTAGCACTTAAAAAGTATTTATCAGCAAAGTCTAAGGGTTGGTTAAGTTCTGACTTCCATTGTAAAACAGCCCCAACACTAAAGTCATTTATCCATTCCCCGCCTTTGCGGTTTATATTGTATCGATGATGTCGTGCTAAAAGAGAAATTCGTGTATTGGAATCAAAGTCGTCAGCTACTTTTAATCCAAACTTTAAATAATCTGGTCCCCAGTTTTTTTCAAGAATATGAAATTCTATGCCTTGTTTGTTTTTGTCATTTGTTACGACTTTGTAGGTAACTGTTAAAATGTCATTATCGACGGCAAGGTCATCAGCCAAATCTTGTATTTCTGCTACAACGAAGGATTTGTTGAGCAGTATTTTAGTTTTATGTCTTAGTCTTTCAACAGAGGTTCTTTGGTTGCCAGTAAAATGGACAAATTCAATTTTTTTCGGAATATCTTGAATAAGTATTCTTCTGCTATCTAAACTGGTTAAATAATCGTTTTCATTTAAACTCAAATGATCAAGCACTAATGACTTGGCTTTTACGCTTTGAATGCCTGCTTCAATAAATTCGGGATATTTGTCAAAGTCACCAGCACCTAAATCTTTCAAAATAGGAGCAATTACAATGTCAGCTAAACCCAGAGATTGAATTGTGTTTTGTACTAATGCCACATCAACACTTTGGTATGAGACTGAAATTATAGAAGAGTTCTCATCAATTTTATTTAATGGCGATGAAATATTAACGGCGATAACGATATCGGCTCCCATTTGTCGGGCAACATCAACGGGCAGATTGTTGAGAATGCCCCCATCAGCTAAAAATCGACCGTGGTGTTCAACAGGACCAAATACTAATGGAATTGCCATTGATGCACGCATTGCCATTGCTAAATCACCGTGGTCAATAACATAGGGTTCAGCAGCATTAAGGTCGGTTGCTACAGCACGAAAAGGAATGGGGAATTTATCGAAATCTTGTGTTTTAATAGAGCCTACTATGCGTTGTAACTCTAGCATGATTTGTTGGCCTCCAGCAAAACCTTTGCCGCTACTTGGACCTGATTTAGATAAACCAAACTCTAGGTCTACGAAATAATTTTTGTCTGCCTGTTTGGCACTGTAATTTTGATTGACACGATCTGTATTTGGACGAAAAACCCTATCCCAGTCAATAGATTTTACTACCCATTCAAGGTCATCTGTACTCATGCCGGTAGCATAAAGTCCACCGACAATACTTCCGATTGAAGTGCCAGCAATGTAATCAATGGGGATTTTTTTTTCTTCTAAAGCTCGCAACACTCCAATATGGGCCAATCCTCGTGCACCTCCACCCGATAACACCAGACCGATTTTGGGACGGTTGCTGTTATAAGCGCTGACGCTGAAGGTTGTTAAAATTAATACTGCGATTAAAAAAGCAGTTATTTTTCCCATTGTTTTATCCATTTTCTATAATAAAGATGTATTGTTGTTGAACGTACGATAAAAAAACTAAGAAAAGCAATCCACAAACCGTGGTTATCGAATCTTCTTAATAAATACCATAAAGGAATATAACAAAAAAATGTTGCTATAACCATAGAATTACGCATAATTTTTGCATTAGTTGTTGCAATAAAAATGCCATCATAAACAAAACTTGGCATGGAAATTAATGGAATAATGATTAACCAAATAATATAATCATAACTGTAATTTTGAACCGACTCAATTGAAGTTAGTAAGTAGATGAGCTGTTTGCCAAATATTAAGTATATTAGGCTAAATGATGCAGCTACAGTAAAAGATAGAATAAATACACTGCGAATAATTGCTTTAAACTGCTTTTTATCTCTCGCCCCATAATATTTGCCACACAAAGACTCAACAGCATGAGCAAAACCATCAAGACCATAAGACATCAGGTAAAAAAAGTTCAATAATACTGCGTTGCCAGCTAGTGACAGTTCCCCCAAGCGGGCACTGCCTTTTGTCATGAGTGCAAAAACAGCCATTAAACATAAGGTGCGAATAAAAATATCGCGATTAAGCATGAAAAACTGTTTGATTTCTTCTTTTTGAGATAGCCATTTTTTCAATTGTTGTAAACACGGAACTTTGTATGTGGTTTTGAATAAAAAATAAATACCTGTTAAAAGTGCTAAATATTCTGAAATCAATGAGCCATAGGCAACACCTGCTATACCATAATTAAATTTCATGACAAAAAGGTAATCAAGAAACATGTTCCCTACTTGATTAACCACCATTATGAGTAAAACAACTTTTGATTGCCCAATAGCTAAAAAATAGCCAACAAATACATAAATTATTAAGGTGGCAGGAGCTGAAAATATCCGAATCGAAAAATAATCATGCGCCATATCTGCAATAACGCCTTTAGAGGTCGCAAAGTTGATGGAATAATGACCAAGCCATTTTTGAAAAATTAGTAATATCAGAGCGATGATGGCAGCAATGAGCAGGGCTTGGGTAAGTTGTAGATTTATTTTGATTTGATTCTTTTCACCTGATGATTGTGCGATTAATCCCGTTGTACTCATCTTTAAAAAACCAAAGCCCCAAAACAACACATTAAAAATCGTAGCACCAATATTGATGGCGGCTAGGTATTTAGGTGAGTCTAAATGACCTAGAATGGCAGTATCAACAATTCCAAGCATTGGAATGCTGATTGCTGAAAGTATCATGGGTATGGCAATATTGAATATTTTTTTATACATTCTTTACTTTTGGCACATGTAATTAAGACGAAGCTTTGATAAAATGATTTTATTATTTTTAAACAAGAATTAAATCATGACAGATAATCGTTACCCTGTAAATAAACAACAATCTAAAATCAATAAATTAAAATTAAGCAAATGGCTGTTGATTTTATTTGTTTTGATTAATATCGCCTTGATACTCTATTTTGATAGAGAGCCAGAATTATTTGATGTTAATAAAGTCGCTAAACAACGCGCAGATTTACATGGGCATCGTATGGTGACAGGTTTTACAACAACGGTCACCTTGCTAGAAGTGGCAGATACATTGTTGCATAAATCTGGAGGTTATTTAACCAACGATATACTACCTCCATCGGTAATTATGGATAATATTCCTAATTGGGAGTATGGGGTTTTAGTGCAAATTCGAGATTTGGCACGGACTCTGCGTAATGACTTTAGTCGTTCGCAGTCGCAGTCTTTGGAGGATGATGATTTAAAACAGTCGGACCCAAACTTTCATTACGATAATAACTCATGGCTCATGCCAAGAACTGAGGATCAATACTCTGATGCTATAAAATCATTGCACAATTATTTAACCCGATTAAGTGATGATAATGATGCAGATGCACAATTTTACGCCCGTGCTGACAATTTAGTAACTTATTTAACTTTGGTTGAACGTCGTTTAGGTGGTCTTTCGCAAAAATTAAGTGCCAGTGTTGCCAAAGAGCGATTAAATACTGACCTCAGTGGAGATACCGCAGCAACACAATCGACATATAAACCCAGTGAATTAAAAGTGAAGACAAATTGGTTTAAGATTGATGATAATTTTTATGAAGCGCGTGGGTCAACATGGGCATTGATACACTTTTTGCGAGCCATGGAAGTGGATTTTAAAGGTGTATTAGAAAAGAAAAATGCACAGATTAGTTTGCGCCAAATAATTCGTGAACTAGAGTCGACTCAAGAGTCGGTATGGACTCCAATGATTTTAAATGGTTCTGGATTTGGATTTTTTGCCAATCACTCATTGGTTATGGCATCTTATATCTCAAGAGCAAACGCAGGGATTATTGATTTGCGTCAGTTGTTGGAAAATGGTTAGCATTTGACATACAATAAAGGGATGAATAAAATATTACTTAGTTTACTGTTTGTATCAGTCATAGCTGCTGCAACTAATGGCAAAATCTCAAAACAACTGCAACTGGATTTGACGACTAAAGAATCTGTTGAAATGTATTTGTTGCTGAATAATGAGCATTCAATCAAAACTTCATTGAGTACAAATAGAATACAAAGATTAAAGCATATTATTGCCCAATTAAAAGATAACGCCAAACAAAGCCAGCCCTTGATAGAGAAGCAACTCATAAAGTATGCAGATGACTATCAGTTTTATTGGATAAATAACTCTGTATGGATCAAAGCATCTGCTCGCAATGCCCAGAATATTTTACAACAAAAATCTATTCGCAAAGCCTTTGCTAATACATCACAAAAACTAGCAATAATTAAGGATGACTCACCTGTTAGTAAGTCTACATCATCGGTTGGTTGGGGTTCTACCATGATAAATGCTCCCGCTGTTTGGGCCTTGGGTTTTAGAGGGCAAGGTGTCATAATTGCTGGGCAGGATACTGGCTACCAATGGGATCATGTGGCGTTAAAAGAAAAATATGCCGGTTGGAATGGCGTAAGTGTTGACCATAATTACAGCTGGCACGATGCCATACACACCCCCAACATTCCCTGTGTAGGCGGGCTAGGAAATCCCGTTAGTTGTGATGATCATGGCCATGGTACTCACACGATGGGAACTATGGTCGGAGATGATGAGGTTGGTAATCAAGTTGGTATTGCTCCTGATGCCAAGTGGATTGGTTGTCGTAACATGAATCAAGGCATAGGTACACCGCAAACATATACCGAATGTTTTCAGTTTTTTCTTGAGCCAACAGACTTAAATGGTCTAAATCCTGATGTGACAAAAGCTCCACATATTATTAACAACTCCTGGGGTTGCCCGCCTAGTGAGGGATGTACACAGCCAGATGCACTAGAATCAATAGTCAACAATGTGGTAGATGCAGGTATTTTAGTTGTAGCTGCTGCTGGCAATAGTGGCTCAGGGTGTGGAACTGTAAAAGATCCAATCGCTATTTATGACAAAACTTTTACCGTTGGCTCAACAACTTCGGCGGATGCTATTTCAGGTTTTAGTTCACGAGGCGCTGTAACTATTGATGGTAGTAATCGAATAAAACCAGATATTTCAGCTCCAGGACACTCAGTACGTTCAAGCACTATAGGTGGTGGTTATGGAAATATGAGTGGGACAAGTATGGCATCACCTCATGTGGCAGGAGTTGCAGCTTTATTAATTTCTGCCAACTCAAGTTTGGCAGGGCAGCCTGAACAATTAAAGCAAATCATATTAAACTCCAGCCTTGCAAAAACCTCAACTCAAGACTGTAATGGCATAGCAGGAACACAAATTCCAAACAATACTTTTGGGTGGGGTAGGGTAGATGCACTTGCTGCTGTTAACCAAGTCATGTTGGATTTTGTTTTTACAAATGGCTTTGAGTGAATGTTTTAAGTTTAAGGATGCTCTGTAATTTATTAGTGTTTCCTTATGTAAAATAGAAAAAAAACAATCACTGTTTTCAATAATATGTTATATTGCCAACACGTAACTGATTCCACTAACAAAACTTATATATACAGTAGTGCTTCTGCACATTCTGGCGTAATAATATCTTGATTTGTATATAGCTCTTTTATTGCAAAATCACAAATAAAAACACATTTATATTTAGGAGAATAAAAATGAGAATTGACATGTTAAACAACATACTCAATGAATTAAATAGTTCATCAGCGGATGTCGAAGCATCTGCAATTATTTCAACTGATGGTTTGATAATGGCTTCACAACTGCCTTCAAGTATCGACGAAGACAGAATGGGGGCAATGAGTGCTGCAATGTTGTCTCTAGGTGACCGGACGGCTCAAGAATTAGAGCGAGGAGGCTTGGATCAAGTTCTTATTAAAGGTGGCAATGGTTATGTGTTAATGGTGAAAGCAGGAGAAGATGCTGTATTAACAGTTATGGCTAAAGCCAATGCAAAACTAGGATTGATTTTCTTAGACGTTAAGAGAGCTTCCAAAAAGACAGCAGAACTAATTTAAACTATTACTCAAGCTTCATATACCCAAACCCCGATATAGAAAGTACGATGATAGCACAAGTCCTTGATGCACCTAGAAAACCCAGAAAAAGCTTCATCACCAATGAGGTGACTTTAGTTTTTCTTGATTTCCTATGCACATCAGTTACTTGCAATCTCAAACGCATTTCTATATCGGGATTTGGGATATAGTAAAAAACCTTTGTTATTCTAGCAAAGCTTTAGCGAGAGCAGGAGTCTAGTTTTTGGGTATTTAAAAGATTATGTTTAATGTAAATACTTTTTAAAGTTGGATTCCCGCATTTGTGAGGGTGGCAATAAAAAATCACGGTGTTCATGAAGGCGACAACGAGTAGCCAAGGTTTCCAAAATAACTTTGGTTGTTGAGTTTATATTACTTAAAGGTCTAATTTAAATAGTCTAGCTTTTGCGCTTGAATATATGACCCAAGATACGACCAAATAGTTTAGATGAGTTTGCTGATGGCTTTTCTGTTCTTGTGTTGTTTTTTACTAATTCATTTAAATCTTTTATTTTGGCGTAATCTAAGGTGTTCATGGCTGTGTATAGCGAAAAAACATAGCGCTGAGGGATGTTTAATAAGTCAGCGGTTTCAATAAGAGAGATTCTTTGTCTTGACCAAACTGCAGCAATTGGGATGGCGTGTCTAAATACTTTAAGTTGAGAAAAGTTAGGCCATAGGGACATAACTACAGGCTTTGTCAGGTTAGTGGACTCGGGTAATCTACCCTTGCTTGTTTTTATACATGTTTCCCAAATAAAATTGGTCGCATTTGCGGAGTATTCACTTTGTTGGCTTGTTGATTTGTTAAACCTTACACTAACGGGGCTGATTAGTGGGGTGGTTTGTAAAAGCTTTAGTCTGTTCTCACCTATGTTATAGTTTAGTGAGTTTTTATGAAAATCATAGGCGATACTTCCTAGGCTGCTCTTAATAACGGTGTTGGTCTTGTTTATGATGGCACTTTTTACGGCTTTGATTAAATGAAAGTAAAAGTATTTGTCTGTTTTAAAGTATATGTGTTTTAAGTCATCTTTTTCTGGATTGATGTCTTTGTTGTTTCCAACGTATCTTTGAGACTTGTACTGGAGGTGACCGTCATCTTCGGCGTTTTCATCATCAATAGCATTGTAAAGGTTTCTATGTGCCTGATCTTTGTGTTTGATTTTAGTAACTATTTTTGGCCTAGTGTCTACAATCGGTTGTTCAACAGTTTTAAATGTTTTGCTATGGGCGCTGTCAATAGCATCTTTTAACTCGGTAACATTAAGAGGTTTTTTAACTAAAATTAAACGACTGTTTTTTGGTAGATGCGCTTCATTGATATAGATTCCAATTATATATTGTTGTTGAGCTTCTGCATTATTTAATATTTCAGCATCATATTGTTTATCTAAATCGATAATATAAATATGAATATTTTTATTAGAAAGAGCCAATTTGGCATTTTGGCAAAGGTTTGAGTTAATAAAATAGGCTAATGTATTTTCCGTGAGTGCATCTAAATTACTCAGTACGATATTGGCTTTATTTTTTTGTTTGTTGGGTTTGAGCAAATTAATTTTTTCTAGTAGTAGTGAGTTGTATAAGCATAAATGATTAATCGAATTTTTTCTAGCAATAAAGTGCTGATTTTAAAAAATCATTTTACTTTAGCTATCGCCATAACGCAAATATAAGACCCAAATCAGATTGACCATTTCTGGTTGATTAAAAAATGGTACTCCCTCGATAACTAGAACAAAAACTTCATTGTTGATATTTAACGGCCAAAAACCTAAACAGCTATTTCCTGATGCATCAACGATAGACCATGCCTGAGAGTTCAGGCCTAGTTTGTCGTTAATATTTTGGGCTCTTCTTTTGTGCATTATTGCAATATCAGCTGAGAGAACCGAAATCTCTTCCTGCATTTCAATGGGGAATCCATTGTTAGCGATACATAAGCCTTGCGAGTCACATAACAAGGCTTTTTCTTTGTTGGAAAACTTACTAATTATAGTGTTTAGTAAGTTTTCAAAATCTCCTGATGGTGCAGTAATTTCAGTATCTACAACTTGAACTAAGTGTTGTTTTTTACATTGTTCGATTTTATAACTTAAGTTTTCAGAATTGCTTGTATTAAAAACATGTTGCAAGTTTGGTGAGTTTACCTCCAGTGACTTGTCGTTGGAGAATAACTTTTTTAAAACATCTTTTTGCCAGTTTTCAGCATTGTCTTGGGCTAAAAAATAGGCACCAGCTGGTGTTGGTAAAATATATTGTGTGACAAAATTTGACATATGTTAAATTGAAATTTTAGGGTCTAAGGTATAGAGTAATGTTTCAACCATTAAAGATATATCTTTTTTTGATCTAGCATCTACCTCGTATATAGGAATAACTGGCAGCCCTTCATTTAAAACTTTTTGGTAATCCTCAAGATTGTATTGTTTATTAATTTCTTGTTTTGTTATACCAACAACAACGCTGGTTTTATTGATAAAGTTTTTAAAGCTTGATAGGAAAAATTTTAAATTGTCGATAGCTTTTACATCACTACCATCAATTAGTAGTAAAAGACCAATACCTCCATTTGTTAGTATTTCCCACATGAAATCAAATCGTTTTTGCCCTGGTGTGCCATATAGATGAATACGGGTGCTATCTTGTAAAATTATGGCACCATAATCCAATGCTACTGTTGTTGAGTCTTTTAAGTCTTTTGTTTCATCGGAAGCAGATTCTTCTGTTCTGACAGTGGGGATATCGCTAATCGAGGTGATGGCAGTTGTTTTACCTGCTCCAACAGGGCCTGAAAATATAATTTTATGATTTGCTTTCATTGTTTAAAGTTATTTAGTTATTTGCGAAATATATGAGATAGAATTTTTGAAAATACTGCCCTCCTTTTCTTTGTAAAAGATGTCTTACTCTTTTTAGTTACATTATTAGTTTTTGCACACTTTATTGCAAGCATAGCATTGAATAAGGTGAAAATATATCGTTGTGGTATATTTAGCTGTGTTGATGTGTCTATGAGAGATAGGTGGTGTGTTGCCCAGGTTGCTGTAATCTGCACCACATACCTAAAAACTAACAGCTTGGTATAATTAGGCCATGTTCTCATTTCTACTACTTGAGTCAGGCTAGTGTCACGAGGAATTCTTCCTTTGCTTGCTATTATTGCAGCTTCCCATATTAAACTTTCTGCATCAACTGTGTTTGGTTTGATGTTCTTTGTGGGAGTATTAATTTTTAATAAAGAAATGCTTGCTTCTAAAAACAACGGGCTATATTTAATAAATCTCAATTTGGTCGAACTAAAGTCGTGATAAATTAGGTTTGTTTTATACTCAAATAAAAAGCTACCAAATAGTGTCTTAAGATGGGTGTCAGCTTTTTTGGAGCGACCTAGCTTTACTGCTTTAGCAAGATGATGGAATATGTATTTTTTAGGGGTGAGATATACCTTTTCCAGCTCTTTGGGGTTGTTAGGGTTTATGTCTTTATTTGAACCAACATGTTTGTGGGCTTTGTACTGGTTTAAAGTATCTAATTCAACCGAGCCTTTTAGTGCTGCACTTAAGTGGCTTTTTTGACTGGAGCTAGATTTGTTGCGTGTTTTTAAGGAAAAACCAGTCGTTTCTGACTTTAGGTTTTCTGTTGGTTCCTTATTGCCGTCTGTCACAGTGGTTTGGTTGTTTATATCTTCATTATCATGTGTATGTGGAATATGATTTATGTCTTCTTGCTTTTCTTTGGGTTTTAATAGTGTGTCATCGTATTCTACTGGAGCTTGCCCATGTCCAAATGAGTCTTTTTTTCCATCGTGCTGGATATGATTGATGATTTCTTGTTCAATCTCCTGTGTTAGTCGCCTATCCTCATCCTCATTAAAAGTTTGGTTGGTGATTTCTTGGTCTAGTTCCATCGTTAACTGCTTTTCATCAATTTCTGCAATGGCTTGTTTAAAAGCATCCTCATAAAGGGCATGATTTGTGGTTTTTTGCAAGAGTGTTTCTATGGATTGGTTGCTGTCCTTTACTAAAGTTGTTTGTTCTGTTTTTGTTTCTTGTAATTGTAGTCTAATGGTGTTGATTTGTTGTTTTAACAGTGCAGCTTTGACAGGCTTGGTTATGCTGTATATGTTTTCACCAAATAAAGGTGAGCTTGATTGATTGTGGAATATTATGGCATACTGACTGTTGTTTTTTAGGTTGCTAAGAACCTGCTTGTCATGATTTCTATCTAAATCAATAATGTGAACATCGGTATTGTTACTTTTTGATTGTAATTCTGCTTTATCACACAAGCCACTACCAAAAAAAAAGTTTAAGGTATTTTTGGTGGTGTCATCAAGGTTGTTTAAACTAACTTGAAGCTTGTTGTTGAAATCACTCATTATAATTTTCGCACCACATCTGCTGTAAGTAATTTACCAATATTGCCAAAATTTAGAAGTGATTGATTCAAGTCTTTCACGACTTGATTTTTATCAATGCCTTTGGCAAGTGATTTTGTCAAAAAAACAGTTTGTTGACTTGTTAGTTTTTTTCTATATTTGTTTAGCATTCTACTCTTGTACTTATCTCCCTTGTGACCAAGTGCGGTAAATAAATCGACAATTGCAGTAAACAATACATTTTTCTGTGTACTGTTAATATTATGTTCTATCCTTTGTTGGTGCAGGATTAAGTCACTATTGTTACGTGCCAAGGCAAAGCACAAGACTGATGATAATTCAGCTTCCTGATAGTTAACATACGAATAGTTTGATTTGCGCAAAAATGCGGGATCAATATAAATTTCTTCTTTCATGCCCTAATTCTAGCACACGGACGATTGAAATGTATGTTAACCGTAATGAAGTTGACATTAGTTAACATTGGTCATGTGCTAAATTAGTATGTTAGGACTAGGTTAACATCTATCAAGGTTAATGTCCTCGATTGTTTCTGATAATTCTAGCCATTCGTTTTCTAGTTGCTGCATATTCTTTTTTATTATGGATAAATTTATCGTTGTTTGTTTAAGCTTGTCGGTATTTTCGGGTGAGTAAGCAGATTCGCTGTGTAAAAATGTATTAAGTTTTAAGCTTTGTTTTTCAAGTTTATCCATCTCTTTTTCTAGTTGTCGAATTTTTTGGCGTAAAGGTTTTTGGTTTTGGCGAATAAGTGCAGCATCTTGACGCTGTTGTTTTTTGCTGTTAGTTGCTGTCTTAGAACTGGAACTAGTGGATTCCATTCGGTTCTTGCGTGTTTCATTTGCCCAGTGATAGTAGTCTGTTAAGTCACCTTCAAAGGTGGTAACTTTGCCGTCGGCAACCAGCAACAACTTGTCTATCACCGTTGAAAGCAGGTGTCTATCATGTGATACCAGAATCATCGCTCCTTCAAAACTTTGTAAGGCAACGGCAATTGCGTGGCGCATTTTGATGTCTAAATGATTAGTAGGCTCATCAAGTAATAATAAATTTGGTTTTTCATAGACAACTAAGGCAAGAACCAAGCGCGCTTTTTCACCACCAGAAAAATTTATGATAGGTTCTTTTGCCATGTCATTGTGAAAATCAAAGCCACCTAAATAATTGCGTGCTTGTTGTTCAGATATTTCCTTATCAAGCATTTTCAAATGTTCAATTGGAGAATGATCCAGATGCAATTGTTCAATTTGATGTTGGGCAAAGTAACCAATTTTTAGTTCTTTTGCATGGGTGATTCCACCACTTTGTGCTTGAAGCTCTTTGGCAATCAATTTGATTAATGTTGATTTACCTGCGCCATTAAAGCCAAGCAGTCCAATTTTGTCCCCTTTTTCAACCATAGTTGAAATATTGTCTAAAATAGTGACATCGCCATAACCAGCAGAGGCTTTATCAATTTTGACTAATTGTTGTGGGATAAAGCCTTCAATTTTAAAATTAAAATTAAAGGGAGAGTCCAACTGTGCCGCACCAATCAATTCCATACGTTCCAATGCTTTGATTCGTGATTGTGCTTGTTTGGCCTTGGTGGCTTGGTAACGAAATCGCTCAATGTATTTATTCATGTGCGAAATTTGACGTTGTTGTGATTCAAACTGTGATTGTTGTTGGGCGAGCTTTTCTGCTCTTATTTGTTCAAAGCTATCGTAATTGCCAGTGTATTGGGTTAATTGGCTGTGCTCAATATTAATAATTTGGTTACAAACAGCATTAAGGAAGTCTCTATCATGCGAAATTAACAAGACAATGCCCTGATACTTTTTTAACCAAGACTCAAGCCAGATAATGGCTTCCAAGTCCAAATGATTGGTAGGTTCATCCAGTAACAAAATATCCGAGCGACACATTAAAGCTTGTGCCAAATTCAAACGCATACGCCAACCACCCGAAAATGAATTGACAGGATTGCTCTCTTGTTCGGTGGTAAAGCCTAAACCATTGAGTAACTTTGCCGCGCGAGCTGTGGCAGTATAGCCATCAATTTGTTGCATATCATCGTAAAGATTGGCAAGTTTTACAGCATCATTATTGCTTTCAGCTGTGGTGATAGCTTTTTCTAATTGACGAAATTCGGCATCACCATTGATAACATAGTCGATAGCAGATTCTTGTGAATTAGCAATCTCTTGAGCTACATGTGCCATGATTAGCTTGTTTGAAACGTAAAAATCACCATTGTCAGAATGTAATTCTCCCAATATTAATTTAAATAAACTGGTCTTACCTGTGCCATTTGCTCCCGTGATCCCTACCTTGACTTTCGAGTTGATGGTTATGTTGACGTCTTTAAATAATTCTTTTTTCCCCCTTCGCAAGGACATGCCTGTAAACTTTAACATAAAGCATTCACCGCACGAATTAATAATGTTTTGAGTTGCTCTGCTTTGTTTACATCATAGCGGTTGCTGTTTTCATCCATATAATTAATTTGTGACAGCTCAATTTGAATGGCATGAATGTTCTCCTCTGGATTACCGTATTGACGGGTAATGTAACCGCCTTTAAAACGCTCATTAAAGACATATGAGTATCGACTTTGGGCTTTTAAAACGGCTTCAAATTTATCTGAAATTGCTTGAGAGCAACTCTTGCCACTGTTAGTGCCAATATTTATATCTGGTAATTGCCCCTCAAAAAAACGTGACACCTGTGATTTTATGCTATGGCAATCAACTAAAATAGCAAAGCCGTGTTGTTGTTTTATGGTTTCTAATTTATCTTTGATAATTTGGTGGTAGGGTTGCCAGTATTGTTCGATTCGCCTTTGAATTTCTGCTTGGTGAGGTTTAGATTTGTATAATTCTTCCTCTTCAAAACTGGTCGTTGGACACAGTTCAGTTCCAGATTGTCCTGGATATAAGGGTTTATTGTCTGCTGGTCGGTTCATGTCAATGACATAACGTGAAATATTGGTTTTGAGTAAGCTAATATCAAAATCTTTAGCAAAACTAAATAACTGTGCGACAAAAAAATCTCGGTCAGGAGAATTTAAAGCAAACTCGTGCATCTTATCCGCTATATCATCAGGAATAACATTGCCATCGTGAGGTATAGAAAATAAAATTGGTGAGTTACGGTGGTGAAATAGATAATCTTTTTGCACTTAATCTTGTCAATGTTTAATAGCGATGCATCTTAACACAGACAGTAAAAAAGTGCATTTGAGTGAAAGCAAATTATATGTATAATGGTCAAGTCTTTTTTTACAGAAAAACTCATTATGGAAATATCAAAAACTCCCATCATTAACACAGAAAATCCTGATGAAAAACGTGCGGAAATTAAAGCCTATTTCAACGAAACCTTTGATGTTTATGAAAAGCTCTTTGAGATTATTGTTGACGACAAAGGTTATTTTGAACGAGCCGATAGATTAAGACACCCGTTAATTTTCTATTTTGGTCATACAGCAACATTTTTTGTTAATAAACTTCGGGTTGCAAAAATAATCTCTGAGCGTGTTTGCTCACGTATGGAGGCACAACTGGCAATTGGCGTAGATGAAATGTCATGGGATGATTTGGATGAACAAAATTATGACTGGCCTACAGTTGCTGAGGTGAAAGACTACCGCAATAAGGTTCGAGAAATGGTTAATGGTCTAATTGATGAATTGCCCCTAGATATTCCAATCAAGTGGCAAGATCCATTTTGGATAATTTTGATGGGCATCGAACATGAACGTATTCATCTAGAAACCTCTTCGGTGTTAATTCGCCAACTGCCATTGGATTACCTCAAACCACATAAGGGTTGGGTAATTTATGACGATGACAATGAAGTAGTAGAAAATAAACTCTTACCAATTGAAGATGGCACTGTTAAACAAGGTAAATCTGAACCATCAGAAACTTATGGATGGGATAATGAATACGGTCTTAAGATAACCGATGTGGCAGCCTTTAAAGCCAGTAAATATTTGGTCAGTAATAAAGAGTTTTTAGCTTTTGTCGAAGATGGAGCTTATCAGGTTGAAGAATGGTGGACTAAGGAAGGCTGGGAGTGGCTGAACTTTAAACAAGCCAAATCTCCTTCTTTTTGGGTAAAAACAGAAAAGGGTTTTAAATACCGTGCCATGGCGGAAGAAATAGACATGCCTTGGAGTTGGCCTGTTGATGTTAATTATTTGGAAGCCAAAGCCTTTTGTAATTGGTTAGGTGCGAAAAAAGGCAAAAAACTACGCCTGCCAACCGAACCCGAATATTTACGCATTTATGATGAAAATGTTTATGGCGATGCTGCCAATATTAATTTAGAGGTTGCCGCATCATCCTGTCCAGTTGATGAATATAAGCAAGGCGATTTTTATGATGTTATCGGCAATGTCTGGCAATGGAGCGAATCGGCTATTGACGGACTCAAAGGCTTTAAAGTGCATCCTGCCTACGATGATTTTTCTGTTCCGACCTTTGATGGCAAACACAACCTCATCAAAGGAGGTAGTTGGATTGCCACAGGAAATGAAATTTTACGTGAAGCGCGTTATGCCTTTCGTCGGCATTTTTTCCAGCATGCAGGCTTTCGTTATATTGAGTCCGATTCGCTAGTCGATGGCGAATATAATATGTATGAAACCGACTCTTTGATTTCACAATACCTCGAATTTCACTACGGTAAAGACTATTTCGGCATCAAAAACTTCCCTAAAGCCTGTATCGAAAAAATACAGCCATTGGTAAATCAAACTGGCAAAGCCTTAGATATTGGTTGTGCTGTTGGGCGCAGTAGTTTTGAATTGACACGCTATTTTGATAAAGTCGATGCTTTGGATTTCTCCACTCGATTTATTCTCAATGCCATCAACCTACGCGATAAAGGTAAGGTGCGCTATCTCATTGATGACGAAGGTGAACTAGCAACACTTAAAGAATTTAGATTAGAAGAGTTAGGTTTAGGTGACAAAGCCAATAATGTAGAATTCACCCAAGGCGATGCCTGCAACCTCAAAGATAAATACAGCGATTATGATTTAATCTTCGCTGGCAATTTAATCGACAGATTGTACGAACCCAAAGTTTTCCTCAAAGACATGATACACCGTTTAAATCAAAACGGCTTGTTGGTATTAACCTCGCCCTACACATGGCTAGAAGAATACACCGAAAAAGAAAATTGGCTAGGTGGCAAGAAAATCAACGGTGAAAACTTCACCACACTAGATGGCTTGCACGAATGTTTGGATGAAGACTTCGAGTTTGTCGAAAAACACGACATCCCCTTTGTAATCCGAGAAACCAGAAGAAAACATCAGTTGACAATCGCACAGATGACGATATGGCGAAAGAAGTGATTGTTATTTGGCTAACGCCACAGCTCCGCTGTTTTAAGGGACGCAGAGAGCGCGAAGGAGCGCAAAGATACGCAGAGGAAAATATAATTAACAGGGTGAAAGAGAAACTAACGTGTTCCCACGCTTCGCGTGTGTTTAGTAAAGGTACATGGTTTACAGTTGTTAATTTTGAAAAAGCTTAAATAATAATTTCAAAATTGCACTGATTGGTTTTAATTGGGTTACAATACAATTAGGCAACAACAATCAGGACGGGTTTGTGTTAACAATATCTTCATTTATAAAGCTGTTAAAAGAGTCTTTTAGAGACTTGTTCCCCATTATTTTGGTTATCTTGTTTTTTCAACTGGCTATTATTCAAAGCATTCCACTAGGTTGGGAAAGCACAGCCATTGGCTTGGTTATCGTAGGCATTGGTTTAGCCATTTTCTTACTTGGGTTGGAAGTGGGAATTTTCCCAGTAGGAGAGGGTTTAGCAAAGGATTTTGCTAATAAAGGTTCAATAGGGTGGATTATTTTATTTACTTTTTTGATAGGTTTTGGTACCACTGTTGCAGAGCCAGCTCTTTTGGTTATTGCTGACAAAGCTTCTTTTGTCAGTGGTGGTCGCATTGATTCCTTTACTCTACGCATGGTGGTGGCTTTTTCTGTTGGGTTTGCTATTGTACTTGGCGTTTGGAGGATTATCAAAGGTCATCCAATTCATTACTATATTATAGCTGGCTATGCTTTAGTTATTGCTGCAACAACATTTGCTCCATCTGAGATTGTTGGTCTTGCTTATGATTTGGGCGGAGTCACAACTTCTACGATTACAGTGCCTTTGGTTGCAGCACTGGGCATTGGTTTAGCTTCGACAATTGAGGGCAGAAATCCGATACTTGATGGCTTTGGTTTAATTGCTTTTGCATCACTAACGCCCATGATTTTTGTACAGTTTTATGGAATTTACGTCTATCAATTTGTAGATGCGGTGGAGCTTGTTGGATCAATTAGTCATCAAATTGGCACTTCTACAGTGACAGGTTTTGAGTTTGATCTTGCTGGGATGCTTAAAGGCATTCTCAATATTTTCTTTGATGTGTTGCCTATCTTGGCAATCATCTTCTTTTTCCAATATGTGGTACTTAAAAAGAAGGTGGAAAACTTAAAAGAAGTGCTGATTGGTTTTGGTCTAGTAATTATTGGACTATATGCTTTTGTTTTGGGTTTGGAAATGGGGCTTTTTACCTTAGGTGAAACAATGGCATTTCAATTAACTCAGCAAAATAACAATATAATTATTTATACTTTTGCTTTTGCCATTGGTTTTTCAACCACAATGGCAGAACCGTCATTAATAGCTATTGCAAAAAAAGCCAAAGAAATAAGTGATGAAAGAGTCAACGATTTTGTTTTGCGCATATTTGTTGCATTTGGAGTTGCCATCGGCATAGCTCTTGGTGCTTATCGTATCGTCAATGGTGGTGAAATTGTTTATTATATTGTTATAGGCTATATTTTTGTTATATTTTTAACATTCATGGCTCCTAAATATATTGTTCCTATTGCCTATGATAGTGGTGGAGTAACTACTTCAACGGTCACAGTGCCACTTGTGGCAGCTCTTGGCTTGGGACTTGCTACCAATATTGCTGGCAGAGACCCACTTATTGATGGCTTTGGGTTGATTGCTTTTGCTTCACTATTTCCTATTCTTACTGTTATGATTTATGGGATTATTGTTGATAGGATAGGGGTTAAAGGTAAAAAAGAGTTGTTGGCCGTTAAATTGGGCGAACTTCGTTATGCATTGGCAGATGCAAATAACATGAGATTATCGACGATAAATATTCATGAAACAGATAAGAGGCATTCTTTTAGAGCACGTTTTTCAACTGTTCATGTTATTGTTCCAAAAGAAAAAGAAGAAAAAGCTTTGCTCGTAGCTAAAGCTGCGGGGGCAACTGGGGTCACCATTATGGATGCTCATGGTATGGGATTAAAGAAAATGACAAATTTTTATAACAGGTTAAACAGTGGCAATACCGATGTTAATCTTATGTTCATAACCTTAAGCAAGCGAGTCGACAAAATGGTTCAAAGAATCATGTTGGAACTTGATATTGTTGGAGAAGGAGCTGGTATTGTTTACTCTCAGCCTATTTCTCACCTTAAAGGTTTGACTTTATCTATTGATGACTTTTAGCCACTCTTGTAAAAAGTCAAAATGGTGTTTATGTGTGGGTGATTTGCTTAAGTTTGAGGGTTCGCCTGTTTTATTATAGCAGCTTTGTTTTAAACTGAAATAAGAAAAATAGTGTATTAAAGAGGGTGTAATCAGTTAAAATCAACAGCTGAAAAAAATAAATTGAACTATGGAATTTACATTAGCAAAAACCGATAAAAAAATCCCTGCCGCTAGAAGAGGGCATTTAACCTTCGATAGAGGAACAGTGCAAACACCTTGTTTTATGCCTGTTGGCACTTATGGTACGGTCAAAGGCATGACACCAGAGGATGTCAAGGCGACAGGCGCTGAAATTATTTTAGGCAATACCTTTCACTTGATGTTACGTCCAGGAACAGATGTGATTGAAAAACACGGTGATTTGCATGATTTTATGCATTGGGACAAGCCTATCTTGACCGATTCGGGTGGTTTTCAAGTTTTTTCCTTGGCTAAAAGCCGCAAAATAACAGAAAAAGGCGTTAACTTCGCCTCGCCAGTAGATGGCTCTAAAGTCTTTATGGGACCAGAGGAATCAATGGCGGTTCAAACAAAACTTGGCTCTGATATTGTTATGATATTTGATGAATGTACGCCTTATCCTGCCGATGAAAAGACAGCGGCAGAGTCCATGCGCTTATCCTTGCGTTGGGCAAAGCGTTCGAAAGAGGCTTTTGTTGCCAACAAAAACCCCAATGCTTTATTTGGTATTGTTCAAGGTGGCATGCACGATGAACTGCGCAAAGAATCGGCGATGGGCTTAAAAGAAATTGATTTTCATGGTTTTGCTATTGGTGGATTGTCCGTTGGTGAGCCCAAAGATTTACGCGAACAAGTATTAAAAACAACCACACCATTATTACCTGATGATAAACCGCGTTATTTGATGGGTGTTGGAAAACCTGAAGATATTATAGAAGCCGTTAAATTGGGCGTTGATATGTTCGATTGCGTTATGCCAACACGCAATGCCCGCAACGGTCATTTATTCACATGGGATGGCGTAGTCAAAATTCGCAACCAAAAGCACCAATACGACACCAAACCATTGGATGAAAATTGCGAATGCTATACGTGTAAAAATTATTCACGTTCGTATTTGCGCCATTTGGATAAATGCAAAGAAATCCTTGGCTCACATTTAAATACGATTCATAACCTCTACTTTTACCAAGATTTAATGCAACATATTCGTCAAGCGATTGAAGAAGATAGATTGCAAGAATTTTCTGATGAGTATTATGCTAGAATAGAGAAAAACAAATCATGAGGTCAATGATGAAAAGTTTAAAAATCTTTATAGTATTAATAGCATTTACATTCAGTGTGAGTGCAAAAAAAGAAGCCGAAACAAAACTAAGTTGGGATGCGATTAAAGTCGCTGATAATCTTTATATGCTTATCGGCGTGGGTGGATTCACTGGTGGTAATTTAGCCATTTCTGTTGGTGATGATGGTGTGATTCTAATTGACGATGCCATGCCATCAACCTTAGATATTATGAACAAAGCTTTAGCAAAAATTACACCAAACTCAATTGACTTTCTGATAAATACCCACATTCATGGCGATCACACAGGCAATAATGAGGTGATGGGAAAAAATGGTGCCCGAATCGTAGCGCACAAAAACATGCGCAGACATCTACTAAGCAAAGGTGTGCGAGGTGCTGATGGTAAGAAGATGGATGCACCCAAGAAATCCCTACCCGTTATTACCTTTTCTGAATCAATGGACTTCCATTTAAACGGATTGGATGCCCACGTTTTCCACCTTCCACATGCCCACACCGATGGTGATGCTGCGGTACATTTTACCAATGTTAATGTCATCCACATGGGCGACACGATGTTTAATAAAATCTTCCCTTTTATGGATTTTAGCAGTGGTGGTACATTAGATGGCTATATCGAAGCACAAAAAACTGTCTTAGGATTGGTTGATGAAAACACCAAAATCATCCCAGGACACGGCGTACTAGCCAACAAAAAAGACCTAGAAAACTCAATTACCATGCTAGAAGATGCTCGTGCAATAATAGGTAAACTAGTCGATGAAGACAAAACCGAAGAAGAGGTTGTCAAGCTCAACCCACTCGCCAAATACGATGCCTGGAGCTGGGGCTTTATCACCACAGAAAAAATGACCAAGCAGGTTTATAAGGGTGTGAGTTTGAGTGGTGAGTAAAGATTGTTTTAGATTTTTAGATAATCTACTAGTTCTAAAAGGTTGACTAAACAGACTGTGAAAGTATTCTGGTGACGAGTAAAAATGGCATAAATTTCGCTACTTTTCGTTGAAAAACTTGGAATTAGCCAGCTAGTCACGGCGTTTTCCGCCTCAATTAGCAAAATTTCTACTCATTTTTCTTTCGCCACATAATACTTTCACAGTCTGTAAAGCCAATTACCCGACACGAGTATCTTTTAAGACTCGTGTCGGGTAGTTGACTTTAGTCAACACAAAGAACCGAATTTCCAAAATTAATAGTGTGTTATAATTTTGCATTATCCCTTTTAAGTTATAAGTCATGAAAATATTAACAACACTGTTTTTACTTGCTCTTAGCTTTACTAGCCTATCGCAGAATTTACAGTTTTTCGATAGAGAAATGATTGTAAAGCATAAGATAAAAGAAATTTGGGAACAAATTTCAGATACTGAAAAAGGTACAGAGGATTGGATGCCTTGTCCTAATTATTATTACAAGTTTGATAAGAATGGTAATATTGTTGGAGAAGGTATGGGACGTGTGCCTACAACAGTTGGTTACAAATATAATGATAAAAATGAAATGGTTGATATTTTTTGGCAAGATTACAGGTCTAAAAAGGTTGAACATTATTTTAGTTCTGACTATGATGATTCTGCTATGTTTCTAGAGCAACTAAAAGAAACTGAAGAAAGAATAAGCCCAATGCTAAATACTAAAGTGAGTTATAGCAAGAATCCAAAATTTAATGTTTCTGATAACTGCGCATTAATAAATGCAGAGTATATTTTATCTGTAAAAGATGAAAAAAATGGATTGCCAATATTTTTAGAAGGAAAATTCAATAAAAAGCTCGATATTTCTCCAATGGGTCAAATCGAATCTCCAAAAAATCTCTATTTCTACTATGTCTATAAGTACTATAAATAAGTCTCTTTATTTTCTAAGTTTTGGATTCGATTCCACCAAGTAAGTATTGTATAAGATGTTTCAATAATTTAACTGTTCTAAAAGGTTGACTAAAGCCAACTACCCGATACGAACCTTAAAAGATACTGGTGTCGGGTAGTTGGCTTTAGTCAACATAATAAGTTAAAATAAATTGATGAAACAACAGTTACCACATTTTAGTCAAAAACACTCATACCAGTTCGTAACATTTAGAACAAGAGATAGTGTGGATGAATTTCTTTCTCGACTAAAAGCATCAGAGCAAGAAAACGAATCTGCAAAGCAAATGAAAATTGATGCTTATCTTGATACTTCCAAAAATGGTCGACACTTAAATGGTGAAATAATAGAGGTAGTTATTGAGCATTGTAAAAATTTGGAACCAGAATGTTATAAATTAATTTGCCTAAGTGTGATGCCAAATCATATTCATATATTATTTGAACAATACCAAAACCTTGGAGAAGTAATTTGTAAGCTAAAAGGTGGTTTGGCATATATAATAAATAAGAAATTAAATCTTAAAGGTTCATTTTGGGAACGTGATTATTATGATAGAACCATACGCGATGAAAGGCATTTGCTAACAACTTATGACTACATAGAAAATAATGCTCGAAAAGCCAGTCTTAAAGATGCCAAGAGTCGATTTTATAGTTGTTACCAATGATTTATAAGTGTTGACTAAAGCCAACTACCCGAAATGAGTTTTAAAATAAAACTGAAGCTGGTTTCTATTTAAGTCATGGTTTTTATGGATTTAGATTGCGTTAGAAATGTTCAAATACAGTGCAAATATCATACGAGTTTTCATATCGTAAGTGAGTGATTTCTTAGCGCTGGGTTGGATTATTATTAAATACGTGGTTTTTTAGCCCAGATGGGTTTAGAAATTTCTTTAATCGATGCTAATAAAATGCGAGTTTATGAATTATAAATAAGTATTTTTTAGTTTCTAGAAAGCTTTCTATTTAAACTGAGGTTTTTATGGATTTAGATTGCGTTAGAAGTTTTCAAGGTCAATTTTAAGAAAATACGAGTTTATATATGATAAGTGAATAATTTTTTAGAATTGAGATTGGAAACTTATGATGTGATATAAACCATAAAAATGGTGGTTATGGGTGGACTTGAACCACCGACCCCGGCATTATGAATGCCGTGCTCTAACCAGCTGAGCTACATAACCATTTTGATTTGTGACTTACCTTGAGGGCGTGCATTTTCGACCTTATAGTAAATTTTGTCAAGTACATTTTTTGAAAAATTTAGATTTCTTCGGTAATTTTATCGACTTGGGAATTTAAGGCTTTAATACAACTTTGTAAGTGCTCTGTTTGTTGTGGGTTTAATGTTTCCAGTAAGCATTTTTCAAAAGCGATCGCCTTGGGCTTTACTTGATTAATTAATGCGGTTCCTTCTTTTGTTAATTTATATCTTCGAGCTCTTTTGTCCTTATCGCAGGCTTGTTGAGAAATAAAACCTCTGTCCTCTAATGACTTCATGGTTCGTGAGACTCTGACCTTATCCATTTGGCTTTTAATTGTTAACTCTTTTGCGGTTTGATTGCACTTATCAGACAACAAGGCCAGCACCCGCCATTGAGCAATGGTGATGTTGTGTTGCTCTCTATAATATTTGGCAATTCCTGTACTTATTTTGTTGCTCAATACAGATAACTGGTAAGGTAAAAATTTATTTAATTCCATAATAGTTTCAATTGTAACTAATTTTACTTAAATAGTTTCATTTGAAACTAATAATACTTAAGATAACCCTAATTTCTCAATAAGGTTGTTTATTATGACAAATCAAAACACAAATACAATCAATGGATTTGGTTTTATTGAATATGCATCACAAAATCCTAAGGATTTAGACACATTGTTTAGACGTTTAGGTTTTAGTGCCATTAAAAAGCATAAGACAAAAGACATGACACTGTTTAGGCAAGGAAGTATTGATTTTATTTTAAATAATGAAAAACAAAGCTTTGCAGAACGGTTTACTAAGGAACATGGTCCTTGTGCCAATGGGTTTTCTATTGTCTTTGATGATGCAAAAGCTGCATTGCAACATGCCTTAGATAATGGCTCGGAAGAAATAAAAGGGGATTTAAACTTACCAGCTGTTAAAGGTATTGGTGGGGCTGTTTTGTATTTAGTGGATAAACAAAATTATAAAGATTTACTTGATAATGATTTTGATGAGATCACTGGAATGAATCAATACCCAAATGGTGTTGGTCTCACTTTTATTGATCACTTAACTCATAATGTTTATTACGGTAATATGGAAAAGTGGGGGCAATATTATGTAGATTTATTTGATTTCGAACAAATCCGCTATTTTGATATTAAAGGTTCTCAAACAGGATTAACCTCAAAGGCCATGCGTTCACCCAATAGTTCGGTAAAAATTCCTTTAAATGAATCACCCGATAAAAAATCGCAAATTAATGAATATATCGATGAATATAATGGCGAAGGCATTCAGCATATTGCCCTTTATACTGATAATATCTACGAAACAATTGAGTCAATTCATGCCGCTGGAGTGGATTTTTTAGTTACTCCTGCAACCTATTATTCAATAATTGATAAAAGAGTATCTAAGCATGAAGAAGATATTCCAAGATTGCAAAAAAATAGTATTTTAATAGATGCGGATGAAGAAACGGGCGAGAAGATTTTATTACAGATATTTACTCAAAATTGCATTGGGCCTATATTTTTCGAGATTATTCAACGTAAAGGCAATGATGGTTTTGGCGAAGGTAATTTTCAAGCTTTGTTTGATTCTATTGAACTTGATCAAAAGAAAAGAGGATTTTTATAATGAAAAACTGGATACAAACATTTAAACAAGAAGGTAAAGTGGCAAGACAAGCCCACTATGATTTACCCGAAGGGACTTATGAACGCGAAGTAGGTAAAGAGGGTTTTTTTGGGCCTGTAGCTCACTTTTATCATAAAAACATGCCAACAGGTTGGAGTGATTTTGAGGGAGACTTACAACCACGAGCATTTGATACCAAGAAAATAATCGAGATTGAAACTAGCCCATACAAATCACCAATTATCATGCACAATGCTTCGATTAAAGTGCGTATGTTAAAAATCAATGCAAGCATGAATCACTTAGTTAGCAATGCTGATGGCGATGAATTGTTATTTGTTCACAACGGTAATTTAGACATTTATTGTGATTACGGGCATATAAAATTATCCGAAGGTGATTATTTCATGTTGCCACGATGCACTAAATGGCGTGTGGAAACCTCAGAACTATGTGAAATTTTAATGATAGAATGTACTAATGCCCATTATCAATTTCCTGATAAAGGCTTGCTTGGTCCTAATGCAATTGTTGATCCTGCGGTTTTAGAAGTTCCTGCTATCAATGAAAAGTTCAGAGCGCAACAGAATGATGAGGAAACATGGACGCATTTAATTAAACATAAAAATAAAATGAGTTGTCAGATTTTCCCGTTTAATCCACTAGATGCTGTGGGTTGGCGCGGTAATCTAATGCCGATTAAATTGAACTGGCGTGATATTTCACCTTTGTTAAGTCATAAATACCATGTGCCACCATCGGCTCACACAACATTTATGGGTAACCGATTTTTAATTTGTACCTTTGTTCCACGTTTGTTTGAAACGGCAGAAAAAGCCTTAAAGATACCCTTTTTTCACAACAATGATGATTATGACGAAGTGTTGTTTTATCATATGGGTAGTTTCTTCTCACGTGACAATATTCACCCTGGTATGATAACTTATCATCCACAAGGATTTACTCATGGCCCACATCCTGGCGCCATGAAAAAAGCCTTTAAACAAGATAATGCCATGACGGATGAAGTGGCAGTGATGATAGACACCCGTGATCCATTGGAAATTACCAGCGAATTAGAACAAACCGAGTGGAAAGAATATATTGATAGTTGGAAACCAAAAAAATAACCGTAGTGGAGTCCCTTGTGGGCTCTTTGGCTAGTTAAAAATAAATGAGTTGTAAGGTGGGCTTGCCCACCAAATTTAATACTGCTTGATTATCGAAACAACCCAAACACTATTGGTGGTAAAGCCCATCTTACGATAATGTGTAATCAATTAACAAAACTGAATACGATCAAACAAAGGCACCCACAAGGGATGCCACTACAAGAGATAAAAATATGAAATTAGCAACATTAAATAATGGTTCACGCGATGGACAATTAATTGTCGTTAGTCGTGACAATACAAATGCAGTTATAGTTAATGAAATTGCCACAACCATGCAACAAGCTTTGGATGATTGGGCAGAATTATCACCACAATTGACAGAAGTTTATGATAAATTAAATAACGATGAAATGGCGGATGCCTTTGATTTAGATTTACAAATGCTTGATGCACCGATGCCACGCTCCCATCAGTTTTTAGATGGAAGTGCTTATTTGGCTCATGTCGAACGTGTTCGTAAAGCCCGTGGTGCTGAAATGCCACCGAGTTTTTTGGTTGACCCATTGATGTACCAGGGCACAAGTGATAGTTTTTTAGCAGCTCATGCTGATGTTGTTGTCACTAGCGAAGATTACGGTATTGACTTTGAATCAGAAGTCGCTGTGATTGTTGATGATGTACCGATGGCTGTATCTGTAGAAGAGGCTGCTAATCACATTAAACTGGTTTGTATCTTAAATGATGTGTCCTTGCGTAATTTGATTCCAGCAGAGTTAGCTAAAGGTTTTGGTTTTTTACAATCTAAGCCACCAACTGCATTATCGCCTTTCTTTGTGACACCTGATGAGTTGGGTGGTGCATGGCAAGACACAAAACTGCATTTACCTTTGCATACACGTTATAACGGCGAATGGTTTGGTTTCCCTGATGCGGGTGTGGACATGCAATTCAATTTTGCACAATTAATTGCTCATGCAGCCAAAACAAGACCATTATCAGCAGGAGCCATGATTGGTTCAGGAACAATTGCCAATGAAGATGAATCACTTGGTTCTTCATGTTTAGCTGAAAAACGCGTATTAGAAATAATTAAAGATGGCAAAGCCACCACTCCATTTATGAGTTTTGGTGATGATGTAGAAATCAAAATGTTGGCAGAGAATGGCGATAATATATTTGGAACTATTCATAATACTATTGTGAAAGCCTAAAAGTAATTGTCTTTAGAACGGTCATTGCGAGGAGGAACGACGTGGCAATCTCATTGGGTATCGTGGTTTTATTTAAAACTGCTAAGGAACGCAGAGGTTCGCAGAGGATACACGAAGATACAGAGAGATTTAATTAAAATGATATTTAGAATAGGTTTGGATTTGACAGTGATGTGATATTGGTTAAATATTGTTCTAGGAAAATAATGAGGATTTAGTTATGGAAACATGCGCATGTTGCGGATATAAAACAATTGGTGAAAAAGGTAATTATGAGATATGTCATATATGCTATTGGGAAGATGACTCTGTTCAGGAAGCAGACCCTTGGTTTGAAGGAGGAGCAAATAAACCTTCACTTTTTCAGGCTCAGTTAAGTTTTAAAAAATTTGGGGCTATAGAAGAAAGGTTTTTAGGATATGTTAAGAAAATTAAAAAAAATGATATTAAGAACTTAGAATGGCGAGAGTTAAGAGAAGGTGATAAATTATTTGTCTCTACTCCAAAAGAAATTGAAGAAGTTTGGGGCGCTAGTGAAGCTATTTCATATGATTATTGGCTTAGAAGCAAATAAGGAAATTGTGTTTTATGAGGCTTGTATAATAAACTTTTATTGTTGCAAAACGCTAGTTAAAACTATGCACTTTTAGTGCAAGGCTTTAGCTGATACACATTTGAATTTTTAAAAGAAACTCTGTCATTCCCTTGAAAAAGGGAATCCAGTTACTCGATTTTTGAAAAATATAATATTTTAAATTACACATCGAGTACTAAAAGCTGGATCCCCGTATTCGCGAGGATGACAAAAACTTTCAATCTTTTAACCAACCTATGGACTTTCAGTCCATTGTCATAGTCGTTGAATTAAAAAATAATCAAAGTCTTTTTCCTCAGCGTCTCTGCGAGAAATAAACAACAAGAATAAATACTATGAAACTTTACAGCTATTGTCGCAGTGCCGCTGCATATCGAGAATGAAGTGCTTTAAACATTAAGCAATTGGTATATGAATACAAAGTCGATCATTTGGTTAAAGATGGAGGTGAGCATTTGCAAGGTGCCTATAAAACGATAAATCCACAATCACTTGTGCCAGCACTATAAACAGATGACGGTGCAATTTTTCAATCGGTATAACACTTCGTATTTTGATTTATATGAATAAATGTGTATAGAGTAAATTATAATTAACAGAAAATTTGATATCTATAGATAACATCGTTTTAAAAGTATATACTTGGATATACTTAATTATTAAAAGCTAAAATGCTATCAAAAATACAAAAATGGGGAAATTCTCAGGGCATCAGAATACCTTTAAAAATTCTCAAAAACTCACACATTGGTATTGGTGAAGAAGTTGAAATTGTGGTGGATGATGGTAGGATTATCTTAACCCCAACTCATAAAATTCATGGTAAATATGCCATCAAAGATTTAGTTGCAGAAATGCCTGTCGATTATGAGGTTGAAGAGCTCAATTGGGATGAGCCTATAGGAAAAGAAGAGTGGTAGATTATTGCCCACAAAAAGGAGATTTTGTCGTGGTGAATTTTAATCCTCAATCAGGACACGAACAAAATGGCCGAAGACCAGCTTTGGTTGTGAGTAACAAATTATTCAATAAAGCCACAGGTATGACGATGGTCTGCCCAATAACCAATACTGATCGTAAAATACCATTTCATGTTAGTGTTAAGGATAAATCTTCATTGACTGGCTTTGTTATGGTCGAGCAAATGAAATCTATAGATTACAAAGCCAGAAAAGTAAAGTTTATAGAAGAGGCTCATCAACAAATTGTGGATGATGTTTTGAGTTTGTTAGATGCGTGTATTTATCAGTAATTATTTATTTTCTCAAATTGAAATAATATGCTAAAATTAGAAATCAAACCAACGAGTTAAACTCATGAAAACCAAAATAGATAGTTTTTTGCAAGGAAGAATTACCATTGATCCAGATTTATGTAATGGTAAGCCAACAATTCGTGGGAAAAGAATTACTGTGCAGACAATTGTTGAGTTTTTAAGTGTGGGAGAATCACATGATGAGATTCTCAAGCAATTTCCTTCTTTAGATGAAAATGATATACAGGCTTGCTTACAGTTTGCAAGTCAATTGATGAATCATAAATATATGCTGAAAGAAATTGCTTAATTGTGCCTAAATATTTAATAGATGTTAATCTTCCTAGTCGTTTTGCCTTATGGGCATCGGATGAGTATCAACATGTAATAAATATTAGTGATACATTAAAAGATAGCGAAATTTGGGAAATTGCCAAAAAAGAAAACCAGACTATCGTAACTAAAGATGCTGATTTTTCTGAATTAGTATTACTTAATGACCCTCCACCTAGAGTTATTCACATTAAATTCGGTAATATGAAAATAAATGATTTTCATCAATTGCTCAATAAAATATGGCCTGAGGTTTGTGATTTAAGTAATAATTATAAACTTGTCAGGGTATATAAGGATAAACTCGAAGGAATTGATTGAGTATGAAATATTTTTTATTACTCATTCTAGCAATAATTGCTTCATTAACGGGTTTTGTTGTTCACGTTTTTACAGTTGAATGGTTACCTGATTGGATTAGCAGCCAAATGCAAGGGATTGAAGTGAAGCCATCATGGGCGGTTCGTTATGTGGCTGGAATTACTGCGATTGAATATGGCATTGCTACAATTGTTCTGTATCATTTGGCTCGTGATAAGCTGATTCAATTGGGTAAACTAAGAGCTTCAGTTTTTTTATCTATTTTGTTATTGGCATTAAATGCCATTCTTATACGTCAGCCATTAATGGATTACTTAATAGGCAATCCATTGATAGTTGTGGTGGTTCAAAATGGTTTTATTTGGTTGTCATGGATTTTATTATCATTTATTACGGTTTATGGCTATGAATTCATTCAAGCTAAATTTGACAGTTAAACTTTTAGAATTAAAAAGAGAAAAATATTATTAATAAAAAACCAAATAAATGGATAGCTGGATTATTGGGTATTTTTTTGCCCTCATTTGGGTTGTTGTATATTGTAAAGCCTTTTTGGGCTTTGATTGTTTTTTTCTTTTCTCTGACCTTTGGATTTATTAGTTTTGCTTATGTATCCTATGCCAATGAATTATATTTTATAGGACTTGTTTGGATTATTCGATTAAGTATTGGTGTTTATGTTTTCAATACTGCAAAATCATTGGTTAAACAACGTTTTTGGTATAGTCGTTGGTATGGATTAATGACAATATTTTTGCTTATAATTTTCCCATTGATACTTTTTAGGATTTTTTACTTTGGTCTTTATACTATTCCAGCAGAATCTATGTCTCCTACATTGGAAGTTGGCGATAGTATTGTTGTTTCTAAAAAGGGTTGTGGTAATTACAAAATTTTTAACAAAGAGGTTTTTAGACACATTTCTACCAATGATTGCACAATTAAGTTAGGAGATGTTATTGTGTTTGAGTACCCTAATGATAGGTCAGTTCCTTATATTAAGCGTGTTATTGGTCTGCCGGGTGATACGGTTAGTTACCAAGAAAAGGTTTTAACTGTGAATGGTGAAGTCATTGAACATAAGATTTTATTCAATGGTGTCTCTGAGATACTAATTGAAGAAAATTTAGGTGATAAAAGTTATCAGATAAAACATAGGAATCGTTCTTATCTTAAAGATGGTGAATGGCATGTTCCTGAAAATCATTATTTTGTACTTGGTGATAATCGAGACAATTCTGCTGACTCTCGTATGTGGGGATTCGTCCCAAAAGAAAATATAATTGGCAAACTCTACTATACATTTAACAAATCAAAAAAATGAATAATGATTTTTCTCAACTTGCTATGGCTAATTTTTCTGCTTCCTTTAAGGGGCAGAAGTTAACTAGTATGCATAACACTAATCCACAACCTTTTAGCCAAAATGAACTTGAGCAAACTATTGGTTGTTCATTTGCTTCTTTGTTGAATGATGTGGATTTGGGTTTTGCTCCTGATGAAGGTAATTTGGCTTTGCGCCAAACTTTGTCTGAATTTCATTATGATGGCATTAAGGCAGAGGAATTGATGACTTTTGCTGGAGCGCAAGAGGCGTTATTTTGTGTTTATAATGCTTTGTTGCAAGCAAATGATAAAGTTTTGGTTGTTGCACCTGTGTATGAACCCTTATTGCAGATACCTAAAAACATGGGTTGTGATGTGAATATTATTGAGTTAAATGGGTGTGATAATTGGTCATTAGATTTCACTCAGGTTGAAGATCATTTTAAAGCAGGTACTCGCTTATTTGTCATTAACTATCCTCATAATCCTACAGGTGCAACATTGAGTCATAAGGAGTTGAGTGATTTGGTTGAACTGTGTCGTCAATACGATGTTTGGTTGTTATCCGATGAGGTTTTTCGAGGTTTAGAACACGCTAAACAAGATCAATTGCCAACTGTTGCTGATAGTTATGAGAAGGGCATTAGTGTTGGCGTGATTTCCAAAGGCTATGCCATTCCAGGAATTCGAGTAGGGTGGATGGCTTGTCAAAATGATGAACTATGTAATGCGGTTAATAATGTTAAAGGCTATTTGTCGGTATGCAACTCTCAATTGGATGAACGTGTTGCCAGTGAAGTATTAAAGTTTCCAGAAAATTTAACAAAACGCAATTTGTCCTTAATTTTACCTAATAAAGAACGCATAACTCAGTTAACTCAATTGTTAGAACATGAAATTGACATTGTTATTCCGCGTGTTGGTTGCTGTGTTTTTGCTCAATTAAGAGACGCAGACATATCAACAAAAGCTCTTGCAAGGGAGATAGCGGCGCAGACTGGCTTTTTAATTTTCCCATCAAATTTGTTTTGCACAACACAAAAAGGTTTTCGTATTGGTTTTGGTCAGAAACAGTTTAGTGAATTTGTCAAAGCGTGCGTGTGATAAAGTTGATGGTTATCAAACAAATATTCAGCATAAGGCTCTAAAATCTTTTTCTTAAATTGATTTAAGGTAAAATCTCTTCATGAAGTATACTAATCTGATTTCTGCACAAGAACTGCAATTTTTCCAAAAAAACGGATATTTGGTTAAACGTGAATTTGTTGATTTGTCTGTGGTTGAAGCCATCCAAAACAAAGTGCTTGAGCATCTTAAAAATAGAGTTAAGCCTTTTGAACTAGAACAAGAAGTGCATTATCCAGGCTCACCCAAAACCAAAGAAGAGCAGGGTGGTGATACCATCAGACGCTTGTTATTGGCTTATTCTCGTGATGTGGTTTTTGCACAATGGCAAATGAGCCATAAAGCAACGCGTGTTTTAAAGGCATTGTTTGATTCAGAAACGCTATATTTAGTTCAGTCACACCACAATTGCATTATGACTAAACAGCCTCGCTATTCATCAGAAACACATTGGCATAAAGACACACGGTATTGGGATTTTGAAAACCAGCAGTTAATCAATACCTGGTTACCACTAGGTGATGAAACACTTGAGAATGGTTGTTTGCAAGTCATTCCTGGCTCTCATTTATGGGACGCTCCCAAAGACAGACTTGATGAGCGTTTATTTTTGCGTAAAGATTTAGCCAGCAATCAAGAGTGGTTGGAAAAATCTATTGATGTTGAGTTAAATAGGGGGGATTTATTGTTTTTTCATGCAGCGATTTTTCACGCTGCAGGCAGAAATAAAACTCAACAATCTAAAAATGCACTAGTTTCGACTTATCACAGTGAAAAAAATCAGGAAATAGTCAGTCCATTTCCTGATTTGAAGCCAGTTAAGGTATTGGATTAAAATATCTTAACTTTTTTTGCTGTTTCTTCACAGAGTTCATTCAATAACCATGATTTGAGGTTTTCAATATCGCGGTCGCTATTGGGGTTGTATAATTCAATGGTGGCAATTTTATAGCTTTGATTCTGCATCTTGCCCCTAACACGAGTGCCTCCTGATTTTGTCACGCGTAGTCTACTTGCTGTTTGCTTTAAGGCATCATAAAATTGCAGATAGCCTGGCGAATATTTTTTGACAAAAATCTGTGGGCAGTGAGATTCTTTAAAAGTCACTTTACCATCAAACAGGGAAGAGTTAACATTATTGACTATTCTTGTGCCGTTACCATTAAGTTGCACAGTAGAGCCTTTGACAAATGCATCTGCAGTGAGCATGTGCATTAGCATTGATTTGACACTGTCCTTGTTCTCTGCATTTATTAGAAATTTATAAACCCAACCTAAAGCTTCTTTGTCATCTTTAAAATTTGGTATGGATATTTCTTCAAGTTGAGAAAAAGCCCCTTTAGCTTGTTTTTCAGTTTTGATTGCTTGTAAGTTTGGTATTTTTTGTAACTCGGCATAGCTGTAGTTTTTTGATTCAATTGTTTGACATTTTTCACTCTCGTCAATAAAACGATTAAATGGTGAGTTAATGTTTTCTCGATAAAAGCGGATGACTTTGAGGCACTGTTTTGTGTCAACTCGGTTGTTTCCTATTTTTTGTACATACTTTGTTTGCATATTTATTTTGAAAGAATCAGGAGAATACCAAAACACTTCTTTTGCCTCGTCATCAGAAGGAATAGAGATAACGGGCTCAAAGTCAACAAAGTCTCGGTAACTTGGAAATAATTGAGTAATATCTTTTGTCACCAATTCAATCATTTTTGACTCTTTTGGTAAGGGTAGACCAAAAATTTGTGTGGTTAATGGTTTAATCGCTGCAAAATCATAATTTTCACCATTAACTTCAAAACGAACAAATCCTCCAACTTTTAACTCGGCATCTGGAAATTCAGCAATTTTAGCATTGGTTTTATAGGAAAAGCCTTTTTGCCAACGTTTGCGCAATTGATAAGTTGAGAAGTTTCCTGCATTATCGGATAGTTTTATATCATAACGTCCCTTTTTCTTCAAAAATGATAACACTTGTTTATCAGTTGGTTTGGATGAAAAGGATGTTTTTAATGGTTCGTTTGTATCGATTTCCTCTACGTTTTCACCCCCACAAGCTGTCAATAAAAATAGGCTTGTAACAAGCAAAAATGCTGTTAATGTGTTTTCCCCAATCATTTTATTCACCACTGTAATGTTATTGTTTTAGTGTTGTCGATATCAAGCCACTGTTGCTTTATCCATTGGTCATCAATAAGATAGCTCACCTGAACTTGTAAAACACCTAAATCGTTTCTGATGTGGATGCGCATGTTTTCTTTATTGTTTTTATCCATGCCTTTGACGATAAGGTGAGGTTCTTGATCTAAGGTGTCGAGTTTAACCTCTGAAAAGTCATAGGAGATTTGTTGTTTTGCTGTTTTAACTATAATGACTTCTTCAAAACTGTTTTTAAAAAGAATATCACAAGCAAAAGTATGACCTCCATCGGTTATAGTCCAAGTATCATTAGCGATAAGGCTTGCACGTGCATTTTGAGCATCCAATGAACAGTATTGAGAAAAACCTCCATTAAACGAGATATTAGGTTTTACAACTTGTGCATCCCAAGAAATTAATAAGGCATCATAATTTGTTGATGATAATGTCACTCCTGCAAACATATTAAAGAAATTAGTTACATTGATAACATTCCATGAACTAATATCTTCATCAAATGATGTTGCGCTAATAAACATTGAGCTTAAACTACTTATATTACTTGTATCCCAATTCCAATCTGCCATTCCATTGCCAATATTAGTGGCATTAACAAACATAAATGACAGGTTCGTACAATTAGTTAAATTAGGGGTGTCTAAGGCATTATTGACTAAATTGCTGGCTCCATCAAAAGCTTTATTCATAGAAGTCCATGCATTGGTTCCCCATTGATCAATAGATAAAATTTTATCTTTTTCAACTCCACTATTGATGTAAATACGAGGAAATGTTCCAAATATGCGAATAGTATGAACTCCTGCACTGCCATAATCGTGCACGGCATCCCCTGTAACTCCTGTTTGATCAGGAATCATATCATTATCCCAATCAATTGAATAATTATAGGTTTCGCCAATGACTGTTGGAATAGTAATCACTGTATCAGATGTAGTTGTTTCCCATGTAGTGACAAAATGATCACTTGGCGCGGCAAATAAGCTGTTAGCATAGAATATTGTTGCTAAAATAGTTAAGAATTTAATTGTCAATAAACGGAGCATTTAGGTTTCCTCTGTAATTCCTATTTTTAAAGGTGCTACTATAATGTGCAGTATGAAAAAATCCCTGACCAATTGCTGACTATTTCCTGACTAATTGCTAAACCCTTGTATTTATTGATTTTCTTGTGTGTATTGTTTTTTGTATTTTTAATTGAGTTTGTATTGTTTTAATGTATATTTTTTTAGTAATACGTTATTATTAACCTGTATTTTTCAATTAGCTTTTCATTCAATGCACTTTAAAATAAATGATTTTTCTTATAATGACTCCAATGGGCAAGTCACTAAAGGCCAAGAAAAAATTCAGTTAACAAAGATTCAAAAAAAACTTTTTGATTATTTTCTAGCACATCCAAAAACCACCCTTTCCAAACAAACTTTAATGGATGAAGTGTGGGGACGCACTGTAACTGAAAATTCAATTGAAAAAACCTTATCAAAGTTACGTAATATTATTGAAGACAATCCATTAAAACCTGAAATATTAATCACTCACTTTGGTCATGGTATTAGTTTTGAAGGAAAAGTCAGTTGTATAAATGAGCAGGAATCTAAAACCAATGAATCCGAAAAATCTAATCATAAAAACCAACCAAAACTACTGTTTGCATTGATTGCACTTGTGCTCATGGCATTGTTATGGATTTTTTATCCATTCAATCAAAAACAACAAAAACCCATTATGCAAAGTATAGCAAAGAATCAACGAATTCTGGTTTTGCCGATGGAGTTTAAAGCGGGTAGCGTTAATCAAAAGGATGAAAAAAATATTAACCACCTTATGCAATCTGAGTTGACACAACTGGATAGCGAAGGTGTGGTTTTATTTAACAATGAGGGAGTGAATAATAATAAAGTATTGAATAAACATTGGCAAATTGATAACAGTTTAATCTTTATGCAAACTCGAGTGAGTAAAAATGGGGCTATATACGATGCTGTTGTTGAATTGTCTAATGGTGTTAATACCTTGAAAAAAGTTAAAATTAGTGCCACTAACTTGCTCGATTTAGCCACGGCGCAAACTCAGTTGATTTCCGATCTGCATCAGGGGGTTACTATTGATAAAAATAATAACAAAGAACCCGACAAATATTTACAAGCCCTTGATTTCATTGAAAATAAAAAATGGCAATCAGCACAGAAACTATTGGAAGAGATTTTAGATAATAATGACAAGGATTTTCAAGCTCGTTTTAGTTTGGCACAGGTGTATTACGAACTAAAGGCATTTGATAAAGCCATTGCTCAGTTACAAACACTTAAATCAACGTCCTATTACCGCAACCACAGTGCTCAAATTGAACTGGAGTTGACAGAAAACTTCATTCGCCAAGATAAACACAAAAAAATTATTGCAGATTTAACGGCTTATCTCAGTTCACACTTAAGCATTGGCAAAGTCAAAAAAGCCAAGATAATGCAACGTTTAGCGGATGCGTATGTGGCTGTAGGTAATACAGCTGAGGCATTGAAGTTCTATAAACAATCTGTTTTGGATATTAATGACAAGCTGTTCCCTGAATATTTTACTCGCAGTTATTTCGGACAAGCCAGAATTGCTAATCAAGTTTCAACCGGTAAGGGTGTCTATGAGTTGTTTAGTAAAGCGTTACATTATGCCAAACAAGAAAACAATATTGCCCATCAGGCAACCATTCTTGACAGTCTTTCAGTTTTACTTTTTCATAGTAATCAGTGGCAAAAGGGTTTGCAATTAAAAAGAGAATCCATTGCACTAATGGAACTAATTGATGATAAAAGTATTGCCATGGGAACTGGTTTGGGCGTTTTAGCTTCTTATTTGTTAGAGCGTGGCTTGTTTAATGAAGGGCGAGAAGTGGTGGATAGAATAAAAAATATAGCCGATGAAATTAAATCCGATCACTTGACTTTAATTTATAACCATTATGATATTTCTCTAGAAATGAATGCGGGTAATTTTGATTATTGCCAGAGAGAAATAGATAAAGAATTTGCTTTGGCAAAAAAGATTAATGACTTTGCCATGATGCTTAACAATGTGTTTTTACAGATGGAATTGTTGTTGGCTCGAAAAGATACATTAAATTTTTTGAGTATCTGGCAAGAAAAAAATAAATTGTTTCAACAACCAGGACTGGAGCGTTATCAAATATTTATGGACTTATATTTGGCTCGTTACTATGAAATGGTCGGTAATGATGAAAAGGCAATAGAACTGATTGCTAAAGTTTCTGAGTTGGCTAAACAAAGCAGCGACTTTAAGTTTTTAAGTGATGCACAAGTCACCCTGGCAAAAATTTATTTACAATCAAATCCTCAAAAAGCATTGGATATTCTCATGGCGCTAGAACAATACAATCCAAATCCAAACCCTTACCTCGAAGTTAAGGCCAAAGCTTTAGCCAAACTAGATAAAAAAACACAAGCATTAAGTCTGATGATGGAAGCCAAAGCAGCTTATAATGAAGCATGGAAACCTGAGAACCAAGCTTTACTAGAAGAGCTCCAACAATCTATTTGATAGCTTATTCATCTAAATGGGTGTCGCACCTATCGTCTGATACTTCAATGATGTGATATTTATGAATAGCATTTTTGATAGGGGCACTTCTATGAATCGAAGTGCCTTTATTGGCTTGGAGTGTAATAAAAAGTTTATCTTTTCTTCTTTACTCGGGTCTTTTTCACTGTTTTTTTACGCCCATTTTTCTTAGTCGTTACTTTTCTAGTCTTTTTAACAGTTGTATTGCCATTTCTATGATGGGTTACTTTTTTTGTTTTCTTAACGGTTGTTGTTCTGCCATTGTGTCTAACGGTGACTCTTTTAGTCACTCTTTTGGATGTGCGAGGTTTGTATTTAATACGATTAATGGTTCTGACATGGCTCACTCTTTTAACAACAAACGTGTTTCTCGCTGTATAACGTACAATTCTATTTCTGTAAACAGTGCGATGTAATGGGCGAAAAGGTCTCCACCAACGGGGATAAATTCCAAATCGGAAACGTGAATGATAAGGTCGGTAAACTGGACGAAAAATCCAGCCAATAATTGGCCATGTTCTAACATGCACATGTGTTGGGTGGTAATAATAGTTTTCACCATAAATAAGGGTATTGCCTCGAACTTGCATATTATAGTCATCACCTGACTTTTCGACTTCTATGGTGGCTACGTCTTGAAATTCATCTTGACCAATTGCTGCTTGTAGTATTATCAGGTGAGCATCGCCTGCTACTTCTTCAACTAGCCGAATATAGTCTACCTCTCCATTACCATCTAAATCTAGATTGTTAATGCCTTCATCCGGATCATTCAACGCTTTTTCAAAACCTTCAAGATTCTTTGTTTCTGCAAATAATTCACTAACGGCTTGTAAATCTAAACCATCAGCCGCCTCAGATGTCGGAGCAATAATGGTGACATTGTCTTTAGCAAAGCTGTGTGGCAAACTCATCATGAGCATAATTGCTATTAAAATTTTAAGTTTTTTCATTGTATTTTCCTCGTAATTAAAAAATAAGATTTGGGTGCTACTATCAAATTACAGCATTAATTATTCAAAACCATCGCTAAAAATAATATCATTTTGTTGAAAGACATAACCCGCTCCTGCTTCTGTGTCTTTTTCATTGTCTAGCCAAGCGCCAGCGGCAACTGAGTCCACACCTAATTCAATTGATTTTCCTAATTCAGATTGTGTTGAAGTGGAAGTTGGTACAAATGTGTTGATTTCTTGCCAGTTGGGACCTACTTTACGGTACATGTAAATTTTGCCATTATTAACTGAACTGCTTGATAATTTTCTTGGTGCTGAGACGATTGCAAGGTTTCCTGATAAATCAACAGCCGTGCCATATTTATCAAAATTAGCAGCATCACTTGCAATTAGTGTAAAAGACTTATCCCATGAAGAAGTCGTGTTATTGTAATCATAAATAAAAGCAGCACCTGCTGATGAGCCACCAGTATCTTGCCCAATTGCTCCGATAATCACCTTTCCATTATCAAGTTTGACACTGTAGCCAAATGAATCGTTTGCTACTCCAGCGGTATCAATGATTTTATTGGTTAATAAAAAGGAATCAATACCTTTTGCAGAGGTGTCAGAAAAGACATAAGCCGCTCCTTTTCCACCATGACCAAAGGCACCAATTAAGGCTTTACCTAAACTAAGGCTGACAGAAAAACCAAACTTATCATTAACAGCGGCATCGTTTGCCAGTAGTTGAGCTGGGTCGGTATTCCATGACCCCATTTGGAATGAAAAAATATAGGCAGCTCCTGCATTAGATACTGCCGAGCTTTTATCTTTATATGCACCAACTAAAGCCTTATCCCCCAGTAGACTAACTGAGATTCCAAAATTGGCGTTGATTACTTGAGTTGCCACAGAACTCATGTCCAACTGTTCTGTTTGATTCCAGTTGGTTCCATCAAAATCAAAAATATAAGCAGTCCCAGTATTTCCCACAGCATTAACAGTTTTATAGGGTGCTCCAACAAGCAAACGATTGCCATCCAAGCTAATCGAATGTCCGAATTCATCATTGTCACTGGCATTTAAAGCTGTGATAATAGCCGTTTCTTGCCAACTACTGCCATCAAAAGTATAAATATAGACAGCTCCATTATTAGACAATCCACCTGAATCATAAAAAGGTGCTCCAAATGCAGCAATATTTCCTGAAATACTTGCAGATGTGCCAAGATGGTCTTGAGTAAGTCCGTCGCTGGCAAGTAGCTTATTTACTGTTATTCCATTGATTTGTTGAATGCTTTTATTATCTATTTCTTGTTGAGCATTCACTGCCAATGAAAATAGCATTAGGGTGAATAATAAATTGTTTTTCATAATTATTTTCTCTGTATTTAATGATTTAACGGATTAACTGAATTTGGTTGACCTAAATGTTTATCTTTTTTATCTTCTAATCGTTTTTGTGATAGATGTCTAAATTGTCTTATAGATTTATTCAGGCTGTATAAAGCTAATAAGGCAATTAGAAACATGATGATTTCAAATCGGTTATTGCTATTGGGTAATTTATCTCGAAATAAAAAAGAACGTGTTGGTGGGTTTTTGCTAATATTAACCTTTATTCTTTGCCCTTTTTGTAAATAGGTGTTGATGGCTTCATAGGCATCTGTTCTACCATTGGCTATGATATAATTTCCCAAATTACTGATTTTATCTGACTCATAGGTCGTCCCCATAGAGTCGTACTGGTATTGTGCATGAACGTAGTAGGTGTGAGTGGTTCTATTAGCTAATGGCCCTTGATTTTTTTTAATTTTATCAACTACTTTTGATTGGGTGATTATGGCAGTGCCTTCATACCATAGTGTTTCATCAAATTTAAATAAAAATTCAGTAATAGGTCGATGAAAAGCGATAAATAAAAACAATAGTGCCATCAATATTTCAGCAGTCATTTCTTTTATCAGTTTTGATTTTTGTTGTTTTATAGTCATCTCATCCTATTTCTTAAAATCAAGCCAAAAATTACAATAAAGAAAAGTCCAACGATAAGCGGAATAAAAGTCCAAATGTTTGCTCCTGTCTCTATAACCGCTGTTTTAGGGTCTTTAGGGTCATAGTAAATACTGATTTTATTTCCTTTTTGGTAGGGAGAGTTGTCTAACCATTGTTGTGCAATAAAGCGATTTTTTAAGCGACTTTTAATGATAGCACCATCACCATAGCTGTATTTTTCTGACTGATAGTGTTGACCATGTACTTGGTATTGGTACAAAGCTGAGACTTCAAAAGTGGTTTGTTTGCTCGTTGTGCTATTGGAAGAGCTACGTGTCTCGATTAAATTTATTTTAGTCACTGTTGCTTCGGTTTTCTGCCAATCCCTAGTTTGCTGTGCCAGTAAGATAAACCTGACACCAAAAAACACCAGTACCAAGCCGATAATCAGCGGTATGAAAAGCATGTTATTAATAGAGTAAGCGGGTCTTCTCATAATTGATTTGTTTTGAGTGTGTGTATATACTGTTTTAATTGCTGGACTTCTTCTCCAAACTCTCCATTGAGTATGTATTTGATTTTCTTTCTGTCTTGCATGACGATTTTAATTTCACGCATGTTATTACGAGAATACCTCTCTCCGAGTCTAAATACTCTGAGTTGTTTAATTTCATCCAATGTGATTTCGGAATTAACCCGCAAACTGCCATCTTCATTGGTACTTAAATCCAATAATCTGTTGGTCGTTAATTTCAAAATATGTGATGATTTCATCACATTAAGTACACTGGTTCCAGCACACAATGCAGTTATGATGTCTTCGTTTTGAAGATAGGAAGGCGCTGCATTTGGATTAACACTTGTGAGTATTTTATGGACGTTTGCAAAGACTTTCTGGTGGTTGTTATTTAAAGTTAAATTAGGAAAATTTCGGACAGTAATAAATTTAATCAGGCTTTCTTTGCCATCCAGTGTTTTAAAATAGAAGTAAGTTGATGCAAATTTTCCTGGATAGATATCAAACTGTGTAAAATTAGCCATGGGGATTTTATTTTCAAGTTCATTATCCCGTGAGAACATGAACACGTTTTTATGGCTAAACTTTATGTTTCGTTTATTGGTAGCAAACTGTTCAAGAATTTCTTCATCTTTATCGAGATAAGATGCTTTAGCTCTGGGATTGTATTTTAAGACAATCGCGACAAAGGTGTTGTCCAATGTTATTGCATCAATCAAACGCGAAATAGTGGATTGATAGTATTTTTTTTTACCTCGTACCAGCAGATTTAATTGCATATGAAATGGCTTTATTTGTGAACATTCACAATAAGAAATATCAGCAATTGTATAGTCTTCCTTTATTTTTGATTTTCCAAAAAAGGGAAAACTACAGCGAATAACACGTTGCATACTCGTTATTCCAAGTATACCTCGTGCACCACACCTAGTGACCACGAGTGTTTCTTCACCCGACCTTAAGTGTTCGGCAAAGACCTTTTGTAAATTGTTATGGGTAACGAAAAGTGGCATAATGTTTTTTCAATTAGGGTTTTAGTTAAACAGTTAATAATTCACGGAGAATGGCGACTTGTTGATTAAATTGTTCGGTTGTTGTGTATTTGTGTTTACTGTTATCATCTAAAATGATTTTTATTTCATAGATTGCACCACCCGATGTCTCACCTCTGTTTCGGGTAATTTTGCTTGATTTAATAGTCGCTAAATCGATAATTAACTGTGTTTCTAATTCACCTTTGTCATCCACTTTTAAATCCAATAACCGTTTATCAGTTAGCTTTAAAACATGTGATGGGTTAATCGCTCCAAATACACTGGTTCCCGCTCTTAATGTTGCCATTAATTTTTCATTGTTTAAATAATCCGGTCTTGATTGGCTGCCTGCATCTTTGAGAAGTCGCTCAATGGTTTTGGTCAGGCTTTGTGGATTGGTTGACTCTGTTTGTAAAAAAGAATAGCCATTAGTATCAATATTTATCAAGAATTGGGTTCCATCTCTGTAGTGAAACAAGAGGTTTTGGGATTCCATTTTTCCAGGGTAGGAATCAAACAAAACAATCTCCGTTAATGCTGCTTTACTTTCCAACTCATTGTTTTTGTTAAACTGAAACAGGTTTTTTGTGCTGATTTTGTAAGTATTTTGCTTGTTCGCAAACTGTTCAATAATCTCTTCATCGCTATCCAAATAACTGGGTCTGGCATTACCATTTTTTTCTAAAATGATAGCTGCAAACTTTTGGGCTAAGGTCTTGGAATCTACCATTGGTGAAATAGTAGAGTTGAAGGTTTTCTTTTCACCTTTGGCATCAATGTTTAAGGTCATGGTGTATTGGTTTTTCTGTGTGCATTCGCAAGAAAAAATATCTGATATCATGAACTCTTCCTTTATTTTGGATTTTCCAAAAAAGGGGAAGTTAGTATGAATAATGCGGTTTTGGTCAGTAATCCCAAGAACTCCACGAGCTCCAGACATAGTGACTACTAGTGCATTTTCTCCAGGGTTTAGATGTTCTGCAAAGACTTTTTGTAGGTTTTTTTCGGTAACGATGAAAGGCATAAGTTTTCCTCAATTAAGTTTGGTTAAATTTTTTTATAAATGATATAGGCAATAATGCCCATAATGATAATTGGTAATCGCCCAAATTTGACGGTGATAAAAAATAGCAAGCCAATCAACAAAACACAGAGTAAAAGGTAAAGCAGAATCAACCATACTCCTCTCCACATAAGTTTCTTTGGATTATCTCGGGCTAGAATTTCTTGTTTACTTAATTCTAGTTCTTGACTAATAGGTTTGTTTTCGATACTTTTTACTAATTTAAGCAGGTGTCGAAACCGCTGGTTTAATAACTCAGTTTCAAAATCATCTAAATTGGCAAATGTTGTGCCAAAGGTGAGTTTTTCAGGGATTAAAACCATTCCCCACGCTAGGATTTTTGTCTTTTCATCTGTTAAATTTTGCAAAGTGTTCTGTACTTCGGCATCATTAATAAGTGAGTGAGCAAACAACTCATCAGGTGAATAGACTTCTTTATTCAAGTAGTCCATATTAATTCGTTTGAATTTTTTATAACGCATTATCCATTTGGTGATTCTTTTTATCCATTTTCCTTTAATTTTTTTGGCTATCACTAAGCGTGTTTTTTGCTTAACTGACAATTCTGTTTTCATTCGAATGCCTTGAAAAGTACGGTATCTGACTTGATGATCATTGTCTATGCCTTGGTACCTAGTGCGTTTCAACATCGAAAATGTACATTTTATTTCTTTACCATTAATGACGCCTTTGTATTTTGCAAAAGCAAGAATCCCATCATCAAAGGGTTTAAATCCAATTGATTCAAATTGTTGGGTAAGGTATTGACGGATTAATTCTTTTCCACCAATACCTACAACCGAGCCAATGGATTTGAGTTGCGGTTTACTTATCATGACTTATCCACGCAGATTGGTTTATTTCTTGATTGATAGTATCCACATATACATGACGGTAACGTACCGTGTTATTTTCTTTGTCTATTTGTATAAAGTGATAAATAGTAGAACCGTCATCAATAAAATAATAATGCGATTTCAAACTGTCTTGTTGATCAAAGGCTATGACGGCTTGATACAGTTGTTTGTTTAATGACGTTTCAAAACCGTTTTGGAAAATAATTTCAAGTAAGCTGGTGGCAATCGCTGTGTTATTGCTGGGATCTGTATCGGTTAAAAATGGCGCAGGATTGAGTGTGGCCTGAACCGAGAGTGATACCGTTGGTGTTGCTGTGGCTAATATATCGACACTGAACTGTATTTGACTATTGGCATCAATACTCACCATTTCAGATATATCTCCCATTCCTGCTGTTTGTGAACAGTATTGAACCGCTGCTAGACATTGCCAATTAACATAGCTTAATCCGACTGGTTCGGTTGATTGCAGTACAGCTTGGTGGATGTTTATTGGACTGTTATTGGTCAATGTGAAAACCAAATTAGTCACTGTAGACGTGTTGAATGTTGGATTATTGGGCGTAATACTTATGCTAATATCTCCTGATGTATCATCATCATCTATTCGTGCAAATGGTGGGTTAACTGTGCTTGTAGCGATTAATGCATTGTTTGTAGTAGTTAAATTGATGGTTAATATTTCAAGACCTTCAGAGTCAATGTCATCCAATACATTGATAGGAATAATTACCGAACTAGCAAGAGCGGGGATAGTCGCAACACCGATGCCAGTTGGAGTTGGAGCCATGTAGTCAACCCCAGGAGTTGGGGGGCCTGCTAAAAAGTAATTTGTTTCAGTATCAGTTTCACTTACACCTCCTGTGAGAGTTAATTCAAACCCACCATTAGTGGAAGGCTCGGCTAAATCCTGAGAGTTACTTACTGAGACTTCACCATTTTCATCATCATTGATTTGAATACTCAGTCCATTAGTCATAGCATCAATACTCACCGTAGCTAACCCTCCGCTTATAGTGGTAATGGTAATAGTTAAATCTTCAGCAGCTTCAATAAAATTGTCATCAATGGGATTAATGCTTATATCTACAGAGTTATTTAAGGCAGAGAGAACGACTGAGCCAGATAATGCCATATAATCAGAATTAACTGTAGCAGTGTTTCCATTGTAAGTGTAATCTATTATTATGTCTTGAAGGTCACTTAATGGTACATCATTTGGCGGAGCCATATCTTTCAGTAACTTAAATCTTAGGGTGGCAGCTGTTGCAGGCTCACTGGCATGATTAATGACTTCCAGAGCAATTTTACTATTTAAATCATTATCTGTATTAATGAAATCCAAAACTTGAATTGGGATAGCATCATAGTTTGCATCATTACTTAAAACCGAATATAAAACTGAATAATTGACATCTCCATCACTGATAAAATCATCAACGCCTTGAATGGTTACGGTTTGAGATTGATTCCAATTAACAGCAGTAAAGGTTAATTGTGCCGGAGCATTAACAGTTCCTTCATTAAGATTAGTGCTGGCAAAAGCTACATCTACATCATCTGTAGGTTGTGCGAGTAATCTAACACCAAGAATAACACCGTTCGAGTTCTCACTGGTGGTATTGCCACCACCGACACTGACTCTGGCTGCACTCAATGCTATTGATGCCTCATCCGCTCCTATATATGGGAATGTATTATTACGAATATCACCATCAATATCAGTGCTGGTACTAATAACATGTATTCCTGCATAATCATTATCCCCATTGGCTGTATTGGCTAAATGATAATCTTCATTAACTTTATCAACAAAATCGGCAAATTTATCCAAACTATAATAATCACTATCAGTAAAATTTTTATAGGATTGCAAATCAGTAAATTCTTGTGAAAACCATTCAATTAAATTTGTAGCTAATCCATTTGCATAGAGATTATAGTTTATGTTTATATTATCACTTGATTGTAAGGAACCAAAATTAATGGATAAGACAACATCATTAAATGTATCAATAATATTATTAATAATGTCTAAATTAGTCGTATCATTACCAGTCGATGCTAAGGTTTTAATGCCGAAAAGATGAGCTACAAGTGTGTTATGGTAAATATTCCAATAACTACTAGAGTTCTCTAGTAGAATATCTGTAACCGAATGAATAAAATTGTTTTTTATCAGGGCTCGATAGTTTTCTTCCCCGCTACTATTGTTAATATATATACCAAAACAATTTGTACCACCTCCACTACATGTACTAATTTTATTTAATTCAATAACGGTAGGATAAAATTGAGTTGATAGAACATTAAAAATTTCGATTGCCCTATAATTTAAATGACTGGAATCAATGGTATTACCGCTAATTGTTTGACCGTGCATATTATCAATGGAAATAGCAGAATTTCTTTGAGAGTTAAATGTGTTGTTAGTAATTGTGTTTTTGTAAAAGCCATAGGAGTCAGATTCAACCGTAATACCAGTGCCACCATCTGTAAACAAGCATCCTTCAATCGTATTGCCTTTGGATTGTTCAATGGTAATGCCACCATTGTTTATTCCAATCATTTCAAAATCGATATTTTTAATGACAAAGAAATAAGAATTAATTAATTTAATCACATTGTTTTCTGAGCCAGGGCCCTTAGAGGTTAATAGTGGGTGGTTACCTGGGTTAGCAGCTGCAATAGTAATAATGTCAAAGTAATTTTGTTTAACTATATTGCTGATATAAGCTTTAGTTGCATAAGTGCCTGCTCTAATTTTAAACTTTACTTCACCTTTTGTGCCTCGATGATATAAATTATCAAATGCTTCTTGCGGTGTTAAAAAATCAGGAGAGCTTCCCCCAACTGTATAAAATGAACCATTATTTGAATCAATATTATCTAACGGCACAACAACAAGAGGGGATTGATCGGCACCAACATAAACATTGATGCTCGTGCGAATATCTCCATCAATGTCATCTACAACTTCATCTTGAGGGTGAGCCACTAAATCAGCATCAGCAATCAGTAATAATGGTAAATGCAAGTCATTAATGTCACCTGATGTCGTTCCTAAAAATAATATAAATCTACTCAAGCCTACATTCGGATGGATCGCTTGTACATGTGTTTGAAAACCATCAAAAGTTGCATAGTTATCACTAACTCCAGGGCTGCTTTCTCCCCATGAGACTAATGTGCTGCCAGAGGTATATATGTTATTATCAACAAGTTGTGAAATTCCATCAATATTAGAATCAAGAGGAACACTCAATGTGATACCACCACCAGTGTTCATTATTATATTATTTATTATACTGAGTTGGGTTGTCGCTGAAACGAGAATGCCAATATCAGTTGCCTGTTCTGTTCTAATAGAGTTATGCATAAACTTGATGCGATCACCCAATTGAGCTGCAATACTATTGCCATTTGGGTTGGTTATTGAGATAAAGTTATTATAAACAAGCATATTTCCTGAACTATCATTGTTTAAAACCATGCCAAAAACACCTTTTTGTGAAATATTTATTTTGTTATTTCTAATTATTGCAATACCTTCAAAATCTAAAGCAATATAATCCATAGAAGTGAATGTTGATAATGCATCAATAAAGTTGTTATTTTCAATGACCGAATCAATATCATCTATTTTTACATTTATTCCTCGATTTGCTTGCCCAGAAAATGTATTGTTTTTAATAATGATTGAAGGTATTGAAAAGCCACCAAGAAACCCTTTTATCCCTTGAAATCCTAAACTAAAAGTATTTCCATCTATAATAAATCCTTCACTAATTCCACTGGCGCTAGAGATAGAGCTAAATAGTAACAACTCATTCCTGAGATCAAAATTTGAAGACGGTACTAACCCTTGAAATGTACAATTAGCTACAGTCACTGAATCACTATTATTGACAATGTATAAAATAGTTTGAGCATCAGAATTTGTCGCTTCAAAACGAATACCTACAAAGCTAATAAATTCCACACTTTCAAGTTTGACAATCCAATTGTTAGCCAAGACCTGCGTGGAATTTTTCCATATAACATTCGCTGTAGGGCTCGCACGTTTGAAAACCACTCGATCAGTTGTGTTTGCCATTGTTCTATCAATCGAGTTCATGGTAATTTGTTCATCATAGGTTCCTGTTCTTATCCTGAAACTTACCGGTGCTGATATACCATTGACCTCTAAATCCGCAACTGCTGCTGCAATAGAGCTGTAATCTTCACTGCCACTTTGGTTGATGAAATAATCACCAGCTAAAGGTGCTGCTTGAGAAACAAAGCTAAGGAAAATAGATAATAATAGTATTTTTTTCATGAGTTTTTTCTCCATGGAAGATTTTCAGGTTTGATAACATCAAAAGCGATAAGTGTGAGTAAAATAGCAAAGCCAAGGAAAGCGATGGCGAAAATTGTAGGGAAAAAAGAAGCATTTTTTTGGCTGATGCTGGCTATTTCGGGTTTGTTAGGGTTGTAAAAAACCGTCACGGCTGTTCCTACTTTATAAACTAATGCGGCTTTTCTGGCATCGGCTTTATTTTTGAATGTTCGGCTTGTTCCATCTGAAATTGACCTGCCCCTACCTGAGATAATATTTAAATTAAAATTCTTACTGGTATAATCAACACCATTAACTCGATAGCTGTATTCTATTCGTTGTAAATAAACCAGATCCGATCGAGGTGAAAAGGTGCTTTGCCTATGTTTACGGTAGATCGTGTGTTCTTGCACTCCTGAAAACAAGACAATACCTTTGACTGATTGCCAACCTCCCGTATTTATTCTATCTAGATATTTATTAATGGAACTGATGACAACAGCTATGGCAAGTGGCAAAATAACAATGGCAATCAACTTTCTTTTAAGTACCAAACTCATGATGAAATATTCTTGGTAATTGTACTAGTTTTCATTTTCATTTTTTATTTATTGATTTGAATGGTTTAATTCTAAGGAAAGTAAATAATTCATATCAGAAAATTTGGTGAATTTTTAGTGAATTTATCTTAAAACTAGCTAAATTGAAGGCATTAACATAAAATAACTTTATTCGAGAAATATAATAAAACAAAACTAATCATAATAACTTTATGCCCCTTCAAATCGATAGTTTTAGCTATGATGAAGCCACTGGAATCATCAAAAAGCAGCATAAAGAGTACAAGTTAACTAAACTCCAAAAGAAACTATTTGATTACTTTCTTGCACACCCTAAGCAAATTATTGATAAAGAAACCTTGATGCAGGAAGTGTGGGGACGAATCGTCACCGATAATACTATTAATAAGTTTATTTCAGCTTTGCGACTCTATGCTGAAGAGGATTCATCTCAGCCCAAAGTTATTGTCACCCATTTTGGACATGGCATTAGTTTTGAGGGTAATATTGTGCAACAAGGGTTGGTTACCAAGAAAAATTTATCCCTTTGGTCTGTTATGTCTGTTGCCTTACTGTTAATTATTATCTCTTTGGTTTATTTCTTCAATCACAACCCTAAAAGCCCTAACAATGCAGAAAAAATTCAAATCGATCACGTGCTTATCCTGCCAACCGATTATGAAAATTTAAAGGTAGATGATATCCAGAAGCAAGGTTTAGCAGAATTGATGCAATCAGTTTTGAAAATCTCTGATTCAGAAGGTCAAGTGCTATTTGGTAAACGAACACAGAGTAACCGTGATGCTATTGAGAAGTATTGGCGCTTGGATAAAAAGCTTGTCGTGCTACAATCCAGAGTGCAAAAAAATGGAGAAACCTATCAAGCTATCATTAATTTATCACAGGGCAATAAAACCTTAGATAAGGCAATTATTAAAGGCAATAGTTTGGCAGATTTAATGCAAGGTCAAATTAACTTTATTGCCCAATATCAATCGGGTGGTGAAAATAAAATAACCACAAGCATTGATGATGATTTTATTAGAGCAATGGCTTTTGTTAAAAAAAGAGATTTTAAACATGCCCAAAAATTATTAAGAAGTGTTGTTGAAGATAATGCTGAGAATGACCAAGCCCGTTTTCAATTGGCACAAGTGAATGCACAATTAAAAGAGTATAACAAAAGCTTAGCTCAACTTCATACACTTAAAGCAACAGTTTTTTATACTACTAATAGCACTGAAGTTGAATTAGCGGTTGCTGAAGTTTTATTTAAACAAAACAAATACCAAAACATCATTGATAATTTAAAACAATACCAAGTACAGAACTTGGATGTCAGTGAGGTAAAGAAAGCCAAAATCAAGCTACAAATGGCAGATGCCTATATTGCCATTGGAGAAATTCAAAATGCCATGAAGTTTTATAAACAAGCAATAGTGCATGTGAATTCAGAATTTAACCCTAATATTTTTGCCCAAAGTTATTATGGACAAGGAAGAGTTTTAGAAAGCCAATCTAACGCCCAAGACACCTTTAGTTACTTTGAGAAAGCTTTAGCCTATGCTCAAGAAGCAAATGATTACACAATACAAATACTCGCCTTGGATGAAATGGCTAAGATTTTACTCGTTGGTAACGAATGGGAAAAAGGATTGGCTTTAAAAAAGCAAGCCATAGAAATTATGGAGATGGAAGATGACAAAGGTAAAGTTTCTCAAGGTTTAGGGACATTAGCAGCTTTCTTAATACAGACAGGGCACTTTAGTCAGGCAAAAGAAATAAATGATCGACTCGGACGCATCGCAAAGGAACTCAAAAATGATAGTTTATTACTGACTTATTTACATTACGATAGTATTGTATTGATGAACTTCTTTAAATTTGAAAATGCTCGAAGTCAAATTGATAAGCACCTAAAAATTGCTCAAAACAGTAAAAATTTAGCTATGCAACTGGATAATGCCTTTTTAGAATTTGAATTGCGTCTTGCACAAAAAGACCTATCAAACTTCAAAGCCGAATGGGGCAGGCGTACGCAATTAATTAAAGACATGGGTTTTGAACGCTATCAAGTGTATATGGACTTTTACTTGGCACGCTATTACAAACAAATAGATAAAGCAGATAAAGCTATTGAAATTATCAACAAAATTTCTGAACAAGCTAAAGCCAATAATGACATAAAAATATTGGTTGATGCACAAAATCAATTAGCTGAAATATACACGAAAACAGACCCTAAAAAAGCTTTGGATATTTTAAATAACATCGAACAATATCAGCCCGATGCTAACCCATATTTGGAACTTAAAGCACTAGCTTTAGTTAAGTTAGGACGAAAACTAGAGGCATTAAACCTTCTTAATCAAGCTAAACTTGTTTTTCATGAAGCCTGGAAGTCTGAAAATGAAATATTGCTAGAGCAGTTAAAACAAGAGGTGAATTAATTATTTCGGTGACAAGCAAAATCACAGAGAAATAATAAAGCATTTTTAGCATCGCTTTGTGGTAAATCAAGCAATTGTTGCTTGGCTAAAAGTGCAAACTCATTTGCTTTATCTTGAGTGTATTTTAATGCTGGGGTTTCATTGATGCGTTTTTGAATGGTTTTGAGGTGTTTGATGGATTGTGATTTTATCGCATCGCTAATCACTTGTTTATCGCCTTGGTTGCCATTTTCAAGTAAATAGATTAGGGGTAAGGTTAATTTTCCTTCGGCTAAATCATCACCAATATTTTTGTCCAACTCATTATTGTCAACGGCATAATCCAACATATCATCAGCAATTTGAAATGCCATACCGAGGTTTTCGCCATAGGCTGCCATTTTAGTTATTGTTTCTTTATCTGCCTCACTGATTAATGCGCTTAACTCACAACCCGCTTCAAAGAGTTGAGCTGTCTTGTTTTTAATCACTTGGTAATACTCATCTTCGGTAATTTCTAAATTGCCAATGTTGAGTAGTTGTAAAACTTCACCTTCAGAAATGGTGTTGGTGGCATTAGCAAGGATATTCATCACTTGCAAGTTTTCAATAGTTACCATCATCTGAAAGGCGCGAGAATAGAGAAAATCACCCACTAAAACACTGGCAGAATTGCCCCAAACTTCATTGGCTGTTTTATTGCCACGGCGCATATCGGATTCATCAACAACATCATCATGTAATAGAGTTGCAGTATGAATAAATTCAATAATAGCAGCCAATTGAATGTGATTTTTTCCTTTATAACCAAAAGCTTGTGCCATTAGTACGACCAGCATAGGACGGAGGCGTTTGCCACCAGAGTTAATAATGTATTCTGAAATTTGACGGATTAACACCACATGCGAATCTAATGAATTGCGAATGGTTTGATTCACCAATAACATGTCGTCATGGGTTACTTTCAGTACATCTTCTACACTTTTAATCGGATTGTTATCTGTCAACTTACTGTGGATTAATTAAAAATTGTTATTATACTTAATTTATGAATTATTACTTGGATTTATGATTTAAAACGCTATATTAGTCACTTCTAATTTGATTTTGTAAATTTAACCATGACAGCAACCAGTGGGCTCAACTCAACAGAAAAAAAAGCAGCCTTCTCAATTGCTTTGTTGATAGCACTGCGCATGTATGGTTTGTTTTTGATTATGCCTGTGTTTAGTGTTTATGCTAAAACACTGCCTCAATCGACGCCTTTATTAATTGGATTAGCTTTGGGTATTTATGGTTTAACGCAAGCACTGTTGCAAATACCTCTAGGCTTGGCTTCTGATTTTTTTGGGCGCAAAAAAATACTCACCATTGGTTTACTTACCTTCATAGCTGGCAGCATTGTTGCTGCTTTATCTACCACAATTTATGGTATTGTTTTAGGTCGAGCGATTCAAGGCATGGGAGCTATTGCTTCAACAGGCATGGCATTGGTAGCCGATGTCTCTCGACCTGAACAACGCACTAAAATGATGGCAACTATTGGTATGAGTATTGGCATGGCATTTATGCTAGCATTTATTACAGGCCCTATACTGTTTGGTTGGTTTGGCATGTCCGGACTGTTTTGGATAACAGCAGGACTGGCAACACTTGCTTTGATGCAATTGCACATTTTTGTCGAAGAACCCAAAAAGCACATCAAAAAAGGGTTTAGCTTTTCAGAAATGTTGCATACCCTAAAAGACATGCAGTTGATTTCACTTAATTTATCGGTCTTTGTTTTACACGCAGTGATGACAGCTGTCTTTGTGGTGTTACCTTTGATTTTAGTTGAGCAATTAGATTTTGCGGCTAAGCAACACTGGAAAATGTATTTACCGGTGCTATTAATTTCAATGGTATTTTTTATTCCAATGATAATTATCCATGAAAAACGTAAAAAATACTTTCAGTTTGTCACCTTTGCCTTGGTTGGTTTGGCTTTATCGCAAGTGATGATGGGATTGTTTAACTCTAGTTTGATGCTTATTGCGGCAATGTTGGTTATATATTTTGCCTTCTTTAATTTTTTGGAAGCCGCAATGCCAGCGATGTTATCACGTATAGCGGGTGAAAAATACCGAGGAGCCGCCATGGGAGGTTATTCAACTTCACAGTTTTTAGGCGCTTTTGTGGGATCTTCACTGGCAGGGATTATGATGACATCAGGATATACTCATGTTTTTTACGGAACAGCAGTGCTAGTGATTTTAGCAGCTGTGGCAATATTTCTAGTTAGGCAGAAATAATTTTTCTTTTTTAATTGTTTTTGTTACAATCCCACATTCTTAAGCAATTGCTCAAAAGAGCAATTATACATAAAACTCGAAAATTATAGAGGAGATAGAAAATGGCAAGAGGAATCAATAAAGTAATCGTTGTAGGAAATATGGGGCAAGATCCTGACGTGCGTTACACTACAGGTGGGGCTGCTGTAACCAATATTTCAGTAGCAACTTCAGAACAATGGAAAGACAAAAACACAGGTGAAGATGTTGTTAAAACTGAATGGCACCGTATTGTGTTTTTTGGACGCTTAGCAGAAATCGCAGGGGAGTACCTGAAGCGAGGTTCTCAAGTTTATATCGAAGGAAAACTACAAACGCGTAAATGGCAAGACAATAACGGTCAAGACCGTTACACAACAGAAATTGTGGCTAGTGAAATGCAAATGTTAGGTGCGCGACAAAGTGGTGGACAAGGTCAATACGCTAGTGGTGGACAAGCCCCTGCTGCACCACGTGCCAATAAGCCTCCACAGCAAAATCAAGCACAGAATCAAGGTGGCGGTTACCAACAAAACCAAGGGCAACAAGCTCAACCACCACAACAATCACAATCACCAGCGCAAAATCAACCCGCCTTTGATGATTTTGATGATGATATACCTTTTTAAATTAAACGATCAATATAATAAATAACCGCGTAGTGGAGCCCCTTGTGGGCTCCTTGGCAAAATAAACATCTGAGTCATAAATCAAAACAGGCGTCCACAAACGGTTGCCACTACGATTGGGTTCAAGGCGATTCTACGAATAGAATTTTTGATTGATTCTTTGGCAATATTCAACCAGGTTAGTATAACTTTTGGCTACTTGCGTAAACTCATCATCAATATCTGATTCAATAAATGAGGCGAGCATGCCATAGGCACTAGCATCAAAGGAGCAGGACTCTTTGCCAAAGAAGTAGTCCTTATTTCCAAGTAAACCTGATAGGGCAATAAAGGATTGCTGGGTAATATGCAAAATTTCTTCATGACTGTGTTTACCAATGCCTTGGCCTTGTAAATTTCGTGCTAATTTTTTACGCACAATTTTAGGAACAAAGGTGCGAACTATTGGTGGAAGTTTGCCAAAAAAAGCTTTTTTTACAATTTTCCATGTATCCTCACACATCCAACGAGAATAAACTAGGCAAAAATAAAGATTTTCGTCTAAAGATTTGGTTAATAAATAGGCTAAAGCAGTTTCTTCTTTTGACAAGTTTTCATCTAAATTTACGTGATTCTGTTTTAAATGTTCAAAGATAAACTGTGAATCAGTAATGGTTTGGCCATCATCAACAATGAAAGGTAGTTTGCCTTTAGGGGCTTTTTGTAAATTATTACTCTTGTTGTTGGAATTAAAAGAGATGCCTGCCATGCGCATATAAGCATCCACTTTTAGTACCATTGGGCTTGGGTCTTTTACCCCTAAGTTCTTTCCAAAACCATGTAATGTAATCATAAATTCCCCTCATTTGTGTTTTCTATAAAATGGCCCATAAACTTAATATCTTCAATGCAGTGCATATAAGGTAAAAATCGTTCATCGCCGTCTTCAAAAGCTTTTGCTGCTGCATGTGCATCTTCCAGTGTCTCCCACAAAGCAATATCAGCAAAAACTCGTGATGAGTTTACAGGTTGTAAGGCATTTATGGAAACAAATCCTTTAAAAGTGTGAAGTGATTTTTTGACCTGTGTACGAATTTCAGCAACACTGGTGATAGAATCTTCCTTGACAGTGAAAATAGCGACTTCTACAATTGTATTTTTTAACATCATAATTAGTTATCTCATTTTAAAAATGGTAGCTTAAATGACAATTACTGACAGCGTGTTGTCAGTGCTTTGACAATTGTTCAGATTGGATTCAGTTTTAATTCATGCAAATATGATATTATGGCATTAGAATTAATACAATAAAGGTGCCCCATGAAAACATTAACATTCGTCTTAATGTCCATAATCGTTTCTGTAGGTTATGCACAAGATAACTCTTTAACTCAAGTTAGCTACACACACCCTGAAAAATTTAGAGATTTTGAAACTCGCTTAGGAGCACGAGATCGAATGGATAGATTAAAAAAAGATTTGACTAGAAATATCGATAAAATATGGAATAAAACTTTTACAAATAGCGAGGTCTTAACAATTGATTTCACTGATATTGATATGGCAGGTAGAATGATATTTGGTATTGATCAAATCAGAGAAGTTAGGGTTGATTCAGATAGAAGTGTTTTAGAATTTGATTATACAATTAAAAATAAAAATGGTGAGGTTATCAAATCAGGACATGAAAAGCTAGTCAATAATAACCTCGTACGAGTGGATAGAAATAAGTTACGGTTTGAAAATAGTCGTTTAAAATACGAAGTGGCTCAAATGGCGAATTGGATAAGAAAATTATCTAAGGAATTGGGTTGATTTTTTTAAATATTGAATTACGATATAGTGCCACAGGGTTGGTTCCATCAAATATGCAATGTAACGGATATTTCGATAATTAATTAGGCTTTAATTGTTTGGTGGAGCCAAACCTATCTTAGAAATGAAGCCTGAGGTTATCTGAGAACAAACTATAGACGTTCCCATTATTGAATCAAATCCAGTAAGTCATGTAGTTCATATGTGGCATTATGTTGGATCTTCTTTTTGTTTGGGTTATACCAAATGCTGTCAATTTCGTAATTGATTCCCCCTTGTATATCCGATCCGAGATTATCTCCAATAATGGCAACCGTATTTTTATCAGGGTTACGCATCAGTCTAAAGGCATAATCAAAGATTTCTTTTGAGGGTTTGGCGTGTTTTATTTCTTCTGAAATAACAATGTGTTTAAAAAATTTTGATAAGGGAGATTTGGAAAATCGTGGTTTTTGTACGACGGTCATGCCATTTGTCATAATAATCATTTGGTGCATTTTAGCCAAAGTTTCGATGACGGCATAGGCGTTGTCGAGTAATTGGTCATTTTGCGAAAGATTGTATAAATAATCTTCAGCGAAGTGAGTGATGTTTCTATCGACTTTTAACACACGAAATAATTGCTCGGTTCGGCTGTATTTAATCTCTTCTTGGAATTCGACCAATCCTTTTTCAAAATCCATCCATAGCTTGTGGTTAATTGTGTGGTATATGCCTATTATGGTTTTTTCATCATAAGGAATTTCAAAATCATTAAGTGTGTGCAATAAAGCTTTTTTTTCTGCTTGATTGTAGTCAAATAAAGTGTTGTCGGCATCAAAGATAAGCCATTGATATTTTTTAAGGTTATTTTTCATAATTATCTTTTTTCGGGTATAAAAAAACCCGATAAAATCGGGTTTTTTTAATTTGTATTGTCAACTAATTAAGCGATGATGCTTACGTGTTGACGATTTTTTGGGCCTTTCTTGATAAATTGTACAACACCGTCTTTTAGTGCAAACAATGTGTGGTCTTTACCCATACCAACATTAACACCCGCGTGAACTTTAGTTCCGCGTTGACGAATGATGATGTTACCAGCTCTTACAACCTCGCCGCCATATCTTTTGACGCCAAGGTATTTAGGATTAGAATCGCGACCGTTCTTGGTACTACCCGCTGCTTTCTTATGTGCCATGTCTTATGCTCCTGTTAATATGTTAATTATGCTTTGATTGATTTGATTTTGATTTCAGTATAACTCTGACGATGACCCATTTGAGTCATTGAATGCTTACGTCTTCTGAATTTTATGATTTTAACTTTCTTAGCTCTGCCATTTGACATAACTTCAGCAGTGACTAATGCACCATTAACGAAAGGAGTGCCAATTGTAATGTCTTCTCCATTAGATAGCATTAAAACTTCATCTAATTTAATTTTAGCGCCTTGATCTAGGCCTAATTTTTCTACGCGCAATACATCGCCTTCTTTAACTCTGTACTGTTTACCACCAGTTTTAATAACTGCATGCATGATTTTTCTCCAAAACATTTTATTTATTAATGAGGTAAAACACCTCTAACGCTACGGTCAATGTAATCAATGCAGACAAGACCATAAGCTACTAAGGGCGAGGATTTTACTGATAGAGGTGGTTTTGGTCAACTTTTTTCTCCTTTTTGTTGTGGAATTTTGCTACAAAAATTAAAAATAGCATCTATTAACAAAAAAAGTTAAAATTAGGCTTATGAAAACGTATCTTTCTTTTGAGGCAACTCCTGAGCATTTTTGCACAAATCGTGCTTTGGCTTATGGTGATGGGATGTTTGAAACCATTTTGTTGCATAATAGTATCATGCCATTATGGACTTTACATATGCAAAGGCTGCAGTCAGGCTTAAAACTATTGGGCTTACAAAAAATATCTGAACAGTTATTGTTAGGTAAAATTGAAGAATTAAGAGCAAATCAAGTTGCTGGTATTATTAAACTAATTGTTTTTCGAGAAGGGAAGCTGCGTGGGTACTCTGGGGAAACAGATAAGATTGATTTTATTATAACAATTAATCCGTTGCCAAATATTAAGGTTTGCAATAGATTAAGCGTTAGTTCTGTTAGGCTATCCAGCCAAAAGAAACTGGCTGGTTTAAAACACCTTAATCGTTTGGAACAAGTCTTAGCTGCCAATGAGTTAATCGACTCACCTTATAGTGATGCACTTATGCTTGATGGTAAAAAAAGAGTTATTGAAACGGTGAGTAAAAATATTGTATTGATTAAAGACAATAAACTTTATTCTCCGAAACTTAATAAGTGCGGTGTTTATGGTGTGGCATTACGTTGGCTCGAGTCACAAGGCCATGAAATAAAGTGGAAAAAAATTGAATTTAAAACCTTGCGTAAGTATGATGGATTTTTAGTGTGCAATAGCATTAAGGGATTCAATGCCGTTACATCAATTAAAGATAAGTTTCAATTTCGGGTGGATTTGCCAGTAATTGATGAAATACAAAAACAGTGGCGTATAACGATAAATTCATGATAAAAAAACTATTTCTAGCCCTTATAATTGTGACAACTGTATCTGCAGCTGTTGGGTTTTATTATTACAACCAGTACCAGAAATTCTTGACTCAAGCTGTTTTTGATAATGATACGCTGTTGACAATAGAAAAAGGACAAAACTTTAGGGGTTTTACGCAAAATATATTAGACAAAAAAGCCAATGGCAAGCCGTGGATGTGGCGCTTATTTGCCAAAATGGAAAAAGTTGGTGGCTGGTTGAAAGTAGGCGAATTCAATATTAGTCAGGGTGTTACGCCAATGGTTATGATGAAAAAAATTAAAAACAATAAGGTGTTAACTTATCATTTCACTATTGTTGAAGGTTTTAATTGGCGTGAGTTGAAAATTAAAATTTTAGCTGATGAAACTTTACTTCATGAAGTTGGAGATTTAAGTGACCAACAATTATTAGCTATCCTTGAGTCCGACACTTCAACACCTGAAGGTTTGTTTTTACCTGAGACTTACCAATTTGTACGCGGTGATAGTGATATTGATATTCTTAAACGTGCTCATAGCGCATTAAAACAAAGTTTGCAACAACAATGGCAATCACGTGATAACAATTTGCCTTACAAAAATAGTTATGAGCTGTTAACTATGGCATCAATTGTCGAGAAAGAAACATCGCTTGCCAGTGAACGAGAAATTGTAGCAGGGGTTTTTGTGCGACGATTGCAAAAAAACATGCGCTTGCAAACTGATCCAACGGTTATTTATGGATTGGGAGAGAGTTACGATGGTGATATTCGGACTAAAGATTTAAAAACAGACACTCCTTATAATACTTATACAAGAAAAGGCTTAACACCAACACCGATTGCCATGGCTAGTATTGAATCTATTGTTGCCAGTGCTCATCCGAAAGATGGGAACTCTTTGTATTTTGTTGCTAATAATCGCGGTGGACATTATTTTTCGGACACGTATGAACAGCATCAAAGGGCGGTTAAAGACTACCTCAAAGGAAAAAAACTGTAATGATAAACAATGCTCGATTTATTACTTTAGAAGGTTCTGAAGGTGCTGGTAAAACAACAGCTTTAAAAACAATTAAGAAAATCTTAAATATCTGGGGAGTGGATTATATTTGCACGAGAGAACCAGGTGGGGAGCCAAATGCTGAAAAAATTCGTGAGATTTTACTGCATTCTGAGCATTTACACGCCAAGACAGAATTGTTGCTCATGTTTGCTGCACGCAATGAGCATATAGAAAATGTAATCAAACCAGCATTAAACAAAGGAGTTTGGGTTGTTTCTGATCGTTTTGTGGATGCCAGTTATGCCTACCAAGGTGGTGGTCGCGAACTTGGTTATGAGGTAGTGAAGTGGATGGATGATTTTATTGTGGGTGAAGTGCAAGCTGATTTAACCGTACTAATGGATATAGAGCCAGAAATTGGATTACAACGCATTAAGTCAAGAGGTCAAGCAGATAGGATAGAACTTGAAGGCATTGATTTTTTTCATAGACTTACAAAATCATACCGTGATAAAGCAAAATTAGAACCAAGTAAATATGCCATTATTGATGCATCAAAATCTTTTAAAGCAGTTAAGTTAGCCATTGTTTCGGCTTTTGAGTCAAAAAAACAGGAGTTAATGTAATGAGTTTACCTTGGTTAGCGGATAATATTAGGCAATTTATACCTTTAGTCAATGAGCAAAGAATCCCTCATGCTATTTTACTTTCTGCAGCAAGGGGCATGGGAAAGGTTGAGTTGGCCAAAGAAATGGCGCAATTAGCAATGTGTGAGAATATAACTGAAGATGGTGCGTGTTTTCGATGCAGTGCCTGTGAATTAATCAAAGCAGGCAACCATACTGATTTAACAGTAATTAAAGCAGAGAATGCTGTAATTAAAGTCAGTCAAATACGAAAACTGACTAGTGATGTGGTGTTAACAGCATCAAAAAATCAACACAAAGTGATAATTATCCAAGATGCTGAAAAAATGAACCCATCATCAGCTAATGCCTTACTAAAAACTTTAGAAGAACCGCCGCAAAAAGTTTTGATAATCTTAACAACCAATGAGATAGGTCAGCTATTGCCAACGATTAAAAGTCGTTGTGTTAAAATCACTATTCAATCCACATCGAATCACATAGCAAATCAATGGTTAACAAGTCAAATTGAATCGGACATTGATGGAATTGATTTCGCCTTGTTTTTATCTGATAACTCACCACTTCTGGCTTATTCAATCCTGCATAATAATGTAAGTGAAGATGTTAAGATTATGGTAAAAGATATGGAAGCATTGCAACAACAGTCTGTCGCACTTTTGGATGTTTGTAAAAAATGGTACAGTAATAATTGGCACTATAATTTAAATTATATTTCAGTGATTTTGTTAAATCATTTGTTGTTAAAAAATGGTTTGTTAAGTGAAAATAAAAGTGAGTCACATATTAAAATCAATATACAAGCCAATAAAATATTAACATTTATTAAAAGTATTCATCAATTTAGTAAACGATTGGAATTGCCATTAAAGGGTGAGTTGCAGTTAGAAAAATTGCTTTTAATGTGGAAAAATACACCTAGCAGTACTATTGATTAGTGTTTTTTTTAAAATTTTTCAAGAATTGTTGTAAATAACAGTTATAATGTATAATTCATTATAATTATTAGAGGGGTTGTTGAGTATGGCGTTTATGGGAGCTGGAATGGGTAAAAAAGGGATTTTATCTTGCGATGTAAAAGATGTCAGTGATTTGCATAAAATTTATATTCCTCATATAGAAAATGGCGGGATATTTATTCGAACAAATAGCCAATATAAGTTAGGAGACGAAGTCTTTTTATTGTTTGCCTTGATGAATGAAGAGAAAGTGCCTGTTACTGGGAAAGTTGTTTGGATAACTCCAGCAGGAGCAACAGGAATAAAACACTCTGGAATTGGCATACAATTTTCTGACAATTCTGATATGGAGCAAATTCGCACAAAAATAGAGACTCTTTTAGCCCCGTTTAAAGGAGAACTATTGCCAACTGAGACAATGTGATTGCTGATGAGTTTACCGTTATCTGCGATAAATACAATTGAAAAAAAAATTAGAGCTGCCACTAATTTTCAATATGTTTCAAGTCAAAAAACCGATGCGATTATTGATGCATTGACTCAAATGTCGGCACGTTCTGGCATGGCTGTTTATATATGGATGTCTAATGCTGGCTTAGTTAATATTCGATCTCGACAGACACCATTGCCTGCGACTCGCTCCATTCTTGAGGCATTGAAATATGCCACAAAAAATCATTATTTTGCTGTTTATGTTTTCCCTGGGATAAACGATGCAGATTTGCTTGAATTAAAATCAACATTGCCTTCAGCTACAGCATATTTGAATGTTAGTGAAAATACACGTTTTTTATTTTTGATGGATGAAGCCATGAATTTTAATTTTTTAAAAAGAAATGCTGAAGAAATAAAACTGGAAAATAAGCATGTCAAAAAATATAAGCTCAGGGATGCAAAATGGGTTGTCTCTAATAGCTAATGAAGATGTCAGATATTAAATCTAAAAAGCAAGAGTATACAAAAGAAATGTTGGAGTTGTTCTTTACTGACTCTATTCAACCACTGCTCGTTGTCAGTGCGCAAAGCCAAAAAATCATCCTGGTAAATGAATCATTATTTGAGTTATTAGATACAAGCGATGACTTGTTACTCGAAAAAAAATGGTATGACTTGGACATCGATGACAATAAAGAAAAATACCATGAATATATTAAGCAGATTAATTCTAATGAAAAAACTATTTTTCCAATCCAAATATCCACTCAAAAAACTGAAAAGCTACTCAGTTGTGAGTATCATTTAGGCTTTCTTGATGGTGAAATGGTCTATGTCGGTTTATTGAAAGCCCAGCAGGAGGAAAAATTTTCAAATAACCTTGTCGAATATATTGATGCAATTAATCATTTGCCAATTAATGCTCAAGAAATCAAAAAATATTTTATACAGCTGAAAAAAAGATTTAATTTAGATTTTCTTGTTTATGTTGAAAACGACAATGAATCAGTTAAAGAAGTTGTTATGGTGGCTAATGCCGAGGTTAAAAATGCTATTACTGATTCAGGGTTAAATGCTTTTATCACCATAAGTAAGTCAAAAAAGAATACTGAAATTAATCGAATTACAGACTTCCATGGCAAGTATTTCAAACTACTTAACTTGCTGAAAATAGAAACATTACTTGTTTATCCAATTCACCATAATCAAAAAGTCATGGGTTTAATTGTGATGGGGTATGACATAAAACAAAACAATCAAGTCATTAAGTTTATTTTATCGACATTAGTTGGTCGTTGCCAGTTGTGTTTGTATGATAAAGGCATTATTAACCAAAGAAATAAAGAAGGGCAATTGGATAAATTGACCAATTTACCTAATAGAAACTCAATGACCGAAAAGCTGTCAACTATAATTGATACAGGCATTGATTTAAATTACTATTTGTCTTTAATAATTATAGATTTTGAGAAGTTAAATTACTATAATAAAAGATATGGGATTGAAATTACAGATGAAATAATCGTCAATTTATCTAAAGTTTTGGTTAAATCAATTGGTTCTCATGGTCAGGTTTATCGACTTTCAGGTGATGAGTTCTTAGTGTTGTTGAAACCATATGTTGAAAAAGAATTTGTAGAAGAGAAAGCTATCGAAATTCTTTCTCTGCTCAGTAATTCTATTTTATTATCTAATGGAGAAGAGGTTGATATTAACTGCAATATAGGCATCTCAATTTTTCCAGATGATGGGCAAACCGTTGCAAGTATGATGAAAAATGCTGATATGGCATTATACGATGCCAAGTTAAAAGGTAAAAACAATTATATTGTTTTTAAATTTTCCGAAACAGGACAGGCATTAAAGCAAAAAATAGAAATGGAAGAGAATCTTAGGTTAGCAATAGACTCGGGTCATATAAAAGTATTTTACCAACCCAAAATTGATGCTGTTACTGAAGATGTTGTGGGCTTTGAAGCATTGGTAAGGTGGATTGACCCAGAGCTGGGAATGATCAACCCTGGCCAGTTCATTTCGTTAGCTGAGGAAACTGGTTTAATTAATGATTTGGGCGAATATATAGTAATACACACATGTAAAAAGCTAACAGAATGGCAAAGAAAATTTGGTTTAACACTCACGTGTTCAATAAATCTTTCGGTTGTTCAATTAATGGATGACCAATTGCCTAAAAAGCTTGAAAACATAATTAATGCATCAGGCATTCATCCTCATTATCTAGATTTTGAGATTACAGAGACCATTAGTTTGGACGTAGTTCCTAACTTGGTGGAATTACTCAATCAAATTGTAAGTATAGGCTGTACATTGTCAATAGATGACTTTGGAACAGGGCATTCTAGTTTGGACTATGTGAAGAAAATTCCAGCCCATTACATAAAAATTGACCAGTCATTTGTTGCAAACATCGGCTTAAACCCAGAGGATGAAGCTATTTTGGACGCAACTATAAATATTGCAAAGCGTTTGAATCGAAAAATTGTTGCTGAAGGTGTTGAGACTGAAGAACAGCGTGAGTATTTATTAGAAAGAGAGTGCGAATATTTTCAAGGTTTCCTATTTTCTAGGCCTTTGCCAGAAGAAGAAATAGAAGAGCTATTGTCTCAAAGAATAAAGCTAATGGGAACGACATAAAAATATAATTTATAAGATTATATTAAAAAATATTAAACTTTTGTTAATGAGGCATGTCATAGAAGGCGTAAATGAATAAAAAACAGGATAAGAAAATCGAAATGTCTGAAAAAGCGGTAGATTTAGCGCTCGTCAAACAAGCACAAAAAGGTGATATGAAGGCCTTTGAGATGCTTGTTCAGCGATATCAGCAAAAAGTTGGTGGGGCTATCTCGAAATTAATAAAAGATTACCACGAAATACAAGATATCACACAAGATGTTTTTGTTAAAGTGTATAAAGCTTTACCTAACTTTCGTGGAGATTCTGCATTTTATACATGGATATATCGCATAGCTATCAATACAGCAAAAAATCATTTAGTGGCAAAGGGGCGACGCATTCAGAATTCAGATATAGAGCCTTCTGAGGCAGAAAATTATTCTGGAGGTTTCGAAAACCAAGATTTTGATACGCCAGATGCTCATTATGAAAGGCAAGAAGTAGAGCAGGTAGTGCACGACTCTATTGAGCAATTGCCTGAAGATTTAAAACAAGCCATTATATTACGTGAACTTGAAGGCTTGAGTTATGAAGAAATTGCAGAAAAAATGAATTGTCCAATTGGAACAGTGCGATCACGAATATTTAGAGCACGAGATGCAGTAGATAATGCTCTAAAACCATTACGCAAAAAAGAATACAAGAGAACAAATTATGTCAGATAAATCAAATGAACAAATCTCAAACTTGATGGATGGAGAACTTGAAATCAATGCCAGTAAATTTTTACTTAAAAGAATGGCAGCAGATAAAAGTTTGTCTGAAAAATGGGAGAGTTACCATCTAATTAAGTCATGCCTGCAAAGGCAAGCTGGTGAACCATTGGTTATTGATGTTGCAGGTAGAGTTTGTCAAGAATTATCACAACAGAATGACGGCACTTCACATATTTTTGAATCTAGTACAAAGACACCTAACTTCCACAAATGGCTTAAACCGGTTTTAGGAATGGGGATTGCGGCAAGTGTCGCTTTCATGTCTGTTTTTCTCATTCAAAATAAAAATGATATAGATGCGATTTCTAACGAACAACCAACAATTGCTTTGCAAACTGGTTTGAAGCCATTGCCAGTTAATATTTCGGCAAATATGGTTAGTGGTAGTCAAGCTATTGTGAGTCCTCCTGCCTCTTTGAGTCGCTTTCCTTCAGTCTCAGCGAAAAATACTTTTAATTATAATCAAGGCTTCTCACAAATTAATACAATGCCTTATTTAATTATCCTCAATAAGGACGAAGTGAAAAAGCAATTAACGCCATTGCGTATAAATAACATCAGTGATTAAGTTAGCACGAATTTTACAGATAGATGAAAAAGTAGTCGAACTTGACATGGAAAAAAATGATTCCTGTGCAGATTGTAAAAGTGGCTGTTCAGATGGTTTTTTGAGTTTTCTTTTTTCTAAAAAAACAATAATATCAGTAAGTAAAGACCAAGAATTTAATTCTCAAACTCATTTGAATGATAAAACTGGTTTTTTTTCTCAAGGGTATCAAAAAGGGGATGTTATTGGCATGAAATTCAATGAAAATCAACTTTTTAAGTTGGCACTTGCTTTGTATGGTTTGCCAGTTTTACTTATAATAGTTTCCCTGGTCGTTTTTTATTATCTGTTTTCACTATTGAATTTTAATCATGACTTAGGAGGAATTATAGGGTTGATTTTAGGTCTTGTCATTTCAAAAATTGTTATTAAATTAAATCATAATAAATTTAAGCCTCAGGTTAAATTTTTTAAGTAAATCTATCGAACTATTTCTTGGTTCATGTTGTCAAAAAATCATATAAAATATTTTGGAGTAAAAAAATGTTTAAAAATTTATTGTTAAGCTTAATGTTTTTAACCGTTTCACAATTAGTGAATGCAAAAACAGTTGCCTTGCCTGATTTTACCGACTTGGTTAAACAAACCGGAGCGGCGGTTGTCAATATTACAGCGAGGCACAACGCAAAAGAAATTGATGAGAATAATCAAATGCCAAGGCAAAGAAACCCTTTAGAGGATTTATTTGGAATGCCCAGAGGTTTTCATAACCCTCAAGGGCGAGACTCTGTAGCGGGGGGGTCTGGCTTTATAATTTCACAAGATGGTTATATTTTAACTAATCGGCACGTTGTTCATGATGCTGACGAAATTGTGGTGAAATTGGTTGATAGAAGAGAATTTGATGCCGAGTTGATTGGAGAAGATGAGGCAAGTGATATTGCCTTGTTAAAAGTGAAATCAAAGAATTTGCCAGTTTTATCTATTGGTGATGCAAATAAAGTTGAAATAGGTCAATGGGTGATGGCAATAGGATCACCAATGAGTTTTGAACATTCAGTCACCAAAGGCATAGTTTCTGCTAAAGGTCGAGCTATTGGACAACAACAATATGTGCCATTTATTCAAACAGATGTACCAATAAATCCTGGAAACTCAGGTGGGCCTTTAATAAATATGGATGGTGAAGTTGTTGGGGTTAATTCAATGATAGTATCAAAATCTGGAGGTTATATGGGTTTGTCTTTTTCTATCCCAATTGATGTGGCTATGTCGGTAGTTGAACAACTTAAAACCTCAGGAGTGGTTAAGCGTGGTTTATTAGGCGTAAATATACAACCCGTTTCACAAAAAATGGCAAATTATTTAGGGTTAGAAACTCCCAGTGGTGCACTGGTAACAAATGTTAATAAAGATTCTGCGGCAGAAAAAGCAGGTATTCAAGAACAAGATGTTATTATCGAATTTAACGGTGAAAAAGTAGCAACATCAAATAGTTTGCCTCCATTAGTAGGGTCTGTTCAGCCAGGTACAAAAGTTAAAGTTAAAGTTGTGCGCGATGGTGATTTTAAAATAATCAAGGCTGTTCTTGGTGGGTTAGATAATGCTGAAGTATTGGAAACAAGCTCTGGTAATGAAACTAAAAAGCTCGATATGGGCTTTGAAGTTTCAAATCTTAGTTCAGATGAAAAGAAAGCATTAAATGTAGAAAGTGGTGTGTTAGTCAAAAAAATCAACAAACGTTCAATTCAAAGAGCTGGGCTCCAAGTGAATGATGTCATAATTAAAATGGGTAAAACGCCTATTAAGTCTGTTAAAGGGTTCAATAAAGAACTAAAGAAATTAGATAAAGGTATGCCATTAGTCCTTTTAGTGCAAAATTCAGGTGCTAAACGCTTCATCGTTATTGAACGTGACTAAGCCATTAGGTACAATGTCTCTTTTAAAAATCCCGTGTTTTAGCGGGATTTTTGCTTATTTGGATTTAAATTAATGCAACATATACGAAATTTTTCAATTATTGCTCACATCGATCATGGTAAATCAACTTTAGCCGATCGCTTTATTCAGCATTGTGGTGGTCTATCAGAGCGCGAAATGGAAAAGCAAGTCCTTGATAGTATGGATATAGAAAAAGAGCGTGGTATTACCATTAAATCTCAAGCGGTGAGTTTGAAATACACAGCAAAAGATGGGATTACTTACGATTTGAATTTTATTGATACACCAGGTCATGTGGATTTTTCCTATGAAGTCTCACGTTCATTAGCTGCTTGTGAAGGAGCGTTGTTAGTAGTAGATGCAGCACAAGGTGTAGAAGCGCAATCAGTTGCTAATTGTTATACCGCTATTGAACAAGGCTTGGAAGTTTTACCTGTGATAAACAAGATTGATTTGCCTTCTGCAGATGTTGAAAAAGTCAAACAAGAAATTGAAGATGTTATTGGCATTGATGCATCTGAGGCAACTTTAACAAGTGCGAAAACAGGTGTTGGTATCGAAGATGTTTTAGAGGCAATCATCAAACATATTCCACCGCCAACAGGTGACAAAGACCAGCCATTACAAGCATCTATTATAGATTCGTGGTTTGATAATTATTTAGGCGTAGTTTCATTGATTAGAATTTTTAATGGAACCTTAAATAAAAAAGATAAAATCAGAATAATGTCGCTCGAAACCGATCAAATTGCGGATAATATTGGAATCTTCACACCAAAGCGTTTCGAAACAGATTCATTGCAGTGTGGTCAAGTTGGTTTTGTTTCAGCATCGATTAAAAATGTACACGGTGCACCAGTTGGAGATACCATTACCCTGGCAAAGAACCCTGCAGAAAAGCCATTGGATGGTTTTCAAGAGTCACAACCGCGTGTTTTTGCGGGTTTATTCCCAACTTCAGCAGATGATTATCAAGGGTTGCGTGAAGCATTGGAAAAACTGCGTTTAAATGATGCGGCATTAGATTTTGAGCCAGAATCATCTACCGCTCTTGGTTTTGGTTACCGTTGTGGTTTCTTGGGCATGCTACACATGGAAGTTATTCAAGAGCGAATCGAACGTGAGTTTGATATTGATATGATTACAACGGCTCCTACCGTAATCTATGAATTAGTCAACAATAAAGGTGAAGTTGAAAAGCTTGATAACCCCGCAGATTTGCCGGAGATGTACCAAGAAATTCGCGAACCCATGATAACTGCCAATATTTTATTACCCAATGAATACGTGGGTAATGTCATTGGTTTATGCATTGATAAACGTGGTGTTCAAAAAAACATTCAGTACCTAGGTTCGCAAGTGTCTTTACAGTTTCTCATGCCTTTAAGTGAAGTGGTGTTGGACTTTTTTGATCGACTTAAATCGGTCTCACGTGGCTATGCCTCTTTTGATTATGAATTTAGTCATTTTGAAACAGGTGATTTAATTCGCCTTGATATACTAATCAATGGTGAACTAGTTGATGCCTTATCTGTCTTAACTCATAGAGCTAATGCCCGTAAACGTGGTAAAGAATTGGCGGATAAACTAAAAGAATTGATACCACGTCAAATGTTTGATGTGGCAATACAAGCAGCTATTGGAGCACATATTATTGCGCGCACAACGGTTAAAGCATTGCGTAAAAATGTAACAGCAAAATGTTATGGTGGCGATGCATCACGTAAACGTAAATTATTAGAAAAACAAAAACGTGGCAAAAAACGCATGAAACAGATTGGACGAGTAGAAGTACCACAATCTGCCTTTTTAGCCATACTTAAAGTGGATTAAATAATTGTCATTCCTGCGAAGGCAGGAATTTTTAAAAAACAGAGAATATAAATAATGAATGAAATACATTTTGATTTTGAAGCGTTTTTAACAATCGCTAGTTTAGTAACTGGTGTCTTATGGTTGTTAGCCATGTATTTTAAGAAGGTCAGTAGCAGTCTTTCTTTTATGGCAAAAACTGTGGATGAAATCGGTTCATTTTTCCCAGTATTGATTTTTGTCTTATTGGTTCGCACTTTTGTTTTTGAACCTTTCAGAATTCCTTCATCATCAATGATGCCAACTTTATTAACGGGTGATTTTATCTACGTCAATAAATTTTCTTATGGTCTAAAGTTGCCAGTTTTGCATGATACTATTATAGAATTAGGGCATCCAAAACGTGGAGATATTGTTGTTTTTAGGTATCCAAAAGATCAGTCAATTGACTATATTAAAAGAGTAGTGGGTTTGCCTGGAGATAAAATACATTATGATATTAGAACAAAAGAACTGACAATAAATGGCGAGCTAATGAGTCAGGAGGTTGTAGGTTTATATAAAGGCTTAGTTGACAGTTTGAAAAATAGAGAGTTGATTGAAAAAAATGAGCAGTTAGGAGAAGTTAATCATAAAATATTTACTTGGAATCATCATTATGGTCCAACTAATTTTTTAGATGTTGTTGTGCCAGATGGTCATTATTTTGCGATGGGAGATAATCGAGATAATAGTGCAGACTCAAGAGATTGGGGTTTTGTACCTGAAAGAAACTTAGTAGGAAGAGCAGTTTTTATCTGGATGCATTGGCGTACAAGTGATTTTTTTGAGGGTTTAAAGCGAATCGGTACAAAATTAATCTAATTGATAAAACTTAAGAAATATTGAATAAATGATAACACGTGTTAAAATCATTTAATTTAAAATTGAAGGTGGGAAAATGAAAACCATAAGAAATCAGTATGGAATGTCAATGGTAGGGCTTATATTGTTTATGTGCTTACTTGGTTTTTTTGTCTATGCTGGGATTAGATTGGGACCAATTTATAGTGAGAACTATGCTGTTGTAAAAGCCATGAAGGTCGTTGCAAACAAATCAGGTGTGGCAAGTAAGTCACCTTCTGCGATAAAAATTGATTTGATGAAAAACTTTAACACTAGTTATGTGGATAGAGTTAAATCGAAAGATATTAAAATCATCAGAAATCGTGGAAAACAATTGCAAGTTAAATACGATGTACAAGAACCATTTATCGGGAATCTAGATTTTCTGATTCATTTCGAAAACACCATTCCGTTAAAGTAATAAAAATCACTTTTCAATGGAAATGGACAATATATTAGGGCAAAGAGTATCATTTAATGATGTTTCATTGTTGCGACAAGCCCTAACTCATCGAAGTGCGAACAAAATTAATAATGAACGTCTCGAGTTCTTAGGAGATAGTGTTCTAGGTTTTGTTATTGCTAAGTGGTTGTACTCTACCTACCCTCAACTTTCAGAAGGGAAATTAACTCGTATGCGTTCAGGATTAGTCAAAGGAGATACTTTGGCTGAGATAGCACGTTATAATAAACTGGGAGATCATTTGAACTTAGGTGTTGGCGAGCTTAAATCAGGAGGATTTAATCGCGCAAGTGTATTAGCCGATGCTGTTGAAGCTGTATTTGGGGCTGTGTTATTGGACAAAGGATTCGATGAAGTTGAACGGTTTATCTTAGCTGTTTTAGACCCTTGGCTGCAAAAAGTTGATCCTAATATGTCAGATAAAGATGCAAAAACTCGACTGCAAGAGTATCTCCAGAAAAAAGGCATGAAAGCACCAAAATATATTTTACTTACAACTCATGGTAAAGATCACTTAATGGCTTTTACTATGGAATGTATAGTTGAAGAGTTGAATGTAACTAAAAAAGCAGTGCATAGAAGTAGGAAAAAAGCTGAACAACAAGCAGCACAGTTAGTGTTAAATAAAATAGAGAAATTATGAAAAACAAATGTGGCTATGTCGCTGTTATCGGTCGACCAAATGTGGGTAAATCTACATTAATTAATAGAATTGTAGGAGAAAAAGTTAGTATTGTCACAGCAAAACCGCAAACAACTCGCCATCAAATAATGGCGATTTCAACTCAAGCTAAAGGTCAGATTCTTTTTATAGATACTCCTGGTTTACATCAAGGTTATAAAAAAGCACTCAATAAGTATATGAATAAAACAGCCGCTTCTGCAGTTTTGGATGTGGACTTGATTTTATTTTTAGTTGAGTCATTAAAATGGACAAAAGATGATGAGCAAGCCTTGAAAGCTCTTCAATATACCGAAACTTCCGTAATACTCGTTATAAATAAAGCTGATTTAATTAAGAATAAAGAAAAACTACTGCCTTTTGCAAATGAAATATTCCAAAAATACAAGTTTGCTGAAATATTTTATATTTCTGCATCAAAAGGTAAAGGCACTCAAGATTTAGAGAATAAGATATATCAAATGTTGCCAGAATCTGAAAACTTTTATGCAGAGGATCAGCTAACAGATAAGTCAACCAAATACCTCATTTCAGAATTGATTCGAGAACAACTTATGTTGAGATTGCATCAAGAATTGCCCTATAGTTTAACAGTTGAAGTTGAATCGTATAAAGATAAGGGTGATATTGTGCATATCCATGCCCTTATTTGGGTCGAACGAGAACAACAAAAAAATATGTTAATTGGCAAACATGGTGAATCTTTAAAGTATGTCGGTATAAATGCTCGTAAAGAAATACAAGACTTAGTTGGTAAAAAGATTCATTTAAAGTTATGGGCAAAAGTAAAGTCAGCTTGGGCAGACAATGATCGGTTATTGCAACAGCTGGGCTATAAAGATGATTATTAATGGCTAAATACAGCGAAACTACTGGTTATCTCATTCATACAAAAGCTTTTAAGAATAGCAGTCTTATCATTGAGTTTTTTAGCCAAGATTTCGGATTAATGCATTTGGTCGCGAAAGGTATAAAAACAAATAAGCAACTAAAATCTCAACTCCAATATTTTAATTTACTAACTATCCAGTTCTATGGAAAATCAAGTTTAAAGACTATTGCTTCACTAAATGTTTTAGAAAACTTCACCTTAACAAATCTGCTTAATAAAGTGCCTGCCATGTACTTTAATGAATTAATTCACTTAAGTTTACTAGAAGGGGAGCCTGCAAAACTATTGTTTGATACTTATAAAAATAGTTTGCAAATGATAGGGAAAATTAAGCTTTCAATTTTATTACGTAATTTTGAGTTTCAACTATTAAAGCATAACGGTTTTGAGCTATCAGTTAATCATTTTCAAAATCAAGATGATTGGCTAACGATTACTCAAGAACATGGTTTAATAACAACCACCCAAAAATCATTAAAATTATGCTTGGTTTCTGACTTGGCTCATTTTATTAGTGGCAATAAGTTAAATAAAAATGAATTGGCAAATGTAAATAAATTAATGCTTGCAGCTATTAATATGAGCTTGTCGTATAAAAAAATATATTCCAGAGATATGCTACAAGCCCTGTTGCCAAAGTGAAAATTTACGTCTATTTATTATGTCGTTGGTGTAATTAAGGTAGAGATAGAGTAATATTTATAAACTTATCTTTATCTATATTATTGTTTATGGAAAAAAACACAATAAATAAAAGGACATCAAAAGAAAAAGCACTGCTTGTCTTTTCATTCGTTATTGGTGTAGGTCTTACACCATTTGCTTTTTTTCGTATTATAAATGAAAACTGGACTATGGTTGCTGTAGATGCTGTCACTATCTTGGGATCTGCTTTTGTTTATACCTATGTTCATAGAACTCACTACACTAAATGCTCTGGATGGATATTTTTGTCGATTGTGCAAGTAGGTAGTGTGATTTCTTTTTATATTAACGGTGGGCAAACTATTAACTGGGTTTATCCTGCTATGCTAACAACCTTTTTTATTGCAAAGCCACGCCATGCATTAATGATAAATTTCGTTGTGCTATTGCTTTATTTTCCAAAATTATTAACAGCTTTTGAAATAACAGAGATAATCATAATTGTTTTTAGTGTCTTATTTTCTTGTATTAGTGTCTATCTCTTTGCTGAAGGGTTAAGGGTTCAAGAACAAGAGCTAAAAAAGATTGCCTCTGAGGACTACTTGACAGAAACAGGTAATAGAAGAGCGTTAAAGCTATTTTTGGATACATTGTGGGTTAAATTACAAAAAGGCAATAATCCTGTTACATTAATTATTCTCGACATAGATCATTTTAAAAAAATCAATGATGAATATGGGCACTTGGTTGGTGATACTGCACTTGTTAATATATCCAAACTTATCAAACAAATGATTGGCGAAAAAAAGCCAGTTTTCCGCTATGGAGGTGAAGAGTTTTTAATTGTGTGTTCTTGTAATGAAACAGAAGCCTTTGAATTGGCTGATACTATCAGGGAGAAAGTAAAAAATACTGATTTAATTATTCAAACTAGAATGACGATATCACTTGGCGTAGCACAATATCATAATCAAGAAACTATCACTCAATGGATACATCGAGTTGATAAAGCACTTTATCGAGCCAAAAACCAAGGAAGAGATTGCGTTATTAAAGTTTAAAATAATTCAAGACTAGCGAAATAGTAATATTAAAATTATAATAAGCAATTATAATTTAATTCAAAGCCAAATGACAACGCAATACAATCCACAAAGCTTAGAAAAGTGCATTCAAAAAGTATGGGACGAAGAAAAAACGTTTCATGTCACTGAAGACTCCAACAAAGAAAAATTCTATTGCTTAAGCATGTTTGCTTACCCAAGTGGTAACCTGCATATGGGCCATGTTCGTAATTACACCATTGGTGATGTAATTTCTCGTTATCAGCGCATGTTGGGTAAAAATGTCATGCAACCTATGGGCTATGATGCTTTTGGTTTGCCTGCTGAAAATGCAGCTATCAAAAATAACACAGCTCCAGCTAAATGGACCTATGAAAACATGGAGTACATGACTAATCAGTTTAAACAATTAGGCTTAGCCTATGACTGGTCGCGTGAATTAGCCACTTGTGATCCTAAATATTACAAGTGGGAACAACTCATCTTTACAAAACTACTCGAAAAAGGCTTGGTTTACCGCAAAGATGCTACTGTAAACTGGGATCCAGTGGATCAAACAGTGCTTGCTAATGAACAGGTCATTGATGGTCGAGGTTGGCGTAGCGGCGCATTGGTTGAAAAGAAAACGATTCCACAATGGTCGATGAAAATTACTGCCTATGCTGAAGAATTATTATCTGAGATTGATAACTTAGATGGTTGGCCTGATTCGGTGAAAACCATGCAACGTAACTGGATTGGTAAATCAAAAGGTATAGAACTGGATTTTGAAGTCGAGGATTATAATGATAAGTTATCGGTTTACACCACGCGTCCAGACACTTTATTTGGTGTGAGCTATTTAGCGGTAGCACCAGAGCATCCGTTGGCACAAAAAGCTGTTGAGAAAAATCCAGAATTACAATCCTTTTTAGACGACTGTAAAAAAGAACAAAGCAATGAAGCCGCCATGGCAACAATGGAGAAAAAAGGCAAGTTCAGCGGCTTTTATGCTGTGCATCCATTTACAGGCAAAAAAGTACCTGTGTGGATTGCCAATTTTGTGCTCTTTAGCTATGGAACAGGTGCAGTTATGGCCGTGCCAGCACATGATTTACGTGATTGGGATTTTGCCAAAAAATACGGTATTGATATAAAACAAGTGATTGAACCAACTGATGGTTCAAGTATTGATGTGAGTGAAGGTGCTTATATTGAAAAAGGATTGCTGATTAATTCAGCTCAATTTAATGGTATGAATTTTGATGAATCCTTTAACGCCATTAAACAAGAATTAGCAGCCAAAGGCATTGGTAAAGAACAAATCAATTATCGCCTGCGTGATTGGGGTGTTTCTCGTCAACGTTATTGGGGTTGTCCAATTCCTATAATCTACTGTGGAGATTGTGGAACAGTGCCTGTGCCTGAAAAAGACTTGCCTGTCAAATTACCTGAGGATGTGGTTTTTGATGAAAACGGTGGTTCACCAATTAAACAAATGCCAGAATTTTATAATGTAGCCTGTCCAAAGTGTGGCAAAGATGCCGTGCGAGAAACCGATACCTTTGATACCTTTATGGAGTCATCGTGGTATTTTGCACGATTTGCCAATCCACATAATGATGAAACAATTTTAGATGAGGCGGCCAATTATTGGTTGCCAGTTGATCAATACGTTGGTGGTATTGAACACGCTATTTTACATTTACTATATGCCCGTTTTTACCATAAATTGTTGCGAGATTTAGGTTATGTTATATCGGATGAACCTTTTGATAATTTACTCACACAAGGCATGGTGCTTAAAGATGGTGCTAAAATGTCCAAGTCTAAAGGCAATACGGTTGATCCAAAAGAACTAATTCAAAAATATGGTGCTGATACCGTTCGATTATTTTCAATGTTTGCCGCTCCTCCAGAACATTCACTTGAATGGTCTGATGAAGGTGTTGAAGGATCATACCGTTATTTGAAGCGTATTTGGCAAAACATTTCAGAATTTGCCGCTAATAAAGGGGGCAGTGAGGCATTTAACCAAAACGATTTAACTGCTGAACAAAAAGCCCTGCGTTGTAAAACGCATGAAACCATTAAGAAAGTCTCCGAAGATTTTGGAGTTCGCAAAATATTTAATACAGCTATCGCAGCTTGTATGGAACTTACAAATACACTTGTTAAGTTCAAAGATGATTCAAAAAATGGCAAAGCAGTCAGTAATGAAGCATGGAGTGCAATCGTCAAAATGTTAGCGCCAATAGTGCCACATATTACTCAAGAACTTTGGTCGCAATTGGGAAATGATGGCTTGATTGTGGATGTGCCATGGCCGAGTTACGATGACAAAGCTATGGTTAAAGACGAAATTCAAATGATGATTCAAGTTAATGGCAAATTACGAGCTAAGATAAATGTCGCAGTAAGTGCCAGTAAAGATGAAATTGAAGCCATGGCGTTAGCTGATGAAAATGTTAAGAAATTTTCCGAAGGGAAGCAGGTTCGAAAGGTTATAGTTGTTCCAGGTCGTTTAGTTAATATAGTGGTGTCCTAATGAAATTGTTAAAGTTATCACTATTTATTTTATTTTTTTCAAGTTGTGGTTACCATTTACGTAACTCCAATTTGGGAGAGCAGTATCAAAGTCTTGATTTAACTATCGAATCTCGTTCTTTGTTAAAACGGCCGTTAGTTAGTGAATTACTCGCATCAGGTGTTAAAGTATCTGATGAATCAGAGGTTAGTTTGGTCATTAAAACAGATCGTTTGGCAAAAATAGTTCAATCCGTTGGTGTCAACAACCAAGTGCAAGAATATCGTTTAGAGTATGATGTGCAATACACTATTGGAGACTCAAAGCTACGAGAGGTTCATATTGAACGTGACTATTCCTTTGATGTGCAACAAATTGGTGGTGGTCAAACAGAAGAGCGGACACTAAGAAAGCAATTGGCACAAGACATGGCTCGTGCGATAATTCGTCAACTTTCAGTCAATGTAAAATAAGTGAAAATTTACGCTAATCAACTTGCTAATACATTAAGCCAGGGGTTGTCTTCGTGTTATTTAATTGTTGGGGATGAGCCTTTGCAATTAATGGAGGCTGTTGATCTGATTCGCTCCAAGGCAAAGGCACATGGATTTACCGAAAGTGAGGTGCTGCATATAGATAAATCTTTCAAATGGGAAATGCTTTATTCAAGTATGGGTACAATGTCCTTGTTTGCTGAAAAAAAGATACTCGAACTGCATCTGCCAACAGGAAAACCCGGAACTGCAGGTTCAAAAGCCTTAATTCAATTTGCTGAAAATATTCCTTCTGATATTATTCTTTTGATTCAATGCCAAGAATGGACAGCAGCCAATGATAAGACAAAATGGGTAAAGACTATCGAGAAGATTGGTACTTTTATGCGTGTCTATATGCCCAAGCCTCAAGAGTTTGGTAATTGGTTACGTAACCGTTGTCGGCAAATTAGTTTAAACGTAGAAAGCCAAGCGATTGCAATTTTAACCATTCGTTTAGAAGGCAATTTACTTGCAGCAGCCCAAGAGTTGGAAAAACTTAAAATGCGCTTTGCAGATAAAATGATTTCTGCTCGTGAAATATCAGGTTTGGTTGCAGATAATGCGCGCTTTGATGTATTCCGATTAACGGACTCTATGCTTGAGAATAATTTGGCACGTTGCATTAAAATGATTAGGGCTTTGAGGCAAAACAATACCGCTTTGGTTGTTATTCATTGGGCAATTGAAAGGCAAACTCGTACTTTACTTAGTTTGGCCGAACTAAGACAAACAGGTCAGCGAATTGGACCTGCTGAATACAGAAAACATGGCATATGGCAAAACCAACAAGCGGCAATTCAATCCTGTTTGAACCGTTTAACACTGGCGCAGTTAGAGTTTCTTTTGTCAGGATTGGCTGATATGGATTTAACTATTAAAGGCCAAGCATCAGGGGATGCTTGGCTAAAAATGGAACAATGGTTTGTTGAGTTTTGTTAATGCTTTTTTTGTAATTTTTTTAAGTCTTCAATAACTTCTGCACTGTGGGAACTGGCATTAACGTCTTCATAAAATTTAGCAATAATACCTTCAGGATTAATAATGAAGGTTTGTCTTTTGGCATAGTGCATCAGTGGTATTTTCTTTATAACCTCATAATCATTCGCCATTATTTCATCTTTGTCGGCAAGCAGGGTGTAAGGTATGCTGTATTTTTCAGCAAATTCTTTGTGGGACTCAATGTCATCTAATGAAGCACCCACTACAACTGCTCCCAGTTTTTCAATTGTTTTATAGCTTGTCGTGAAGTTCTTTGCTTCCGTTGTGCACCCTGGAGTGTCATCTTTTGGGTAAAAATACAACACCAACCATTTGCCTTTATATTCTTCAAGCGTGTGAAAAACACCGTGCTGATCAGGTAAGTCAAAGTCAGGTGCAGCTTTGCCCTGCCATTGGTTATTAGCAAAACTACTAGAGGTAATAAAAAGTAGAACTATAATAATTTTATTCATTTTAAATGATTCCATAAGTGAGTATAAGATAAGGCAAGTCGATGAGCGAGCTGTTCGTTGGTACTAAAGCCATGATGACCGCCTTCGATGTTTTCATAATAGTCGACTTCGTTGCCAAAATCGAGCATTTTTGCTGCCATTTTACGAGCATGACCAGGGTGTACACGATCATCTCGGGTTGATGTATAGAAAAATATTGGGGGGTATTTTACTTTATCTTGTACTCTTTGGTAGGGTGAGTAGGTCTTAATGTAGTTCCACATGTTTGGCTCGTCAGGATTACCGTATTCACCCATCCAGCTTGCGCCAGCTAACAATTTATTATAACGTTTCATGTCAATAAGTGGTGCGCCACAAACAACAGCTCCATATAGATTAGGTTGACGTGTTAGGGCTGCTGTGACCAATAAACCACCGTTTGATCGTCCTTCTATGCCTATATGTTTGGGTGAGGTGATTTTTTTGTCAATTAAATCATGAGCAACTGCTTCAAAATCTTCATAAGACTTGTGGCGATTCTTTAATAGAGCAGCTGCATGCCAAGCAGGGCCATATTCGCCGCCACCTCGGATATTGGCGAGCACAAAAACCCCACCACGTTCTAACCACAGTTTTCCATAAGCTCCTGATAAGGCTTCATAGCTTCCTGAATAAGATGGAGTGAGTGAATTTCTAAAGCCTCCATAAGAAAAGATGTGTGTTGGATTTTGTCCATCAAATTGAGTGTTTTTATTCATTACCACAAAGTAAGGTATACGGGTTCCATCATCGGAGCTGGCAAAATATTGTGCTACTTTAAATAATGAACCATCAAAACTTGGGGATTGTTGTTTCATTAATACTGGAGTTAATGTTTTTGCATCGACATGATACAAGCTAGGAGGTGTGATAAAGGACTCGTATTGAACAAAAAAATCACCTGTTTTTTCGTCAATACTGCTGACACTAAGCGCGCCATTATCAGCAAAAGGAATTTCTTGTATATCCCAACTCTCATCTTTTCTTTGTTTATAAAGGTGCAATTTGGCTTTGACATCTTCTAAAATAGTAACCAGAAGGCCTTGTTTTGATACATTAATATTTTCAACAATGGATTTTTGTGTGGGTTTGATGATGCTTTGAATCTTTCCCTTTCCTGTCGATAAAAAGTCTAAATCAGCGAGTAAAATCTCACCTTGAATAAAATGTTGATTATTAATATCCCAATCTTGCTTGAGAGATATAAGCATTTTATCTTTGTAGCTACCAGAGAAATTAGCAGAATCAGGAATGTGTAACGGTGTTATTTTGCCGTTATTGATTTGGTATTTTTTACTTTCCCAAAAGCTAGTGGTTTCTGAGATGATTTCCAGTTCTTGGTTTTCTGTCTTGACTTTAAAGGCAGTAGCTGACATGGACTTTTTCTTGCCTTGGTAAACCATTTGAGCTTCAGTCAAAGGAGTGCCTCTTTTCCACTTTTTGATTAGACGAGGGTAACCAGAGTTTGTCATGGAATCTTTTCCAAAGTCTGTACCAATATAGACGGTATTTTTGTCTATCCATGAAATACGTGTTTTGGCTAATGGCACTTGAAATCCATTTTTCTTAAACTTTCTTTTCTTTAAGTTAAACTCCCGAACCTCAATGGCATCGCTACCACCTGGAGATAAAAATACTAAACAATCATTGCCCTTGGGTGGTAGGCAGGTCATGCCATGGTAATCGTAATTTCTACCCTGTTTTTTTGAGTAGGCATCCATATCTAATACTGTTTGCCATTTTGGTTTATCCTTTTTAAATTGCTTTAGTGTGGTTTTACGATAAATGCCTCTTGGATGCTCGGCATCTTGCCAAAAATTGTATAACCACTTGCCATTTTGAGAGACAATGGGTAAACGACTTTTGCCATTTAATGCGGTTAATGCTTGTTGATAGAGTTCTTTATAGAGTGCGGTATTGGCAAGTTTGCCTTGTGTTGTTTTATTGGTTTCTTTAACCCACTGCATGGATTCTTTACTATCGATGTTTTCTAGCCATAAATAATTATCTTTGGAATCAAGTGATAAAGCCGATAATGATACGAAAATTAGGTTCAGAGTGAATAATTGAAGAGTTGTTCTCTTTTGCATGGATTTGCCTTTAAAGTGTTGGTAACAAGAATGTTGTGTTTTTGTTAATGGTTTTTGATGTAATACAGAGTGGCAGCAATAGCAACAAGACCTATTGCTAATGTTAGCCACCAAAGGTTGTTTTTTAAGAATTGGTTGGGTTCTTTTTTTGGAGTATCTTCGGTGTGGTATTCTTCAGATAGCTGTATGTTTCTTGGGTGTGAAGGGCTGTATTTAGAAAAAGAAGAAGTGCCAGGAGATTCTACACAAAATTTAGATTGTTCTGTTGTAATATAATCACCATTTTCAAGTAATGCATAATTTGCATTATTGCCATTGATCTTAATGTTTTTGTCCTTCTGGCAAAGTATGGTTAATTGGTCATTAATATAAGAGACGGAAAAAGGTGTGTCATTTTCATTGTCAGGTTTGTAAGTGAAACTGTTTTCATTACCAATGATATTGAGTTCACCGTTTGAATTACTATTGTAACTTCTTAATCCTGATACCGAAGTGATTAGGTGGTCTGTTAAATCTTTTTCTTTATTAAGCTTGAAAGCTGTATTGCAGAGTTTAGGTAATTTGTTTTCATCAATAATTTTAAAAACTTCATTACCAATTGAAAATGAATCCCCAGGATGAAGAATTGCCATTTCTGAAACGGGCAAACCATTAATAGAGACATCATAATCGCTAAATATTTCCAGTATACAAGTTGATTTGTCGTGTATAACGGAGCACACTTTTTGTTTGTCATCAGAGTTTGGTGCCAAGACAATATCACAGTCTTCATCTGTTCCAATAATGACATGACCTAGTAATGGTAAATTGACTGGTTCTTTATTTTGTATTTCAACCTGCATAAACAGAAAGTGCCCTTTTATTTTTATTGTTAAAAAATATTGATTTCTATCAATATTTTATCGAACTTTAACTTTTTTTTCTATAATTAATCATATCTTTTGGGTTTTAATGCCATCGATGTTCGCTACTAACGTTGCATAAGACTTTTGGTGGGCAAATATTCCATTACAGACAACTCCTGCAATGTTGTTTATTTCACCTTCTAATTTCAAAGGGTCGATTATTTTCAAATTATGTACATCAATAATAATGTTGCCATTATCAGTGGTGAAACCTTGACGTAATTCTGGTTGTCCACCAAGTTTTGCTAAAGCACGACCAACATGTGATTGTGCCATCGGAATGACTTCTACAGGCAATGGAAACCTTCCTAAAATATTAACCATTTTACTTTCATCAACAATGCAAATAAATTTATCACTGGCAGCGGCTATTATTTTCTCACGAGTTAATGCGCCTCCTCCCCCTTTGATAAGTCTATTGTGCGTATCGCATTCATCAGCACCATCTATGTACAGTGATAATGGGCCTGTTTGATTTAATTCCTTAACAATAAATCCATGCTCTTTTAAACGTTTTGTTGTTTCTTCCGAACTTGACACGCAGGCTTCAATGCGATTTTTGACTCGTGGCAATACATCAATTAAGCAGTTAACAGTAGATCCTGTTCCTATGCCAACAACCATATCGTAGTCGTCAAAATAATCTAATGCCCCAAGGGCAACTTTGTGTTTAAGTTCATCTTGTGTACTCATGGTTTAATAACCTCTTTATTGGTAATGATTATATCTAAGGGAATATCCCAGCTTTGGGCTTTGATTGTATCACTTCCCTGAAAATCATAAGCAATTCCGATTAGTTTTGTTGGTTTTTTCTTATCTTTATTGTATTGGAAGTAACGATCATAATAACCACCGCCCATTCCTAGGCGGACACCTTGGCGGTTAAAAGCAACTAATGGCACAAAACAAACATCTATCTTATGCGCTGATATTATCTGCTTACTAATAGGTTCAGGAATGCCATATTTATTATTAACCAACTCATGAGAGCAGGTGTATTTTGCAAACAACATGGTTTGATTTGTTTTGACTACAGGCAAGTAAATATTATTATGTTCTGTAAGTAATAGATTGAGACTGGCTTCATTGGAAATGGCAAAATAAGAGGCTATGATTTTTGTATCTTCTATAAGAGACGTTGACAAAATTTGTCGATATATATCTCGACTTAACTGCTCAACTTCATGGGCACTTAATAGATTTCTTCTTGTCAGAAAATGTTTTCTAATATTGGATTTATTAATCAAGGGAAGGTAGCTGTATTAAAATATCGGTACAAACCACATATGCCGTTACACTAAAGACGACCTTGGAACCAAAGGTTCAAGGCGGGTAGCACTCAATTCATTAGGCTTTCTGTTACATGACAGACCTGCACACAGAAATTGATTCAGATACCCTAAAATAAAAAATTAAGGACCAAGGGAATATGCTTTAGCATTATCGCTCACAGTAGTTTGCACCTTAAGAGATATTATAAAACGTTTATGAAACGATAACAAGCGATTTTCGCGAAGGCTTAACTTTTAGTGTTGATGGCACTTTGTAGGTCTTCTTGCAACTGGTTAATTTTTTTATGTGCTTCTTTTAACTGCATCATTTCATGACTGATATTTAATGCTGCCATAATAGCCACTTTATCGGCAGCTAAAGTGGTGTTGTTTTGCTTGATGGTTCGCATGGTTGCATCAAGTTGATCTGCTGCATTTAATAAGGCAGGTCTTTCATCATCAGATGCGGCAAATTGGTATTCTCTATCCAGAATTCGAACAGTTACTTTATGTTGGCTCATGCGGATTGTTGCTCAAGTAGTTTAAGGCGTGAAATCATGGATTCTAAGCGGTTTTTTGCTTGGTCATTTTTTTGCATGAGTTGTGTTTTCTCATGTGTTAAAGACTCCATTTTATGTTTAAGTGCAGAATTTTCATTCTCATACTTTGAAATAATTTGAATGGCAGAATGAATTGTCTCTTCAAGAGAGGTAATTTCACTTAAATATTTATTTTTGCTATTGTCCATAGAACAAATAATAAATGCCAAATTCAAAAAGGTCAACCAAGTTATTAAAAAAACCTTTCAAGATAATGAAAAATCAGGGAAAATATGTGTTTTATGACATAATGCGACAATTCGATGATACCTTACAAGCCATTTGCTAAACATTTAGATGATAATAATATAATCGCAACACCTGCAGAATTGCATGGACATGCTTGTGGCATGATGGTTGTCAATCGTGAAGTGGATGTCGAAGAGTGGGTTGATTTAGTCATCAATGATTACAGTTTTGAGGGTGGAGATAGGACAAAATTATTGCCTGTTTTAGGTGCGCTATTTGATTATGCAAAGGATAAACTAGCAGCTGACAATTATACATTTAATCCATTGTTACCATCTGATGATAATGAGCTGTCTTTTCGTTTAGAAGCCCTGTCAACCTGGTGTGCAAGCTTTTTAACAGGCATGGCATTTGCAGGACTCAAATCAGATGCCAATATGCACAAAGATGTGCATGAGTTTATCTTGGATTTAGAAAAAATATCAACCGTTGAAACGATAAGTGAAGAAACTCAAGGCGAAGAAGCTGACTTTGTTGAGTTGGTTGAGTACGTTAAAGCGGGAGCAATATTACTTTACTCTGAATTCCAAGAGTATAATGATGATGCTTCAACTGACTTGCATTAAGTTATGTATAGTTATTTAGCTACTACAATTGACAACAATTAGATTTTTTATTGACTACAAAAAAGAAAAAACATAATAAGAATTTCCGTGTAATAAGAAGGTTTTCCTTATAAATGTCCAATCATTGTAAATATTGTAAGCAATTAGTTGCATCCTGAGACCATTTTGCGTAATATTCCCGCTCTTAAATTTGTAAGTGATGTTTTGCTGTGGGTGAAAGCCTTATTTAAATGTCTTTATCTATTTATTAAAACGAGTAATATAAACAAGTACAGAACCAAAGTAATGCCAATAAATCTTAGTTTATGTACGCATACATGCGAAGGAGCATAATTATAATGAAAACTTTTAGTGCAAAAGCTGATGAAATCAAACGCGAATGGTTTATCATCGACGCTGAAGATCTGATTTTGGGCCGTATGGCAACCGAAATCGCACGACGTTTACGTGGTAAACATAAGCCAGAATTCACACCTCATGTTGACACAGGTGATTATATTGTTGTTATCAATGCTGAAAAAATAGCAGTAACAGGTAACAAAATGAAGCAAAAGACTTATTACAAGCATACTGGTTATATCGGTAACTTGAAGTCAATTACTTTAGAAAAGCAATTAATCAAACACCCTGAAGTTGTTATAGAAACTGCTGTAAAAGGCATGTTACCTAAAAACTCATTAGGACGCACAATGTACCGCAAACTTAAAGTTTATGCTGGCAGTGAGCATCCACATGAAGCACAACAACCAATTAAATTAGAACTAGGTAGGAAATAATCATGGCAAATAATCAATATTATGGAACAGGCAGACGTAAATCTTCTGTGGCACGTGTATTTTTAACACCTGGTTCTGGCAAAATTTCAATTAACGATAAAACAATCGAAGAGTATTTCGGTAGAGATACATCTCGCATGATTGTTGTTCAACCTTTTGAAAAATTGGACATGAAGGATCAATGGGATGTTAAATGTACAGTTGTTGGCGGTGGAAACACTGGACAAGCTGGTGCTATTCGTCTAGGTATCTCACGCGCTTTACTAGAAAGTGACGAAGAGTTAAGAAGACCGTTACGTGCTGAAGGCTTCCTAACACGTGATGCGCGTAAAGTGGAACGTAAGAAAGTTGGCTTGCGTAAAGCACGTAGAGCAGTACAGTTCTCGAAACGTTAAGAAATTGGCTGATAATCCAGCCTGTTTTAAAAGTTTCAAACCAATAAAAAAGCGGATTTTATATCTGCTTTTTTTTTGCTTAAAAAATGTGATTACTTATTACTTAAACCAAAGTTTCTTAATTGATTAAAGAGTTTCATCCAGCCATTTGATTTAATAATAAGTGTAAGTGCAATAAGTATCTTAAGTCCACTGCCAATAACAAAAAGCACGCTTTGAGAACTCATTTCAGGTTGGTAATTAGAGCCATATTCACTGGCTTGATGTAAGTATATGTAATACAGTGATAATCCACCTTGGGCAAAATCAAGTAGGGAAACTAAAATCAGATAGAATCCAACAAGTTGTATGATAAAAACTTGATCGACTTTGTAATTGTCTTTTTGTTCAGTCACTGAAGTCATTTTTTTAAATGCTGAGTGTGATAATTTCCACAGCATATAAAAAACTGCAATAAGTCCAAGTATTGCTAGTGAAGGAATAATGATTAACCATTTTGGACTGCTTTGAAAAAAACCATCAAAGCCTGTGCCAACTTGGGCAATTAACATAACAGCTTGTACGAGTGCATATATCGCAAAGACACGAATGGATAAACTGGTGAGTTCTTTGTTGCTCATGTTTAATCTCCTTAATAGGGCGAACTTATTCAATATATTATAACATATCATAACAGCAATTGTTTGAATAGAGATCTAGCTTATGTTTTTGCAGGTTCTGGTAAGACTTAAATTAACACTAAAATTGGTAAAGGTTAGTTAATGCGGCATTTAAGTCAAAGTAATGACAATTAAATAAACATAAGTTATTATTAATGGTATGAATAAAGAAATTTGGAAAAAAATTGAATCCATCTATGATCAGGTAATAGAAATGGATATCAAAGAAAGGCTGCAATTTGTAAAAAATAGTGCTGATGGCGACGACGTCATTTATCAACAGGTGATTAAAATGTTGAAGTCTGATACGCAGTTTATGGAAGAATATCCGGGTTTTGTTTCAAATCAAGAACAACGTACTAATAATGAACCTAGTATCTTGGGTCACTTTAAAATTATTAAAAAAATAGCAACAGGTGGTATGGGTCGAGTTTATTTAGCTCAATCTATAAATTCAGATGTGACTATTCATGTCGCATTAAAAACTATTCGCATTGAATTAATAAACAAAGATTTAAAACAAAAATTTCAGAATGAAAAACAAATTCTCTCTAGGTTAAAGCACAAAAACATAGCTAGCTTGATAGATGCGGGTATTTCAGATGACAATATCCCCTATATAGCGACCGAGTGGGTAGAAGGCAAAAGTATCAATGATTATTGTAATGACAATGAGTTAAGCCTTAATGCACGGTTAAATTTATTCAAGCAAATATGTTCAGCAGTATCTTTTGCTCACAATAAATTAATTATCCATAGAGACATTAAGCCAGACAATATTTTGGTTGATGTAAATGGGCAAGTGAAGCTTTTGGATTTTGGTATTGCGAAAATTGTTGATGACAACAACAATAATAAACAAACACAAACACAGATTTATACACCCGATTACGCATCACCAGAACAAATCAATGGTGAATTGTGTAATGTAGCCACCGATGTGTATTCTTTAGGGGTGGTGTTATTTGAGATTTTGACAAACAGCAAAAGATTTGATTTGTCAGGGTTAATTGTTTCAGAAAAGATAAAAGCTATCTGCGAACCCAAAGCACTGGACATTAAAACCATTGGCTCAAAATACAAAATAGACAGTGCATTGTTTAATATCATCAATAAAGCCATGCATGTTGATCAAAGCAGACGTTACCAGAGTGTTGCATCATTGGCAGTGGATATTGATAATTATATAAACAATCGCCCTGTTTCCGCGATGAAAGACAGTTTTTTGTACAAAGCCAAGATGTTTTTATTGCGCAACCGTTTAGCCAGTATCCTTGGCACATTGATTGTTGTTGCTGTATTTTCTGGTTTATACATCAACAACAATGAAGTGCAGAAGAAGCTACAAGAAGCCGAGAAATCCCAAGTAATGCTGGAATTTTTTCAAGGAATATTAAAGACAGCTTCACCATCTCAAGGTGGTAAAACAAATTTATCAGTCAGAAAAATGTTTGAGTTAGGTATCAATAAATACAATTTAGATATTATTGATGACCCTTATATTAAGGCAGAGCTGGCAGCACAAATTGGACAAATATATGGAGATTTAGAAATTTTCGATGAGATGCTTGATTATACCAATATTGCACTTGCTTATTACAAAACAAACTTGAAAGATGATAACAGTGCGAACTCATATATAGAACTTGCAAATAGAACAACTTATACCTACATAAGAAGAAGCGAATATGATGAAGCTAAGAACTATTTAACGAAGGCTTTATCAACGGTAGAAGAATATAATATTTCTGCAAAAAACTTATCTCGTTCATACAACTATTTTGCTGAAATATATATTGATAAAGAAAATGATAAGTCTTGGGAGTACTTAAATCAAGCAGAGGCTTTGGCTATAAAAAATCAATTGTATAAAGAAGTAGCCTTAACCAATTACAATAAATTTTCACTGTTTTATGATAACAACACCAATGAACAGGCCATAAAATATTTAGACAACGCTCAACTATATTTTGAAAAAGACAACCAAACTCAATTTAATCCTGGGTTAATGCAAACGCTAAGTGCTCGTGCCGAATTACTAAGCAAAATGGGTAAGCTCATGGAGGCTGAAACTATTTTTAATAAGGTGAATATGCTTTTTGTAGAAACATTTGGGGATTCCAATGTTGCATCAACATCCAATAGAATAAATAATTTAACTAAGATTGGTGACTTTCAAGAAGCTAAACAATTATTAGAAGTAACAGATCAAATTTTTAGGCAGAATGGTTCTGAAAAAAATCTTGATTACTATTATTTGTTATACATGAAAGCAACAATAATGATTGAGTTTCAAGAATTCAAAAAAACCAAATTTTATCTCGATGAAGCCAATGACTATTATACAAAGATACTGCCTAGCAATCACAAGATTTTAAGCATTATAAAAATGAAATATGCAGAATTGTATTTGAAATCAAGTAATGGTATGAGAATTGGTTTGATCAAGACTGAGATTGAAGAGTTTCTGGAGAAAGATGTTGGCAAGGGTTTGAGACGTTCAGCTTTAATGAATTTAGGTAACATTAATATATACTTAGGTGATTTAAAAATGGCTGAAGTATATCTTTCTAAAGCAGTTGCATTATTAAACCCTGAAAGAGGAACCCAAGAGTATTTCTATTGGCAATTGCAAACAGCATTGACTTTTGTTAAAGTAAAGCAAGGTAATATTGAACGCCTTTTGACATTCAAAGAAAATAAAGAAAAGTTACTTAGCCAAGTATCTCCTAACTCATGGTACGATGAGTTTTATTCACTCGACTAAAAAATGCAAGCTGCTCAAATAACTGAAATTTTAAATAAAGAAAGCATTGATTCTGATACATGGAATCAAATACTACCGATTGTTTACAATCAGTTAAAAGCGATTGCTCGCAATGTAAGATTTGGGCATCAAGTCAATGAAAATCTGAATACTACTTCACTGGTTCATGAAGCCTACATGAAACTACAAAAAAATGAAAACCTTAATGTATCTGGTACCAAGCATTTTTATAGTTTGGCAGCAATGGCAATGAGACAAGTTTTGGTTGATGCTGCACGTTCAAAGTCACGCAAAAAAAGAAGCAAAGATGATGCAAGCCAAGATGGGCAAGATTTTATTTTAGAAATCAATAATCAAGTAACAACAGCCAATGAAATCATAGAAATAGATAAAGCCTTAACCAACCTTGAAGACTTAAGCCCTCGGTTGGCAGATGTAGTGACTAAGCATTTTTATGGAGGCTATACTTTTGAACAGATTGCCCAAATGTCAAATGTCTCTAAAAGAACCGTTATAAGAGACTGGAAAAAAGCCAAGGCTTTTATCTTTGCACAATTAACATAATTTAGACTAACTTATGGTATCTAGTAAAGTATGTTTTTAGTGTAATGTGCAGTTTTTATCTTTTTTATAATTTATTGTTCGAAAACTATTGTCTAGTAGATTGCTAATGAGTAATTTGTTTTGTAAGGTTTTGCCAACTTGTGCAATAATTTTTATGGCTTCGGATGCTTGTAGTATGCCTGCATATCCTGGAACAACGCCAAGCACGCCTTGGGTAGAGCAATTTTCAGGTTCAAAGCCTTCGGTAAAGGGAAATAAACAACGTAAACAAGGAGATGATTCATCGCGCATGTCAAACACACTTATTTGTGCTTCAAATTGATAGACTGCGGCGTAGATTAATACTTTCTTGAGTTTTACACATAAATCATTAACAAGGTATCGCGTGCTGAGGTTGTCAGTTCCATCAATGACAACATCAGCTTGAGCAATTAATTGTTCTGCATTGTTTGTATCTAAACGCTGTGTAATTGTTTGGATAGAGATTTCTGGATTAATCGCTTGCATACGCTCTTTGGCAGAATTAACTTTGAGGGTGTCTATTGATACTGTTGTGTGTATTATTTGCCTTTGCAGATTACTTAGTTGGACAATGTCATCGTCGATTATAGTGATGGTGCCAACGCCTGCAGCTGCTAAATATAAAGCACTAGAGGAGCCAAGACCTCCCACACCAACAAGTAGCACGTGAGCACCGCTGAGTTTATCTTGTGCTTGTTTGCCAAAGCCTTGTAGTTGATAGTGTCGAGAATAGCGTAAGTCATGAGTGGTGATTGTTGGTATTTCAACGGGTAGCTTACACTGTTGCCAGTGCTCAAAGCCTTTTTCAACATTTAAGCTATTAGTCATTCCATTTGTCATTAGCAAATCAACAGCAGTTTCGGAGCTTATTCCTTTTTGGCATATAATATAGTAGGTGTGGCTCTTTTTAAAATTTTCTTTGGCATAGTTCAGTAAATTATTCGCTTCAATAGCCAGTGAATTTGGTGGAATGCCACCTTGTCTTTCAGCAGGGCTTCGAATATCAATTAATACGTTTTTATTGCTATCCTGACAGTCTTTAAATGCTTGACCCACTGTAACTGAAGGGGTTTTCATTAGACTAAGTGAGGGTAGAGTAAATCAACAAATCGTTGGATGTTAACTGCATCTCCTGCTTTATAATTTTCATGGGTTTCATTAAAAGTGATAAAGCAATTTGCTTGAGTAATCGATGTTAATCGTCCCGAGCTCTGATTGCCTGTAGGTGTGACTTCAAAACCAATAGTAGGGTCATAACTCAATGTGGCACGGACAAATTCACGGCGGTAATGGGTTTTATCAAAATTTTTGGTTAGTTTTGCCCGAATAAATCCTGTTTGTTTTACCTCTTCACCTTCAATACAGCGAAGTGTAGGAATGACAAATTGACAAAAGTTATTAAAACTAGATACTGGGTTGCCAGGAAGCCCAAAAAATAAAGCTTGCTTATATTGCCCAAACAATAAAGGAAACCCTGGTTTGATATTAACTTTGTGAAAGGCAATGTTTCCGTACTCTTGCATAACATGAAGTATATGGTCTTTGTCTCCTGCTGAAACGCCACCATTGCAAATAATAACGGTATTGGGTTGAGCATAACGGTCAAAAGCATTCTTAATTTGTTCAGGGTCATCTTTAAGGCTGCCGACATGAACTATTTCACAATTTTGGGATTGCAATAGTCCCATCAAAGTCGGTCGTACTGAATCGTAGATTTTTCCAGGTGTGAGTTCTTCACCAACTTGTATGATTTCATCACCACCGGTGAATAAAATCACTTTGGTTTTTTTGAAAACAGCAATATTTTGACAACCAACGGATGAAATCAGACCAATATCTTGAGCTTTAAGTCGTTGATTGGCTTTGAGTATATCGCTGTCTTTTTTAATGTCAGAACCACTTTTGCGAATATAGTTCCCCTTGCTACTAATGTCTCTTAAATGAACTTTATCACCTTTTGTTTGCGAGTTTTCTTTAGCAACAACTGTATCAGCGCCTACTGGAATTGTTGCTCCTGTCATTATTGGGATAGCACTATTCTCATCAAGAGTTGGTAGTTTTCCAGCTCCTGCATAATGCGGCTCTTGTAACTTTAACCAACCTTGTTTTTCAGGTAGGTCAGAATATCGAATAGCATAACCATCCATAGCACTATTGTCAAAGGCTGGAACATTGATTTTAGCTTTAACATTGTTAGCCAAAACACGGTTTAAGCAATTGTTTATATTCACTACCTCAGGTGATGAGCTAAGTGTTTCTTTGGTAATCTTGGTGATTAACTTTTGAGCTTGTGTGAACGAAATTGAGCTAAGGTAAGCATTATCTTTTTTTTGCATTTTTAGTTATTGTTTATAGCGGGGAATTACAAAAGTATTGTGCCTACGGTTTGTTCTACTGCTGCGGTTTTTAACTTTTCTCACTTTGTAAGGGTTATCACTATTTTTAAATTGTAAGACGACAGGAGCACCGCGTAAATTAAAGGCGGCTCTAAATTGTTTTTCTAGGTATTTTTTGTAAGCAGCAGAAAGTGCTTCTGTTCTTCTGCCATGAATGACAATGCGCTGAGGGTTTTGACCACCTGCATGAGCATATTTTAATTTTGTCAATCGCCCCTGAACTAGGGTTGGTTGATGAGCTTGATAGGCTTGTTTTAAAACATCTGTGAGTTGATTTGTTTCTAGTTCTTTGGTAGCAGATTCGTAAACCAAGTCAACACGTTCCATTAAATCTGACAATCCAGAGCCATGAAGAGCTGAGATATATACTAAAGGAACCCAAGAAAATGCAGCCATTTTGCGTGAGAACTCTGTCTTGACGGTAACTTTATGCTCTTCAGATAAATGATCCCATTTGTTTAATGCAATAACAATGGCACGTGCATTATTGTTGATTAAGCCTAAAAGATGCATGTCTTGATCTGTAATGCCTTCTTGTGCATCCATTAATAAAACACAAACTTGTGAACGATCAATGGCTTGCAAGGTTTTGACAATACTAAATTTTTCAATGGTTTCTGATATTTTGGCTCGACGACGAACACCGGCTGTATCGACTAAAGTGTAGTCTTTTCCATCCCATTCTAGTGGTAAAGAAATGGAATCGCGTGTTGTGCCTGGCATATCAAATGCCAATACGCGTTCTTCACCTAATAAACGATTAACTAAGGTTGATTTGCCGACATTTGGACGACCAATAATGGCAACATTAGGTCCTTTTGAATCAAGTGACGAGTGTTGTTCTTCATCAACTATAATTAAATTTTTGCAATGTTCTTCTAGGTCTTCACGTAATTGACCGACATTGCGTCTATGGGCTGCGGCAATAGGCATAATTGTCTCAATGCCAAGTTGGAAAAAATCTAGAGTAGCCACATCTTCATCTTGACCATCAATTTTATTCACTAACAGTAAAACAGGCTTGTTGGTGTTTCGTAATGTTGAATAAATAACCTTATCATCTTCCATTAATCCAGCCTTGGCATCAACAATAAAGAGTATCAAGTGTGATTCTTCAAGAGCATCTGTGACTTGAGAATTCATTAATTCAGATAAATCCCCTTCATCTCCCAATAGTCCACCAGTATCAATCAATATAGCTGTAGATTCTTCAAATTCTAGGATGCCATATTGACGATCACGGGTTAAACCCGGAAAGTCAGCAACCAAGGCATCGCGAGAATGAGTTAAGATGTTAAATAAGGTTGATTTTCCTACGTTTGGGCGACCAACTATTGAAATTACTGGAATCATAAGGCACGAATTTATTAGCGGTTATACTCAAAAGCGGTAATGCTACCATCTTTATTGTAAGCAATGACTGTTGAGGCCGACTTAACTGGAGCAGAATAAAAATCTTGTTTGCCCATTCTTGTACGGGCTAGGGTTTTACCGTTGCTGCCATCAATGACATGGATATAGCCCTCTAAGTCACCAACAATTATATCACCGAGATAAAATACAGGCGTTGTTAATAAGCGGAAGTTATATTCAGAAGTAGTCCATTCCTCAGATCCATTGCTTCTATCTAAGGCATGCAGGTTTGATTTGTTATCAATGATAAATAAGTTGCTACGAGACGCGGTTACACCTGCTGCAGAGCCAATATCTTTTGACCACATGACGCGCCCAGACTCAGTGGCAACAGCAATTGTTTTGCCAACAGCACTTGAGACATATAAATCGGTTGAGATTAATGCCATGTCTCCATCGATGTCGACGATTCGAGCTAACTCAGTTTTACCTTTAGTTTTGACCACATTTTGTAACCAGATGACATCACCTGTTTCTAGTTTAATTGCAGCAACCTTACCATTATCAAATCCGATAAATACACGTCCTGCCTTGACTAGTGGTGTCGAATTTCCACGCAGGGTCAGATTAGGGATATTGGTATCAAATAACCATTTTCTTTTGCCATCTTTGGTATCTAATGCATACACTCGCCCATCTTGAGATCGGATTATTGCCAGTTGATTGTCAACAACTGGTGGCGAGAGTATTTCTGATGAGAGCTTGACACTCCATGCGAGCGAACCATCTGTTTTATTTAATGCGATGACAGAGCCCTCAGGAGTACCAACGATTAGAATATCTTCTCCAACACCTGGTCCTGAACTTAGTTCTTTGTCTAAATCTATTGACCAATTTTCAGAGCCTGTTTCAAGGTTTAGCATAACAACTTGCCCTGATTGGCTGGCTATATAAACATCTTGACTGTCAATATAAGGAATGAGTTTATAGCCGTAAGATTTTTTGTTCCCATCGAGCTTATATGTCCATAGTTTTTTAAATTGACCTTGTTGAGTAATCTTCGTAATTTCTACAGGTTCAAACTTTTTCTTTTTACTTTTCTTATTCTTTGAACATGAAACGCTAAAAATTAAGGTGAAACTTAATAGTAGTAGTAATTTTTGCATGGATTGTATCCCTTGGTCGTTGGTTATTGACAAGTGTTAAGCATTTTCTATCTTGATTTCAATATTTCTTTTGCCGGAATAACCGTCACCTTTATCAACGGCACTTTCGTAAGCTGAAATCGCTTCCTTAGAATTGCCTTTGGCGAGATGAGAGTCCCCTTGAACTTCTTGTGCAATAGACATTAATGATTCAGTCTCTACACTTTGGGCTTGTGTTAAGGCGTCATCGTATTTTTCCATGCCATTGTAAACGCGAGCAAGGCGTAACTTAACTACATCAGTAATGAGTTGGTCTGGTTTGGCATCAATAACTTTCTTTAATTCAGATGCTGCATTTTCAAGCTCGCCTTTACCAGCAAACTCTTTAGCAAGCAACAAATGACCTTCATAGGTGTAAAAGTTTGCACCCGATTTGGATTCAAGTTCAGTGAGTAATTTTTTAGCTTCGTCAAATTCAGATAGTTTGAACACTTCAGTAAAAGATTGGTATTGGTTAGCTATGTCAAAACGCTCTTGTTGCTTTTGAGCTTTCCAGTAATTCATGCCAAAAACTCCTCCAAGTCCAAGAATCAAGCCAGTAGCTATAGTTAGCCAATTATTTTTTATCCAATCTTTGACAAGTTTTTCTTGTTCAAAATCATCATATTCTTCAAATGCCATATGTGTTTCCTAAGTATTTATTTGTTCAGTTATTATTTGTTGTGAATTCTACACAAAAACGGTTTGATATTTTAGCTTAATTTTATGTATTTCGCCTGAAATATTTAGAGTTTTTATTATTTAACAGTTAATTAACAAGGTTGTTAGAGAAAAATCTAAATGAATTCACGAATTTCACTCAAAAAAAAAGGTTACAAAAATGTAACCTTTTTTGAAATTTGGCTCCCCGAGACGGATTTGAACCGCCGACCCAGTGATTAACAGTCACTTGCTCTACCAGCTGAGCTATCGGGGAAGATAAAATCTTTCTTGTTAGAAGTCCAAGCTTCTTTGAAAGAGCGAGCATTTTAACTCAAATGCCCCATCTGTCAACTACCTTTAGAGAATTAAATTAAAAAAGTTTAAATTAATTTAAAATAGTTAAAACGATTTTAAAGTTTCTTATCAAGCTTAGAAAGAAACCCACGTAAAATGTCAATTTCATGTTTTTTAGGACGGATGCGATTATACATTATTCTTATTTTAGTTTTCAATGACTCATGGCCTTCTTTTCTTAAATAAAGGGCTTTTTCCATGACATTAAAATAATGCTGGTAAAAACTCTCCATAACTTCAGCATTGACCATCTCTTCATCTGAGAATTGTTCAATTTCTTTTTTTGGTAGGTGGTTTAGCTTCGCCATTCGGCATTCGTAAGACAGTACCTGAACTGCTGAGGCAAGGTTAAGCGATGAAAAATTTTCTACGGTTGGCAGGCGAACTAAGTAATGGCAGCGTTCGACTTCTTCGTTGGTCATACCATAACGCTCTTTACCAAAGACTAAAGAAACAGGGTGATGCTTGGACTCTTTAATTAAAATTTCTGCAGCTTTACGTGCATCAATAACAGGTATATCTAAATGCCGTTTGCGTGCGGTGGTTCCAATAACCAGTTTGCTATCTTTAATTGCCTCATCCATATTTTTGCAAACATCGGCATTAAACAATAAATCATCTGCTCCAGAGGCACGAGATGTCGCTTGTGAACTGGGAAAGTCCTCAGGATTAACCAAGGCTAAATCGGTTACTCCCATTGTTTTCATTGCACGAGCTGCGGCGCCTATGTTGCCTGAATGTGTTGTGCCAAGTAGCACAAAGCGTATATTGTTTGACATAAATCTATATTAATTTGTAAATAAAAGCTATCATACGCGATTATTCAAAACATGTATGATTTTTATGCGTCAACCCGAAATAAATATTGCAGAAAAGGCCGCCTTCACAGCAGGTGGGGTTTTGTTGCGTTTCCAAAAACAAGTGCATACTTTGCATGTGGTTAAGAAAAAAGAAAATGATTTTGCCAGTATCGCTGACAAAGCAGCAGAACAAGCGATTGTTGATGTTATCTCTAAGGCTCACCCTGATCATGCAGTATTAGGAGAAGAAGGTGGGTTGATTGGTAACCCTGATGCGGATCATATCTGGATTGTTGATCCTTTGGATGGCACGACAAATTATTTACATGGCATACCACATTATTGTGTGTCGATTGCCTTGGAAATAAAAGGAGTCATCCAGCACGCACTTATTCATGATCCTGTGCGAGATGAGACATTTTATGCATCAAAAGGCTATGGTGCTTACCTTAATGATGCACGACTACGTATTGATCAAAAAGTGACATTAAAAGATGCAGTTATTGCCACAGGATTTCCTTTTAGAAAGCGTGAAATTTTTAATCGTTATATGTTACAGTTCAAAACTATTTTTAAATCAGTTGGCGATATACGCCGAGCTGGTTCTGCCGCTCTTGATTTAGCCTATGTTGCCGCAGGACGTGTCGATGGTTTTTGGGAAATGGGTCTAGAAAAATGGGACATGGCAGCAGGCAGTTTAATTGTTTCAGAAGCCGGTGGCGATTGCCGCGATTTTAAATTAGAAAATAATTATCTAGAAAATGGCAATATTATTGCTGGAAACTTAACGGTTTTGGCAGCTTTACAAAATAAAATAAAATCATCAATGGGTTAGGTTAAGTTTGGGGCATCGACTTTAGTCGATGAAATCAATGGGCTAAGGTAGTTGAGTCCACTTTTTTATTATTAAATGTCTCATTTGCTAACTTACCCACTTTAATGGCATTTATAAGCCAGATGATGCTAAAGATAAAGCCTGATATGGCAAGTATTAATTTAATATTATAGGCTTCGTTGCCTGTTTGTTTGA